>Ga0137379_10007547_pt1 | contig 10306 bp, 8 predicted proteins | sample SagtaG_18_FD_104812 | JGI IMG/M metagenome (GOLD analysis project Ga0137379, IMG submission 104812) | Vadose zone soil microbial communities from Sagehorn Ranch, Mendocino, California, USA - Sage2_L_80_16 metaG | ecosystem: Environmental > Terrestrial > Soil > Vadose zone | place: USA... | reverse complement strand
TCCGGCGCGGTGTCCGCCGATGATGTCGAGGATGGCAAGAAATTCATCCTCCGGCGCCAGTCCCAGCGCCTCACGTACTCGCTCGGCAGTCACCGGTCCTTCTCCGATCGATATCACCTGGTCGGCGAGGCTCAGCGCATCGCGCATCGAGCCGTCGGCGGCGCGCGCGATCATCGAGAGTGCATCCTCCGAGACCTTCACGGCCTCTTTCTCGAGCACGGTCGACAGCCGCTTGATGATTTCCGGGAGCCCGATGCGCTTGAGGTCGAAGCGCTGAAGACGACTGAGAACCGGCGCTGCTGCCTGCGCGATTTTTTGCGGCTCGGTTGTCGCGAAAACGAAGATGACGCGCGGTGGCGGCTCCTCGAGAATCTTGAGCAGTGCGTTCCACGCCTCGCGCGTCAGCATGTGCGCTTCATCGACGATGTAAACCTTGAAGCGATCTTCCCCCGACGGCGCGTACATTGCGCGCTCACGGAGCTCGCGCGCGTCATCCACGCCGCGGTTCGACGCCGCATCGATCTCAACCACATCGAGACTGGAGGAGCCGCTCCAGATGCGTTGGCAGGAAATGCACTCGCCGCACGGCTCGCCATCCTCCCGCTTATTCTCGCAGTTGAGCGCCATCGCGAGAACGCGGGCGAGCGTCGTCTTGCCGACTCCGCGGGGTCCGCAAAGGAGGTAGCCGTGCGCAACCCGGCCTCTGGCGATCGCCCCGCGCAGCGTATTGGACACGTGCGACTGGACGGCTACGTCAGCGAAGCTCTTTGGGCGGTATTTGCGGGCGAGTGCGAGAGACATTGCGAGGCGGGAGTACCCCAGGTCTTACGGAGCAACGATAGACACCGCATGCCGCTGCTACCTTCGGGGTCCTGACGGAGTTAGCGGGCTAACGCCCTCCGGGACCTGGGGCACACGAAATATACACACGGAGAGGGTCGTTTTTAACGGCAACTTACGACTACCAGCTAGGGGCTTTGGGCGGAGCGGCTGGGGGCTGCGCGCTTGGGCTCGATGAAAAATGATGCGCCTGCCACAGGGCTGAGTACGATCGTCCGGCATGGCCGATTTCAAGAAACTTGACGTTTGGCAGAGGGCACATGCCCTTTTGCTTAGTATCGATCGGACGTGCAAGCGCATTCGCTCCAGTCAGTATTACTCATTGCGGAATCAGATTTTCACGGCGGCCCTGTCGATTCCGGCGAACATTGCGGAGGGACGAAGGAAAACCAGCGAAAAAGGAATTCATCCGGTTTCTCGGGATTGCCCTGAGCTCGGCATCAGAGTTGGAATCCCATCTTCTTTTCGCACAAGACGCCAAGATTATCGCTAAGAGCGAGGCTGTTGCTCTGATTGGTCAAACAATTCTCGTGCGGAAAATGCTTTACGCGCTCATCAAGCGCGTCTCCAGCACGAAGCCCCCCGCCGCTCCGCCCGTAGCTCCCAGCCGGTAGTCGTAAGTTGCCTTTAAAAAAAGCCCCGCCGTCTGGTGGGGCTTTCGTTAAGTGCGGGCGATGCCCGCTTACTTCTTCGGCGGATTCACTTTCACCGTCGGAACCTTGATCTTCGCGGTGTCCGTCTTCACTTGTACTTTCGGCACTTTGACGGCCGCCGTGTCGGTGCCCATTTGCAGGGTCGGAGTATGGATGGTGTCCGTCTGCGTTCCAATGACCGGCTTCTCAACCTGGTACTCTCCCTCTCCCGTCTTCTTGCAAGCCGAGATCGAGACAACGGCCAGCACGGCCGCGACTGCTGCGAACTTGCGCACGAGACGCCCTCCCCCTCCAGAAGTGTGTTCGCCGGAAGACCCGGCAACATCGCCAATGATACTCAATCCTCAAACGCCTCGCGCTGCATCTTCCGCACGCGCCGAAGCTCGTACACCTGTGCTACTTCGCCGCCTATGATGAAGATGAAAGAGGCGTAGTAAACCCAGATGACGACAATAACCAATGCAGCGACCGTGCCGCTGTAGAACGAGCCGGGGTTGAAGGATCGCACATAGGCTGAAAACGCACGTTTTGCGACCTCGAGCAATACGCTCGTGAACAGCGATGCGATCAGCGCCATCTTCCAGCGAATTTTTCGGTGCGGCAGAAATTTGTACAGACAAAAAAACATCGTTGCGATAAACGAGAACGCTACTAATTGGCCGAGGTTGTACTCGAGCTGGCCCATCAGCTCTTTCCGCAGCCCGAGGTCGGCGAGCACGAGAACACCACGTGTCGTCGCAATCGCGAGGTAGGCGCTGAGAGATGTGTACGCGACGAGCAAGAGGCTCGAGACGAGCGTCATCTCGATGTCGAAGATTTTGCCCGCGATTATTCCGCGATCCGTATCGATATCAAAAATCGCCGCGAGCACCGTCCGCAGAGATCCGAACAGACGTGTCGAGAACCAGATGAAGCCAATGGCGCTGTAGATACCGAGCGCGCCACTTCGCTTGATGACTTCGTTAAGGATGCTCGCTGCCGGGCCGGAGTCGCCTGGCGGATGTGGCGGGAGAAACTTGTCGACGATCTGGAGCACTTCCGCCGACGTAGTGTCCGGCGACTGATTCAACAGATAGACAAGGCCAGTTGCCAGCAACAGGAAAAATGGGACCGCTGCGAGAAGGATGTTGAACGCGATCCCGCCTGCCAGAAAAAAAACGTTGTCTTCGCCGCTGTTGTCCCAGACCCGCTTCGCGTAATCACGAAGCAACCAGCCGAGCCGGGCCGCGAGCCCGCGCTGAGGCACTAGGTTTCTTTGTAGGCCGCTTTGCTCTCGGCGATGCGCTGCTCCAGCTCGCCGCGCGCCTCACGCGCCGCAGCCCGCCCCGCATGGAACGCGTTCGACACGCGTCGTCTCTTGTCGTCGACCGCGTCGAGCGTGGCCTCAATGCGATCCTCCACGCCGGCGCGTACCTCCCTGAACTTGTCGGCAACCGTGCCGCTTACATCTCCGACGAAATCCTGCGCCGCATCCTGGGCACGCCGCGCGCTCCGCGCGATCCCCCGACGGGTTTCGTGGCCGCTCTGCGGCGCGAATAGAAGCGCTGCACCCGCGCCGATTGCGAGACCAATGAGGAAAGGGCCGATTCCCGCTTCTTGCCTTTCGACGATGACGTAAGGCTCCACGTAGTCGGGCTCGTCGTCCTCGTCGTACCAGTCATCCTCGTCCGTTCGCGTCTTCCACCTCATTAGCGCTTCCTCGCTTTTGCCTTGGCCGCTGCCCCCGAAGCCTTGGCTGGGACCTTTGCCGCTTTACCCGCCGGGGCTGCGGACTCTGTGTTTCTGGATGCAGTCTGGGCGCCATTGGCCGTGCTGCCAGTCGGTTGGGCTGCACCGGCGGTACCGTTGAGGAGCGATGCAATCTCCGCGCGAACGTCGGCAGGCGTCATACCAACGATGGTCGCTGCGCGCGCATAGTCGCCGTTGGTCGAAGCGAAGGCGCGAAGCACTAACTGTCGGCGCGTGTCCGCCAGCGTCGCCCCGGGCGGCACCGTGATCGACATCGGCACATCTCCGCCACGACGCAGATGGCGCGGCATTATGTCGGCTGCCTTGATCTTGTCGCCGTGACTCATGATCACGGCCCTTTCGACGGCGTTCTTGAGCTCCCGAACGTTTCCCGGCCAGTTGTACGAGAGAATCCACTCCCACACTGCGTCGTCGAACCCGGACATCGGTTTTCCGTTCTGCTCCGCGAAGCGCGCCAGGAACTCATTTGCAAGCAGCTTGATGTCGCCGATCCGCTCGCGCAGCGGCGGCAGAAACAGCTCGACCACGGCCAGTCGATAATAGAGATCCTCACGCAGGTCGTTGTCGGAGAGGGCTTTCTGGACGTCGCGATTGGTGGCTGCGACAATTCTGATATCGACGTCGATCTCCTTCTTGCCGCCAAGGCGCCTGACGGTTCTCGACTCGAGGGCGCGCAGCAGCTTCACCTGGATGTCGGAAGGCATCTCGGCGATTTCGTCGAGAAAGATCGTGCCTTCATCTGCCATCTCGAACGCACCCGGCTTCTCATTGACTGAGCCGGTGAACGCACCCTTCTCGTGTCCGAACAGCTCGTTCTCGAGGATGTCCTTCGGGAGTGCGGCGCAGTTGAGTGCGAAGAACGGCCCTTTCGCGCGATCGCTCTTGGCGTGGATCGCTCGCGCGACCAGCTCCTTTCCCGTGCCGGATTCTCCGAAGATCAACACGCTTGCGGTGGAGGGAGCAACCGCCTCGATAATCTGGTAAACCCCGCGCATTTCTTCCGACTGGCCAGTGAGCTCGCCGTAATGCGTCAGTCCCTCGAGCTTCGACGACAGCTCGCGATTTTTCTGCTGGACGTTGAACTTGTCGAGCGCCTTGGGAATGAGCGCTTTGAGTCGATTGAGCTTGTCGGCAGTGAGCGGCTTCTCGACGTAATCGTACGCGCCTTCACGCATTGCCTGCACTGCCGAATCAACCGTTGCCTGCCCGGTGACGATTATGCACTCCGTTGGAATCGCGCGGTGCTGCAGCTCCTTCAGCAGCGCCAGACCGTCCACCTTTGGCATCTTGAGGTCGGCGAGCACCACGCCGAACGCCTCGGCGCCGAGCTGGTCGAGAGCCTTCTGACCATCAACTGCAACTGCAACCTCGTATCCCTCATCGCGCAGTATCGCGCTCAACCCTTCCGTAATGGAACGGTCGTCGTCCGCGATGAGTACCTTGGCGTGCTTGGTCTCAGTCTTTGGAATGGCTCTTTCCTTCTGGCAAGATGGTTAATATAACGCGCTGACCGTGCTGCTCGACGCCCACTCCGACGCGGCTTGCCAACCGTTCGATGTCAGACATAAGGCCGGGGGCAGCGTCGCCGTAAATCATTAGCTCAATTCGACTTCCGGCGCCATGTCCGGCTGGTGATTTCAGCGTGCCGGCTGCCTGAGCGGCCAGTACTGAATTGACCAGCGCGAGCAGTCCGTCCGTCAGCGCGCTCGCCTCACCAACCTGAATCATTGCGCGTTCCGCAAATGGCGTTAGCTCGCCCGCCGACGTCTCGCTGGCCCCCCCCGATCTGCTGCGCACCACCTCCACGTTTACCGCCACCCCGTTCAAGGCGTTCCGGATCTCGTGGCCCGCTCGCCGGATTATTTCTCGAATTGCCTGGGGAGGGGGGGCTTCCGTTGCTCGACGACGAGCGTCAGTCACTCAAGTCTGCGTCGTCCGGCGCTGCTTCCACGACTGCGAGATCAGGATGCGGCTGGGGCTTGTGCTCCTCGACAGGCCTCACGAGTCGATCGACCACTTCGCGCGTGTTGGTCACCGCCAGCTGGGTAAAGAGAAAACTGAACTTTTCTTCGTAAGCTCGGGCAAGGCGGGCCTTCACTTCCGGGGGCAGGTCCCAGAATCTCTTCTTGAACGGTCCAAGCGCTTTCTTCCGGGTCTTGTAGAAGAACTGCTCGTCGGTATCGGTTGGCTTGCGTTCATCCTTCGCGTTTTCGCGGAGCCACTCGTAAATCTCGTTTCGCAGCGCTGCCGGGATGTTGTCGTACAACATCGTCTGGAAATTCGTTGCGAGGTGTATCTCGCAGGTTTCAGTACGAGGGAAATTATGGAAGGCGCTGTCTGGGAGGGTCGACGCGCCATGTTGGACGGCGCCGGCAAGACCATACTTCTCACGGGCGACCTTCGAGAGACGCGCAAGCGTATCAAAATCGATTTTGACGTCCGCAATGCTCCCGTCGGCGAGTACGACTCCACCGTGGGTCGTTCCCGACTGCACACTGATCTTGGACAGTCCTTCCGTACCTGGCGAGCGTTTCGCCAGCGTCTCGTTGAAGCCATCCATGTAGGTGACAAGCTCTTGGACGGTGGAATTCTGAGTGCCTACTTCTCCGATCTCGCCACCAATCGAGATGTTGACTCTCTCAGGTTGCAGATCTCTGACCGTGAGCGCGAGCTCGACCGCCTGTTCGTAATTCGTGCGCTGCTGCTCCTTCAGCGTCGGTTTCGAGAGATCGACGAGAGTGGATGTATCGACATCGATATTGTAAAATCCCGCCGCGATCGCTTCGCGGGCGAGTTGCTTCACACCACTTACTTCGGTTACGGGATCAACCGCGAATTTCTTGGCGTTGACCTGGAAGTGATCCCCTTGAATGAAGATCGGCCCACGAAAGCCCTCGCGCAGTGCGGCCGCGAGCATTACCGCTACATACTCCGCGGGGCGCTGGTCGGTGTACGCGATCTCCGACCGAGCGATCTCCTGAATCAGCGCTCCGACTTTGAGCTTGATCGCGGAGCGAAAGAGAGCGCGGCCGGTGTCGTAAGCCATGCCGCGGATGTTCATGGCGGGGACCGTGAAGCCACCCGTCTCGCCGCGACCCCGCGCGAGATAAAGATCATGAATGGACGATGGTCGGACGCCCACAGACTGACCGATCTCCCAGATCAGCCAGCGCGCGTCATCACGATCGTCAGGATCTCCAAATACCGCGGTGTACGCGAGCTTGTCCATTGCGGGCGATGCGATGGCCGACTCGTCGTGAACGGTAACCCGTCCGTCGAGGACGGTGACTGCTTTATTGAATGGATTTACGAACATATAAGTCACAAGGTCGTTGGGGTGTTGCGCGGTCGCAAGGGGCTGACGGAGGCTGACGCTGCTACACGCTCCAGCGCGGATCGCTCTTCGGCAGCGAATCCCATTCCTTCTTTGCAGCGTCTGCGCCGGGCCGCCCCAGGAGCGCGTAGGCGAACTGCTTCCCGAGCTCTACACCGGGCTGATTGAAGGCGTCGATCCCGTACAGCTGTCCGGCGTACGCGGTTGCGATCTCGAGAAACATCATCAGCTCGCCTACGTGCGCCGCATCGACGCGATCGAGGTGGATCGTCAGGTTCGGCCGTCCGCGTCTCGCCAGGGCACCCGCCGTTGCCCGCTGCTCAATGTCTATGAGCTCCGCGAGAGTATGGCCGGCGAGGTAACCAAGCTCTCTCACGTCAGCGAACGCTGCCGGAATTTCTACGTCCGTGCGCCGCTCCTTCACCGCAACGAAAGTCACCGTCTTGTCTGCCGGACCTTCCATGAAGAGCTGTACCTGAGCGTGTTGATCAGTCGCCCCGAGGGCGGCGATTGGAGTTGACCCCACTGAGCTGCCATCGGCTCTTTTCTTACCCAGACTCTCCGCCCACAGCTGAACGAACCAAGCCGCGAAATCACGCAGAGGATCCGAGTAGGGCATGAAGACGGCGACCGATTTTTTCAGCTGCGTATCGGCGAGCCACTGAAGCACAGCGTACACGCCGGCGGGGTTCGTCCCGAGCTCCTGATTTTGGCAACGCCTCGCCATCTCTCCCGCGCCGGCAAGAAGAGATTTCACGTCGATGCCGATGAGCGCGGCGGGAAGGGTCCCGACTGGAGTCAAAACGCTGAATCTGCCGCCCACGCTCGGCGGAATGTCGAGCGCCGGCACCTTGAGCCGCTCGGCCAGCGGCCGCAGCGCGCCTTGTTTCGGATCGGTGACGAAAACCATCTGCTTCGTCACGTCCAGTCTCGCTGCCATGATTCGATCGTGTACGATGACGAACTGCGCCATCGTTTCGGCGGTGCCTCCCGATTTCGAGGTGACGATGAAGAGAGTGCGGGCGAGGTTCAGCCGGTCGAGCAGCGCTGCAATCGTTTCCGGGTCGACGTTGTCGAGGACGTGAAGGCGCGGAAATCCTCCGCGCGCTTTCTCGTCAAGCATGTTCCAGCCACTCGGCCGCAGTGCTGTGCGCAAGGCTATTGGCCCTAGAGCGGACCCACCGATTCCGAGGATGACAACGTCGTCGTAACTGCCGCGCGCGGCCGCGGAAAATCTGGTGACCTGCTCGAGCAGGCGTCTATCATCGGGAAGATCCACGAAGCCTACGGCCCCGGACGTTCGCAGCGAATCGAAACCGCGCTTTGCGTCCGCAAACTGCTTCCCGGCTGCCGTCCAGGTTTTCTGATCGATCCCCCCTGGGGAGATCATCATGTTCGAGTAGTCGAGTCTCAGCGGCATCTCATTCGATGCGAACGGTCAGGCCATCGAACGCAGGAGCGATACCGCGCGGTAGCTCTTTCTCGAGTTCCGCGTGACCGGTGCGATGTGTTAGATGCGTGAGCCAGGTTTGCTTCGCACCAACCCGTTGCGCAGCGCTAACGGCCTCGGAGACGCTGAGGTGCGTCGGATGGGGCGTGCGGAACAATGCGTTGAGCACGAGAACATCGACTCCGCGAAACGCGCGTAACGCGTCTTCCGGCAACTCCTTCGCGTCAGTGATGTAGCCGAGCTTGCCGATCCGATAGCCGTACACGGAGATGGGACCGTGGGGCACGGATACCGGCATGATCTCCACGTCTCCGACACGAAAACTCTTTCCGGGAGGAACCGCACGTGCGCGGCCTTCGGGCTTGCTCGTCCCCGGAAGTGGGCGGACCGAATCGTCGAAGATGTATGCGAAACGCTTTGCAAGCCGCGCCATAGAGTCGGGCGGTCCATACATGTCGATCGGAACATCGTTCTGATCGGAAAGCGCGCGAACGTCGTCAATACCCTGAACATGATCCGCGTGATCGTGCGTGAAGAGAATTGCATCAACCTTGCTCACGCCGGCGCCGATCAGCTGGAGTCGTAGCTCCGGCGGAGTATCAATCAGGATCCGCGTTCCGCCGTCGGTCTCCACCAGCGCGCCAACTCGTGTGCGTTTATCACGCGGATCTGTCGACCTGCACACTGCGCATGCGCATCCGATCTGCGGGATGCCAAAGCTTGTTCCTGTTCCCAGGAAAGTGAGCTTCAGACCGTCTCCACCTTGAGCAGATTGGTGGTTCCGGGCATGTCGAATGGAACGCCGGCGGTGACGATGATCCGATCTCCGTTCGATGCCAGCTCTCTGTGAGCGACGACGGTCTTGGTCTGCTTCATCATCTCGTCGTAGTCCGTGCAGTGCGGCACGAGCTCGGGCACCACACCCCAGACGAGTGCCAGCTGGCGATAAGTCCTGGCCTCGTCCGTGAGTGCCAGAATCGGAACGGGGGGGCGCTTCGATGCCACGACGCGCGCCGAGAATCCGCTCTTGGTGAAGACCGCGATGAGTGGCGCGCCCAGCATGCCCACTGCGGCAACGGTCGCCGCGGCGATCGCACCTTCGGTGGTGACTACGCCGTCGGCCTGTTCCGCTCCGGCAAACGGCGCGACCGGCGGATGCGTCTCGATCTCCTTGATAATGCGAGTCATCGCCTCCACGGCGAGTCGTGGATAGGCGCCAGCGGCCGTCTCGGCGGATAGCATCACCGCATCGGTGCCGTCCATGATTGCGTTGGCGACGTCGCTGGCTTCCGCGCGCGTAGGCCGCGGATGCTCGATCATCGATTCCAGCATCTGTGTCGCGGTGATGACGGGACGGCCGTACCTGTTCGCGAGTCGGATGATTCTCTTCTGCGCCCCCGGCACGGCCTCGAACGGCAGCTCGACTCCAAGGTCTCCGCGTGCAACCATCACCGCATCGGAAGCTCGGACGATCGCTTCGATGTTGTGCAGTGCGACATCCTTCTCGATTTTCGCTACGACTAGCACCCACTTCGGAATGAGGTTGCGAAGCGATTCGATGTCTTCCGCCCGTCTGACGAAGCTGAGCGCGAGATAATCGACCTGCTGTTCCACTGCGAACCGAATGTCGGCCTCATCTTTTTCCGTGATGGACGGGGCGGACACCTGAACGCCGGGCAGGTTCAATCCTTTATGGCTCTTAAGCTCTCCGCCGTTCAGCACCCGCGCTTTTACCCGGGCATTCCCTACCTCGAGGGCGACCAGTTCGATCAGCCCGTCGTCGATGAGGATGCGATCTCCGACGCGCACGTCGCTCGCCAACTGATCGTAGGTGACGGGGATCTCGCCTTTTTTCCCCTGACCCTCGTGGACGAGTACGACGTCTTCGCCCACCTTGAGATTGATAGACTTCGAGAGGTCACCGATCCTGATGCGCGGTCCCTGCAAATCGCCGAGGATGGCGATGGGCTTATTCGCCTCCTGAGCCAACTCACGAACCACGGCAATTGTCGCGGCGTGTTGCTCGTGAGTCCCGTGAGAGAAATTCACGCGCGCGACATTCATTCCGGCCTCGATCAGCCCGCGAATCGTCTCATCCGTCGCGGTCGAAGGGCCCAGTGTACAAACGATCTTCGTGCGAGGAGTGTAGATGCCCGTCACTTCCCGCCAGGTGCGAGTGAGCCGACTTTTGCCTCGAGACCCGCGATCAACTCGTCGAAAGACTTCTGAAAGCTCGCGATCCCGTCGAGCAGGAGCTTCTCCGTAACGCCCTTCATCGGT
>Ga0137379_10007546_pt1 | contig 10306 bp, 13 predicted proteins | sample SagtaG_18_FD_104812 | JGI IMG/M metagenome (GOLD analysis project Ga0137379, IMG submission 104812) | Vadose zone soil microbial communities from Sagehorn Ranch, Mendocino, California, USA - Sage2_L_80_16 metaG | ecosystem: Environmental > Terrestrial > Soil > Vadose zone | place: USA... | reverse complement strand
TCCCGCAGGGTCTGCCGCTCAAAATCCACCGGAGCAAACACGAGCCGGGCCGGGGGCTCAACGCCGAGTCCGGCCAGCCGCCGCCGCTTCCAGGACTGGGTCGCCGGGTGGTCCACCTCGAAGACCCGCAGCCGTCCCAGCAGGTCGTTCCGGCGGTAGCCGAACGAGTCCAGGCCCGCGCCCAGGATCACGTACTGGCCGATGCCGCCGGCAGCGGCCTGCTCCACGATGTTCTCAGTAAACCGGGCCCGCACGCACATCCAGCGGCTGAAGGCCAGCAGGTAAGGCCTGGGCATCTCGGCCCGCAGCTGGCCCAGCAGTGCCCGCCCCTCCTGCCCGGCCAAGCCCAGGGCCAGGTAGTCATCTATGACCCAGGGCCGGGGTTCCTCGCGGTGCAGGGCCCTGGCAACAGCGGTCAGCACCGCGGTGCGGCTCGGGCCTCTGACGGCCTCCCTCACGCGAAGATCGTACTGACCCCAGAACCGGCAGGCCCAGCAGGCGGGCCTATCCGGCTCGGAAGCCGTTCCAGGCCGGCGGCCTCCGGTACTGCGGAGGCGGGCGTGACGGAAGTCCGTTCAGGTTTCCTGCTGCCGCCAGGGGCGAGACGCGAGCGGAGGTCGGCTGGGCTGGATGGACTAAGAAGACATCGACCCTGGCCCGTTCCGCCATCATGGCCAGCCTGCCCCCGGAACTTCGACATCGACGGCCAGCACTTGGCCGCTGCCGGCCGGCACCATCTCCGAGTCGGTCATGCCCCGCCATTCGGCGGCCACGATGAACAGCGTGCTCCGCTTGGGGCCGCCGAGGGCGCAGGCAAAACCGCCGCGGTCCAAGTCGACGGTCTGCAGCACCGTGCCGCCCGCCGCGACGCGTACGCACCGCCGGTTGGGCACGTCGGCGTACCAGACGGCGCCCTGCGCGTCGGTGCAGATGCCGTCCGGGACGCCGTCGCCCAGGTCGGCCCAGACGCGCCGGCCGGAAAGACCGCCGTCCGCGTCGATGTCGAAGCCGACCAGCTGGTGCCGGTAGGAGTCCGCGACGATCAGGGTGGAGTTGTCCGCGGTCACCGTCATCCCATTGGGAAACGCGATGTCGTCAGCCACCTGGCGTACGGCGCCGTCCGACGCGACCAGGTGAACCGAACCGGGCCGGAACTCCTCCCCGGCCATCGGATTGAACCCGGCCCCGTTGACGTAGGCGTTGCCCCGGCCGTCCACCACGATGTCGTTCCAGCCCGGGCGCCCCAGGTCTGCGTGCGTGACCAGGGAGCCGTCGGATTCCTGGCGCAGCAGCCGTCCGTCCGGTGAGGAGACGATCACCAGATGGCCGTCGGGCAGCCAGGCCGTGCACAGCGGCAGCGACTTTACCCGCGCGACCACCTCGCTGCGGCCGGCCAGGTCCACGGCGAGCACCTCGCCCGCGGACCAGTCGGAGAAGTACAGCCGGTCACCGTGCCACCGCGGCGACTCCACCAGCCCCCGGCCGGTAAGCAGCGTCCGCATCCCGTTCGGCTCCATCGCGATCCTTTCCGCCGTCGGCAACGTCTATGACTGCCGTCATCCCCTAGACGAACGGCGACCGGCCGAATCAGCGGGGTGGTTCGATGTCGTCGTAGACGCGGGCCGCGGCCAGCAACCCGTCCGGACCGCGTTCGTAGACACCGAGGCCCGCCTGTGGCGGGAGGTCCTGGCTGCCCCAGCGGACGCAGTTGTACTCCAGGGCGCAGCGCACCCCGTCGTCGGTCACCGCGCAATGCTCCAGCTCGATGCCGCCGCCCGCGCCGAAGGTCCCGGCGAAGAACGTGCGGAGCTGAGCGGTACCGCTGTGGGTGGCGTGCGGGCCGATGGGCTCGCGGTAGTACCCATCTGGTTCGAAGGTGCTCACGACCGCGTCGGCGTCGCCGGCCTCCAGCGCGGCCTGATAGCGGCCGACGACGTCACCGGGTCGGTCGGTGCCTGGTTCGAGGATGGGTGGGCGCAGGTGGCGCCGCCCGTCGACTGGCCACTGGCTGCAGTAGGTGCGGAACACCACCGACAGCTCCTCGGGGGACTCGGCGACGACCGCCACCGGCCACGCCAGCTGCTGCCCGTCGCTGTCCAGGTGCGCCAGCAGTTCCACTACCGCCCGGCCGCCGGACGACGTGGAGGCGACGGTCTCGATCCGGGCGTGGTGCTCGGCCAGCCAGGCCTGATTCCGGCTGACGAAGTGCCGCAGCTCCCTATGGCCGCGGACCTCGCCGGCCCGGGGGTCGTAGACCACCACCTCGCCCGGCCACGCGGTCTCGAGGACGTGGGCGTCGCCCCTGTTCAGTGCGGTGAAGTACTGCCCGACCGGATCAGCCTGGCCCGCGGAGCGGGTCTGCTTGCGCGCCAGCTCCACGGCGCTGACGAAATCCGGAAACCACGGCATCGCAACACCACGCTCCCTCACGCAGCCGGCCCGCCCTGCGGGCTGCCGTCCATTGTCCACCGGCGACCCGCGTATCCCAAGCGGCGGGCCAGCGAAAGCGCTTCACTCGTCCCAGCGGCCGGCGCGTTAGGCTTGCGGCGCAGCCAGGAGGTGCGGTGTGGCCCGTCGTGCGACCCTCGTTTTCGCCGCTCTTGCGGCGGCTGACACGCTGCTCGCGGCGACCGGGCGCGACCGGCGGCGCTGGCTGACCAAGCCATGGCTGATGCCGGTGCTGATGGCGGGCCGTGACCGCCCGGCGCAGCGGGCGCTCGCCCTGGGCGGCGCGGGCGATGTCGCCCTGCTCGGCAGCAGCCAGACCGCCTTCATGGCGGGGCTGGGGTGCTTCCTGGGCGGGCATGTGGCCTGGATCATCGCCCTGCGGCAGCGCCCCGGGCGCGGACACCTGCGCGCCCGTCCGGCCCTGGCCGCGCCGCATCTGGTCACGTTCGGCGCGGTGAACGCCTACCTGTGGAAGCGCACCGGCCAGGACCGGATCCCGGTTATCGTCTACAGCACGGCGCTGCTCGCGATGTCCCTGGCAGCGATGGATTCCGGTTCGCCGCGGACCGCCGTCGGCGGAGCGCTGTTCCTGGCCTCGGACACCCTGCTAGCGCTGGAGAAGTTCGGCGGCCTGCATCTGCCCGCCCACGAGGGCCTGGTGATGGCGACCTACACCAGTGCCCAGGCGCTGCTCGCCGGGTAACAGCTGCTGCGGGGGCCCGCAGTCCGCCTTGCGCCACGATGCTTGTCAGCTAGCGGAACGGCCTGATGCTTCGCGCGATAGGTGCATGCCGTCGCCGACGGTCCTGGCTTCCGTCAGCCACTGCCCGAACGTGTCATCCAGATCGGACATCGAGGTGACCAGGTAGGCGTTGAAGACCAGGCTTGCGGTGAGTGCTTCGGTCTTGCGGATGCGCCCACGGCGGTGATCCACCAGCGCGACGTCGCAGCGGTGGCGGTACGGGTGCTGACCGACGACGCGTATTCGGGTGCGAAGCACGTGCTGACCGGTCCGGAGGTGCTGAGCAGGGCCGGGCAGGTTCAGGTGATCGGAGAGGCGATCGGCCGTCCGTTGCGCTTCGAGAAGGTCCCCCGTTCCGGTCGCGCGGGAGCAGATGCTGGCCGACGGCAGGCCCCCTGCCCTGGTAGAGGCCCTGCTGGCCAGTGCGGAAACGCGACCCGCCTCCTATGTGATCACTACAACGGTGGAACAGATCATCGGAACGGCCGCCCGGACATTTCGTGAATGGGCCACCGACCACGCCGACGACTTCCGCTAGCGTCCTTGCGCCGGCGTGTTCGCGGGTGGCGAGCCCGCCAGCGCAGAGGTGTCGAGGTACCTGACCTCGTCGACGCGCTCGGCGAACTTCCAGCCATCCGGGGTCCGCTGGTAACGGTCGTGATACACGGAGTAGTTCAGGTGCGAGCCGCCGTCGCGGAAGCGCCCGAAGCTCAGGACGTAGGCACGCCCGGTCGCGGTGTCGCCGTCAAGCTGGATCGCCCCCGGGTGCGTGGTCTGCACGAGAAAGTCCCACAGATCCTCCTTCAGTCGCTTGATCCCGGCGCGGATCTCCTCCCGGCCGGAGAACTCGGCGGTGACGGCGGGGACCCGCCAGACGCCGTCCGGTGTAAACAGCGACGCGAAGCGGTCGTAGTCGTCCATCATCTCCGCGTCGGTGAACTCGCCCCACAGCGCCTCGATCTCGACGCGGTCGGCGATGGCCTGAAAGTCACTCATTGTTTCTTTCTCCGTTCGGTGGATGGTGTGTTGTCCTCACTGGCTCGACGACGTGACCCACCGGAATGTCAGGCAGCGGCCGTGCTAAGCCGGGCTGAGGCGCCTAAGTAGGGGTAAGCCGGTTTCCGGCCTGGCTAAGACCGATCTCAGCAGGCAAAATAGGGATTTCCTCCGACGCGCCGGACGGGGCCTTACGGCGAGACTCAATAGTGACCGGCGAAGAGATGGCCGGAAACCGAGGAGGAACTATGAACCACAACGTGACGCAGAGCGCACAGGGTCCACTGGCTCGCATCGGCCGGCGCATCGCCGCTATCGTCGCCGAGTGCAACTACGCCCAGACCCGGGTGGCCAGCTCGAGGAACACCCCGGAGCGGTTCTGACCCGGGAACTAGCGCCCGGCGCCGGGCCAGATCCGGATCCTGAGGCTACCCAGACACGAACCAGCCGCTAGCCGGCCGGGCCGACGCCCGGTCGGCTAACGTGTATTTCCGCAACGCTTCTCCGACCTTGCCCGCCCTGTCGAACGCGTACACCGGAATTGCGGTTGGCACGTCGCCTCACATTCGCGGGGGTTGTGTTGTCGAACTAATGAGACGAACACAGCATCCAGCGAGCAGGGAGGAATCCGATGAGCGACTTTCAGGCCATCGCCGACCGTGTGGAAATCGAGGCGCTGCGCGGCGAGTTCACCGACGCGGCGATGATGTGCGACTACGACCGCCTCGCGTTGCTGTTCACGCCGGACGGCGCGCTGCGGATGCCCAACGTCCCCGTCGAACTCGTCGGCCGGGAACAGATCCAAGCCTGGCGCGATCGGCGCGAGGCCCTCGTGGACTACTTCGTGCAGACAACTCACCCGGGCACGATCCAGCTCGACGGCGACACCGCGTCGGGCCGGGCCTACCTCCACGAGGTCATCCGCCTGCGTGACGGCAGCTCGCACCTGAACTACGCCATCTACCACGACCGCTACCAGCGCACCGGCGACGGCTGGAAGTTCACCGAACGCGTCTACGAGATCAGGTACCTCGACATCACTCCGCTGGCGGGCTCAGCGCCGGCCGTTCCGAGGTCGAACTGAACGGGTTTCCCAACCGCGGGCACTGGGCGATGATCGAGGCAAGCCCGTCTGGGAAAGCGCCTTCCTGGCCAGAAGGATGAGTCATGAGCGGGACAGTCTGGGACCAGGAGTTCTTCCGCCGTCGCGCGGCCGGTGAGCAGGAGACCGGTCGTGCGCAGGAACCTACCGCGGTTACGCCCTTCGCACCCGGGCACGCGACGATCGCCGAACTGCTGCTGGCTCGCGCCGGGGATGACAACACCGCGTTGCTCTTTGAGGACCAGCGGTGGAGCTGGCGCGAGCTGGTGCTCCAGGCGGCCACCCGGTCGGCCCTCATGCAGCAGCTCCGGCCGCAGGAAGGCCCCTGGCACGTCGGCGTACTGCTGGAGAATACACCGGAGTACATCTTCCTCATCGCCGGTGCAGCCTTGTGCGGAGCGACCGTGGTCGGCATCAACCCGACGCGGCGCGGGGCGGAACTGGCCGCCGATATCCGCGGCACCGACTGCGCGGTGATCGTGACCGACGGCGCCTACGGCGATCTCCTGGATGGCATCGGCCACGGCGTTCCGCAGATCCTCGACGCCAGCAGCTCCGGGTATGCGGGCCTTCTGGCGACGCACCGCGGGGCGGCGGCCGGGACAACGGCGGAGGGTCTCGATCCGCGGTCCAGTAGCGAACGAGTTGACCCCCTGGATTCTGAGTTCCATGAGTGCACCTCGTGCAGGCTTGATCGTCGGGAAGGGGCGGAACGGGCACGGCCAGATGTGAGCCCGTCGATCAGGCTGCAGCCGCGGCGGACAAGATCAGCAAGTCGAGGATTCTCACCTCGGTGATCCCGGAGTCGCGCCTCGCTAGCTCCAGCCGGACCGCCCGCACCGCCTGCCGGTTGCGGTCCAGGTCGCATTTGTAGCCGCGTACGAGCTGGAGCGCGCGCTCCCCGAACGGAGCCTGCGCTCCGGGGTCGTCGTCCGCCAGGTACTTCCGGACGGCGCTGTCCAGCAGGGGGATCAACGCCGGGCGCTTGGGGTGCAGCGCCTTGGTCATCTTGGCCAAGCCGATCCCCCGAATGCCCGCGAACGTGTCGAAGAGCTGCCTCAGCGGCAGCCACGGTACCGAATCTGCCTCTCCGGCCAGAGAAGCATCGGGGGCGATGGCCTCGAGAGCTCGCTCGATCGCACCCCGCCGCTCGAGGACCGCCGCGATCTCGGCCGCCGAGATGCGGGCGCCACCTTGGTTCGCCAGCCTGAGGTCAGCCTCGCCGAACGGCGCCGACCGCGAAGGGTCGCCAACGTCGAAATGCCAGGGGCCCTTCAGCAAGCCGGCCACGGCCCTCAGGGGATCCCCGACTACGACGCCATTCCGCAGCACGACCGGCGGGAACGAAGGCGTCGCCACCCGGTCAGCCTAGCCGACCTTGCCGCAGGCCGATTGACATCACTGGCGCGGCCACCTGCAATGATGAAGTGGCCGACAGTACCCGCGACGCGGACGCCGATGTCATCGTGTCCGGACGCGAACCGCGGCGACGTCCCCTGCGGCCGGGAGGCCTGCTCTGGCTGCTCGTCGTCGCGCAGGCCGCGGTGCTGGCTGTCACGGCCGTCGTCGCGGTGCACTATCGCGCCGAGGCCGGCCGGCTCCGGCACAGCGGTCCGCAGGCGGCTAGCCTGCCGGCGGCCTCCGTGCCCCAGGTGAGCAGCACGGCGCTGCACCTACCCGCGGGCGGGGGCGTGGCCGGCACAGTGGTCATTACCTCCGCCGCCCTGCCCGGCGCCGGCCGGGCCCAGTTCACGGCGGCGCCGTTCCGGGCCGGCCAGGCGCCGTGCGCTATTCGGTCGTGAGATCTCCGGCGCGGCTGGGATCCCAGGTATAGGGAGTGGTGACAGCGAGGCGGCTGAACCCGAGCCGGGCCAGGATCGGCTGGCTGTCGGGGGAGGCGTCGACGTACAGGTAACGGTAGCCCCGGGCAGCGGCCAGCCGGGCGCGGTAGGCGATCAGGGCGCGGTAGATGCCCCGGCCACGCCAGCCCGGCAGCGTCCCCCCGCCCCACAGGCTGGCGAAGCTCGAGCCGGGGAGGAACTCGATCCGTGCCGAGCAGATCGGCTGGTCCCCGGCCATCGCCACCACCATGGCCACAGTGTCCGGGTGATCGCGCAACTGGGCCAGCACCGACCGGCGCAGCCGGGAGCTATCGGTCCCGAATACCCGCTCGTGTACGTCGGCCAGCAGGGCCACGCCAGCCTCGTCGGTCACCGGCAGCAGCCGTACCCCGGGCGGCAGATCCACCTGCGTCGGCATCGAGGAGACCCCGGTTACCATCAGCGACTCCTCGCCTGCGGCGGCGAAGCCGGCCGCCAGCAGGCGTCTGCCCAGATCAGGCGGGCGGTCGTAGTCGTACAGCTTCCATTCGAACTCCTCGCCCCGGGCGGCGAAATAGGCCACCTGCGCGGCGATCACCGCGTCTGCGTCTGCGTCACCCAAGCCCGACCAGGCAATCCCCGACCATCCCCGGCCATCCGCGCCCACCCAGCGCACCACCAGGGGGTCGGCCTCGATCCGCGCCCCCGAACCGTCCGGCCGTACACTGCGGCGGACCTCGGCGTCGAACGCGGCCAGCACCAGGTCAGGCTCCATCCGCCTATTTTGGGTCATGGCCGGGCGAGATCCGGCCTGCGGGATACTGGCGACTATGCCTGAACTGATCAAGGAGCCGAGCCGGGTTGCCGCGGCTGGCCAGCCGCCCAAGCTGATCGACGAGTACGTCGGACGGGCCAACACGGGCCAGGACGGCCTGAGCATCGCCCACATGCGCAGCCCGTCGGGCTGGGCCGAGCCCGGGCAGCGCCCGGAGTTCGACGAGTTCACGATCGTGCTGCGCGGCGCCCTGGTCGTGGAGTCCGAAGGGGGCCAGATGACCGTCCAGGCTGGCCAGGGCGTTCATACCCGACCGGGGGAATGGGTGCGCTACAGCACCCCGGGACCGGACGGCGCCGAATACATCTCGGTCTGCGTGCCCGCCTTCGCCCCTGACACCGTCCACCGGGACGCATAGCCGACGCCGCGGCCTGCCGCCGAACTGGTGACCGGGCTCCTGACCGAACCCGGCGAGACGAACATGTGCGCGTTCGGGCAATAACGGGTGATGGCAACCTACGAAAGGCCCGGTATGCGTCAAGTGTCGCAGGCCGCTCGCGAGTCATCCGGTACGCAGCGCGACCGGCCGGATGATGCCGGACTGATCGCCGAGTCGTGCCGCGTTCCCGAGCGTTTCGGCGCGGTGTTCGACCGGCACGCGGCGGCCATCCACGGCTACATCGCCAGGCGGCTGGGCCGGGATGCCGCCGACGACCTGGTCGCGGAGACCTTCCTGGTGGCGTTCCGCCAGCGCGGCGGCTACGACCCGGGTCAGCCCAGCGCCCGGCCCTGGCTGTACGGCATCGCGACCCGGCTGATCAGCCGGCGGCGGCGGGACGAGGTGCGGTTCTTCCGCGCCATCGCCCGCACCGGGGTGGATCCGGCGGCCGACCCGGTGGCCGAGCCAGTCGCCGACGTGGGTATCCGCCGGGCGGATGCCCAGACGCTGCACCGCCAGCTAGCGGGGGCGCTGGCCGGGCTGGCCGCGACGGACCGGGACGCGCTCCTGCTGGTCGCGGACGGGCTCTCTTACGCCGAAGCGGCACAGGCGCTGGGCGTGCCGGCCGGAACGTTGTCGTCCCGCCTGGCCAGGGCCCGACGCAAGCTCCGCGCGGGGCTCGGCGGCGTGAACCCCGCCGACGAGAGTTAGGAGCAGGACATGGATGAGATGACGCTGCTGAAGGAATTCCGCGCGGCGGTGGCCCCACCCGGAGAAGTGATGCTAGCCCAGGCCCGCGCCCGGATGATCGACGGCGGCGCTCCCGGCCAGAACCGTCCGCGCAAGCTACGGCTGCACCTCCGGAGGACACGGGGGAGGTTCGTCCTGACCGGTCTGGCTGGCCTGGCCGCCGCCACGGCCGCTGCGGTCGTCATGTCTGCAGCCTCTCCAGGCGGCGGGGCGTTCCCGGCCGGCAACGCTAGTCCGGCAGTGAAGGAGATGGCCTACCGGGCGGCCATCGCAGCGGCCGCGGGGCCCGGGGTGGCACCGGGCCAGTGGGTGTACTGGCAGGAGAAGACGCCGGACCAGACCTACGAGGTCTGGACCACGGCGGATGGGACCAAGGCCGCGTACGTCTACCAGGGCAAGGTGGCGTTCGTCCCGTGCATCGGACCCCATGCGGAACTAGTTGACAGCTGCCAGTACATCGGCCAGCCGATCGTCGCGCCCGCCGAGCGGGGGGGAGGCATCACCATCGGCGGGACGAACGGCAAGATGCCGGTACCCTACGCCGGCCTGAGCTCGCTGCCCCGGGATCCGGTCGCGCTCGACCGGTATCTCGTCGGCCTGCCCCTGCGTGGGTGGGGACCCGCACCGGTGCGAGTGTTCCAGGTCATCGAGGATCTGCTCATCACCTACGTGATGCCGCCCGCCCTGACCGCCGAGCTCTACCGGGCCCTCGGCAACATCCCCGGCGTGACCGTGGACCGGCACGCCACCGACATCGCCGGCCGTCACGGAATCGGTTTTAAGATCGCCATCCCATCTGAACAGGGCGGAGGCTTCGACGAGCTGATCCTCGACCCGAGGACGTTCCGCTTGATGGGCCAGCAGCTCACCCTCGGCCAGGCTGCGGGCGCCAAGGCCGGCCAGATCGTGGGCGGGGTGGCCATCCTGAAAACCGCTCTCGTATCCGGCCCCGGAACACTGCCCTGACCCACCTCCCGGCTGGCCGCGCTCACCGGAGCGCGGCCAGCCGGCCTGCTAGGCGTGTACCTGGGGGTGCCGGTCGGCCCAGGGGGCGGCCCGCTCGAGCTGGCCGGCGATCCGGATGAGCAGGTCTTCCCGCCCGTACGGCGCGACCAACTGCACGCCGACGGGCAGGCCGCCGGGCGTCCAGTGCAACGGCAAGCTGATGGCCGGCTGGCCGGTCATGTTGAACTGCGCGGTGTAGGGGATGAAGCTGGCGATCCGCTGCCCCTCG
>Ga0137379_10007540_pt1 | contig 10310 bp, 6 predicted proteins | sample SagtaG_18_FD_104812 | JGI IMG/M metagenome (GOLD analysis project Ga0137379, IMG submission 104812) | Vadose zone soil microbial communities from Sagehorn Ranch, Mendocino, California, USA - Sage2_L_80_16 metaG | ecosystem: Environmental > Terrestrial > Soil > Vadose zone | place: USA... | reverse complement strand
GGTCACGCTACGACCCAGCAACAACGCGATCTCATAATCCGTGCGCGTGCCGAGAATCTTATCGTCTTCCGGTCGCCAAACCTTTGTCAGCCGGATGCGTTTTTTCTCGCGGCGATGTCGCACCGCGCCTACCGGACGGCCAAACTTCCGCGCCAGCACGTGATCCGGCTTCGTGCCCAGCAAACGATCCTCCTCCAGCGTCCATTCGGGCTGCAACTTCCTCACCTTGCCGTTAGCCAACTGGCGGCGCCGCGTGAGAATCCGCTTGTAACTCCAACCGAGGATGGCGCGCAATTCCTGATTTGATTTCGTGACAAACAACCGCGCGTAACGATCACGCGGCTCGCGTTCCATGCGGAACGGCTGCGGCGCATGTCCGACGGCCGGTTTGCCGAGAAACTTGCGCCGGTCCCGCACACCGTAGAGCGTGCGATTCAGTTTTTCCGCCACAGCGCGGTCGGTGAACTTGCCGAGCAACGCATCCTCCTCCTTCGTCCAGGGAAACTGCCGCGCGGACCGGAACCCGACCGCCTTGACGGTTTCTCGCTGCAGATGGGATGGAGGCGGGGTTTTCACGATGTTGGCATCGGCGATTGGACGTTCGCTGATTGTGCAACCGGCACAAACAGGCCGAGGCCGAAATGGCAGGAAGCTCCGAGCGTAATTGGTCCTTTGATTGGCTCGCTGAAAGCGAGTTTCACCGTGTAGCCTAGCTTGTCGTTGTTCGTTCGCGCGTCTCGCCCTGACTTGGTACGATGGATTTTCACCCACCCACATTCCTCGGCGGAGGCGATCAGTCCGTTGACGTGGAATCCGCGGTTTGCAAGTTCATCGGCCAGTTGCTGGCGCACTGAGCAGTCGGCCTTTTCCTTGCCTGTGCGACCATAAACGTGGCGTGGCGGGACATAGGGAACGAGGCTTTTCCATTCGCGACTTGTCGTTCCGTCTAGGCCGGGGGGCGGAGGAACCAGATTATCCAGCGGCACCAAGTTCAGCGTCCACGGGTCGCTCTTGTAGGTCAGAGGTAATGGTGTGTTTGCGGCGTCGAGAATGGCCCGTTGCTCCAAGTCGTTGAAAGGTTCGTTTCTCCAGACGCAAAGACGCGAAGGTGCGTCGCTTGTCCCGTAGAGCAAGAAGGATGCATGCCGATGCTCCCTCGACGGGCTGCCATCAGAATTTCTGCCTGAAAGCAGAAGGGTCTGCTCGCGAATATCATCTGGCGCATCACTCCATTTCGATTTCGGGTTTCCGGTGAGGAGTTTCGAGAAGCAGCCAAGCACGCGGTTCCGAAATCTCTCCACGATGCGCACGGTATCCTTGTATCGCGGTGCAACGGTGGAGCCGATAGCGAATTGCATCAGCGAGACAGGTGGAAGCTCTGGCCTAGTTTGAAAAACCGGGCGGATTCGAGGGCGTTGCGGCCTTTCGGCATACATCCACCGGGAACCCGGTGGAATGTTTGTGTCCTTAACGCTGTCCGCATCTGTTGTTGCTTCGAGTTGTGAAAGCTTGGCGTCGGGATTGAGTGCGAGCACCGGAACGGCGCTGCCAGTTCGGTGCGGCAGCAAGCGAGTGAGCGATGCGCTATCAATCCTCGGATCGTGCGTCCGGCGGATTTCGGTGATGGATTCGGCCCGTCCGAAATAAGTCATTCGAGCAAGGCAAGCATCGAGATGGGCAAGCAGCAACGGATTCCAATCTGGCCCCTCGAAAAGCCACGCGATGGGAGCGGCCGTTGCAGTGCTGGAAGTGATCCAGAAATTATCCAGAACCTTGGTGGTGTTGTAGGCCATCATTCCCGGTTCCTTTGCGCTTGCGGGGACGCGCTTGAACTCCGCCGGTTGGTATTGGCGAAGGCCCGGCCCCCTCCATGTGGAAGGCGGAAGCTGCCACGACACTTCGCTCGCAGCGAATGCGCGAACCATTATTTCTCGCAGGGCTGCGTGGGTTTCCGACGCATCGGCGATTTCGCGATCCAATTGGTAGGAACGCGCAAGCACTGCACGGACGAGTCTCCACGGGCTCGGCGGCCATTCGCCGTGAGGGTCATCGTAAGGAAAGACCTTCCACGGAGTCGCATGGAAGCGCCCCAACGGGAATATCTGTTGGAGGACGATTTGCATGGCTTAATCGGCGTTGCCTTCGGTTTCTTCTTCGGCGTCTGGTTCTTTGTCTTCTTCCTTCGCAGTTTTGAAGAGTTCGTCAGCGGGCCAATAGACCTGCGTGATTCGCGGGTCGGCAAACCCGGCGTTTCGGATTGCGGCTTGGATGTCTCGCTGAAGTGTCGTCGGCGATAGTTCTGTAGCCTGCCCGTTTTCGACACGGGCGAGGGTTGCGAGTTGAAGGTCGCATCCGCTGCGAAAGCGGTAGGGGCCGGAGAACAGCCTCTCGATTTTCCACAACGCCAGTTCGAGCAGGAATTGCTTTTGGCTGTTGTTAAGTCCCTGTTCGCCGCGCCCAAACGATCGGACAAGCGAAAGGTCAATGACGAACGTCGCGCGAATCTCGCGGGCCGTTTCCTTGTCCACTGAGAAAATTGGCTGGCCGGAGGTGGTCTTTCCGAGTTTGTCAAACTTGACGCCCGACAGGCCAACACGGTCTGCGCCGAAAGCCTCGTGATGAGCAGTCAGGACGCGCGACAGCTTGATTCCCATCGCCGGGAAAAGGATGCCATGAACGAGCGAGTTCGGGTCGTAGCGGAAGATGGTTCGGAAAACATTCCACCAATCGCCGGGAAGCGGATGTGTCTTCTTGCCGAGGTCAGGAATTCCGAATCCTTCACGAAGCACCGTGGAAAAATTGTCGCCGGACACCGCGTTTCCGCGAACGACCTTTCCTTTTTCGTCAAGAAAGTAGCTCGATGCGAGGCGATGGCCCTCCGAAAGCGAGGTGACCACCAAACGAGTAGGTGCGGTGCCGTTCGTTGTTCCGGGGGCGTCGGTGAAGCACTGAAGGTAAGGCATCCCCTCAAGGTCAGTGTGCAGTTCAAGCGTCTGCGTGCTTGCGAGCGACACCGCTTCAAGATGGTTCGCCATGCTGGCAGCGCTGTCCATGACGCAGACCTTTTCCTTGGTTCCGTCCTTTCTCGGTGCGTCATAGATGACGTGCCCGATGTCTGGGAAGCCCGCAGGCTGGAACAAATCGCCCGTGATGGGAACCAGTGTGGCTTGCAGGACCAGGCGATGGACGTTGGCGCTGTTCTCGCCGAACAGCAGGTCGTTGGTGTTTAGTGTAGTGCTCATGTGTTGTTGGTGTTTTTGTGTGGTATAAGCCATCGAGTGCAAAGGGCCGGAATCTTCCGGTTCAGTTCATCGAATGAGTCATCGGTGATTCCCCGTCGCTGCGCGGGAATCAGGAGTGCAGCGAGCAGGCGTTGCGAATCGTCGCAGGAGAATTGGTCAGAACGGAGCTTTGCTGGCTCAATGCCGGCGGCCCGGTAGGCGGTTCTTGCCAGTTGAACTGCTGCCGTGATGTCACCTCGCGCGAGCTGTGCGGCGATTCCACAAAGCGGGCCGGTTTTCGCGGCTTCCCGTTTACTGCCTTCCGGGAGCAGCGCGTTAAGCAGCCACTGCTGGAACAGGGGCTTGAACAGCGTAAAGAGCGCGAGGCTTCCCGAAAACACATGGGGCGGGCTGGGATGACCAAGACGACTGCTGGCTGTCGCCACACCTTCTTTCTCCCAATGAAAGAGGCTGAAGCGCATCGTCCATCGCTCTATCTCAGTATCGTCCAAAGCTCCAGACAGCCATGCCTCAATGTCCCCAAGTCCTATGCCATACCATGCGCCGAAGGGTGGTTCGGCGGACGGTCCTTCCTCAATCAAACGGCGCTGCAGGACGACGGCGAAATTTGCCGCCAGCCTGCCCGCTCCCCACACGCGGCGAAATGGAACCGCCTCGGGAATTGAACAATAAGTTCCTCGCTGCTGCACGCCGAGCCAGTAGGCCAGCAACGGGGCGGCGCTCACTTTATTAGCCTTTCCGATGCGCTTTCCGGGAAAAAGTGTCGCAAGCGCCAGCCCGATGCGCGCTTCTCCACAGGCATCGCTTCCATCCGAGCCGAGCAGTGAAGCCGCCCACGCTCCTGGTAGTTGCTGAAATTGAATTGAAGGCTTGTGTGCCCGATGTCCGCGATTTCGGTCTGCTTTCCGAAGCACCCAAATCATCGCATCCACGGCAGCGCGCGCGCTTTCTGGTGTTGGTTTTTCGGCAAAGGCGACAAGTGCATCATCCAATGGCCCGCGAAGCCCGGCGTAAATCCAGCGTTTCCCCTTCTTTCGATCCGCCGGAAGCGAGTCTCGAAATCCCAGCATTCGAGTCAACGCGGTGGCAGTGGCGCTCTCCGCTTTGCCTGAAACAGAAATGATTGAAGCGAGCCGTGACTCGAAGGTGTTCTCGCTCGTCGTGCGCAGAAGCAAGAAGCGCCGAAATTCCCGAATACCAGCATCCACGCCTCGCTGAAGGATCGCAGCGGCAAACGCGGGTGGCGTCGTCGCTCCACGTCCATTCACCTCGGCCCTGCCGCGCTGAAAAAGGGCGATGATTTCCGGCAGGCTCATTGGCTGTTCCCACACGGGCAGCCAAAGTTCACCGAGATTCTTCCCTGCTTCGCCCGGCGCTGTCGGCGCTGCACCGCTCGTGACAAATGGAAATGCGCCGGTCGCCCGCCTTGCGCTGCCCAATTGGCGCGAAGGGCTGCCCTGAAAAAGCCCGAACGCTTCGCACGCAAGCGCCATCGCCCACGGAGAGACTTGTCCGTCTCGAAATGGCCGGGCGGTTCCGCTGTTGAACGCCTTGTTCGCCGAGCCGAACCAGCAGCCAGCATTGTAGTCGGCGAGACACACGCCTGGTTCACCTCGAAGGAAAGCCGCCAAGTCGGAGTTCAAAGTCTCGCGCTTCCAGCCTTTGGGTGGTTTTTGGATCGCACTGGTTGCCTTGGCCCAGCCGGAAGCGAAGTCGCGCTTTCCCGCGTTGCCGCCAGTGCCAAATAGTGGATTGAAGCTGAGACGGGAGGCCGGCGAAATATGGGATTGAAGGAGAGCCAAGGAATCTTCCTCGGCCTCGCGGGCACGCCAAAGGGCGGTGTTCCTTCCGCTCTTGGCTTTGGTGTCCGCCTTCTGATGTTTATCCCAGCCTTTGCGATAGCTGCTCCATTCGCCACGCTCGCCAATTGCCGCGACGTATTTCACCAGTTCGCCCTCATTCGTCGGGCCACCAGCGAGGTAAAAAACGCCGCCTCGCCAACCACCCCGCACAGATGTCCAATGCCGCGAGCAGAGAGACAAGAGTCCCAAGGCGGAGAGACAGAGGCCAAGGCTGTCCAGATGAAGGCCCGACAGCGACAGGACGACGAGCCCTCGCGGCGGCTGAAGCGATGGATTAGACATGGCGGAGATCACTTGGATTTTTGCTGGCCCGAACATCTGCGGCGCAGATGAACGATTCGAGGTATGCCAAGGAAAACGGGCCGAGAAGTCGCGGTTCAGACGATTCCCGCAATGCGAGCGGTGAAGGCGCTTCCTCCGCCCGTTGCTCCCAACCACCGAGAAGATCGGCAACGAGCGCCGTCCAGCCCGGCGAGGAAGGAGTGAAAGTGAGGCCGTCACCCGAAAACTCTCCGCCTGCGCCCACTGCGGCACATGAAAAATCCATCCGCATCCCGCCCGCCCACGGCAGCGACTCTGGTTCCTTTGGAACTCCACATACGTCGTCGCCGCCAGCCCCTCGGGCGTAGAGGACGGTCCGAACTTTGCCATGGTGGCAAGCGATGAGGAAGGTGGTGAGGCCGGGCCATGATGTGCCTTCCTTGAAATACTGACGCCATACGGCCAGCGCCGATGCTGCCTCGTGGCGGATACACGGCTTGTCCGAGCTTGGGCGCGGGAGAAAGCGGCGCATCCAGCCGGAGAGTCCCGCTGCTTGCGCGGTGATTTCCGACAGTAACTTACGCGAACGAGTGTCGCAGACTTTCCCGCTGGTAATCCAAAGCTGTCTCGGAACGTCTCCTTTCAGTTCTTCGCGGAAGAATTGCGACACGACGCCCGCTGCCGCCATGAGTTGCTTTGTGGATTCCCGGAAAGCGGCGGAGTTTTTCCCTTCCAAAACGAAAACGAAAGGTGCTTTTGCCCAGAGTTGTTTCGCGATGGCTTCCGAAATTGGCAATGCCGATTGCCAGACCGGGTGCGACTTGCCGATGTCGTGCAATTCTGCGGCGGTCACAACAGCGGTTCGGGGTGCTTCATCGAGATGAAGCGCATCCACGATTTGGATTGCGGCGGCTTTGGCGTCCGCGAGGTGGCTTTCGAGCGGCACCCAGCCTGCCTGTTCCGAATAGGCATCATCTTCGAAAGTGGCGCCGAATCGTCCCGGCGGCGCGGCGTTTTTTATTTCGTCGTTCGTCTGCCCGGTCCAGCCGAGTTTCTCGGAGTATCCACCTGCCGCGCGCGGAAGCATCACCACCATTCCAGGGCAGATGCCACTTGGCCACAGGGATTGCCATTCCTCTGAACGTTCATCCCAAAGTAACGACTTGCCTTTTTCGCCGAGAAACTCTCGGAATCGATGGAGCGCGACCGCGCAACCTTCCATCGCGTCGAACGCCGGACCCGTCAATGTGGCGCTCTTGCCCGGCCCTTTCTTGGCATCGAAGTCCCGCCAGAAGACCGTGACGTCGGCGTTCTTGTCTTCGCCACGAACCCATCCGCTGACATCGGTGAAGCCGCCGAAAAGGTCAGGTTCCGTGGAGAAGAGTCCATGGACAGCGTCCGCGCGGGGAAACAGTTCGTCCTTCGGTTTGAGAGCGGCATCCATTTCCGGCCCGGCTGTCGCGCCGAGCTTTGCCATCGCCGCCGAGGCACCGAGGGTTGGCTCGCTTTCGCCAATTGCGGCGAGCTTCGTGAGCAGTTTCACTGAGATTTCAACGTCCTTCGTTTCGTAGGGGCCGACCGATTGGCTTTTCCCTTTCTTGCCTTCTTCCGGCCAGACAAAAGCAAATGCCTTAGCCTTGCCGTCGGCGCGCCCGTCCCGATTAAGCCTCCCAAGCCTCTGGATTACGGACGACCAAGGTGCAGCTTCCATCCAAAGCTTACGTGCCGAAATATCAACTCCGGCTTCAATCACCTGAGTCGAGACGCAGATTAGTCCCGGAGAATCGGGCAGTGTGTCATCCTTTGAAGCCTTCGCTGCATCTTTGCGCTGTTCCTCAAATACCAGCAGGCGCTTTGTGTGCGCATCGCGGTCGCCACGACGAAACCGCGAAGTGAGTAGGATGACATCGTCACTGCCGACCAACGCGGAGATTCGGCGATAAAGTGCCTGCGCTGCCCGAACTGAATTACACACGACGAGTGACAGCGTGCCCGGCGTGTGTTCATTGTGAATCGCCGAGGCCAGAACTTCGCTGAATTCTGTCGCGCGAACATCTCTCTTTTGGGACTTCGGCTTCGTGTCAGCATCTTTCCAGAAACTCAGCGGGCGTGTAGGGTTGAGCCTCGAAAGCACTTTTTGATCGTCGCCGACTTCTACCACGGACGGGACAGCAAGTCGCTGCCTTCGGCGATCCGGCGTATCGAGAAACACTGGACTGTTCGTTGCACTCATCCACCAAGTAACGCACGGCTTCATCACTCCGAATCGGTGATTTCGCATCCAATCCAACTGCCCCGAAGTCCAAAGCCCAGGTCCCATCAACTGCGTCTCGTCCATCACCCACAGGCAGTCGTTGTTGAGCAGGCCGAAATGCATCGGCCAGCGGTAGCGGCTCATTCCGTAGCCGCGATTGAGAGCGCGGCTGAGAAGCATGTCTTGCGTGCCAATGAGGATGGCGTTCTCCTCGGGGTGAATGTCCCACTCGCCTGCATCTTCACCTCCCATCAAAATGTGAACGCCAACTTTTTCTTTGTGAGGGCCAACATTATTCCATTCGAGATCGCCGGTTTTTTTCAACCACCCGCGAACATTGTCTCGTGTCTGCTCCACGAGAGTCCGCATCGGCAGGCAGTAAATGAGACGGCGCGGCCACGTTGGATTTTGAGGTTGAACACGATTCCAAAGCCATGCGAGCAGGACGGCAGCGGTTTTGCCAAGACCAGTGGGGATGTTGATGAGTTGAGAACGGCAGGCTGTGTCAGAATCGCTGCCCGCCAAACGGGATTGGTAGTCATAGGGCGAGTTGCCCGTGGCGGATTGAAAAAAGGTGTCGAACGGAAGTCGGCTCACGGTTCACCGCCTTCTCGACGTATTGATGCAAGATGCCTGGTCATTGACTGCCTTTGTTAATTTGGCGTCACGCCAAGGCCAAATCCGCGCTGCATCTTCCTCGGCGGGTTTCATATTTGTATCAAACCCCACTTCCCACGGCAAGGATGAAAAAGCACAAGTCTGGCCTATTCAGGGCTTCGGTTGGGATGTTGGCTGCCGGGGAACGGAGCGGTTCCACCATGAAGCGTCTAGCGGAATGGCGGAAGAAGCGGAGAGGTCGGAGCCAAGCTCCCAACGGAAGCGCCACGCAACTGCGTGGTTCTCAAGCCGGAACGAACGCGCGCGGAGCAAAGTGAACGCACGGGCGGCGGGGTGCGATCGCGGCGCGGAGCGCGCGCTGGTTCCGGCGGGTTTCCGGTCGTCAGCGCCAGACAAAATGACCGATCTGAAGGCCGATGCCGCACGCGGCCAACAACAACAATCGTGTGAAATCTAACTGTTGGATGTCCCAGTATTTGTTCATCGCCGCCAGAGTACCCATCACGACATCATGGAGGACAGCCGCTATTTGGAGTGGGACAACCGGACGATTACGTTGCACTGGATGAAAGAAGAACTTGAGGAGGGGTGATTTGAGTCCAGCCCGAATGAATCCAAGTCCGTCCGGAAAGCAGCGCCCAGCTTCTTCCGGACGGTAAAGCGACGCAACGAAGGGGTGAATATTCAGCTTAGGAAACCGATGCAGCAGCCTCTTTTTCTGGTGACATTTTGAACGTAACTTTCTGAGCCATCTCACTCGAGTGTTGATCGCGCAAATGACCGTAAACTTTCATCGCCAAAGCCCCGCCGTCTCGATGTCCAAGCCAGCGCGAAACAGTCGGAATGTCCACTCCCGCTTCGATGCACCGCGTTGCAAACAAATGGCGCAAGTCATGGTGGGTGATGCGGGCGAATCCCGCGCGCTTGGCGGCTCTGTCCATCGCTTTTTGGCACTCGCACACTCGTGTGACTTTTTCGCTCGACGGTTCGTCTGGCCGGGATGCTCTCATCCGTTCGAGCAGTTGGCGCATGTCCGGTATCATGGGAACTTCGCGGGTTTCTCCGGCATGACGACCTTTGAGGCCAGTTTCCGGCTCTCCATTGACGATTATTTTGCCACGGCCAAAATCGCAATCGGCCCAAGTGATGTATTTGGCTTCGGAAATTCGGAATCCTCCGAAGGCGAGAAACCGAACGAACTCTGCGCAGGGCCGGGAAAAACCGCTGCCGCTGGTTTCAATCTCTTTGACAAATTTCTCAAACTGTTCCGGTTCGGGTAAACGCAGGCGCTTGGAAGTCTCGGAAAGTCGCTTCATTTCCTTTGCTTTGGCCGGGTTGTCCCGCCTGGCCCCCGCTTCAACTCCGATCTCGAAAATCGAACGGACGATGCCAAGAGTGTGGTTGAAACTGGTTGGACTATACTCCGTCGCAAAGCGATTCCTCCATTCGATACAATCGACTTTGGTGAAGTCTTTGATCGCTTTGGCCTTCACGTTCGGCCATGACTTGAAAAAGGCGTCCAGCCGTTCTCGATGGTATGCCTTAGTCCTGGGCTTGAAGTCAGGGGATGCGTTGATTCTCTCGATGTAAATCTTGGCGGCGGCCTCGAATGTGATGCGCGGATCGCTGCCAGAAGCCAGCAAGATTTGCTCATCCTTGACCTCTTTGATTTTGTCCGGCAGGCGTTGTGCGGCGACACTCAAAACGTCCGTGTCCAAGCCTCGCCAAATGAGCTTGCCGTTGCTCCTGAAACGGGTGAAGTATTTCCCCGATGAAGCGTTCCGAACCAGATTGGCGTACTTTGTTTTCTGCCAGAGACTCCCGGATTTCTCGTCTTTATTCATTTTCATGCCTAAGTATAGAATATGAGTATAGAAATGTCAAATATGGCGCAAACATTTTTTTCATAACATGCTTTAAATAAGCAACTTATGTCACAAAATAATTTCAATAGAGCAACTGCCTTCTAAGCAGTCGGTCGCGCGTTCGATTCGCGCCGAGCGCACCATTTTTGCCTGGGTCCGGACGCTGGCTGGTTTGAAGTGGGAACGGAAGCTCAGGTTGAAAACAAGC
>Ga0137379_10007539_pt1 | contig 10310 bp, 8 predicted proteins | sample SagtaG_18_FD_104812 | JGI IMG/M metagenome (GOLD analysis project Ga0137379, IMG submission 104812) | Vadose zone soil microbial communities from Sagehorn Ranch, Mendocino, California, USA - Sage2_L_80_16 metaG | ecosystem: Environmental > Terrestrial > Soil > Vadose zone | place: USA... | reverse complement strand
TGAGACTTATGTTGGGCCATATACACAGCGCTTAACCGACCATGTCCAAGCAGCCGTTCTACCTGGTACTCCCCCAGTGTCCTGCCAACCAGTTGATCTACGCTTAACACTTGCATTTCTTGATCTCCCTCGTAAGTTCTTTCCTCTCTGCCGTTCACATGTCACCTGTTGTTCGTGTGACGAGCAGTACCGCACAGCTTCCCTCCCTGACACATGGCAGTGTACATAGGTATTTTGAATTGCGTCAATGCAGCCTGCTTGAAGTAGGACTTGTGGGGGGACTGCTACAGGGTATCTTAACCACAACCAGGATGCTTCATCCTATGTCTTGTTGACCCCCGCATTCATCGAACTCGACGTGCGGAGACCCCGCGCATTTCATGCCGGGGAGGAAGCACGTCCTCCTCGTTTGGGGTAGGGGATGCGGGGGTCGGTACCAGAGGGACCAGCCGCATCCTCCACCGTAACAACTTGATGGGCTGACAATCCGTGACTTGCGCCGTTTGCGTCAGTCGCTTGTGTGTCCAGGGGTTGTGCAAACTCAGCTTGCCATCCATCGTACCGCCTACCGTTGCTTTGCCCCACTTTGGATGCTTGACCAGCGTGCCGCGTTTGATCCCTTGCGAGAGCGTCCCCCCATAGGGTTTGCGCTTGCCCCCTTGCTCTGGCCGGAAGCGATGCAATTGCCGATGATGCCAGTTGAGCGGAGCAATACAGACCAGCCGCCGATTATCCGGGGACGTCCTCCCGCCCACCCTGCTATAGGCCAACACCCAGGCATCGACGGCATGCGCCTCCCAGACCTCAGCTAGCTTCTTACCGGTCTTCTTCAAGCCCAATTGCTCGCGCAAGGCTTTGGTCTCGTAGCCCTGCATGAGTTGCAGAGCAGCCAGCTTGCGCATCTCCTCGTAAAACCAGTGCTTCCCCACTTCCAACGGAGAAAAGCTCGTGTTCCAACGGCGCTTCCCCTTCTTCGTCGTCGCGGCAATATCCTCCACCACGAATACATTGATGGGGAAGATCTGACACAAGAAACGAGTCAGCCGCAGTTTCCACTGCCAGCGTGCTCTGGTTGAGGGTGGCAGTTTCTGTTTGCTTTGCTTGCGGTTCTGTCGTGGCTTGCGGCAAGGCGTCTTGCGCTGGCGACGAGTCCGGCGCATCTGTGTGCTTTGCTCCTCTGCATCCTTGACCCCATCTCTAGCCTCAGCCTGGATATTCAGGTAGGTATGCGCGGCTGAGATGACGCTGTAGCCTTCACGTTTTGAGCCAGGGTCAATGCCTACGGCTATCGGTTGGCTCTCGCGGGCCGACGGCTCGACATTCAAGCGCACACAAAAGATCCCGCCTTTCCAGAAAGCCGTCGCTTTGCCACTCTTGATCCAGCGTTTGGCTCGTGCCGGAGTCGTGGGCATCAATGGATGCTGATCCTGGTCTACGACTGGTACAAACATGTGCGATAAGCCCCTTTCGGGTGAGTATATTCCCTTCGCTGCTGATGGCCGGAGAGGGTGAAAGTTAGGGAGGTGCTCACAGCATCCGACGGGCTGCCATGCCCAGGCCATTCAGCTTCCTTCAAACGCCCGTTGCCGAGCTTGGACAAGCTAGTCTCGCTCTTTCCCTTGTTAGCCTTCCGATGGCTGATCGGATGGTTTCACAAGCCCCTGCATTCGATGCAGGGGTGCTTGACTTAAGCTCTCTTGCAATTAGTGCAGCGCGTCTGCGATGGCGTCCTCAACATTCGCCATTTCCACCAGGCTCTCCAATGGTTCGGTCTCGCGAGTTGTGATGAGCACTTGAAATGCATCCTTGTCGCTGCCGACGAGACGTATCAGGACGTGACGACCCGCGCTCGCAATGACAGTATCTTCAAACCCCCCTAAGCCCCCATCTTGCAGCGACCCGAGAGCGCCTTGCAAAATGCTGCTGAAATAGCCGCACAATTGTGAAATATCGATGTCATCAATCGCCACCTGAGCAACTGACTGACCATCGAGACCCACGACCGCGGTGGCGATAAAGCCGGTGATTGTATACCCCAATGTTTGCAAGGCAGAGACCAGGGCTGGGTAGTTCCGCTTTGCGGGACGCTGCAGAACAGGGGCCGCTAATTTCTCCATATTTGTCAGGGTCGGGGTGTCGCCCGGCGGCGCTTCTTCAAGATGAAAAGCATCACTCATTTTCCGGGAGGGAGAAAGGCTACGCAGGTAGCCACTACGCAACATTTCTTCCTCGGAAGGCTGCCATTCCGGCGAGACAGGCGCCTTATTCGAGCTGGCCGTGGTTTTTGAAAGTGATTTTTGTGGCGCGGTGGGCTGCTTACGCAGGAGATCACCGGTTGTTCTGGCGCCAGGCGGTGTTGGCCGCCATTCAGCAGGCGATGGTTTTGTCTCCGGTATGGCTGGAACCTGTACGCTATCGGAAAGAGAGGAAGGGCGCAATTTTAGCATATCTGACCTGGTAGGCTGTTCTATCAGCCAGGATGGGAGATCACCACGCTGGCTTACCGGCGTCTTGCGCACGGTGGAGGGTGTGATACTCGCGGTGGGAAGCGGTAGGCCGCCAGGAGCAGGTTTTTCACTCGCAGTATCTATGTGCGGTTGATTATGCCCATTGCTCTTGCTCAGATCCGGTATTTGAACTGGCTGTTGCCACCATTCCGTACCTTCACTCTTTTGAGGTCTCCCATTGCTTCCCTTGCTGTCATTCCTTCTGCGGGCCATCTCTTCATCCTCTATATATTCTTTAAACATATCATCAAAAGCATCATCCTGAGCAGCCGCGAGCGTACCAGACGTGATAAAAGGACGATCATCATCTAGCGCGTAGGCCGGTGATGGCACGCGCTGGGGAATAACCTCTTGTTCGCCGGTGGGCTGTTGCAACGCCGCGTACTTTGTGCGATACTGAAGAGCTTGAAAAATAAGGCGAGAAAGCGGCTGAGTGACATTTGGGGCAATCTGTTCATGCCAGAGTTGATGCGTCACCGTGCCGTTTTTATGCGCGGCCAGAGCAAAAAAAGCTTCCTCACCACGCAAGATACCATACTCAGCCCAGATCAATTCGCCCCCTTGAAAACGCAAAATACCACGTTCTTCCAGGCCAGTGTTCACCAGGAGGGCAATACTCTTGCGGCTCATAGTAATGATTTGAATGACATCCAGCAGGTCGAATGAGTCCAGGCTCGCGGAGAAGCCTGTTTGCTGGAGTAAACGGCGCAATTCTTCTTTGAGCTGATGAAAGTTCAGGGGTTTTGTTAAGTAACTGACGACACCGGCCCCTAATGCCTGCGTACGGTCGGCAGTAGAAGCGGATACGGCAACCATAATCATCCGCGTTTTGGGGCGAAAGGTGCGGAGCCATTGGAGCATTTCAAAGCCATCCGCCCCTGGCGATTTGAGGTCACCAATAACCACGTCGTATTCTTCCGACCAGACCAGGCGTATTGCCTCAGCCCCACTTCTGACGCCTTGAACAAAATAGCCGTCTTTACGGAGTGAGTTGACAATACTCTGGTTGAGATTGTCATCATCCTCAACCAGAAGGATGCGCCATAGCTCAGACATCGCGCTGCTCCCGCCTCAAATGGTTTATGCTCGCAGCCCACCGACAACAACTTGTATCAAGGATACGCACAATGATACTGGTATTGGGTGGTTGTAATTTCTTTTGCAAAGTGTAACACGATGTTACCCGAATGACAAGTATATCAACCTATTCTCCGCCTCGCAAAAAGAAAGAGAAACAAAAATCAGTCAGGAGCCAAATGCCTACCACCTGCTGCATCAACACCACCAACACACGTCAACATAAGCTCTGCAACTCCAAAAATAAAATGGAGCAATTTGCTCGCTATTTGCTCCATAATACACAGCACTGTATGGCTTACCAGCATCGTCAGCAGACTTGTTTGGTGTTCCTTCGTGAAAAATGCTATACTCGAAGCAGGTTAAATGGAGGCCCTCGCTTCCATCGGCATCGGTTGTGATACCTCACAGTTGCCAGGTAAACGAGGAAGTATCGAGGAGCTAGTATGCGCGACAAGATGCAGCAAGATAGTTGGAAGCGATTAGCAGGCGAGGCGGCGGCAGCACTTATAGAAGACGGTATGACGCTCGGTCTGGGTACTGGCTCAACGGCGTCACACCTGTTGTATGCCCTTGCGGAGCGTATCCGGCAAGGTCTGAGAATTGTTGGAGGTGTTCCCACGTCTAAAGCTACAGAGGAACTTGCCCGCGATCTCGGCATACCTCTAACTACTCTTGATGCTCATCCTGAGCTTGATCTGGCTATCGATGGGGCAGACGAAATTGATGGTCAATTATGCCTGCTGAAGGGTGGAGGCGGGGCGTTATTGCGCGAGAAGATTGTGGCTTCCGTGGCCCGCCGCTTTGTGGTCGTTGGAGATGCCACAAAACTGGTTCCAATGTTAGGTGTCCACTTTCCCTTGCCTGTTGAAGTAGTGCCCTTCGCGGCAACGCCCATAAGCAGGCGTTTGGAGGCGCTGGGAGCACAAGCCCAGGTACGCCAGCAAGCTGGCAAAAGCTTTATTACGGATAACGGGAACATGATTATCGATTGCTCTTTCGCGAACGGGATTCAAGATGCGGTGGATATAGAGGCACGCATCAAAGCGATAGTCGGCGTGGTCGAAACGGGATTGTTTTTGTATATAGCAGAACGGGCAATTATCGGTGGACCAGCAGGCATCAAGACGCTCACGCGATAAGATGCGGAGGAGCAGCACGAGGATGCGTGTAGTCACTACAGTCCGGGAGATGTTGGATGCGCGCGCGACAATGACGGGTTCCAGCACGATTGGCCTGGTGCCAACAATGGGATATCTTCACGAGGGACACCTTTCGCTCGTGCGAAAGTGCCGCGCAGAGAACGATGTGCTCATTGCGAGCATCTTTGTGAATCCAACGCAATTTGGCGCGCACGAGGACCTGGAGCGTTACCCTCGTGATTTACCACGCGACTTGCAGATGCTGGAAGCGGCGGAAGTAGATGTGGTATTTGCGCCCGCTGCCGGTGACGTCTATCCGCCCGGCTTTGTCACGTATGTTGAGCCAACAGGGCCGCTGGCCGGCGAAGCCGAAGGAGCCCATCGACCGGGACATTTCAGAGGTGTGGCCACCGTTGTACTGAAGCTCTTTCAGATCGTACGGCCTCACCTGGCTTACTTTGGACAGAAAGACGCTCAGCAGGCTGCAGTGATATCGCGCATGGCACAAGACCTCAATCTCACTGTGACCTTGCGTATCTTAGCTACCATACGCGGGGCAGATGGCCTGGCGATCAGTAGCCGCAACGCCTACCTTACTGCTGAGGATCGGCTGGCGGCGCGAGTGCTCTACCAGGCATTGCTGGCAGGGAAACATGCAGGCGAGTCACAACCAGGAGGCGCCACCGCGGCTGTGGTACGCGCAATGGTTGAAACCGTCGCCAGGGAGCCACGGGCACACCTGGACTACGCGGAGGTCAGAGACCCCCAAAGTTTCGCGTTACTGGAGACGCTTCGTGCCCCAGCTCTGCTTGTGATCGCGGCGAAAATTGGACCCGCGCGCCTGATTGATAATTTTTTATTGCGTACTGATGGAAGTTGGGAAACAGGCATTCACATGCCAGAGAAGAGAGCATAGGAGCAAGTTTGCAAGGAAGCAAGTTTGCTGATTGATTTCACCCCTTCAGGGTGGAGAGAAAGGAATTATTATGCGGGACAAAATGACCGTACCCGCTATCCAGGCGCGCAAAGGCGGGACAAAGCTAACGATGATGACGGCTTACGACGCTCCAACAGCACGTATTGCTGACCGGGCGGGGGTAGATATTATCCTGGTAGGCGACTCAGTCGCTAATAACGTGTTAGGGTACGAGGACACACTTGCCGTGACGGTGGATGACATCATTTACCACACAGCGGCGGTGACGCGCACGAAACCCGGCGCGCTGGTGGTGGGAGATATGCCCTGGCTTAGTTACCACATAGCGGTGGAAGAGACAATTCGCAACGCGGGACGCTTAATACGCGAAGCAGGAGCGGGGGCAGTAAAATTAGAAGGTGGGCGCAAACGGCTGAAAATGGTCGAGGCGCTGATCGCCAGCGAGATACCGGTGATGGGACACCTGGGATTGACGCCGCAATCGGTGCACCCGATGGGTGGCTATCGAGTGCAGGGAAAGAAGGTTGAATCGGCGCACGAGTTGTTAGACGATGCGCGCGCGCTGGCCGAAGCGGGAGTGTTTGCCATCGTTTTGGAGGGCATCCCTGATGTGCTGGCAGAAATCGTGACCAAGGAAGTGGCGGTTCCGACGATAGGCATCGGCGCCGGGCCACACTGCGATGGACAGGTGCTGGTCTTGCACGATGTTTTGGGTTTCAACGATATCAAGCCGCCAAAATTTGTGCGGCAGTACGCGCGCCTGGCCGACACAGCCACCGAAGCCCTGCAGCGCTTTTTCGCGGATATCCGCGCGGGCAAGTTTCCCTCGGATGCTGAAACCTATCATATCGATGAGGATACTGCGCGCACCTTTTACAATCTGACGAAACCCGAGGAGTGAATAATGCCGTAAAATTCTTTCTTCTGCTTAGCGAAACGCTCTGCTCTTTAACTTGACAGGCCCGGCATAAACTGGCACAATCGGACAGGTCGAAGCTTCAATTCGACACAGCCAATCGCGAGGAGTCATCGTTTATGATACGGTCTTCAACAGACCAGCAAGCAGAAGAAGCAACGAGCGCGTTACAACAAACAAAGCAGCCTCTTACCGTGGCATTTCAGGGCGAACGTGGAGCCTTTAGTGATGAGGCCGTGAGCATGTATTTTGGGGAAGAGGCCGAGCCATTCCCCTGCCGCAGTTTTGTCGAGGTCTTCCATGCGGTAGCCGCCGGAGCAGTGGGATATGGGTTGGTTCCGGTTGAAAATTCGCAGGCGGGCAGCATTAATGATGTGTATGATCTGCTGCGCCAGCACGACCTGTTTGTGATAGGAGAGCTTAGCCATCCTGTCAATCACTGCCTTTTGTGCTTACCTGGGCAACAACTTAGCGACATTCGACGGGTTATCTCGCATCCTCAGGCGCTGGCGCAAAGCGACCAGTATCTGCGTGAACTGGGCGTGGAGATCGTGGCTACCTACGATACGGCAGGCAGCGCCAAGATGATCCGTGAAGAGAATCTGATGGGTGTAGCAGCCGTTGCAGGCAGGGGCGCGGCGGAACTCTACCAGTTGGAGACGCTGGCACATGGCATCCAGACCATCAAAGACAACTACACGCGCTTCATTGCGCTGGGCAGGGAGCCTGCTCCACGCCGCGAGGGCGAGGCGAAGACGATGCTGGTGATGACGACGGCTCACCAACCCGGCTCTCTCTATAGCTGCCTGGGAGTGCTGGCAGCGAAGAAGATTAACTTGCTCAAATTGGAATCGCGCCCATCGCGCCAGCGCGTCTGGGAATATGTCTTCTACCTGGATTTTGAGGGGCACCGTGATGACCCGGCGGTACGCAGCGCGCTGGCAGACCTGGCAAGCCACACGACGTTTTGCAAGGTGTTAGGATCGTTTGCGCGGAATGCGTAGGAGCGGCGTTTGCAGCGTGACCGCAAGTTTCCTCCTGAAAAACTTGCGGTCGACTTTGTCCACTCTCTTGCCGGTGAAGCTAGCGTTTGATTTTGAGGGTGTTGATAAAGTTTTCGGCGAGCAGGTCGTAGGCTTCGGAGCGATACTCTTCAACGCGACCGGCATCGCAGAGGGTGGTCAGATCGGAATCGATGGGCAACTGTGCCAGCAGAGGAGCGCCGGTCATATTGACCAGTTCGGCGCCATTGCTGGGGCCGAATATCTCGTAGCGCTCCCCATCGGGTGTCTTGAAATAGGCCATATTCTCCACGACGCCGACGATGATGCCCTTCAGTTGACGAACCATATTGATACATTTCATAACCACCATCGTTGCCAGCATCTGTGGCGAAGAGACAATAACGATGCCATCGACCGGCAGAGACTGTAGCACGGTCATCGGCGCGTCAGAGGTGCCGGGAGGCAGGTCGACCAGGAGGTAGTCTAGCCGACCCCATTCGACGTCGCTGTAGAACTGTTTGATTGCGCTGGAGATCATTGGGCCTCGCCAGATCACAGGATCACTTTCGTTCTCAAGGAACATGTTCATCGACATAACCTTGATGCCGCCTCTGCTGGTCAAAGGGTCAATGCCGCCGCTGGCAGATTTGTTGGGCTGGCCCCTGGTGCCAAACATACGGGCAATGCTAGGACCGGTGATATCGCCGTCAAGCACGCCGACGCGCATTCCCTGGCGACGCAGCGAGACGGCCAGCAAGCCGGTGACCAGCGATTTACCAACGCCGCCTTTGCCGCTCATGATAGCGATGACCTGTTTAATGCCGCGATTCGGGTCGGCATTGGACATCTGTAAAGGAACACCACGCCCGACTGGCGCCTTTTTGGGGGCCACCGAGGTTGGCAGTCCATTGGCCGCGGCATTCAGGTCATTGAGGAGCAGTGTGAGTTTTTCCGGCGCAAAGCGGTGCGTGCGAGCGCCGCCCGCGACACTCTCGCGGGAACCGACGGCGCAGGCTGTGCAGGGAAGGCCATGGCCGTGAAAGACTTTGATCGTTGCGGGATGCTGTGCGACGATGTCGTGTATTATCATTTCGGCAGTTATTGTTTCCGCCATGTGTTTTTACCTCTCAAGTCAAGGGTATATGAAAGTAAGAAGTGTATGTTACGCCTGGCGTTGTTGTGCCGGGCAGTACAAAATAGAGAATTTTAATTCCTACCTCTCCACTCAGATATATTATAGCACACTCTTTACAGGTGTGACTATGGTGAAACGGTGTTGTGCCGAATGGGCTGGAAGCAGCGTCGTTGCTTCCAGCCCATTCGGCACAACACCCACTATTATTTTATCTAGGTGGTCTGGGTTGAGGCCGCGCCTTCCAGGCCAAGCTCTTTGGTGGATTGCTCGCGCATCTGGAATTTCATGATCTTGCCAGTGACCGTCATCGGGAAGACATCGACGAACTTGATGTAGCGAGGTATTTTGTAATGGGCTATCTGGCCCTTGCAGAAGGCCTTTAACTCCTCTTCGGTGGCCTGTTCGCCGGGCTTGAGCTTGACCCATGCCATGATCTCCTCGCCATATTTGGGGTCGGGCACGCCGATAACCTGCACATCGCTGACCTTTGGATGGGTATAGAGAAACTCCTCGATCTCGCGCGGGTAGACATTTTCGCCGCCGCGAATGACCATATCTTTGATACGCCCCACGATGTTGATATAGCCCTCCTGATCCATGGTCGCCAGGTCTCCGGTATGCATCCAGCGCGCCTGATCGATGGCCGTGGCCGTGGCTTCGGGATTATTCCAGTACCCCAGCATGATGCTATAGCCACGCGTGCACAGCTCACCAGGAGTGCCAAGGGGGACAACCTGGCCGGTCGCAGGGTCGACAATCTTAATCTCGAGATGCGGGTGGATGACGCCAACCGTGCTGACGCGCTTCTCCAGGGGCGAATCGAGGCGGGTCTGTGTGGAGACGGGGCTGGTTTCGGTCATACCGTAACAGATTTCCACGTCACGCATCCCCATAAGCGTATTGACCTTCTTCATTACCTCGATGGGGCAGGGAGAACCGGCCATGACGCCGGTGCGCATGCTGCTCAGATCGAACTTGTTGAAATCAGGATAGTCGAGTTCAGCAATAAACATAGTGGGGACACCGTAAAGTGAAGTGCACCGCTCGTCCTGCACTGCCTGCAGCACGCTGAGTGGTTCAAAACCTTCCGAGGGATAGACCATGGTCGCGCCGTGAGTGACGCAGCCCAGGTTGCCCATGACCATGCCGAAGCAGTGGTACAGCGGCACAGGAATACAGAGTATATCTTCGTGGGTGAAGTTTTGCAGACGTGCTACAAAATAGCCATTGTTGAGAATATTGTGGTGGCTGAGGGTTGCGCCCTTGGGAAAACCGGTGGTGCCGCTGGTGTACTGGATGTTGATCGGATCGTCGAACTCCTGCTCCTGTTGCCGCCGGGCGAGTTCTTCATCGCTCACCGGGGCGCCCATGGCCATCAACTCATCCCAGTTATACATTCCAGGCCGCCGCTCGGAGCCAAGACGGATGACCGTGGTCAGCTCGGGTAAAACGGACGCTTTCAACTGCCCAGGCGCGCACTCATGCAGTTCCGGCGCCAGGGTCGTGATCATCTCGGTATAGTTAGAGGTCTTGAATTCAGGGGCGAGGACGATAGCTGTACAGCCGGACTGCTTGACCGCATATTCCAGCTC
>Ga0137379_10007527_pt1 | contig 10315 bp, 13 predicted proteins | sample SagtaG_18_FD_104812 | JGI IMG/M metagenome (GOLD analysis project Ga0137379, IMG submission 104812) | Vadose zone soil microbial communities from Sagehorn Ranch, Mendocino, California, USA - Sage2_L_80_16 metaG | ecosystem: Environmental > Terrestrial > Soil > Vadose zone | place: USA... | reverse complement strand
TGGCGCCGCCTTAGCTTCATTGTGCTCGTGATACGAGACGAGCGGCGTCCGGATACCGTAGTGATCCAGCAGCCGCCGCGAGTGGCGAGTGTCTTCCGCAATGACAAGCGCGGCCGAAGAAAGAACCTCGACCGCGCGATGTGACATGTCTCCCAGATTGCCAATGGGCGTGCTAACCAGGAACAGAGTACCTGCCGTGTCTCCCGTCCCCGCCTTTGCGGCGCTCACGAGTCGTCTGACCACCGACTCGGCTGATCACGCCGCAGCGTGCTGCTTGAACTTCTCCGCCAGCGCCGGCTTGCCGACGAATCCGATCACCTGATCGACGAGCTTCCCATCCTTGAAGAATAGAATTGCGGGAATCGAGCGCACGTTGAATTTGGTCGAGGTCTTGATGTTCACATCAACGTCGACCTTGGCGACCTTCGCCTTGCCTTCATACTCGATGGCGAGCTGGTCCAGCACCGGCGCAACCATACGGCACGGGGCACACCAGGTGGCCCAGAAATCGACCACAGCGAGGCCTTTGTGCTGCTCGATCTGCATCTCGAAATCGGAGTCGTTCACTTCTACTGCATTGGACATTTTCTAGTCTCCAAACCGCGGGACTCGCCGGCGGGCTTCGTCAATTAGTTTTGTGCGGGGACGTCGCCCCTCACTATTAAACTTAATGACCCCATCAACCCCACGCGGCACCCGCGTGTCGCATATCGGAATCGCAGTCGAAGCCCTCTCGGAGAGCCTCCCTTTTTTCCGCGATGTCCTGGGACTGACCGAGGTTCCTCTCGACGATTCTGACGGCGCGAGCATCGTTGGCCTGAGCGCCGGTGAGCCGCTGGTCGAGCTGCTTCAAGGAGAGGATTCTTCTTCGCCGATCGGGCGGTTTATTGCGAACCGGGGCCCCGGAATCCACCATATTTGCTTTTCGGTTGATGACCTTGACGCCACTCTCGACCGCTGTCGCGAGGCCGGCATCCAGCTCATTGATGAAAAGCCCCGCATCGGAGCGGAGGGCAAGCGGATCGCCTTCCTGCACCCCAAATCAACCGGAGGAGTGCTGGTCGAGCTCTCAGATCATTAGAGTCAGCGCGCTAACGTCCGGCCGACGTCCCCGAATTGCCGCAGAAATCGCGAACGGCGGCGATATCGACGTTCTCGACGTACCACCGATCGCGTGGCCCTCGGATCGTGTAGAGAGTCGTTTGCCTGGTAAGATTCCCTTTTTTGAGCTCGACGCGGATGTCGCGACGTCCTTCAGCCCCTGGCGCCTCGGCGACGACGCGGGAGGTGTCATGCGTGAGATAGCAAACCAGAATGATCTCGCGTTTTTCCATACTGGTACGCTCCATTGTCTCACGGACGGGTCCGTTCTGGGTTCCCCACACAGTAGACATCGCCTGCAGATCGTTCGCTTTGATCGCTCTCAGGAACTGCTCGGCAGCGAGCTTGGGCTCCGCCGCGCCGGTGAGCTGTCCGTTGTTGCCCGCGCGGGTGGCACTCGAGCACGCGGTCAGAAAGAATAGGACAGCAACTTTTCTAAACGACACGATAAAATTCTCCACGGGATAGAGCTGCGACTTAGGGACGCCGACAATGCGAGCAAAGCAACAACGCCTCTATATCAATATTGACCACGTCGCCACGTTGCGGCAGGCTCGCCGCGCACAGGAGCCTGACCCAGTAGAGGCAGCGTCTGTCTGCGAAGCAGCAGGAGCGAATGGGATCACGGCTCATCTGCGGGAAGACCGACGCCACATTCAGGACTCCGATGTCGAGCGACTAAAAAAAAGCGTGCGCACCTACTTCAACCTCGAGGCGGCGTGCGCAGCCGAAATACTGGAGATAGCGCGTCGTCTCAAGCCGCAGCAGGTGACACTGGTGCCGGAGCGACGCGAAGAGATCACCACTGAAGGTGGACTCGACATTATCAGCGAGCCTTCGCGCATTAAAAACGCAACCGACGCGCTGACCGACGCCGGTATCCGCGTGAGTCTCTTCATCGACCCCACCCGGGCGGCGGTCGAACAGTCGAAGAAGCTCGGTGTGCCCGCGATCGAGTTGCACACCGGCAGCTATTCGCAGGCGCCTCACTCCCCCAAGACGATCGACGCGCTTCGAGATTCAGCACGAAGAGCCGCAGATCTCGGACTCGCGGTGCACGCCGGACACGGCCTCACGATCGCAAATGTCGGCCTAGTTGCGGCGATTCCGGAGATCGAAGAGCTCAACATCGGTCACTCGATTATCAGCAGGGCCGTTTTCGTCGGTCTCGATCGCGCCGTGAGGGAGATGCACGATGCGATGCATGCGGCTCGGTCGTCATAAGGGGCGAGCTTTGACTCCCAGAGTCAAACGACTCACTTTTCGGATGTGATCTGGAGAAAGTTCTGATGACGATGCCGGGCCGGCTGCTGGATTTCTTCTCGCTCGAGGCGACTGAGTACCTAAATCGCCTGGAGTCGCTCGTCAACAAAAGTGGAATGGACCCCGCCGACGCAACACAATTCGCGGCTGCCGCGCGCGGATTGCGCGGTAGCGCGACCATGGCGAAAGCAGGCGGCATCGTTCAGCTCGCGATGACGGTGGAGCGTGTGGCATCTGGCGTCGTCCATGGCGCCACGAGCTGGGAACCCGAAGTGCAGCGCGCACTGGTCGGCGCCATCGAAGACCTCAAGCTGCTCGTGCGCTCCCTGCGAACATGGGGCGCGGAGCAGGACGCTCGCGTTCAGGATAGCCTGCGACGGCTGGCGCGATACGCGCCAGCGCGCGAGGAGCGCCGCGCGGATCTGATCATTCCGATCTCTCAGCTTTTCTACAACGACGATGGGCCGCACATCTTGTACGTTGCTCCCAATCCAAAGACACACTACGAGCAGCAGCTTCGCGAAAAAGGGGGTGGCATCGGTCCAGGAACCTTGTCGCCGGAGGTGAAGCGAGTTCCTACGCCATCGCGCGAAGTTCCTCCCGCGCCCGCTCGAACACCGGCGCGCGGACAGGAGCTCAGAGATGTGTTGAACTCGAGTCTGGCGACGATGCGCTCGCTCGAAACTCGACACTCCGGCCCGCAACCACCTGCCACCGAGCTCGTGCCGATTCAGGAGCTGCTTTACCGCGGGCAGCGCGCGATCGAGCGCGCCGCCGAGATTCGCCGCGCACTCAAGAAGAGTGGAACTCCGCCGACCCGCGCGCTCGTGGACGAGCTCGTCGATCTGGTGGAGCTCGCGGCGACAGAGTAACACTTGCGTTCCCGATGGCGCGCTGCGCTCGGAGCAGTGCTGAGCGCCGCGCTGATCTACTGGACGCTCCACGGCATTTCGCCAACCGAAGTAGCGCACAGACTGTCAGAGGCTGATCCTTTGCTCTTCGCCGCGGCGACGTTCTGCGCCACGGCGATCTTCGCCCTGCGCGCGCGCAGGTGGATGACGATCCTCGAGCCAGTTGCCGGAAGACTGCCGCTCGGACCGCTGTGGCGGGCGACCGCAGTGGGGATGATGGTGAATAACGTCGTGCCCGCGCGCGCTGGCGAGATTGCGAGGGCTTACGCGCTGACGAAAGAGACACCGGTACCGTTTTCGACATCGTTGGCTTCTCTCGCGGTCGACCGTCTGTTCGACGCGATCGTATTGCTGCTGCTGGCGGCAACGGCGCTCCTCGACCCCACACTCTCGACCACCGAAACGCTTGCCGGTCGTCCGCTCGGCTCATTCGCGACTGGAGCAGGGACGCTCGTTCTCATCCTTCTGATCGCGCTCTACGCCCTCGTTTTTTTCCCCGGCCAACTACTTAGACTCTTTGAGCTGTTCGCCCGCCGGGTCTCGCCCATCGTCGAAGAACGTGGTCGCCTGATGCTCAAGACATTCGTGCATGGGTTGAGCGTTTTGCGGCAGCCCGGAAGGTTCATCGCGGTGTTCGGTTGGACTCTCGCGCACTGGTTGGTCAACGCGCTCGGTTTCTGGCTCTCCTTCAAGGCGGTCGGAATCACAGCCCCTTTTTCGGCCGCGCTTTTTCTCCAGGCATTCATAGCGCTGGGCACCGCCGTTCCGGCGTTGCCGGGATTCTTCGGCGTGTTCGAGTACATGTCCGTGCAGGGGCTCGCCGTTTACGGAGTCAGCCAACAGCAGGCAGCGACGTGGGCGATCGGGTATCACCTTTTTTCGTTCATTCCCATCACCCTGATTGGCGCGTATTACTTCGCCCAGCTCGGTGTCAAGCTTCGCGATCTACAGCCGGCCTCCGAGGCAGCTTCATGAGTCCGCGAGCAGCACGAACGCTCGCGCAGGCGAAGATCAACCTCGCACTCCGCGTGCTCGGGCGAGAGCCAGACGGATTTCACTCCATCGAGACGGTTTTCCTGCGACTCGAGCTGGGAGACGACCTCGAGCTTCGCGTGACGAACAGCAAGCGCTCGCTCAAGTGTTACGAGATGCGCGACTGGCCGCAGGAGGGAAATCTCGCGTACCGCGCCGCCGCACTATATGCCGAGCGAACTGGCTGGCCCAAAGGTTTTGAGATCGAAATCGTGAAGAACATCCCTATCGGTGGCGGGCTCGGAGGCGGTAGTGCCGACGCAGCGGCGACGCTACGCATTCTCAATACGCTGTCACCGAAACCGATCTCAGAGGAAAATCTCATTGCTCTCGCTGAAGAACTTGGCTCCGACGTTCCGTTTCTCGCCAGCGAGCACGCGATGGCTCTCGCCTGGGGACGTGGACAGAAGCTACTTCGATTACCGCCGTTGCCGGCGAGAGACATCGAACTTTTCTTCCCACCTTTCGGAATAGAAACGGCGCAGGCCTATGAGATACTCGACGATGCGCGCGGCGATGTCCCGCGCAAAACGCCCGAGCTCACCACAGAGATGTTCGCCGACTGGGAATCGGCGGCAAAAAACTCGGTCAATGATTTCGAGCCGATCATGAGACCGCGGTGGTCCGAGATCGACGCACTCCTGGCGCGAGGAGATCGATTCGGACTTTTCTATCGAATGAGCGGTACCGGTTCGACGGTGTTCAAAGTGGGTAGCGTGACTACCCGTCGCGTCGAATCGACGACGAAACTTCCGCCGCTGGTCGTGCCACCGGGGACGAAAAGCATCATTACGCGCACGTCGTCGAGCGTTGTCCCGATAGAGCTTCTGGACTAGCTTTCGGCTCGCCGCTGCCCCTTCGTCCAATGGCAGGACACCGGTCTTTGGATCCGGTAATGGTGGTTCGAATCCACCAGGGGCAATTGATCTAAGTCCTTTGCCCACCTAACTTGTAAGGCTGCATGGACGGATTATCCGTACCCGCTCATGGCTTCAAGCTCATCGCCGGGCCCGGTAACCCGGAACTGTGTGGTGAGATCGCGCGAATGCTGGATGTGCCGTTCTGCAAGACGACGGTCAACCGCTTCGCCGACGGCGAAATCTTCGTTCGGATCGATGAAAACGTCAGAGGCAACGACGTTTTCATCGTGCAGCCGACGAATCCGCCGGCCGACAACATCATGGAGCTCTTACTCCTGATCGACGCGGCACGCAGGGCTTCCGCAGCGCGAATTACTTGCGTGATGCCCTACTACGGATACTCGCGGCAGGACCGAAAGGACCAGCCGCGGGTTGCGATTGGTGCCAAGCTGCTCGCGAACATGATCACGGTAGCAGGCGCCCACCGCGTTCTGGGAATTGATTTTCATCAGCACCAGCTGCAGGGCTTCTTCGATGTTCCGGTGGACCACCTGTATGCGGCGCCGGTTTTCGTTTCGCATTACCGAAAGAAGAACCTCCACGAGCTCGTGGTAGTGGCGCCCGATGTGGGTTCTGCAAAGATGGCGAGGGGATTCGCGAAGAGGCTCAACGGCTCGCTCGCAATTATCGACAAGAGACGGCCGCAGGCAAACGTGTCGGAGGTCGTCAACGTCGTCGGTGAAGTCGAAGGAAAGGACTGCTTGCTTGCGGACGACATGATCGATACCGCCGGCACAGTGTCCGAAGCAGCAAGGGCTTTGAAGGATTTGGGTGCCCGCGCCATTTACGTTTGCGCCACGCACGCACTTCTATCGGGGCCGGCAGTGGAGAGACTCTCGAGCGCGCCGATTACGGAAGTGACGGTGACCGATACCGTCATGATTCCTAAGGCAAAGCGATTCGCGACACTCTGCGTGTTGTCGGTTGGCGAGCTGCTGTCGAAGGCAATTCGCTACATTCACAGTGAGCAGTCGGTGAGCTCGCTGTTCGAGGGATAGGACCAGTGATCGAACTGTTCGAGAAAGCGGCGAAGGAATTCGCGCTGGCGGTTATGGACATTATTGAATGGGCGTGGCGAAGAGTCACTGCGCCCCAGGGATGAATAGCAATGGCAACGGTTTCATTTAACGCGACGGCCCGCGAAAATACCGGCAAGGGCGCCGCTCGCACGCTTCGCAGTCAGGGGCAGGTTCCAGCGGTGATCTACGGACACGGCCGCGAGCCGCTGCCGCTGTCACTAAACGCGCGGGACCTCGACAAGATGCTCGGCAACATTCAGGCGGAGAGCACCGTCATCGAGGTGACGGTCGGAGGACACACCTCCAAGACACTGATTCGCGAGATCCAGCGGCATCCGATCAAGCATCAGATTCTTCACGTCGATTTCCAGGCGCTGGTCGCCGGCGAGAAGGTCACCGTCAGCATTCCCATCGTGCTGACTGGAATTGCCGAGGGTGTGCGGCTCGAGGGTGGAGTTCTCGACCATACTTTGCGTGAGCTTGAGATCGAAGTCGATCCGTCGAACATTCCGGATCGCGTCGAGCTCGATGTCACCAACATGATGATCGGTGACTCGCTCCACGTCAGCGACATCAGGGTGCCCGAGGGCGTTGAAATTCTCGACGACCCCGAGACGTCGGTAGCAGTGCTCGCGGCGCCACGCGCGGTGATCGAAGAGGCGCCGGCCGCCGAGGCAGTCGAGGGTGCGCCGGAAGCCGCAGCCGAGCCCGAGGTGATTGGTAAGGGTCCGACTGAAGAAGAAGAGGGTGAGGGCGGCGCCGGCGGGGGCGAATCGCCCGGAAAGAAGTAGTTATTGGATAGCCCTTGAAGGTCATAGTCGGTCTCGGGAATCCGGGCCGCGAGTACGCCGCGACACGTCACAACGTCGGCTGGTGGTTGATCGACCACCTTGCCGACGTTTGGCATTTTGACGGCTGGAAAAAGGATAGCGACGTCGTTTCCTCAACTGGGAGCGTGGCGGGGCAGAGGGTGCGGCTCGTCAAACCGCAGACCTACATGAATCTGAGTGGCCAGGCGCTGAAGAAGTACGTGCGCCGGCCGTTCTGGAGTCCAGCGAAGGATCTGCTCGTCGTGGTAGACGAGGTGCAGCTGCCGGTCGGGCGCACTCGAATTCGCGCACGCGGTAGCGCGGGCGGTCACAACGGACTCAAGAGCGTCGAGCAGGCGCTCGGGACCCAGGAGTACGCCCGACTGCGGATCGGAGTCGGGCCGAGCGAAGAGCGGAAGGGGATCTACACGGATCTAGCGCAATTCGTACTGTCGCGGTTGGCTCGCGACGAGCGCGAGGATATTCTGGCGCTAATGCCGCAACTCACGGCTACCGTCGAGACGTGGCTGCACGAGGGGGTCGAGAAGGCGATGAACCTTCACAATCGGGCTCGCAGCTCTGAGGATTGAAAAAGCAACTGAACGGGCGGGAGGCGTCAGCTGCTAGGCGCGGGGCGTTAGGTCACTGCGTCGGGACGTCACTGGCGCCCTTCGAAGTACAAGCAACTGCCTGTGCCGTACTACAAGTAGGTGCGTCCCGACGTCGTGACCTCTAACCTGGCGCCTGCTCGGCTTACGCCTCCCGCCCGTTCAGTTGCAGTTATCAGCAGCAGCGTAGTTCTAAGCTTAGAAGTCCTTTCCCTAATTAGTTTCTCGAAATGCTGAAATTAGGAATTGTCGGCCTCCCCAACGTCGGCAAGTCAACACTGTTCAACGCGCTCACCGCAGCGAAAGCCGACGCGGCCAACTATCCCTTTTGTACCGTCGAGCCAAACGTCGGGATGGTCGAGGTGCCGGACCCGCGACTGAACCGGCTCGCTCAGATCGTCCAGCCGAAGCGAACAGTCCCAGCGGTCGTGCAGTTCGTGGACATCGCCGGCCTCGTCAAGGGCGCGGCCGAAGGAGAAGGGCTCGGCAATAAGTTCCTCTCAAACATTCGCGAGACCGACGCGATAGTGCACGTCGTGCGATGCTTCGAGGATCCCGACGTCACCCACGTGATGGGCGCAATCGATCCAGTGCGCGACCGCGAGGTAGTCGAGTTCGAGCTCGCACTCGCCGACCTTGCCTCGCTCGAGAAGCGACTGGACAAGACGCGTCGCTCGGCACGAACAGGTGACAAGGAAGCACAGACGGAGCTGCCCGTACTCGAGAAGGCATACAGCTTTCTAAAGGAAGGCAAAGGACTCTGGGAAGCGCGGCTCACAAGCGCAGAAAAAGCGATCCTCGCCCCACTCACGCTCTTGACGACGAAGCCGGTTCTGTATGCGGCTAATGTGAGCGATACGGAGCTCGCGGGTGACGAAGGTCCGCATCTCAGGGCGCTTCGAGACGCAGTGAAGAAGAGCGGCGAGCGGGCGGAGGTCGTGCCCTTTTCGGCCAAAATCGAAGCCGAGTTGGCAGAGCTTCCGGCCGAAGACCGCGCCGATTTCCTGTCTTCGCTCGGCCTTGAGTCCGCAGGACTCGATCGGGTCATTCGTGCCGGCTACAAGCTCCTCGGTCTCGAGACCTATTTCACCGCCGGAGAGCAGGAAGTTCGTGCCTGGACCATCCACCGCGGGGACACTGCGCCCAGGGCGGCCGGGGTGATACATACCGATTTCGAGCTGGGATTCATCCGAGCCGAGACGGTCTCTTACGATTCCTTCGTTGGCAACGAAGGGTGGAAAGGCGCGCGCGAGAAAGGAGCTGTCAGATCAGAAGGAAAGGAGTACGTCGTCCAGGACGGCGACGTACTCCTCTTCCGATTCAACGTGTAGCAATAAAAAAAGCGCGGCTATTGAGCAGGATGGATTTGATCGCGAATCTCACCGGCCGGGTTTGCCGTTGTGTGCACGTTCGCGTACGCGTTCCCATTATTAAACAACACTCTCAACGAGTCGAGCGAAACGCTCGAGTTGTTTGCATTAGTGATTGTTCCCTCCGCGACGAGGCCAGTGAGTGTGCCGGTTTCGGGTGGCCGATTAGGGAGGAACAGGTTGATAATGACAGGGCCTGCCGTTGTGCCAACATTCGTCGACGACCCCAGATGAATATGTGAAGCGGTGACGTTGGTGATGTTAGTGAGGGTCAGTGACCAGTTGATCACGTCCACGTTGTCCACAAACGTGAAGACACCGCTGCCGGGTGAGGTGTGGCCGGCTCCTTCATTCGCTGCGATAAGGTTGGCGACGTAAGTCTTTGGACTAGGACCCGTAGAGTCGCTACCGCAGCTCGCGGCCACAACGGCAACTGCAGCCGCACCGATGAATCCAGCGGCAATTCCTACTATTCTGCGCATGTAACCTCCGGGAGGGCGCGGAAGCAAAATGTCTCCCCCCGGAGGTTACTCGTAAGGCAACACAGGCAAGCGGCTGCTGGCGTCCGGCGAAATGCTTCTGACTACCGGCGGGCGCGCTACCAATCCTGCCCAAATCCGCGCCCGCCTGCGACCGCTAATAACTCTTCTTGGTGGTGGTCTTCTTGGTCGTCGTCTTCCGCGTCGAAGTCTTCGATGCCGACGTACTCGCAGCAGTAGTGTCCTGCATCGCCGGAGCTGTTGAGCTGGCCGTGTAAGTCGTAGTCGTAGTGTCAGCCCTCATCGCTGCCCCTGTGGTGTCCGTACCGTACTCGGACTTTTTCGAGCAGGCGGCAGTCACCACTCCGGCCAAAACCAGCGCGGCGATTGCCGCGCACTTTCCCGAACTAACTCGCACTTTCCCTCCTGACTCTCGATGGAGCCGGATCAGTTCCGGCGAAGTGATTTGCCGGCGCATCGGCAATCAACTGCGTGACGGCAACAAGAATGCCGAATGCAGAGTCAGCTGCATTGCATCCGATGACGACCGTTGCCCCATCGGTGGAGAAAGTTTAACTTGCGATCTCACAACGGCCACATCGTGGCCTTCACACCTTCCTCCCACTTCGGCAACCAGTTGGGAGGCAGATCACGACCAAAAGGAGGATTGCCGAGTGCCCCGCACATACGAGGCGGTTTACATCTTCGACTCGACTCTCGAAGACGCCGCCATCAGCGACAAAATCACACGCTTCAACGGGTTGCTAGCTGCCAAAGAGCAACCCGAAATCACGCATTGGGGT
>Ga0137379_10007524_pt1 | contig 10316 bp, 14 predicted proteins | sample SagtaG_18_FD_104812 | JGI IMG/M metagenome (GOLD analysis project Ga0137379, IMG submission 104812) | Vadose zone soil microbial communities from Sagehorn Ranch, Mendocino, California, USA - Sage2_L_80_16 metaG | ecosystem: Environmental > Terrestrial > Soil > Vadose zone | place: USA... | reverse complement strand
TTTCTTCGATTGGAATGCGGTCGCTAGAAGACAGTGGCAAGAATTGACAGCGATGTTAGTCTATAGAGTCTTCCGAGAGAACGGAAGTAGCTGTTTTTAGCTCACCAATGCCGTTTTCCTTTTTCCATCGCAAAGCTACGCAGGCGTTAAATTTCTTTGCGCGCAAAGCCGGCGGCCGTATCAACAAGATGAAGGCGCTGAAGCTCGTCTATTTCGCAGATCGATATCATCTGCGGAAATACGGGCGCCCCGTTGTCGGCGACGAGTATCTGGCAATGAATTACGGGCCGGTTGCTTCCGGAACAAAGGACTTGGCGGAGATGAGCGATTTTCTTGGCAAAGAGGAAGCACGCTACGCGAAGAAATTTATCCAACCTTCCGAAACCGGCCGCGCGTTCAGCTCAGTTTCCGAGATGGATGAGAAAGTATTCTCCGAGAGCGATCGCGAAGCGCTAGAGTTCGCCTGGGGACGCTTTGGTCGAACGGCTGAATTTGCTCTCTCGAAGCTGACCCATCGATACCCGGATTGGAAGCGACATGAGGCAGCGCTACAAAGCAACGTCGTGACCCGAGTACCGATGAATTACCGGGATTTTCTTGAGGATCCCGAAGGAAATATCGAGCCGTGCTATGCGCTGGCAGCGAAAGAGCGCAAGGCAATCGCGAGCGGCATTGATGAAATCGCTGCATTTGAACGTTTGTGGCGCTAGCGTGTGCCGGATGAACGACTGCCGCTGGAACTTCGGGTCGGCTTAAGAGCGGGCAATGTTTATTATTTCCGATCGCGCGAGTTAACATCCGAACGGCCGCATTTTTTCATCGTGGTGAATCGCGACCCAATCGGGTCGCAACTTCTTCTTCTCACGATCGTCACCTCCAATGTTACAGATGCCCGCATCCGAAATCGCAATCGATTACAGACGATTGTTGAAATCACTCCGACGGAATACAGAGAATTTAAAGTCCACTCAGTCGTCGATTGCAATGTGGTCTTAGAAAAGCCGCTGTCAGAATTGAGTGGCATGGTGAGACGCAACGAAGTCCGTTACCACTGCGATTTGCCTGCCGAGATTTTCGCGAAGATCAAAACCGCTGTTCTTGCTAGTCCTCTTGTTCCCGACGAGCTCAAGCAAATGCTTTAGAAACTTCGGAAGCAAGAGCGACCTCCAAAACGGCCGCGGAAATGAGGTCGCGTCTAAACTCCGCACTCCAAACTCAAATGAAATTTGGCGGAACTTGGTGAGAGTAGTTGAGAGCGTAAAGCTCCGTGGGAGCCACGCTCCTTTACGGAGTTAAGTGTTGAGAGTCTCCCTACTGCTCGGACTGGTTTTCGAAGAGAGTTGATGGTGATTAGGTTGGGGGTTGAGGACGTAAGACTTCGTCCACGTCCCGAGGAGGCCAGGCGCAGAAGAATATCGATTTTGCGGCGAATACGCTCATGCGGTATTCTGGTCAGCGTGAGCAGCGTCGTATCGCAAGATCCTCAAATCCTCGGCGGTGAGGCGGTCTTCACTGGGACCCGCGTTCCAGTAAAGAGTTTGTTCGATCATTTGGAGGCTGGCGATTCGATCGAGCAATTCCTCGAGGGATTCCCCAGCGTAAAGCGCGAGCAGGTGATCGCTCTCTTGGAAGAAGCGCGAGAGCATGCACTCTCTGCGTCCTAGATGCGCCTTCTTCTGGACGAGAATCTCGACTGGCGATTGCGTCGCGATTTATTGGACCATCAGGTGGAATCCGTTCCGCTGATCGGATGGGCAGGGATCGAGAATGGCGAACTATTACGCAAAGCCGTCGAGGCTGGATTCGATGTGCTCGTGACGATGGACAGCAACATGGTACACCAGCAGAACATAGGGCAGTATGGCAATCGCGGTCGTTGAATTACGGGCGGCTTCGAACCGATTGGCTAATACTCGTCCGCTAATGCCCGCGCTCCTCGCGCTGCTGCCGCAGATTCAACCAGGCACAGTAACGTTTCTTCCCGAGACGGCCTAAGGATCCAGTGGAGCGTCGCACAGCGACGCTGCTACAGATTTTTCGCAGGCGACACGCCTGCCTCTACAGCTGCTTCAATTCATGCATCGTAAGCTATGCAGGCGGGCTACAGTTTTCGCCGAGTCAGTTTGTTCCCCATTCGAGAAGACGATGAGGATCAACAATAGCGTGAGTGGATTCGCTTGGCGTCAGACTATCGAGCAGTGCCACGAGGCGCGCCTCATACGAATCGCACATGGGAGATTTGCCATCTGGCTCGACCCATTCCGGATGTTGAATCCGAAGGTCGTCGTGGATCTGTTGCCGGAGCTCCACGTAAGTGTGGATTTGATGATGCAGCGCCGTTGGCTCGGTGAAAGATTCACGTGTGGCGCGGGATGATTTGTCCGGCTTGCGTTGTCCCTGAATGCGCTTCGTTCTAAGGCTAACAAATTTCATAAGGCCCTTCCTCTGCGCGGGCTGATTTAGAGACCCACGCGGAAGACCTTTCGTACGGTACTACGCACAGCAGCCTCACTTCAGATGCCTTTAAACACCACAGCCGAGATCGTGGATAGTTGATCCGTCTTCGCCAATCAGCCTTCGTCCCGCAGTCGCGGGACTTCGGCGTGGCGCGCATGCCTGGCTCTACAGTGGTTCAGTTCATGCATCGTAAGCGGCTTATGATCGGTAAATTTCCCGGCGATGCCCGATGGCAAGCAGATGAATCCTATTCTGCTCCACGTCGAACGTGTAAATGATTCGGTAGTCGCCCACGCGCGCCCGAAAACGGTTCGATCCTTTCAATCGATGATGTGGAAACGATTCGAGGCGGCATCCGATTTCATCGATTTTCGCTTCGATCCGTGCACGGAGAGCGCCTGGCAGCTTGAGGAAGACCGCATCGAAACTTGGGTAGTAAACCTGAGTCGCCGCACTCACGGGCCTTTCGGCTCACGCACACGCGCGGCTTTTCCAGCGGCCATGTCGCGTTCCGACTGCTGAATCGAGTTTTCGAACTCCGGTGTGAATTCCAACTCGTCTTCGATGAAATCATCGAGCCATTCGCGGATTTGACGAAGCTCTGCCTGCGATAATTTACGCAGTTCCGACTCCATCTGATCGACCTTACTCACGCCAGCAACGATGGAGTGAATTCCGTGTCACTTCAAGCGCGACAACGTCGTCTCAGGAAAAAGAGTTCGCTTTGAAGGCCGAAATTTCATCCGCTCGTAAACCCCGGTAACGCACGATGAATCCGTCGTCTCAACCCGATTCGGCGACAGCCAAGGCTTCTAACCCAGCTACTGGAAGGTCGTCTGCCGTTAAAGCTGGCTGGATATGTCTTACCCTTGGATTTCTGACGTTTTGGATTTTTGGGTTCGGATTCATTTTCTTCATCGCGACGTTCGTTCTGGCGATTGTTGCCATGTCTACCCAACGAGTAGCACAAGGCATTGCGCTTTTGGTGTCGTCGGTCGCATTTGGCATTATTTGCGTGATCGGCCTTTTTCTTCCGAGCGCCACTGGTTATCCGCTATCCATTTAGAATGGCCCAGTCCGGCACATCATCCCCCACTACGATCAAGACCAGACGCCTGTCGCCACCTAGCTCCGGCGGAAACGAGAGCGGCCGTATTTCGATTCCGTGGTCTGCGGAGTTACACAGAACACACATGCAGGCATGCGCCCAGTTTCGCCCGGCCTCAAGATCAATGAATCCAAAATGGATCTCGCGGTCGACGGTAAATGGTTGACGATCGAGAGATAGAATCTCACCGCGAGCAAAGCACCGGTCAGCGATGTAGGCTGCCGCTGTACGCGCAAAGCCACGGGGAACCGCAGCCAGGATTGCGGCTCGCGCCTGGTCGACGTTCACCTATGCGATGGCTTTCGGGCTTTCCCTTTGGATAACGCCGTGCGCACGACTTTCGTGAGACTGTTGCGTTCGGCCTCGATCGACTCCGCGATAACTTGACGGAACGATTTCGATTTCAGCTGCTTCGCCAACTGGATGGCAAACTTCTCCACTTGCTCCGGCGGCGGATCCGGCAGGATTTGCCAGGGAAACAGGTATCGGTACAACGGCGGTATGAAGATGGGTCGCCGAACTCCCCCGAAGTTGGCTGCCCCACCACACGGAGCGTTCTCAGCGTACTGAGGATTGTCGTCCGGGCCGGTGTCGTTCGCCTTGGCATACACAAATGCCTCTGCTGCCGATACGCGGTCGTCCACATTTGTATCGGCGTTTGGGCTGATAGAAGAGCCGTCCGGGTTGGCCCAGGCCATTGCGGTGATCCAGGCGAGCGCGAAAGGATCGTACTGCGGCCCGCCGTCCGAGCTAGTGTTGGCATCGACGGCCGTGGCGACGCTCGTGCAGGAGGCCGGCGATGCATTGATGATAGGTTGGATAAAACCACCCGAGAAGCATTGTTCCATCATGACCATGAGCGAGGCGAATTTCGGCAACGCCTTAATCGCGTCGGCCAGGTCGCTCTGTGTGGTATCGTCGCCTGAATAGCTGATGAGAGTGGAGACGCCGTTGACGGTGTTGCCGTGATTGTTTGTATGCAGAAACAGGTTGTCCTGAGGACCCATTTTTTCTCCAACGGCCGCGATGGCCGCCAGCAATTCCTCTTTTGTTCCGGAGCCGTTGATCTTCATCTGGTACGGGGTGTTGTCGCCCGGCCAATTTCCCACCGGCGGCGGAACCTTGTGCCAGGACGCGTCGTTGTAGTCGAGCGTTCCGTCAAAGCTGAGGACGGTGATATTGGCGGCCGGGACCCGGTACAGGTTCACCAGTATCCGGTAGAGAAATTCGATGTCATTGACATGTCTGTTCATCGACGCACCGGAGTAGAGGATGGCATACCAGCTCGACGCGCTCTCCAAGTAAAGCCACGGCGGAAGGTAAAGGAGCGGATATTGGGACCGCGAGACTGCGGACACGGTGGAAGCCTGGTGAAACAGTTCGAATCGTGCGCCGAAATCGAAGGTCGGCGGAAGCAGTGCTGGTAATTCCTGAATGAGTTCTCCAGTCTTCGGATCGTGGAAGAGGTACCGGCATCGGTGCCCCCAATTTTTCGTAGGCTCGTCGTCCGCGAAGACAATGATACTGTCGCGCGGCACCACGATGTCGCCACGCTGCGGTTGAAGGACCTCGCCGCCGCGGTAGATAGCGTCATGCACATAAAGGTTCGTGGCCGTTGCTCCATAACTCGCCACTCGAATACGAGCCCGTTGGCGAATGATATTCAACGGCACTGCTGCGGAATGTTTAATCGGCATGTTTTCTCCTTTTTGCCCAATGAGTTATTGGTGTTTGGGTTGACTTCGCGTGATTTTCCATCACGCCGTGCAACGGCGTCAAGCGCTGAATTATTGATGTTGGGAGAAGATTTCTTAAGTCCCAGCTACTACCGGAAAAGAGATTGGGGTCGCGCTTCTTCGCGACCACGGCATTTAACATTCCATTCTCGTTAGCGACAAGCCTTGCGCGACTGTGCACGGTGCACGGTCACGCTGATCGCAGTGGTTCAAATGAAATTTGCCAGAACTTGTTGAGAGCAGTTGAGAGCGTAAAGCTCCGTGGCAGCCACGCTTCTTTACGGAGTTGATCAGTCGCTGGATATAAGAGACTGCTCAGCACAATGTCAGTCTCTCTTCTGCTTGGATTGGTTTATCGAAGGCAGTTGATGGTGATTAGTTGAGAGTTGAGAGACGGAAGCTGTAGCGCACGAGCAAATCGGTTTTGCGATGATCGAGCTCTTGAGGGTCGCGACCGATGGCCGAATGCGAAGCGGTGCGAGCCGTTTACAGGAACGAGATTGTCTTTTCGGTGCCCGTTGATCCACACTGCAGTTGGACATCGCGGCTATGCGTCACTCCATCAACGGAGAGAATAACTTGTGCTGGACCTTCGAAATCGTCAGCTTCGTCCAGCAAGAGAAAATCAGGGCCGAGCTGCGAAACCTGCAATTTCGAGCCATCGCGCACGACATGCATTTTTACTTCTGCTGAATGGCCGGTGTGATTGTCTGTCATGGATGAACACCTGGATAGTCTCGCTCAGCGCGAAGACTGATTCGTTCGCTCAGCGCCTTCTCGTTAGCGAAAGAAGATTAAGTAAACGAGAACGCTCAATGCCACCACGGCCATGATTATTGGCTGCAGGTATTTCGCATTAAAGGGCCGCGACGGAATTGCCAGCGATGCGGCAGCACAATGACGGCACTGATGATCCACGATGGAAAGCGCGTAACCGCAGGTGGGGCAAGGCTCCAGTGGCATATGATACCAATCGCAGACATCGGGCTAATAGCGAGGAATACCCGAGGAGAAGAGATTGGGGTCGCGTTTCTTCGCGACCACGGCATTTAACATTCCATTCTCGTTAGGCCGGTCTTGCTCAGTTTGAAACTCGCTCGTTGCCCCACTCGCTCACTGCTTCCATCGCAGCTTTACCTTCTATGTCGCTCATCCCATTCGCTCCATTGTGTCGCGCCAGCTCCCGCCGCGCTCAGCCGTTAAACAGAGGGGCAGAGATCAGAGACGACAGAGACTACGGGAATCGCCAATTGTGTTCTGGCAATAATGGACGATACTTGAGTTCTCGGCTGCGATTCCCCGAAACGCGTAGGGTCCCACTGCGATTCGGAATTCAACTCCGTCAGCCTGATTCTCACCGTGAGCTAAATTATGGAACAAAATCTAGTCAAAGCCGCCGCCGAAGTTATTCCAAATCCGAAAATCCTGGTGAACATGGTGTCGCAACGCGTTCGACAACTTTGTCTCGGTCATCGCCCGATGGTGGAATTTATTCCCGGACTGGGTCACGCTGATATCGCGCACTCAGAGATCGCTGCGGGGAAGTTGAGCTTTGAATCGACCCTGAATCAGAACGGGAAAGATGCAGCGCCGCAGGTGGTCGAGTTTCCTGCAGTCGTTGTCAAGAAGCCAAAGAAAAAAGCAGCCTGACAAGTCTTGGTTTACACGGCGCTGCGAATCGACGATCTGCTTCGCGGGACCGCACATATGCGAAAGAGAAATCATGAAGGCGCTGCGCGCCCCCGAGCGTTGGTGCTAGTGGATGAATCGAACGTCAGCAGTTCTGTGCGCACCGCGGGGCGCGGGCTGGATTGGTTAAAGCTCCGCGATTTTTTGGTCGAGCCCAACACCGGACGCGATCTGATCGAGATGGTCGTTTATGCGGGATTGCCGCCTGCTATTCCAGCTTGGCAGGAGGAGCGGGACAGGAAAAACAAGTTCGTTCATTGGCTCCGTTCTAACGGATTCATAGTGGTGACCAAGGATGGTGCATCTGCCGAAGAAGGTCATTACAAGGCGAACGTCGACGTGATGATGGCGATCGACGCGCTGGAGCTTTCCATCGAGATGCGGCCCGATGTCGTGATTCTCGTGACCGGCGACGCCGATTTCGCTTATCTCGCGATCAAACTGCGCCGGCACGGGATCCGCGTGGAGGTCGCGTCAGTCGCCGCAAATCTCGGGCACATATTGAGATCAGCCGCTAACGACGTGATCGATCTGACTGCTCTCTTTCGGACATTCGAAATGATCAACGCGCGCGAACCGGGACGCGCGCCAGCAGGCGGCCAAGCAGCTAGGTCGCCGGCACGAGCCGGGGATGCGCGAGTGACCAATGTTCAGGATGCGCCAGCGCAGGTATCGCATCATCGAACGCACCAACAACGCAGACGCCGGCCTCGGTTTCGTCCCAAAGAAAGCGGGGGCGGTGTTTAGATTCCGAACTTTCGAACGTGTTGACTCGCTCGCTTCTACAGTTTTGCGGCTGACACAGCCGCCGCTACAGGGTTTGCAATCTATGTCGCTCATCTCAGTCGCTCCGTTGCTCCGGCGCGATAAGCGGGCGAAAGTTGAGACGTATGGGACACAGCAAAGGCAGAGACAACGCCAAGAAACGCGCAAGACGCAGGAAAAAGACTGAGCGCCTGGCGCTCGCCAAGCAGCCTTCGCACGAGGCTACGGCTCGCCAAGGAAAAAAGGCGACGAAATAACGATCGGAGCCGGAAAACGCAGAAGCGGGGTCGGATCTACTTTTGACATTCCCCACAAGGGGCGCCCTTGATCTGCGTCCGATAATACCTGCTTTATCCCGCGAAATACTTCGCGGCGAGAGATTGCGCGCCAGCGCCCAACAATTTGAGGGCTGCTTTGCTACTCAGCAGTTTTCGCAACAAAGATTTCGTTTCATTTCTCTCCTGCTCCGACACATCAGCTTGATTGAACGCGGTAATCACTTTCTCCAGTGCCTCCGTAATCATCTGCTGGTGCGGAGTGCTTGTTGCGATCGGCGCTTGTTCCCGTTTAGGAACGGTGGTTCGTTGGACCTCGTCGATGTCAATCCGGATCGGAGGTTCTACGCCGGCTTCGAGGACTTTGACTCCGAAGTCATTTATCTTAGCAAAACCGGACAGCCGGCCCATCCCGCTCTTATCTTCAAGAGGCGTCCAGTCGATGAGGCCATACTCTGAAAGCTGGGCCACAGCGCGCAACCAGTCACGGCGACTTATACCGCCTGGGGGCGGGACCGCCTGATCGACACGGCCGAAGGGGATGGAACCTTCGCTGCGACGTTGATAGAGAAGCTGCAGTAGGCATCCTCTGACAATAGAATCTTTCATGAACTTTGGCCAATATGCGCTGCATCTCGCGCACCAACAACCCAGCTCGACGGGTACGAGCCTGCGTGGAAATGCCGGGCTCGGGTCGAAACTCCCAATCGCGCCGGGAAAGATTTGTGCAGGCCGAGCAAGCCCGCAGTCAACGAGAGCGTCTACAGTTGAAGCGACACCGCAGCCAAAGGATTGTAGATAGTTGAGGGTCGATGCTGCGAGGCCGAAGTCAACGCCCCAGTCCAGCTCGGACTCAACTCATCGCTTTGCGTCGCAAATCTCGCAGGCGCGTCTGGCTGGAGTAAATCGTCTCCTGCGGCACTCGACGCAGACCGCTCGCTAATCCGAGCTTCGATAGAATCCAGATGAGCCATTTGGTCGGATCCCATTGCCATGGCTTCACGCCGTTACGATAGTCGTGCTGAAATTCATGGTGATAATTGTGGTAACCCTCGCCGAACGTAAACAGCGCCATAAAAAAGGAGTCGCGCGCACTGCATCGCGTCGAATACGGCTGACGCCCGATGCTATGGCAGGCCGAGTTAATCAGGAATGTGCCATGTTGAAGGACGACAACTTTGGCGACGCCGCCAATTAGAAAACCACCGAGTGCGCCGACCCAACCGTCCCAAAGGAACCCGGCCAGTGTTGGCAGGACGAAGCTCATCATGACAGCGAGGAGATGAATATGGCGATGCTGCCACATGACCAGCGGATCTTTCTTTAAATCGGCAACATTATCGAACGGCGGTTGTGGCAAGAGCTTAAACAACAGCCAGCCGATGTGAGCGTGAAAAAAACCTTTGGTGATGTCGTACGGATCTTCCTCGTGATCCACATGTTTATGATGGCGGCGATGTTCACTCGCCCACATAAGCACAGAATTCTCAAACGCCGCGGCGCCGAAAATGAGCGTGAACAGTCGCACCGGTAGTTTGGCGCGGAAAGTCATGTGCGAGAATAAACGATGATAACCGAGCGTGATGCTGAATCCGTTCGCCGCCAGCAACACTGCGAACACGGCGAGATGGAACCAATCAATGCCGAAATGCCACAGGTACAACGGCACTGCCGTGAGTGTAAGAACAAACGTGCCGATCAAGAACGAACTGGTCGTCCAGTTAACGCGGTTGATCGGAATGCGGAAAATCAACGCGCGAGAATTTTGCGGTGGATCACCGGCTCGTTCACGTGGCCCGTCCAAGAATAACGTCTTTCTTTTTCCAGGAGTGCACGCCGCCGCAGTGCGCACAGGCAACCCTTTGTGTTTTCAGTTTCGCTGTTGGCCAGCGTTTTTCTTCGATTGTTCTGCCGGTATCCGTCAGCTTCGACGTTGAAGGACAGCGCACGAGCAAGCTTTTGATATTGGGCCCGACCTTTGGTTTGGGCCGTCGCGGCGGATCAAAGAGGAATCTCGTCGGCATGTCAGAGTCGATAAACGATACGAGCTTTCGCGGTGTCGTAAGGCGACATCTCCATTCTCACTCGATCGCCGATTGTAAGCCGAATGAACCGCTTGCGCATCTTTCCGGAAATATGCGCCAGAACAAGATGATCGTTCGCGAGCGCGACGCGAAACATGGTCCCGGGCAGGACCATCATGATGGTACCCTCCAGTTCGATCGCCTTTTCAGAATTCACGATGCTTATGTTTTCAGGTCAGGGCGATTGGATCTCAATCGCCCT
>Ga0137379_10007519_pt1 | contig 10322 bp, 11 predicted proteins | sample SagtaG_18_FD_104812 | JGI IMG/M metagenome (GOLD analysis project Ga0137379, IMG submission 104812) | Vadose zone soil microbial communities from Sagehorn Ranch, Mendocino, California, USA - Sage2_L_80_16 metaG | ecosystem: Environmental > Terrestrial > Soil > Vadose zone | place: USA... | reverse complement strand
TCTCCTTCTCGCCAACGCTTTACGTTGCGCGCCACCCGCTGCACCGTGGACCGACACGATTAAATCGGGTTGGTGGTGGCCGTCTATTGAGGCTATCCAGCGGAACGACGGAGAGCAATGGGGAAATCATACGCGCAGCTTCATGCGTTGCAGCAGTTTGTTGAAGCGCCGGTCTGTGCGCAGGGGGTCGTAGAAAGGATCGCTGCCTATCGTGAGCGAGTGGACATTCCGCTCTTCGCAGGACGTTTTGAGCCACCGCAGCGCCTGCTCTTTGTCGCCCAAGCGAAGGTAGGCGCGGGCGAAATTTATTGCCGAGACGTACTCCCCACTCTTGGTCCTAGCAATCAGTCGCTCGAGACGTTTCGCTGCCACGGCGCACGGCACCGGCAAAGCAGCGTTTAACGTCGGCCGCGCTAAGGATCGCCACTAGCTCCGCATCCCCAGCCAAGCCGTCGCCTTCCTCCAGTGTTCGATCGCATCTTGGCTCCGGCCCTGCCGCTCGTATACTTCACCGAGTGATTCGTGCACCGACGCGTTGTGAGTATCTAACTCGATTGTCTGCTGATAGCGCCGCGCCTTGTAGAAGGTGTCGCCCAGATGCTGGCTAATGCGTACCGAGAACGGATCGCAAGCCAATCCCAGTTGGCCTTCCGTGATGGCCTCGTCGAACCGACGCATCACAACGAGATAAAAAGAATACCTGTAACGTACTTCGCCGAACCGGGGATTTAGCGCAATCGCGCGCTTGGCATGTTTCTCGGTGCCGAGCCAGTCCAGGTAACACACCATCCTGAGCGCTGCCAATCCCAAATGCGCTTCGGCGAGCTTATCGTCGAGCTCCATCGCTTTCGTGATGGCCCACTCCGCCTTCGGCCAGGCTTGGTCCGCGGGCAACATTCCCCATGCTGCTCCGTAACCGTAATAGCTGTTCAACCCGCAGTAGCCAAGCGCGTAGGAAGGGTCGGCGTCAACCGACCGGTGAAAGTAGTCGCGGCTCTTGCTGAACTCTTCCGGAGAGTTCTTCCACCAGTAGTACCGTCCCTTTAGGTAAAGCTGATACGCTTCGGTATTCTCCGTATGGTGCTTGATCAAGCGTGTTTTGTCTTCGGCGGTAAGTTCGAGCGCCAACTCTCGCACTGGTTCCCCCCGCGGTCGACGTTGTCGGCACCGTCCAGTGTTCTCGAATTTTGGTTTCCTGAGATCAAGCCTGCAGCGGTAGCACTCTGTAAATCCACCTGGAGCGGTTCGGCTTCCACCTTGATTTCTTCGCTCTGTCCCCGAACTTGCAGAACAAAATTGACGTTACGCCTGTCGTTTACGCTCAGTTCAATCCCAGTCTGTGAACTTCGATTAAATCCGGGCGCCTCTGCGGTCACGTTTTTCATGGCGGGCATCGCTATGACAGCAGCAATGCCAGGTCTTCAGAGCGCAGGTCTCGAATCATGCTGTTCTCGGCGCCGATCATTGCGGCGGCAAGGTCGCGCTTGGTTTTCTGCAACTCCAGGACTTTCTCCTCAACCGTGTCGCGAGCAATCAGTCGATAGGTGAAGATAGGCCGCGTCTGTCCAATGCGATGCGCGCGGTCTACGGCCTGCGCTTCAACCGCGGGGTTCCACCAAGGATCGAGAATGAATACATAATCGGCGGCGGTGAGATTCAAGCCTAGACCGCCTGCCTTCATGCTGACAAGGAAGAGCAAGCAGTCTTTGTCATTCTGGAAGCGCTCCACTCGGGTCTGGCGGTCACGGGTGGCGCCGTCTAGGTATTCGTAGAGTATGCCGTCCTGATTCAGGCGGGCGCGGAGAATCTTCAGCAAGCTAGTGAACTGCGAGAACACCAGCGCCTTGTGTCCTTCGTCGAGGACTTCACGCAGTTGCTCGAGCAGCACGTCCAGCTTGGCGCTGGAATCACTGGAGCGTTTCGAATCGAGCAAGCCGGGATGGCAAGCAGCTTGCCGCAGGCGCAACAATGCCTCCAGGACCTGAATCTTGGATTTCGCCAGGCCGGCGGTTTCGATCCGCCTGAGCAACGAATCGCGGTAGTGCTGGCGCAATTCGTCATAGAGCTTCCGTTGCTCAGGTTCGAGCTCGCAGTACACTGTTTGCTCGGTTTTGCATGGCAGTTCACGCGCCACCTGCTCCTTGGTTCGGCGCAAGATAAACGGCCGCAACGCCTGACCCAGCAGGCGGCGCGTTTCTTCGTCCGGATCGCGCATCGACCCGCCCGCAACCTTGAAGGCATTGGCAGCGCCAAGCATTCCAGGGTTGAGAAACTCGAATAAAGTCCACAGCTCACCGAGATGGTTTTCCACCGGAGTGCCGCTCACCGCCAGGCGGTGTCGTCCGCGCAGAAGCCGCGCGGCCTTCGACGATTCGGTATCCGCATTCTTGACCACCTGAGCCTCGTCGAGCACGACGTAATCAAACTCGGCGTCTTTGAAGCGCCAGGCGTCGCGACGCAGCGTGCCGTAGGTGGTGAGCACCAGGTCGTAAGCGCCGAAGTCGTTGCCGTTGCGCTCCATGCCGGTATGATCGAGCACGCGCAGCTGCGGAGTGAAGCGTGCCGCTTCCTCCTTCCAGTTGAATACGAGCGACTTCGGAACAACCACCAGGGACGGACCGATGGGCTCGCCTGCGGCGCGGAGCTCGCGGCGGGATTCGAGCAGCGCCAGTACCTGCGCGGTCTTGCCCACACCCATGTCGTCCGCCAGGCAGCCACCGAAGGAGAAACGCTGCAGGAAGTGCATCCAACCCAAGCCTTCGCTTTGATAATCACGCAGGCGACCAACAAATCCCGCAGGCTGTGCCGCAGGTTCGACGCTGTGAAATCGTCGTAGCTCCTCGCGCACGCGTGCGAAGGTCTCATCGCAGCGGGTTTCTGGTTGCGTCGCCACGAGGGCGTCAAGCAGTCCCGCTTGGCTCTGACGGAAGCGCACATGACCTTGCTCTGCCTCACCCATTCCAGCCAGCGGGCCAATACGGCGCAGCCACTCTTCCGGCAGCACGCCATAGGTTCCATCATCGAGCCGCACCATCTTATCCCCGCGGCGCAGGGCTTCGAGCAACTCGGGCAGGCGCGCCGTGGTGTTCCCGTACTCTACTTCGCCGTGCAGCTCGAACCAATCCACGCCACTCGAAACTTCGATCCGGAATACACCTGGGCGCCGGAATATCTTTCCTTCGGCTTCGATGTTCCAGCCTGCCTCCACAAGCGACCGCACGATGCGAGGTAGCTTGCTCGGCGCCAACTCCCACCTCGGCGCGGAATCCGGGTAGGTGGGAGCGCGCTGCTTCAGGCCAAGCTGATCGAGAAACGCGCAGGCGGCGTTCTCCGCATTGGAATCCCTGCGTATAAAACGCCGTCCTGCAGCATCGAAATAGCCTCGCGCTGGATCGAACGCCGCGAACACGCGGCCCTCGTAAGCAAAACTCAGTTTCGCACCGAGGCGTTCATGCCGGTAGGGGACGCGGGCTTTGGAAATAGTCAGATGAGGATGGGGTGGCAGCGCCACCTCCTCGTATCGTAACTCCTCCGGCACCCGCAGCGTCGGCAAGTTTGGACAGCAGAGCAAAGTCGCCAGGAATTCATCGCGTTCCTTTTCGGGAACCGAGATCGACCCCTGTTTGCGAAGAGCGATGATCCATTCGATCGGGGTATCGCTGGCGAGAGGTGCCACGCGGTCTCTCGTGATTACCAGACCTGCCGTGACCAGGGCCGGGAATGTTGCTTCTCTGCGCTCTTCTCCGCGCTGGAAAAAGCCGGCGAGGGTACATGCTGTTTCGCCAATCCGGTGCAGCTCAAGGAAGAAGTTCCAGGGACCGCCTTCGTCCCACGCGAGCGGAAGCAGGCTGTCCGGTTCGTTCAGCGGCCGCAGGAAGCAACGTCCCGTGCGCGCCATCAAGGGCGTGAGCATGCTCGCCAAAGTGGGCGAGAGCAGAGGGGACTCGGGGATCGGCAGATAAGTTCTCGCGTAGCCGTAGCCATACGATTGGCCTCCCGGCAGAGCGGACAGAATTTCGCGATCCTCTGACAACGGGAGCTGGGCGATCTGGCCTTGGCTCATGGAAAGAACTTTGGGTCGCGAGAAACTGCCATTGGCGTTCCGGTTGCGTGATTGCAGTGAGAGAACCAAACCGCCACCGTGCGTGTTTTGCGCGACATCCACGACATACAGGATCTCCCGCTTGGACGGCCAAGCCACGCGATCTTGAGGCTGAAAGACCTCACCGAGTTGTTTCCGCCAGTCCGGCGGTTTCGGCTTTGCCGGATTCCAGACGACCGCAGGAGAACGCCATGAAAGGACCGGCCCCGTCCCGTCTTCCTCATAGAGTTCTTCATCGCCATCGTGGTAGTCACGGCCATCAAGACCATCCGCGCCAAGAGCGTCCAAGTCCAGGATCAACTCTCCTGCCGAGGCGGCTGCGGTCAAATATTGATGCTGGTCAGCGGCAAGGATGGCGGCCCACACGTGCTTGCAGGGAACGCCCTGCTCCACAAAATGGGGGCAGTCGCACCAAACCGCAAGCCTGCTGTCTCTCCAGGCAAATTGCACCTCGTAAAAGCCAGAACCGCGTACGCAGGCAGTAAGCTCGGATTGGGAACCTTCGTGTATCATGACGCGGCCCTTACAGTAGTAGTCGTCGCCGCGCTTCCGAACATTCTTGGTGAAATTCGCTGCCAGCTTGGTGGAAAGACTCATGCACCTGCTCTATAAAACTCTCAGGATATTCTATGCAGGTTTTTCGTGATTTTCCATGAGAAGAAAACTCCTCAAGATAGGCACCGAAGGCGTCTGGTTGCCAGCAGCTTCTGAAACAACGTCTGCACAGGACTTTTCTCATCCGATTCATAACCGCACTATCGATGCGAAATACTCCACTGCTGTGGAACGCCCAACGACGCCGGGCATTCTGGCATTCTCGTCCTGATTGAAAACTACACACTAAAAGTGTGTCTTGATCGGCTTATGCGAGAAGCCTATTCGTTCTGACCTGTCGCCAGGCTTTGCCTTTACCTTAGCTTGTCTTGCACACCCGCCGGAGATGTAATACAATAACTTCATGAAGAGTCTCACCGTACGATTGCCCGAGCCACTGGTGGCGGACATTGAGGCGGAATGGCGCGGGCGGAAGATCTCGAAGTCGGATGTAGTTCGCGAACGGCTCGAGCGTGCGCCCCGCCAGCGGCGCCGCACTGCCTCCCTCACTGCCATCGCCGACCTTATCGGATCGGTGGATGGCCTACCGACCGACCTAACTGCGCGGAAGAAGGAATATTTGCAAGCCACTGGTTATGGGCAGAAACGTCCTCGTTGACGCTGGATTTGTTGTAGCGTTGCTTAGCAGTCGCGACGCTCACCACCAATGGGCCGTGACGCAAGCCTCCGAGCTGCCCCCGCCTTGGTCCACGTGCGAAGCCGTTCTGTCCGAGGCTTTCCACCTTCTCGGAGAGCTTGGTACACCCAAGCTCGGCGCATTACTTCGCCGCGACGCTCTGCTGGTCGCCTTCACGCTTACCGAGAACGTGAAGCCAGTCGTGAAGCTGATCGAGAAGTATTCCAACGTTCCCACGGGCTTCGCCGATGCTTGCCTCGTTCGTATGACCGAAACGCTTGCCGATCCCATTATCCTCACGACCGACCAAGATTTCCGAGTTTACCGTCGCCACAGCCGCCAAGTGGTTCCCTGTGTGACACCCGAGTGATCTTGCCGCCGCTCATTCCTGCTGAAACTGAAGCTGACCATTCTGCCTTCTGAGGCAAATCTAATCTAAGTCATTGCTCCGGTTGCGCTTGCGAGCTCGAGTCATCCTTGGGTTGCTCCAACATTGTTCTAGCAGCCTTTCGGCGCGCAGCAGCCACCACTGGTGTGATGTCAAATATCAATTGCCATCGCCGCAAAATAATCTACCCTGTTCGGACGCTCATCATCGCCCTGCGATCTTGGATTATTCGACGCATCCACACTCCAATGCCTGTCTTCGACGACATCGAAAAGAACGAACAGGAGCGAGACCCTCTGCGCGCAACCCGACTTCATTTCCTCAACGCCATCGGCTCGCCCGAGAGTTCAAGCAATGCGAGGTGCCATTACGGTGCGGAAAAATTCGAGGCGATGGTTAAGCTTGGCGTCGCCAACAGCCGTATGAAGGATTTCTCTCCGGTCATTTCCAGCAGGCTCGCGTTCGACGGAAAGACCCTCAGCGAAGCGTTCGAAAAACATTCCTGAATCGCGGCGCCGAATTGCCCTGCGAACGGCATGCCGCTCGCCCTTACGCCCGAATTTTACGACAACACAAACAAGAAAAGACGGTGGACGGCATTCTGCGTCGTTCTGCGTAAAGAATGCAACCCTAAGACGGAATTCAACAGAGTCATCAATACACTGAAGATCTTTGTCGTTGTGGCAGCTGTGCACGGGACAGCTTTGTTCTCACTACAGTGGAAGCCCGCTTCCTGGGCGCGGAATCGGACCCGCAGACTTAAGGGAGTGACACAAAAATAAAAAGCCCCTCTGACCGCTCAAATCGAACTCTCTTCTCATCGTTGTTCCGGTGGCGATCCCGCGCGGGCTCGATCACTCGCACCACACGCCTCGTGCGATCTAGGCAACGTAATCATCGGCGGCAAGGCTGCCGAGCATTCGGATACGAACCGAAGGGTCGGGCCTTTCCACAAACGTTTTCGCAGAAAACATTGGTTTTTTGCGCGGTTCGTGTCGGTTCGCTTGTTGAGAATTCCGGGACGCGTACTACGTTTTTACTACGGTCGTCAAAGACCCAAAAAGAACAGCCGCTAACTCATTGATTGAAAAGAGAGTTGGCTCCCCGGCTAGATTCGAACTAGCAACCCTTCGGTTAACAGCCGTGAATTTAATTTAATCACAAATTGCCGGAGTCGAGCTTAATCGAGGGAAATCAGCAAGTTCTGATCAAATCGGATTAGTCGGATTTTTCTTCTCTTTTCTTTTTTTATCGCTTTTTGCAATTTTTCTCGCCTTTCATATGACACCTACATGACACTGACAATTGTGACGCAATCGACAAGGAACGTTCGAGAAAGCGGCCCCACACCTCTACCGTGTCAAAAATGAAGTCAGAAAGCTAAAACCCTTTGCCTGCTTTGCTCTTCCGGTTCTGACTACCCAAAAAAAGGTCTTAAAATATCCTAGTTTTGGTGACGAATTGGTGATGAGTTTTCAACCTTTCGGTCAGCGAGCCAATGCATTACGTCATTTCCCGGAACGTCGTTTCCGGGCAACTTTCTAGCACCCGATTCTAGGCCCACAATTGCGCTATATTTCTTCAGGAGGAGTCTATGATTAACCGGATTGTGTGGTTGACTCCCTTGCTCTTCGTACCGAGCAATGGGGCCGCGTCCTCCGCAATGCCAGCACCGCCTCTCGTAACCATTCAATCTATGCCAGAGCGCCCAATCATCGAGGTGCGCGACGGCAATCAGTTTCTGAACTTCGACATGGTTGTTCGAAATGCGAGTAGATAAGACCCTACGGATTTCACAAATTGAAGTAAGCGTATATGACTCGGCGAGCCAGTTGGTACTTCGGAGATCGGTCAACACCGACGCATTCGCGCCGAGCATTGCCGTGATCGGCAAGCAGATCCTTGCGCCCGGCGAAACGATTGACGTTTTCAACCCTTTTTCTGAATTCGAATCGCCTGTATCGTTGGTGGCACTGCAGTATTCCTTCTGCCTTCTGCGCGAATCGACCGAACAGCAGCAAGAAAAAATCGTCACAGGTTGCCGGATGACTGTGATTTCCTGCAACAGTTCGCTGTCAGCCCCCGCAGATATGAAGACGAAACGGCGCTTATTCTGCCGCTCCGTGGGAAGATTTTCGTCTGGGAGGGACACGATCTTTATGCACATCATCAGCGCGTGCCGCTGGGCAATTCCAAAGTGAAGTCGCTGGGCATCACTGCAAACTCGAACAATTTCGCCAGCGACTTCATTTATGTGGATGAGCAAGGCCGGGAGCATCACGATGATCCTCGCATCCTTGAGAATTGGTATGGTTACGGGAAGCCGATCTACGCGCCGGGAGCAGGGGTTGTTCTCGCTACCGCAAATGATGTTCCGGAAAACTGGTTTGAAGATGCAGGAGCCACCAAGATCGGGTATGGAGGTACCTCATCGCTCGGTGCTGCTAAAGTCCGTGTGAGAACTGACAGCCAAGGCCCCCAGCGGCTAAAGGCTTGTTGACTTGGTGTCAGTGACGGCACGGCTGAAGCTGTTCCCTGACAAAAACCGGAGTTGTAACACAGACTCTGCTAGTCCAGGTGTACTGTTGGCTTGATTGTGTTTTTGGCGCGGGCGATTTTCAGAAGCTCTGGATAAAAACTGGACGAACGAGTGCTCTACCGCCGCGTTTTGTTCGTGGCATTTCCAGCAGGCATTTTGTGAGGGTGGGACCGATTAGTGAGGGAAAACCAGGAGGCACAGATCCTCGCTAGAAGCGGTCTGCGCTACAGTGAGGCAATCTCTTCCAGCCGCAAGATAATCGTGCCCACTCTTTCCTGGCTGGCGGCGTCAGGCGGAATATGTCCTGGAAGGGCATCGTTAAACTCGCGAATCGAAATCAAATTCTTGATTTCCTTCGCGAGGTAAGAACGCACGTCGCTCGCCGCAGCCTGAATTTCTCCCACCAGTTCGGCACGCCCGTCGACAACGGCAATCAGATCTTCAAGGTCTCGACTCGCGTGAAAATCATTCTTGCCCCTGCCGGCGAACGCTTCGAGCTTCGAAGCACAAAAATATACCGGCGCGACCAGTCGAATCTTCAAACCCTTTTCCAGTTCACGTTCTTCCGCGTGGTCCATCGCGGGTCGATACCACGTATTCGAAAATCCCAGAATTTTTTCGTCAAGCGGCATCACATCGAGCGTTGTCGTTTGTTGACGCCAACGACAAAGCGGAGCGCCTTCACTTGCGTCTTCTTGAAACCCAAGCTTTCTCAATCGCTCTGAGAATTCAGCGTACGCGGCATAGGAAGTGATTTCCGCAATCGCATCCACATCAAATGTTGGACGCACGTCTGCCGCCGCCTTGTCGGTGATCAGCAAGGCCGTGGCGCAGCCACCGACAAAAACCAATTCTCCGAGAATAGGCCTCAACAACTTGGCCGCATCTGTTAGCAGTTGAAGATTAGGATTGGCCATGAATCGACTTAAGCCTGTGGACCAAATCGCGTTCGGCCAGATTCCGCTCGCGCGCGCGCCCATCCCGAATCGCGTCTACCAGTGCCAGAAGTTGGTAGAGCGCGGGATCGCGCAACGCCGCACGCGGGACGTTTTTATAGAGCGGCTCAAGCCCCAGGCCCCGAGTATCGCCGTCATGCCAAGGCCAAACTGGCGGCAGGTCGTTAGAGATAGAAATTTCGCTTTTTAGCGGCTCGGCTGCATACGAAGTAGGAATGCCCCTCGTCACTTCGCCATGTTCGGCAGGAAATGCGTACTTCAACCCATGGATCAGAAATTCCTCCAGACCGGAAATATTGGGTTTGTCTTTCAACGCTGGACCATGCAAAAGCCGGGAGCCTCTGAGCCGCTGAATGGCTCCATGCACTTCCGAGGGGCTCAGGCCGAGATCGCCTGCGACAACGGAAATCGGCGGGCGTCCGCTTGGATAGCCGAGTAGCTTCAGCGCAACCACAACGTCTTGAGGCTTCAGATTCATGCCTATATTCTATATTCGCGATTCGCGAATTGCAAATTCAATTGCCCCCGAGCCACCCGCCACAAACAACGCTATTAAAATCTGCCAGATACGCGGGCTCAGGAGCCGAGATTGTGCTCCCGTATTCCAGTTTGGACGGCCACGAATATATATATAAGGATACCGATGGCCCTCCGGTTCTGCCGTTTTGAGTCAAGTGCCCCGTTGGCACAAAACCGAAGGTCAACCCGACCTTCGTGATGGAGATCAGGTGTTCAATCGGAACAGTGGCGGGAGGGCGGCGGCTATGTTATTGATTTCAAAGTCGGCCAGAATTTTGGCGAACCACAACGGCACAATCCGGCAAGCACGTCCCGGCGATCTTCTATCGAACGGAGGCGGTCGCGAACCAGTTCGAGAGTGGCTCAAGGCGTTGCCATATCCGGATGACCGGAAGCGAATCGGAGAGGACATCAAGACCGTCGAGTTCGGCTGGCCTATTGGAATGCCAACGTGTCGAGACCTGGGCCAGGGAGTTTTTGAAGTCCGAACGCACCTTACGCACAATCGGATTGCTCGGGTCCTGTTCTATGTCGACGCAAAGAATCGCATGGTGCTGCTCCACAGTTTCATAAAGAAGACACAAAAG
>Ga0137379_10007517_pt1 | contig 10323 bp, 10 predicted proteins | sample SagtaG_18_FD_104812 | JGI IMG/M metagenome (GOLD analysis project Ga0137379, IMG submission 104812) | Vadose zone soil microbial communities from Sagehorn Ranch, Mendocino, California, USA - Sage2_L_80_16 metaG | ecosystem: Environmental > Terrestrial > Soil > Vadose zone | place: USA... | reverse complement strand
TACCTCGCCAGTGCAGGGGTCGCCCGGAGCGTGAAAGACGCACGCCGGTAAATATGAAGAATCAACTTCATTGCGACAACGGGGAGGGAGTGGCCACGCGCCACTCCCTTACCCTCTTTGCGCTGCACCAGCACCCTGAAAGCCTAGCCATGTTCAAAAAATAAGATGTGCACAGGGCAGGCAGACTGACGAATGACGAAAGCCGAAAGCAGCCCGAAATCCGAAGTCCCGATGCCATGTCTGCATCAATCTGCATCAATCGTGAAGTGACACGATTTCCTTGAGGCGTTAGTCTCCCTTTGCATGGTGCGTCCCCCCATGAAGCGCCTGGCGGTGCCGCTTATTGTCTTGTGCGTTGGCGCCGGGCTGCTGTTGGTGGCTTGCTGGCGCAACTACCTTCTGAGGCGCGACTCGCCGCCACCCAGAGATTCTGAAATCGGACAGCTCCTCGCCCGGTTATCGGCGTTAAGAGAACGTGAGGAAGAGGTTGACAAAATCGTATGGGCCAAAGAAAGGCTTGCGGAGCGGTACGGCGCCCTTTTCGAGTCGCTTTGGGATGGCCTGAACGTGGCCACCAACAAGTATGACCGTCTCGCGTCGTTTCCCATCGGTGCAATGGCGATTGGCAAATTTGAGGCGCCACAAAAACTGAGTCACGGGATCGAGTTGCGCCAGCCCGCCGGTTCGGGAGTGGTTTGGTCTCAGGCGCAATGGCAAGCTTTTTTGGCCGACTCTGCCCGCGCGGGCTGGGAGCTGACGCAGGCCGAGTTTCGCCATCACGCGTTTGACACGAATGAAAACGGTGAAGCCAAACAGAGCCGCTTTTACTTTCGCGCCGACGTTGCCAATACCAACGCCAATGAACGCGCCACCCTGGAAGGAGACATCGTTGTCGAGTGGCTGCCCGCTCCGCCGGCGGTCAAACTTATCGACGCCAGCCATCTGAGGATCAAGAGCCGCCGCGGGGTCCCGCCGTTGCAACAGATCCTCCTGGAGAATTTCCAACCGCCGGAACGCGGGCGGTTTATCGATCCTCTGATCCTTTACGATCTGGATGGCGACGGGTTGTCGGAAATTATCCTGGCTGCCAGGAACCTGGTCTATCGTCGCCGAGGTGGTAACCATTATGAAGCTGAGCAGTTGTGCCAGCATCCGGTGGATGGAATCCAGACCGCGGTCATTGCCGATTTTGACGGTGACGGTTTTGCGGATTTTTTGTGCGCCACGGCGGACGGACTGTTTCTGTTCAAGGGCTCCCCCAAGGGCACATTCGAGGAACCGGGCCGCCTGGTCTGGAGGGCAAACCCGCCGTTGAAATACGGCCAGGTCCTGACCTGCGGCGATATCGATCACGATGGCGACCTGGACGTTTTTCTGGGCCAGTACAAAATCCCTTACCCGGAAGGGCAACTGCCGACCCCATATTACGATGCCAACGACGGCGACCCCGCCTACCTTCTGCTGAATGACGGGCAAGGCAACTTCACCGACGCGACCGGCAGTTCCGGTCTCCAAGCCAAACGCTGGCGACGCTCGTATAGCGGCTCGTTCGTCAAGCTGGCCGGCGACGAGCACCTGGGGCTGGTGGTGGTCAGCGATTTTGCAGGGTTGGACGTTTATCGCAACGACGGCCACGGCCACTTTACTGACGTGACCCGCCAATCAGTAGTCGATCCGCTGGCGTTTGGCATGGCGCACGCGTTGGCCGATTTCAACGCGGATGGCCGGCTGGACCTGCTGATGATCGGCATGGAGTCCCCCACCGTTAACCGTCTGGAGCATCTCGGGTTGTGGCGCTCAGAGGCAGCCCAGGAACGCCCGATGCGCGCGCGGATGGTGTTTGGCAATCGCCTGTTCCTGGCTCGAGCGCAAGGCGGCTTTGAGCAAACCGCCTTCAACGATTCCATTGCGCACTCGGGTTGGTCCTGGGGATGCAGCGCGTTTGATTTTGACAACGACGGTTTTCCGGACGTTTACATCGCCAACGGGCACGAGAGCAAAAAATCCGTGCGCGATTACGAAGGGGAATACTGGATCCATGACCTGTTCCTGGCTAATTCGCAAAACAATGAGTTGGTCCGGGCTTACCTTCAGAGCAAAGTCCAGTTCACGCGCGGACGCGAACAATCCTTTGGCGGTTACGAGATAAACCGGCTCTACCTGAACCGGGGCGGAGTGTCGTTTCTTGAGGCCGGCTACCTGTTGGGCGCCGGTTTGCAGCAAGACTGCCGCGACGTGGTCGCCGATGACCTGGATGGCGATGGTCGGATGGATTTGCTGGTCACGACCTCCGAACTATGGCCTGAGGCAAAGCAGACGCTGCGAGTGTACCGGAACACGTTAGATGACGCGGGCAACTGGATTGGATTTCGTTTTCGTGAGGCCGGCGGCGGGCGCTCGCCAGTGGGCGTCACGGTCAGCCTGCATTTCGCGGGCCATAGCCTCATCCGGCAGCTTGTCACAGGCGATTCGTACCGCTCGCAATCGGCCAATACTCTCCACTTCGGTTTGGGCAGCGCCACGCGAGTGGAGCGCGCAGAAATCGTATGGGCCAACGGCGACCAGCTCCTGCTGAAGCAACCCAAAGTGAACCAATACCACCTGATTTCGCCGCCAGGAAAATGAAGGAGGCAGGGCAGAGCCAATGCGACATTCTCGACCCGAACTGTGTGTCCCCCCGATACCAGAGGTCGTAAACCAATTCGGATTTGGTCCGAATCCGTGGTTCGAGATCGGTTAAGGACGAAGTGCAACTGGCTTGACGCCGTAAGCCGAAAGACTGGCTTGCCCCAAACACCCCACGCGACCGAACTGCGCCACTGCTGCAGTCCGCCCAGGCTGCCGCTGCATTCCGGCAGCGAAGTTTCGTCGCTCCGCAGAATTGAATGGTGCGGCCAAAGCGGCGTTGAATTCTGCGCTAAATGAGCTGCGAACCCAACCTCGCTCTCGTCGCAAAAGGGCTGGCGCATGCACCACGTCCCTGTTTGCAGGTGACAATTCCGCCGTCAAAGGTATTGTAGCCACGTTATGACAACGGAAGATTTGAAAGGCATCATCCACTCCGATCCCGAAATCATGGGCGGCACGCCCGTTTTTGTCGGCACGCGTGTCCCTTTGCAAAATCTGATTGACGCCTTGGAAGGCGGCGAATCCATTGAAGATTTTTTGGAAGGATTCCCTTCGGTCAAACGCTCGCAAGCCATCGCCGTCATTGAAGCCGGTCAGTTGAAAATGCTCGAAACCGTCGGCCATGCGGGTTCTCATTGACGAATGCCTCGACTGACGTTTGGGCCGCGCGTTGACCGGGCATGATTGCGTCTCCGTTCAGAAAATGGGCTGGGGCGGCCTCAAGAACGGGAAGCTGCTCGCGCTGGCCCAGGAGGAATTCGATGTTTCCCTGACGGCAGACCGCAACTTGAGTTTCCAACAGAACACGACCAAATTTCAAATCGCGGTGGTCGTGCTCGTGGCTGGCAGCACCCAGCTTAATAAAACCTTGCCGTTGATGCCCCAGGTTCTCGCGCTCCTGCCCAGGCTGACTGCGGGACAAGTCGCAATAGTCAGTTCTTAAACGGACAAGTTAGCGCTCCATTCCGGCAGCCGAGTTCCGTCACTCCGCAGAATTGAATGGTGCGACCAAAGCGGCGTTGAATTCTCCGCTAAACGAGCCGCGAACCCAACCTCGCTCTCGTCGCAAATGGGCTGGCGCACGCACCGCGTCCATGTTGGCAACTGGCCCGAGAAACTGGCGTGGAGGATGACGCAGGCAACTGGATTGGATTTCGTTTTTGTGAGGCAGGCGGCGCGAGCTCGCCGGTCGGCGTCACGGTCAGCCTGCATTTCGCGGGCCATAGCCTCATCCGTCAGCTTGTCACAGGCGATTCGTACCGCTCGCAATCGGCCAATACTCTCCACTTCGGTTTGGACAGCGCCACGGAAGTGGACCACGCAGAAATCGTTTGGCCCAACGGCGACCAGCTCCTGCTGAAACAACCCAAAGTGAACCAATACCACCTGATTTCGCCGCCAGGAAAATAGATGGGTCAGGGGCCTGGGAATGGGTCTGAGCAACTCGCGACGCCCGGATATTTCCCAGCGCGACAATACCGCAACCAAAAATGGATTTAACCACGGATGACACGGATAACACGGATTTCTTACATCCGTGCTATCCGTGAAATCCGTGGATAAAAATTTTCGCGGACATGGCAGGAGCTAACAAATAGGAACCCAGCGCGGGAATGCAGCATCGAAAAAATTTTCAAAAAAGGAAGCAGTTGACAGAGAATCGTATTTATTCCGGCAGGACAGGCGAGGCTCCTCTCATTAATCCCCCACAACCGGGTCATGAAGATGATCGACAGGCTTTCCCTGGTTCTGGGTTTGCCGGCTTTCCGCCAGGATTCATCTACATGCGCTTGATGGCATCGAACGCATCAGCGCCATCGATCATTCCCGCGTCAATGTCGTTGATGCGGCGGACAATCTCAGCACGGAAGGCGGGATCAAGTTGTTCATTGTCCTGCGTGGCGTAAAGCGCTCGGAGCAGACGGGCGTGCAGCGCCAGCATCTCTTCTGGCGGGAGGCTGCTGATTTCCCTGGCGAGCTTTTCGGCGGTTGCGCTCATGTAACAATCGTACCGCAAGGAAGAGCTGAGGGTCAATGGTTGAAGAAAAAGAGCCGGTGGACAGGTCCGTGCCGTGTATGGTGGTTTTGCGACGTTTTTTTGACCGGGAGCAAAGCGAATCTCACCGGCTTTGCTTTCTGATGATCCGAGCGGGCACTCCCGCCACGACGACCCGGGCGGGAACATCTTTCACCACGACCGCCCCGGCGCCGACGATCGCGCTCTCGCCTACGGTCCGGTGATCAATGACCGTTGCTCCGATGCCGATCCAGGCCATGCGATCGAGTATCACATTCCCGCCTATCCGAACACCGGGACTAACATGCACTCCGTCGCCGAGAATGCAATCGTGGTCGATGCCAGCCAAAGTATTGATGATCGCGTTCCGGCCAATGATAGTGCCGGCATTGATAACAGCGCCCGCCATGACAACCGTTCCCGGCCCGAGCTGCACGTCTGGAGCCACCACGGCGCGGGGATGCACCGCTACGGTCAGGCGGAATCCTTTCGCCTCGGCTTCGCCCGCTTTTTTTTCCCGAACAAAGTTATCTCCGATACCAATCAGCACTTTTCGGCTTCCGCCCGGCCTGAAAGCGCCCAGGCTGGCGAAGACCCGTGCGCCACTGAACGGCTCCCCGTCCCGGGCCGGATCCTGGTCATCGATGAACCCGGCGATCTCAAGACCGCTGGAGCGCAGAACGTCGCCGACCACCCGGGCATGGCCGCCAGCGCCCCAAACGATGATTGTTTCTTTCGCTTTCTTTTTCATTTCGGACGTTTTCACAACTCCGACGGCATTCGATGCGCGGCTGCACTGGTGATCCTCAGGATCATTCCTTCCTGTAGTTGGCATCGTAATAACGCCAGAGCCGGTTAAAAATCCAGAATGGTTTTTTGAATCGCGCGGAACACACGAGGAAATATTTCCACCGATTCAGTGACTTCGGAACCGCCAGCGATTTCACGGCCAGCACAGCGTCCTTAAACGCGAGTGCCAGAATGGTGTCCCGCCACAAATCTTTGGAATCGCTGTTCACCTTTTCCAACAAGTACCACGCCATCTTTTCCATGGCCCGAATTTTGTAATCTGCCGGGCGGTTATTCCAACTATTGTTGGCGTGGACCCGATAGTGGGCCATGTTGCGGTCGATATAACCGATCCATCCGTGCCGGCTCAACAGCACGCACAGCGGCCAATCGCCCAGCTTCAGATCCAGGAATTCATCATCGAGGAGCGGAAGCCATTTTCGCCGGAACATGATCGAGCACGTCTGAATGTAATTGATCATTGCCAGCGCGTGCACCGGCGAGCGTTCGGTCCGGTATCGCAGCGGAGGATAGTCCCTGATCGGGCGGGCGTCAGGCCAGCCGATGTGCTCGACCCGATGATGACACAGCGCGCAATCAGGGTGAGCGTCAAGGTATTCCGCCTGAATTTGCAGCTTGTCCGGATCCGTCCAGTAATCGTCTCCTTCGAGAATCGCGACATATTCGCCCCGGCAACTTTCCAAACTCCGTTTGAAATTTCGCGACATCCCTATGTTTTTATCATAAAAAAACGGCCTTATCCGATCCGGCCAGCGGCGTTGGTAATCCTGAATGATGTCCTGCGTACGGTCGGTGGAACAATCGTCGCCGATGACGATTTCGTAATCGAAAGGAACCCGTTGCATCAAGACGCTGTCCAGCGCCCGGGCAATGAATTCGGCATGATTGTAAGTGATCATCCCAACGCTGACTTTGAGACTGCGACACATGGTCATTCCTTCCTCTGGCAAAACGGCAGGTCATTCATTATTCCTTCTTCAGAATCCGGGTGACGCGATCCACACGCTCGAGGGCGGACTTGATGATCCCGGCAATCGCCGCAATATCTTCTTTCGAAACACATTCACCGGTTGGCAGGACGATTACCTGTGCGGCGAGCCGCTCGGTGTGCGGCAGCAGCAGACCGGCGTTCGGAAACAAAGCCTGGTACGGCTGCATCCGGTGGCAGCCCGGCCAGAAATATTTTCGGGCCAGGACGTTTTCAGCGTGCAACACCTCCACAAGCTGGTCGCGATTCAGCGCGCAGCAGGCGGCGTCCACCTGTATGACAATGTAATGATAATTGCGCTTCTCGGTAGTGGCGTAATCAATGAGGCTGATGCCGGGAATTCCGCGCAATTGCTCCTGATAACACTCGTAATTGCGACGGTTCAGTCCGATGAGATCGTCCATGTTTTCCAATTGGGTCAGTCCCATGGCCGCGCAGACTTCTGTCATCTTGCCGTTGGTTCCGAGGTAAATGACGCGGTCATAACCGGCAAACCCAAAGTTTCTCATCAGCCGCATTTTTTCCGCCAATTCGCCATTGTTGGTCAAAACCGCGCCGCCTTCGAAACTGTTGAGAAATTTGGTCGCGTGAAAACTGACGACTTCGCACTCCCCGAAATTGCCGATCATCTTTTCCTCGTGCGAACAGCCGAAGGCATGCGCTGCGTCGTACATGACCCTGAGCCCATGTTTCCCGGCAATGTCCTTGATCGCCCGCGTTTCGCACGGACGACCCCATACATGAACGCCGATGATCCCTGTGGTTCGCGGAGTGATCAACCGTTCCAGGCATGCCGGGTCCAGATTGAAAGTAGCCGGATCGATGTCGGCAAATATCGGAGTGATTTCCTGCCACTGCAGTGCATGCGCGGTGGCGACGAATGTGTACGATGGCACGATGACTTCCTTCTGAAAATCGAGAGCGCGAATCGCAATCTCCAGAGCCACGGTGGCATTGCACATGGTGACGCAGTGCCTGACCCCCGTGACGTCGCAGAGCCTCGCTTCAAATTCTCGCACAACCGGACCGTCATTGGTCAGCCACCGCCGGTCCAGGATTCCTTGTATCCGTTCGAACAAGCGCCGGGTGTCGCCGATATTCGGACGGCCAACATGCAATGGTTCAGCAAATCGAGGTTGTCCTCCGGCGATAGCTGGCGTGCGCATGATACTCTTACTCCATCAATCCGATTTGTGGCCGCCGTCGGGCTTTTCGACCACGTAGAGCATGCTGGAATTGGACAGACCGGAGCGCGTTATCTCCTCAGCCTTGAAATGTTCACAGCCGAACTGATTCACCATAAATCCCGCTTGGCGCAGTTGGCGGACGAAACCCTCCCGTGAATACAGACGCACATGATCTCCCTGGCCGAAGTGCTTCCAACGCTCATTGACGGTACTCGCGGTCAGTATCTCCCGGTTCTCCTTGAGCGTGCTGCTGATTGGAACCATCGCAATCCCCCAGCCTCCTGGTTTGAGAACACGCCACAATTCGGCCAGCGCTTTGCGGTCATTTTCAACGTGCTCCAAGACGTGCGAACAAATAAAAGCGTCAAAGCTCGCATCCGGATAGCAATTCATCGAGGTGATGTCCACTCGGTCATCAACGTTCTTCTGGAAGAGATCGGCGGTTCGATATCGAATTCGGTACTTGCGCCTAATGTGGCTGGAAAGCGCGGCGGCGGGAGCAATGTCCAGGAGGCAGAAATTCGCCTGCTGGGCCTCGGTGGATGGCAGGCGGGCCGCAAGATAGATGGCATAGAGCCGATCGCGGTCCGTGGCGCCGCAGTGGGGGCATTGGTAAGCCCTAAAATTGCACGTCTCAAACTCTGTCAGTTGAAGGTCCGATCCGTGCTCCTCTAACTGCTGAAAATAGAAGTCCGGCAGTGACGCGAAGCCGGAGACCCGGTTTTCGCACACAGGGCAAAAAAATTGCCAAGCGCGCCCAAACTTCGAAATTATTCTTGATCGCGCCCTGCCAGGAATAAACTGATAGGATAATCGGCTGCAAATATACAGCAAACGCGCTTTGCCGGGAATCAGCCGCTTGAAAGGTCTCATGATAATGGCCAATTATCTCATCTCGTGATGGCTCCAACCATCTAATCCCTTGTCTGGGGAGAGTCAATGAAGATACAGGCCCGAGATTATCGCAGTCGAAGCAGAGATTAAGAATCTAATTATGGGTTCCCAGCCTCTGATAAGCGTGTGCATCCCGGCTTACAACAACGAGCATTTTATTGGCTTTACGCTGGAAAGCGTTCTGAATCAGACATACAGCAATTTTGAAATAATCGTAACTGACGACGCCTCCACGGATGGAACGGTTTCTGTGGTCAAGAGTTTCTCCGACTCACGCATCAGATTGGTTCAGAACCAAGTCAATCTCGGCATCGGCGGCAATTGGAATAAAGCGCTTTCCTGCGCCGGGGGCAAATACGTCAAGTTGTTGTGCGCGGATGATGTGGTGTACCCGGACTGCTTTTGCCGTCAGGCGGAGATACTTGAAGATCCGTCGAACGCCCGGGTGGTATTGGCCATTTGCAACAGCAATGTTATGGACGCTGACAACAAAGTTATTCTGCGAAGGAAATCCCGCTTCAGGCCGGGCCAGATCAGCGGCAAGAAACTAATCCGGAATTGCGTGCGTTGGGGCACCAACCGGATCGGAGAGCCGGTCGCCGGTTTGTTCAGGAGAGACGTTCTGCCCAAATCCGGAATGTTTGATCCCGGCAACCCATACATGATTGACCTGGTCTTTTGGGCGGCATTGCTCAAGCATGGGGACGCCTTCGTAGATGAACGGCGCCTGGCGGCCTTCCGGATTTCAGCCGGTGCCGTGAGCACAAGGGTCGGCCTCAGACAGGCGGCATACTTTCGCTGCTTTATCCGCCAGATTCAGATGGACCCGTTCTATCGCGCCAGCCGGCTCGAGGTCCTGATGGGCTGTTTTCTCTCCTTTCAATGGTGCATTCTCAGGAACATTTTGATTAACCTTCGGGCCGGAAAGAAAGGCCGAAATAATTAGCAGCTATGCTCGTATCGATCATCATACCGTGTTTTAACGAGGAAAAGGTGATTAAAGAGACTTACGACCAACTTTCCTCCGTGCTGGCGGATACCCAGTCGCTTGGATATGAGTTTATCTTTATTGATGACGGCAGCGTTGATGGCACGCGGGCTATCCTCGGGAGTTTGGCGCGCCAGGATGGCCGGGTGCGCATCGTTGCCTTTTCGCGAAACTTCGGGCATCAGGCTGCCGTGAGCGCCGGGTTCAAACACTGCAAAGGCGGCCTGGCGGTAATCATTGATGCCGATCTGCAGGACCCGCCGCAAGTCGTCCCCGATATGGTCAAGCAGTTGATCAGCACCGGTTCCAATGTGGTTTATGGCGTAAGAAAAAGGCGCAAGGGCGAGACGGCGTTCAAGTTGGCTACGGCAAAACTATTCTACCTGCTATTGAACAAGTTGTCCGAAGTCCCTCTGCCTCTCAACACGGGTGACTTTCGTGTGATCGACCGAAAGATAATTGATGCGTTCAATGCTCTGGAGGAAAACCATAAATACATACGAGGCTTGATTAGCTGGATGGGTTTCAAACAAACCCCTTATTATTATGAGCGAAATCCCCGTTACGCCGGCGCCACCAAATACACCGTCACGCGCATGGTCCGCTTTGCGTCCACGGCGATTCTTTACTTCTCGAAAAAGCCGCTCATGATTGCCACGGCTTTCGGCTTCCTGTCGGTTGCGGCGGGCTTGTTGTTATCGATCTGGGTCTTTTTGAACAAAATATTTAGCCCCCAGTATCTGGTATCGGGATGGACCTCCGTAATCCTGGTGGTCATTTATTTCGGCGGAGTCCAATTACTGACTATTGG
>Ga0137379_10007516_pt1 | contig 10323 bp, 9 predicted proteins | sample SagtaG_18_FD_104812 | JGI IMG/M metagenome (GOLD analysis project Ga0137379, IMG submission 104812) | Vadose zone soil microbial communities from Sagehorn Ranch, Mendocino, California, USA - Sage2_L_80_16 metaG | ecosystem: Environmental > Terrestrial > Soil > Vadose zone | place: USA... | reverse complement strand
GCGCCAGCCGAGGGCCTTGAGCGTGCCGAACTCGGGCACCCGGCGCGCCACCGCGGCCATGGTCAGCAGGCTGGCCACGGCGAACGCCGCGATCAGCACCAGCACCGCCAGCCACTTCCCGAGGGCGCCGGCCAGCTTGGCGGCGCTCGCCGCCGACCCGGTGACCTCGCTGGCCAGGTCGGCGGAGCTGGTGACGGTCGCCTGCGGCAGCAGGTGCTCGATCTCCCGCTGCACCGTGCCGATGACGGCGCCGCTGGCGGCGGTCACGTACACCGTGTTGACCTCGTTCTTCATCGACTTGCCGGTCGCCGGGTCCGTGGCCAGGGCTTGTGCTCGCTGCAGCGGTATGTACACCTCGGGCGGGCTGCTGGCCTGCGGTTGGGTGACGATGCCGATGATCGTGAACTTGATCTTCGCGACGGTGACGGTGGAGCCGGTCTTCAGCTTGTTCGCGGACGCGTAGTTCGCGTCCACCACGGCCACGTCCGCGTTCGCGTCGGCAGCGGTGAAGGTCCGGCCGTTCGCCAGCCTCCCGTTGCTGAGCGGGCCGAGATGCGGGTGGGAGATGTCCGTCCCGTCCACGCTGACCGAGGTGGGCGGCCGGAGCTGGGAGCTCGAGCTGGTCGGGAGCACGATCCGGTTGTCGGTCAGGAGCAGGCCGCCGGCGGCCGCCGAGACGTGGCCCAGGCGCGCGATCTTGGCGGCCGTTGCCGCGCTGAGCGCGCCGTGGTCCCCGCTGACCAGGGTGTCGATCGTCCCGCTGGTGTAGCACTTGCCGTTGAGGCAGACCGTGGCGCCGCCGCTCCCGCCGGGGCCGGCTCCGCTGGCCCGGCCGGTGAGCGGGTGTCCCGACGGAGGCTTCGGCTTGGTGGTGACGGTGACGTCGGTGCCGATGCCGTACAGCGCCCGGAGCACTTTGGCCTGCGCGGCCTTCACTCCGGACGAAGCCCCCATCACGGTGATGACCAGGCCGATCCCGACGGCGAGGCCGAGGGCGATGAAGATCGCCTGGCGCATTCTGCGGCGCAGTTCGCGCCTGAGGTAGGTGAGAAAGAACATGGCGGCAGGTCTACGCGGCCGGCCGTTGCACGGAGGTTACACGAGCGGCCGGGCTCGCCGTAACCGGCGCCGGCGCAACCGGCGGCGGCGGCGTAACCGGCGGCGGCGTAACCGGCGGCGTAACCGGCGGCGGCGGCATAACCGGCGGCGGCGTAACCGGCGTGCAACCCGGCGGCGGGCACAGTGGGTCGCGACCGCGAAGGAGGAAGCACGCTGATGGAACCCGACGGCGAGTGGATACGCGACGAGGCTACGAGCCCGGACCGGAGCACCGGCCGCCCGGACGATGACTCGGGCGGCCATGGCGGTGCTGACGGCCGGCCCGGGGATGACGGGCCGGACGACGAGGGGCTGGATGGGGCCGGCGAGGGCGGCCCGGCCGGGGCCGGGAGGGACCGGAGGCACGGGGGCGTGCCGGGGTTCTCGGTCCGGGCGGCGGCCGCCGTCGCCGTGCTCGCCGCGGCCGCCGGCGTCGCCGCCGGGCTCTTCCTCATCAGGGGAACCCCGGCGGCGACCGCGGCCAGCGGGGCCACGCCGAGCGCATCGGCGCCGGCTGGGACCAGCAGCCTGCCGGCCCTGCCCGGGCTGTCCGGCCACGGGAACGGGCAGCTGCGGATGGTCCTCACCGGCCGGGTCCTGGCGGTCAGCGGCCGGTCGATCACCATCGGCGGCGAGGGTGCTTCAGTGACGGCCGCGGTCACCGGCGTCACCAAGGTCACCGGCACGGTGCGCGGCATCGGCGGCGTCAGGGTCGGCGACGAAGTATCGGCGCAGATCACTGGCACCGCCAGCCATCTGACCGCCACCGCCATCCAGGACTAGGCCGGTAAGTCCAGCGCGTCGTGACCCCGGCTGACGCCCTCAGTTCCGGGCCCCCCGTTCCTCAGGCCCCTCGCGCCGCCGATCCCGGGCGTTCTTAGCTGCCTCACTGGTCCCGCTAGCCCCACCCGCAAGTCCTTCTTGCTCACCTATTCGATATCCCTAACTTTCCGGGGTGGATTCGGGCTTCTGGGTGGATTAGGTGGCTTGGCCTGGTCTATGGTGCACAAAAATCACCCCTAAGCCTGAATCCACCCAGGTCTTGTGGTGGAGTGGCGCACCACAGTGCACTCACGCATCTCCAGCATGCATGGGTATCGCCGCGCGGACGGGGGTGACCGCCCCTGATGACCTCCGGGGACGATGGTGTAACCGGGGTGCAACGGGGGGCGGGGCATCATGGGAGGGGTGGCGTCTGGGCGGGCCGACGGTCGCCGGGGCCGACCGCGCCGGGGACCGGGCCGGGCACGCCGGGAGCCGGCCGGGCGTATAGCGGTTAGGCGTGTGGCGGTCCGCCGGGCCGCGGGCGATCGGAGGTGCGGCCGTGCGGGTGCTGGTGATCGAGGACGACGGCGAGCTGGCCGAGGCGATCGGGGTCGGGCTGCGGCAGGAGCAGATGGCCGTGGATGTCGCCTTCGACGGGACGGCCGGGCTGGAGCGCGCGCTGATCACCGACTACGACGTGATCGTGCTCGACCGCGATCTGCCCGGGCGGCACGGCGACGCGGTGTGCGCCGAACTCGTCCAGGCAGGCTGCCGCAGCCGGGTGCTGATGCTGACCGCCGCCGCGACCATCGAGGACCGGGTGGACGGGCTCGGCCTCGGCGCCGATGACTACCTGCCCAAGCCGTTCGCGTTCGCCGAGCTCGTGGCCCGGCTGCGGGCGCTGCTGCGCCGGGCCCAGCCGCCGCTCGCGCCGGTGCTCGAACGCGGCGACCTGCGGCTCGACCCGGCGCGGCGCAGCGCCAGCCGGGCCGGCCGGTCGCTGGACCTGGGTCCGAAGGAGTTCGGCGTTCTCGAGCTGCTGCTGGCCGCGCAGGGGCGGGTGGTCTCGGCCGAGGAACTGCTGGAAAGGGCATGGGACGAAATGGCCGACCCGTTCACCACCGCCGTCAAGGTGACGGTCAGCCGGCTGCGCCGCAAGCTCGGTGATCCGCCGATCATCGAGACGCTGGCCCAGGCGGGCTACCGGATCCGCACGTGACCGCCGCCGCGCCGCGGCCGCAGCTCCTGCCGCCACCGCCACCGCCACCCCCGGCCAGGTTCAGGCTTCGGGCGCCGCGCCGGACCGTGCGACTGCGGCTCACCCTGCTCTACGTCGGCCTGTTCCTGGCCTCGGCCGCCGGCCTGCTGATCATCACGTACTTCCTGGTGGCCCGTCAGCTGCCGCCGACGCTCACGCTGCGCACCAGCGGAGGCGGGACCGCCGGGACCAGCGCTACCAGCGGGGCGAGCGGGCAGGTGATCACCGGGGGCAGCAATGCCGTCGCCGCCTGCGTCCCGCCGACGGGCACCCTGCCGACCGCCGGGCAGATGTACGCCTGCCAGCAGCTGGTCCAGCAGACCGCGGCGGGACTGCGCAACGACACCCTCGACCAGCTGCTCATCGAGTCCGGGATCGCGCTCGGCATCATGGCGGTCGCCTCGGTCGGCCTGGGCTGGCTGATGGCCGGCCGGGTGCTCAGCCCGCTGCGCACGATCACCGCGGCCGCCCGCCGCATCTCCGCGCGGAACCTGCACCAGCGGATCGGGATGGCCGGCCCGGACGACGAGCTCAAGGAGCTGGGCGACACCTTCGACCAGCTGCTCGGCCGCCTGGACGCCTCGTTCCGGGCGCAGCGCCAGTTCGTCGCCAACGCGTCGCACGAGCTGCGCACCCCGCTCGCGCGGCAGCGCACCCTGCTCGAGGTGGCGCTGCGCGACCGGCAGGCCACGAACGCCTCGCTCCGCACCGCCTGCGAACGCGCCCTGGCCGCGGGCGAGCAGCAGGAACGACTGATCGCCGCGCTGCTCACGCTGGCCCGCAGCGAACGCGGCCTGGACACATTCGAGCCACTCGGGCTGGACGCCATCGCGGCCGGCGCGCTGACCGCCCTGCGCGACGATGCGGACGCCGGCGGCCTCACCGTCACCGCGGACCTGGGCCCGGCGCCGGCGCTGGGCGACCTCCGGCTCGCCGAGCGCCTGGCGGCGAACCTGATCGACAACGCGATCCGGTACAACACGACCGGCGGCCAGGTCGAGATCACCGCGGGCAGCCGGGACGGCCGCGCGTTCCTCGCGGTGACCAACACCGGCCCGGTCATCCCGCCGGACCAGCTGAGCCGGCTCTTCCAGCCGTTCCAGCGGCTGGACCAGGGGCGGGGCCAGCCCAGCTCCGGGCCCGGCGGCCTGGGGCTCGGGCTGGCCATCGTCAGCGCGATCGCGGCCGCCCACGGCGCCGACCTGCGTGCGGTGACCAGGGGCGCGGGCGGCCTGACGGTCGAGGTCGTCTTCCCGCCCGGGCCGGCCGAGGCCGACCGCCCCGCGCCGGACCGCGCCGGGGCACTCGTATAGGAGCCGAGACTTCAGAATTCGCCCGCTTATCTAACTTATGCACCTTTTGTCCGAATGTACGGGGGGTTTATCGTGGAGGATTGGCCTTCGCGGAGGATCCAAGCCTCCGGGGGCTCCGGCTCGCATCTCGGGTCGATGACGCAGCCGTCCGGGCGGCTCCGGAGGCCTGCAGCCCGGCCCAGCCCGCCGGGCGGGGCCGCATGCCGCATGCCGCCGGGGACCTGGGCTGGGGTGCGTGGGCCCTTGACCCCGTCTATCGGGGTGCGGGGCCCACGCACCCCAGCCCGCGGACCGCACCGCACCCGGCGGAAATACCTGTTTCGTCACAAACCCGTCATATCCGGCACGACGGCAGCCAGCCCGGCGCCACCAGCCCGAGACGTGAGCCAGCCCGGCGCCACCAGCCCGAGACGTGAGCCAGCCCGGCGCCACCAGCCCGAGACGTGAGCCAGAGCCCCGCTGGGGTACCAGATCCTCCGCGAAGGCCGGAACTTCCGCGATAAACGGAGTAATCCTCCGGTTCGGCGTCCGGGGCGAGGGCGAGACGGGGCGAGGGCGAGGGCGAGGGCGAGACGGGGCGAGGGCGAGACGGGGGGCGCAGAATGGGGGATGGCCTTGGTTGCCTTCGTGGTCAACCGGACGCTGCTCCGGGATCCGCGGCGGTTCCTGCAGCGCTGCCGGGCGGCGGCGGAAGAGCGCGGCTGGGAACCGTGGTTCGCGCCGACCACCGGGGCGGAGAACGGGATTGCGCTGACCCGGCGCGCGGTGGCCGCTGGAGCGAGCCTGGTGTTCGCGGCGGGCGGCGACGGCACCGTCCGGGCCTGCGCCCAGGCGCTGGCCGGGACGGGGGTGCCGCTGGCGATCGTTCCGCTGGGCACCGCGAACCTGACCGCGCGGGCGCTGGGCGTGCCGGGCCGGGCGGGACCGGCGGTGGAGGCCGGATTCGGCGGCCGGGACGGCCAGATCGACCTGGCCCGCATCGACGGAACCGGAATCGGCGGGACGGGGGCCGGCGGGACCGGCGGGGGATGCATCGGCGGGACTGGAGCAGGCGGAGACCGCGTCGACCGGGGCAGCGGTGACCAGGGCTGCGGTGACCAGGGCTGCGGTGACCGGGGCTGCGGTGACCAGGGCTGCGGTGACCAGGGCTGCGCTGACCTGCGCGGGAACGGCGAGATTTGGTTCGCGGCGATGGCCGGGATCGGCTTGGACGCCGCCGTCGTGGAGGCGACGCCGGACCCGCTCAAGCGGCGGTTCGGCTGGGTTGCCTACGCGGCCGCCGGGGCGACCCGGCTGGCGCTGCCGCCGCGCGATTTCACCGTCCGCCTCGACGACGCCGAACCGCTGCGCCGCCGGGCACGGTGCGTGGTGGTAGCCAATGCCGGGCTGCTGCCCGGCGGGTTCACCCTGCTGCCCGGGGCCAGGCTCGACGACGGGCTGCTGGACGTGGGCATCCTCGCGCCGGCCGGCGCCCGGGGCTGGCTGCGGGTGACCGGCCGGGTGCTGGCCCAGAGCCTGCGCCCGGCCGGCCGCGGGGACCGCGCGCTTGAGTGCTTCCAGGCGCGGCACGTCCAGGTCAGCGCGGCCGTCGACCTGCCCAGGCAGGTCGACGGCGAGATGGTCGCACCCGCCCGGGCGCTCAGCGTCTCGGTATGCCCCGGCGCCCTCACCGTGCGACTGCCGGGATAGGTGTTGTTCAATTGTATTTGTGCCGATGCGCGTGCCGCTGACCCTGGCCTGCGGAGCCTACGACCGGACCGCCCCGCTGGCGCGGGGGGACATCCAGCCGGAGGGGGTCGACCCATCCCGGCCGGGGCCACGCTGGCGGACATGCTCGCCGCCGGCCAGATCGACGCGCTGTATACGCCGCGGGTACCGAGGACGTTCGGCCCTGACGGGGTCCGGCGGCTGTTCCCGGATCCCCGCCGGGAGGAGGAGCGGTACTTCGCCGCGACCGGCGTCTTCCCGGTCATGCACGTGGTGGTGCTCAGGCGCGAATTGTACGAGCAGCGGCCATGGCTGGCCCAGTCCCTGTACAAGGCCTTCGAGCAGGCCCGGCGGGAGGCGGCGGCGCGGCTGGCGGAGACGGCGGCGGGCGCTTCGCTGCTGCCCTGGGCCTACGCCGACGCGGAGCGGACCAGGAACGTGATGGGGGCCGACTTCTGGACCTACGGCCTGGCCGGGAACGAGCCGACCCTGCGCACGTTCGTCCGGTACTCCTTCGAGCAGGGCCTGATCCGGCAGCAGCCGGCGCCTGACGAGCTGTTCGCGGCCGAGACCCGCGAGGAGTACGCCATCTGACTAGGCGTCGACGCCGGCCGCGCGGAGCCGCGCGGCATTGCACTCCTCGAGCGCGGCGTACGCGGCGATCTCGGCGTCGTACGGTTCCCGCGCCCCGGCCAGGTCCGGGGCGGCCGGGTCGAACTCGGCCCGGTAGACGAACGTGGCGTTGCCCTCCAGGACCGGGTGCCACAGGCCCTGGCGGACCTGGAGCGACACCGTGGCCATCCCGCCGGCGTTGCGGACGACGACCCGGCGGCCGGGGTCGATCCGGCAGGCGCGGGAGTAGACCGCGCGGGAGGCGGCCATGCCGGAGCCGCACGAGGCGGTGAGCCCGGCGCCGCGCTCGAACGTCCGCACGAAGACCTCGGCGGGCTCGAGCGGGAGCAGCACCGACAGGTTCGCGCCGGCCGGGAAGACGTCCGGCCGGGCGGCGACCCGCTCCCCCATCGCGATCAGGTCGGACTCGACGTACTTGTCGACGACGGTGACCAGGTGGGGGTTGCCGATGGTGACGGCGGTGAACGCGAGTGCCGGGTCCAGTTCGGGCAGCCGGGCCTCGGTCAGCGGATTCTGGCCGGCCACCACGGGGACCCGCGGGGTAAAGTCGGCCGCCGGGTGCTCCAGGCTGATCTGGCGGACGCCCTCCGCGGTGACGGTGCCGCGGCGGACCGTGTATTCGGCCTGGCCGCTACGGATCACGGCGGTGTCGGCGCCGCGCCGGTCCAGCACGACCCGGCCCAGGCAGCGCATGCCGTTCCCGCAGAACTCGGCGGGCGAGCCGTCCGGATTGAAGAACCAGGCCTGCGGAATTCGCGGGCCGGCGTCGTAGAAGTAGACGCCGTCGCCGCCCAGCGGGCCGTCCCGGTCGCACAGGCGGCGGACGAAGGCGCGCAGCTCATCGTCGGAGGCGAAGTCGCGCGGCGTCATCGCGACCACGAAGATGTCGTTCTTCGAGCCGTGCGCGTTCAGGATCTCGGCCATCTCTGCCAGCCTACCCGGGCCAGCCTGTCCAGACCGGGCGCCGGGCCGGGACGTCAGGCGCTGCAGGCGTCCTGCCAGGCGAAGGCCCCCGGAGAGGCGCTGAGCAGTGCGGGACCGCCGGTGCCGGCCGGGCCGAACGCCGGGTAGGTGGAAAAGCGCATCCCCTCGGCGTAGTTCCGCAGCGCCACCCGGGACCGGTCGAGCATGTTGGTGGGCAGGTTCCCGGCCGGGAACCAGCGCGCGCCGGGCGAGGTGTACTCGCCCTGCCAGCCGGACACGGTGAGGAAGAAGGCGATCCGCCCACTGCCCGACACATCGTGCATGACGTGCGCGAGCGACACGTTCTCGGCCCGGATGGCGACGCCGGCCTCGGCCGAGGCGACCCGGATCGCCGTCTCGACGATCGTCTCCCGGTCGGCCAGCTGGCCCGTCGGCGGTTCGTACGCACCGTCGCCGTACCCCGTGTTGGCCCGCTCCCGCAACAGGATGTGCCCGTTCCTCATCAGCAGGAGGATGACGTCCACGACGACCCTGCGGCGGTGCTGAACCTCCGCAGCGATCGCGGTGTCGCCGGCTCTGCTCATAGTGACCGCCGCCTCGCCGCGCGCCCCAAAAACCCAACCCCTACCTGGGCCCCTGCCCGGCGCATATCGGCTTCACACGCACTGCCCAGGAACAAGCACGGTACCTTCGCACGTCTGTGGATCGCCATGTGCACAAGGCCGGGCAACCTGTGGACGAGGCGGGGAAAACGATCTACCGGCTGTGGACGCGACCGCGATCTCGCCTTAGCAGCAAGGCAGCGGGTGCTGTGGAGAACCAGGCGGCCATGTGGACGAACGGAGGCCGAGAATAGCTGAAAAACCACCGACAGTGACTTTCCCGTCTGTTACTCACTGCAATCGCAAAGGGAGGACACCGCGGGCGAGGGCGGAGGATACCGGAGGCGGGCATCAGGCTGCCCGCGGGCGCGGGCGGGGCGCATCGGCGGCGGGCCTCAGGGCACCTTACGGGCCTCCCAGCGGGCGACGGCCTCGACAGCGAAACCGCGGTGCCGCGTCATCATCTCGATGATCCCGTCCACGTCGCGCGCCTCGAACAGGTCCATCATCCGCTCGTGGTCCTGGTGTGCTTTCTCGGTGTCCACCAGGCCGGTAAAGGTGTAAGGGGCGGCCACGTCCCAGAGATAGGCGAGGAAGCGGAGCAGCCGGTCGCTTCCGGCCCGGCGGAAGGCGATGAAATGAAACTGGCGATTAAGGGTCAGGTATTCGCGCCGCGCCGCGGGCGCCGTCAGCTTCCGCATCTGGCCGCACAGCCTACGCATTTCCTCGATATCGTCGCCGGTGAGCCTGGGGATGGCCATCCTGAATGCCTCGCGCTCGAGCACCTCGCGCCAGTGGTAAATATCGGCCAGGTCTTCCGATGACAGGACGCGGACGAAGAAGCCGACCCGCGGCTTGTGCTCGAGATATCCCGACGCAGCCAGCGAGGTGAGCGCCTCGCGCACCGGGATGTGCGATACTCCCAGGTCCGCTGCGACCGCGCTGGGCGATAGCTTGGCTCCCGGCTTTAGCTCACCAGAAACAACAGCCTGTTTGATCCGCTTCTCGATGTAGGACAGGAGGGCCTCAGGCTGATCCCGGCGACGCTCCTCAGAGAAGGGCACGGGTACCTGCACCTCCCCATCCGGCCGCGAATATATTATAGCCAGCAGATCCGGGCGGATTCGATTCCCGCCGGCTGCTGGGAGTGTATGCGCCGGGCTCCGGGCTGGCAGCATAACCACGCAAAGTGCGGCCGGGATTTAATTGAATTGGCGTGCTCAATGAGACGCGGGTAATGGCGGGCCGGAGCCCGGATACGGCGGGGATTGGCTATTGCGAGACCCGGCGGCGCAGCGACCAGAGCTGGGCGCCCCGCTCTACCTCCAGCGCGGCGGCCCACGGCAGCCGGGGCGGCCCGAGCTCGGTGCGCAGGCTCGCCGTGGCCTTCCTGGCCAGCTGCGGGTCGCGGGCTGGCCGGCGGGCGAGTTCGGCGGCCCGCTCCTCGACCTGCTCCGACGGCAGGGCCTCCCAGGCCAGGCCCAGCTCCACGGCGCGGCGGCCCGATATCTCCTCGCCGAAGATGCCGGCCGCCGCGGCGGCCTCGGCGCCCGCGCGCCCGGCCAGCAGCCCGAAGTGCCCGCCGCCCGGGTGCAGCCCGATCCGCAGGAAGCCGCTGATCAGCCGGGCGTCCTCGGCCACGATGCGCAGGTCGGTCGCGAGCATCAGGTTGATCCCGGCCCCGACCGCGGCGCCGCGGACCGCGGCTATGGTCGGCACCTCCAGCTGGCCGACTCTGGTGAAGGCCCGGTAGATGCCGCTGAGGGCCGCGTACCGGCGTTCCTCCGCCGGGTCCCGGCCGACCTCGTCTAGGTGACCGCGCTCGGCCCCGGAGCAGAACGTGCCGCCGGCGCCCCTGATGACCGCGGCCCCGACGGAGGGATCGCGGTCGGCCTCGTCGCAGGCCGCGACGAACTGCGCGGCCAGCTCGTCGTTCAGCGCGTTCCTGGTCGCGGGCGCGTTCAGGGTGATGAACGCGACGCCCTCGGTGATGTCCAGATCAATCATCGGCCTCTTCCTCGGG
>Ga0137379_10007514_pt1 | contig 10327 bp, 10 predicted proteins | sample SagtaG_18_FD_104812 | JGI IMG/M metagenome (GOLD analysis project Ga0137379, IMG submission 104812) | Vadose zone soil microbial communities from Sagehorn Ranch, Mendocino, California, USA - Sage2_L_80_16 metaG | ecosystem: Environmental > Terrestrial > Soil > Vadose zone | place: USA... | reverse complement strand
TTGAGAATCTGCTCGACGTCCGCCTGCAGGTAGCCGTCTTCCCCGATGTTGCCCAGGAACTCCTCGGCGAGCAGCTGCTGGCGCGGATTGAGGTCGAGCATCCGGGTCTGGTCGCGCAGATAGTCGATCAGGTCTTTGCCCTCGACCGTGACCGGCTCGACGTATTCCCGCGCGTCGCTGTAGCTGCCGCTCGGCACGCCGTGCTCGGTGCGGTCCTGCAGCAGAATGCTCTCCCAGTCGGGCTCGTCCTCGGCCTTGGCCTCTTTCTCGGGCTTGTTCTGCTGCTGGTCCGCGGCCGTCGCCTGGACCTCTTCCTCGGGCTCGATCATCTCGAGGAACGGGTTGCCGAGCAGCTCCTGCTTGAGGTGTTGCTCCAGGTCGAGCAGCGGCATGTACAGCAGGTCCATCGCCTGGTATAGGCGCGGATTGATGCGCAGATCCTGGCGCAGGCCGACGTGCTGATGCAGGCCGGTCTTCATGCCGCGGGAGACATGCGCGCGCGCAGGCGCGTCGTGAGCGTGGGACCGAGGTAGAGCGAGGCGACGCGATCATCGAAGACGAGCTGCCGCACCGTGCCGGCGACCTGGACGCGGCCCTCGAACATGATGTAGGCGCGGTCCACGATATCGAGCGTCTGTTCGACGTTGTGGTCGGTGATCAGCACGCCGATGCCGCGGTGGCGCAGCCCGGCGACGATCGTCTGGATGTCGTTGACGGCGATCGGGTCCACGCCGGCGAACGGCTCGTCGAGCAGCAGGAACTTCGGCTCGGTCACGAGGGCACGCGTGATCTCGAGCCGGCGGCGCTCGCCGCCCGACAGCTGATAGGCCTTCTGCCGGCGCAGATGCTTGATGGCGAGCTCGTCGAGCAGCGTTTCCAGCCGCCGCGCACGCTCTTCGGCGCCGATGTTCAAGGTTTCGAGGATCGCGAGGACGTTCTCCTCGACGGTCAGCTTCCGAAAGATCGACGGCTCTTGCGCCAGATAGCCGATCCCGGCGCGCGCCCGGAGATACATGGGCAGTGCCGTGATATCCCGGTGGTCGAGGGCGATCTTGCCCTCGTCGGGCCGGATCAGACCGGTGATCATGTAGAAGGACGTCGTCTTCCCCGCCCCGTTCGGGCCCAGGAGCCCGACGATCTCGCCCTGCGCGAGATCCAGCGACACGTCGTTCACGACGCGCCGCCCCTTGTACGCCTTCACGAGATCGTGCGCCTCGAGGCGGCTCCCGCCGCGCACGACCGGGTGCTCGCCGCTGACGGACTCGCTGCGGGCAACCGTATCTTCGGCGAGGAGGAGGAAGTGCTGCGCCGCCGCCGCCCGATCGGCGGGCATGCTGGTCCACACGTCGGGGGCGAAGGAAACCGGAACGTCGCCCCACAGCGCGCCCGCGGGCAGGCGGAGCACCTTCAGCATCCCGAGCCGCGGCAACACCGAGTTCGCGAGATAGGCGCGCGCGTCGTCCACCGAGAGGCTGCCCGAATCCGGCACCTCGCCCTTGGCGTGGGCGCGCAGTTTCAGGAATTCCTCGCGATACGCGACGGCGAGATCGCTGAATGACGCGCTGCCCTGGTCGTCGGCGATGCGCGCCAGCGCCCCGGCCGCCAATGCCAGCGACGAGTCGCGGAAGAGGTCCGAAAGGTGGTCGAGCCCGGTCACGGCGAGGCCGATGGTCGAGGTGCCCGAGGGGGGGGAGGTGCGGATGGCGCAGCGCGTTTCAGGCTGTCGGCTTCGACGGCCGGGCGCGGCTCCAGGTGCACACCGTCGGCCTTGCCGGCCACGACCACGCGATCGATCCGATCCTTCAGCATCGCGAGCGTGATGCGAGACCCGCGAGAATAGTTGATGGAGGGACCGGCATTCGTCGTGTCGCGCTCATTGGCATGGTGCGTCAGCGCCCGCGCCGGCGATCCCCGCGACACGAGCTCGTGCAGCCGGGAGCGCGGCCGGTGGGTGATCGAGTCCTGCTCCTGCACGAAGCGAATGGTGAGCGAGTCGCCAGTGATCCAGTCGGTCTCTTTGGCCGGGGTTGTGGAGTCGCGCTTGGCGGTGGAAAACGCGTTGCCGAAGCCCCGAGATTCGGTCAGCACCTCGCCGGGCGAGTCGATCGCCAGCGAGTCGGACTGAATCGTGTACAGCGCCGAGATCGCGTGGGGGCGGGTGGTGTCACCCCAGGCGAACGTCTGCTGCAGCAGTCGGTCGGCGATGCGGAGATCGATCGTGTCCGCCGTCAGCGTCCAGTCGGCGCCCGTCGCTTTGCCCTGGCCGAGCGCCTTCACTTGGCGGATGTCGCGCTGCGCCAGGCCGAGCTCGATCCGCGTCCCCACGAGCGTGTAGTTCTTGGCGACCTGCCCGGTGCTCCCCGGCCCCGTGCTCCCCCGTCCCTCGACGCTGGGCGTGCCGACGAGGACGCCGAATCCCGTCGTCTGGTCGAGCAGCATCGAGTCGGAGCGGGCCGCGAAGTCGCTGCGATCGATCGTGACCCTGCCGCCGGCCCACATGCGGTCGTCGCCTTTGAAGCGCAACCGATCGGCGACGATGATATAGGGCTCATGGGTGCCCGTGTCGCCGGGCTCGTTCTGCCGGTATTCGACGGTGGGGCGCTGGGTCGCGTACATCTCGACCGTGTCCCGCACACCCTTGGCGGCGCGCCAATACTTGAGATTGGGCCCGCGCAGCACCGACCCCGTGCGGCGGTTCACGGCCACGACGTTGTTGTGTGCTTCGAGCCGCTCGTCCCGCAGGAAGTAGGACGCAAAGCGCGCGTCCAGGGCCAGTCCCGTATCACGAATCGCCACGCGGCCGATCAGGTCCAGCCGGCCCAGCGCGGGGTAATGCGCAAAGCTGTCGGCGGAGATGGTGGTGCTGGTGCCGTCGCAATGCGCGAGCACGCCGCCGCCCCCGTGCACGGTTTTGGTCCCGTCGGCGTTCGGGATTTCCGCGTAGTGGCCCATGGAATCGACGGCCACCCGGCAGGGCCGGCCCGCCACCGTATCCGTCGTCGCGGGGACACCTTGCAGCAGCAAAACCGCGGCAATCACCGGCGTCATTGATTCGGGAGAATGAACTGGCCGCCGGTGCCGTGCGGCCGTTTGGCGGTGATTTTCTTGAAATCGGGATCGGAGGTGAACCCGTCGCCTTCGACGTGACGACCGGGCTCGTCCCAGACGAAGCTCTTGTCGGAGCTCACCTGGTTGTGCACCTGGTTGTAATCCATGACCTCGGTCTTCATCGTCGCGCCATCCTTGTCGCGGACGACGATGACGTTGCCGCGGGCTTCCATGTCGCCCGTGCGCCAGTGATGCGTCCCCTCGCGGGACGTCAGCGTCGAGGTCGCTTTCCCCGTCAGGTCATAGAACGTCACGTGCACGTTGCGCAATTCGGCGCGCTGCGAGTTCGAGAAGAAGTACGCGGTATCGGCCCGCACGCGCGCGCGCAGGACGCCCGACTCGGTGACGTAATGGCTCATGCCGAGCAGCACTTGGTCCGCGCTGTCGAGCACGGCCTGAGTTGCGGTGACTGGCGTGCCGTTCTTGCATGCGAGAGGCGCAAGCAGGAGCAGGAGGCCGATGGTTATCGACAGGCTGAAGCCTGCGCTCGGCACTGCATTGCCCTTAAGGGCACTGCTTCGCCGAGCACACCCTTCAGGGTGTGAATTCATACTGCACCTGCTTTCATCAGATCATGCAGGTGTACGATCCCCACGACCTTCTTGTCACTATCGAGCACCGGCAGCGCCATGATCCCGTGACGCTCCATCAGGCTCACGGCGGCGCTGGCCAACTCGTCCGCGGTCGTGGACTTGGGCGTCTTGGTCATGACCGCGCCGACCGGCATGTCGAGAAACTGGTCCGTGCGCTCCATCAGCCGCGTGAGATCACCCGCGGTGACGACGCCCGCGAGCGTCCCTTGCTCGACCACCACCACGGTGCCGCGCTTCCCGGCGAGCAACACCACGCATTCGCGCATCGGCCGCTGGGGCGCGAGCATGGGCAGATCCTGGGTCAGCATCACGTCGGCGACGCGCAGCAGCAGCTTGCGGCCGAGCACGCCGCCGGGATGGAGGGCGGCGAAGTCCTCGCGCCGAAATCCCTTGACCTCGAGCAACGTGACGGCGAGGGCATCGCCCAACGCCAGCGCGACGGTCGTGCTCGCGGTCGGGGCGAGTGTTTCCGGACAGGCTTCCTCGGCGACCGCGGCGTCGAGCACGACCGTCGCCTGCCGTCCCAGCGGCGAGTCCGCATCGCCCGTCAGCGCGATGATCGGTACGCCGAGCCGCTTCAACTGATTGACGAGACCGAACAGCTCGTCCGACGCGCCGCTCTTCGAGAGGACGATGCCGACGTCGTCTCGGCTCACGATGCCGAGGTCACCGTGCAGCGAGTCCACGGGATGGAGGAACATGGCCGGAGTCCCGGTGGACGTGAACGTCGCGGCGATCTTACGGGCGATCAGTCCCGACTTGCCGACGCCTGAGACGATGACGCGCCCCTTGGCGCCCGCGAGGATCTCGACGGCGCGCGCGAAGGCGACGCCGAGATTGTTCGCGAGCTCCTGGACAGCCGCGGCCTCGAGCGCGAGGACGCGCTTGCCACGGTCCACCAGGCGCTCGGATGCCGGCGCGAGCTTACGCACGGACGGCCTCCCGTACGCGATGCCAGACGTCGACGGCGAGACCCACGATGCCGGCCAGCTGATCGAGCGGCACCATGTTCGGTCCATCGGAAGGCGCGCGCGCCGGATCAGGGTGCGTTTCGAGGAAGAAGCCATCGGCGCCGGCGGCGGCGGCGGCATAGAGGAGTGGCGGGATAAAACCGCGTTCCCCGCCGCTCGAGCCGTCCCTGCCCTGGCCCGGCTGTTGGACCGAGTGCGTGGCGTCGAAGATCACGGGTGCGTTACACGCGGCGCGGAGCCGCGGGAAGCTGCGCATGTCCACGACGAGGTCGCCGTAGCCGAAGAACGTGCCCCGCTCGGTCACCGCGACTTCAGGGGCGCCGCCGGCCCGCACCTTCTCGACGGCGCCGCGCATCTCTTCCGGCGACATCCACTGGCCTTTCTTGACATTGACGGGGCGGCCGGCCTTTCCCGCCGCGACGAGCAAATCGGTCTGGCGGCACAGGAACGCAGGGATCTGCAGGACATCGGCGACGCGCGCGGCGAGCGGCACGTGCGCCGGTTCGTGGACGTCGGTGAGAATGGGAAGACCGGTTGCGCTGCGGACGGTTTCCAGTGCGCGGAGACCCGTTTCGAGACCGGGGCCCCGCGGCGCGTTCAGCCGGGAGCGGTTGGCCTTGTCGTACGACGCCTTGTAGATGACGCCGATGCCGAGCTTGACCGCGAGCTCGGCCAGCGCGTCGCCCACGCGCACGTTGAGGTCGTCCGATTCGACGACGCACGGGCCCGCGATGAGAAACGGGCTGCTGTCAGCCAGGAACCGCTGGGGCATATCAGTCGGTGAGCTCAGCCAGCTGGCGCGACGCCTCGTCGCGCGGCTGCACTTTGCGGCGATCGAGCGCGGCGCCGATGAAGCCCGCGAACAGCGGATGCGGGCGCATCGGCCGCGACTTCAGCTCAGGATGGAATTGGCAGCCGATGAACCAAGGATGATCGGGCAGCTCGATCATCTCGACCAGCGAGCCATCGGGCGACAAGCCCGAGCAGCGCATGCCGTACTCCGCGAGCACGTCGCGATAGGCGTTCGAGACCTCGTAGCGATGGCGGTGCCGCTCGCTCACTTCGGTGGCGTTGTATGCCTGCGCCACGCGTGAGCCGGGGCGCAGCCGGCAGGGATAGGCGCCCAGCCGCATTGTGCCGCCCATCTCCTGGATCCCTTCCTGGGAGCGCATCAGCGCGATGACCGGGTTCTCGCACTCGGGCGCGAACTCGCTCGAGTTCGTATCGGGGATCTTGCACACGTTGCGCGCGAACTCGATGATCGCGGTCTGGAGACCGAGACAGATGCCGAAGAACGGCAGCTTGTGGTCGCGCGCCCAGCGAATCGCTTCGAGCATACCCTCCACCCCGCGCACACCGAAGCCGCCCGGCACGAGCAAGCCGTCGTAGGTCGCCAGCAGCTCGCCCGCGGTTTCCTGATCGGTGAAGCGGTCGGACGCGATCCATTGGATCGCGACCCCGGCCTCGTTGGCGATCCCGCCATGGACCAACGCTTCGTGAATGCTCTTGTAGCTGTCCGCGAGCTCGGTGTACTTGCCGACCACGGCGATCCGCACCTGGTGGGGCGGCTTCAGGATCTTGTCGACCATCGCGGCCCAGGCGCGCAAATCGGGCTCTTTGGTGTCCAGGTGTAGCCGCATGCAGACTTCCTTGTCGAGTCCCTGCTCGTGGAGCTTCAAGGGGATCTCGTAGATCGACTTCACATCCGGACTCTCGACGACGCAGCCGAAGTCCACGTTGCAGAACTGCGCGATCTTGCGCTTCAGGTCTTCGGACAGCGGGCGCTCGGTGCGGCACACCAGGATGTCGGGCTGAATTCCGATCTGCATCAGTTCGCGGACGGAGTGCTGCGTCGGCTTCGTCTTCAGCTCGGCGGTGGCGGCGATGAACGGCACGAGCGTCAGATGAATGAAGAGCGTATTGTCGCGGCCCACTTCCTGGCGGAACTGGCGAATCGCCTCGAGGAACGGCAGCGACTCGATGTCGCCGACTGTGCCGCCGATCTCGGTGATGACCACGTCATGGTCGGGCGCGAGCCGGCGGATGGCGCCCTTGATCTCATCGGTGATATGCGGGATCACCTGCACCGTCGAGCCGAGGTACTCGCCGCGGCGCTCCTTCGTGATAACGGAGAGATAGATCCGGCCGGTCGTCACGTTGTTCACCTGTGACAGCGACCGGTCGATGAACCGCTCGTAGTGGCCGAGGTCCAGATCGGTCTCGGCGCCGTCGTCGGTCACGTACACCTCGCCGTGTTGGAACGGCGACATCGTGCCCGGATCGACATTGATGTAGGGGTCGAATTTCTGGATCGTGACGTTCAGTCCGCGCTCGGCGAGCAGCCGGCCGAGCGATGCCGCGGCGATCCCCTTGCCCAGGGAACTCACCACGCCTCCGGTCACGAAGATGTATTTCGTCACGGGCTCACCTCTCTGAGGTGTCGGGTGATCTCCGCTTCGGCCCACTTCAGGTCGGCCGGCGTGTCGATGCCTGGCGCTGCCGGACCGTCGAACAACGTCACGCCCATCGGAATGCCGTGCAGCAACGGCCGCAATTGCTCCAGCCGCTCCCACTGTTCCTCCGGCACCGGCGGTAGCTGCACCCATGCCTCCAATGCTTCCCGCGTATAGGCGTACACGCCGACGTGCTGATGGTAGACCACGTTGCCCGTGCCATCCCGGTCGAAGGGAATCGGCGCACGCGAGAAGTACACCGCCCGCCCTCGCGCATCCACGACCACTTTGACGCGACTCGGGTCGTTGACCAACGCCGGGTCGAGCGAGCCGGCGGCGGTGCCGAGCGGCTCGCCGCCCTCGAGGCACGCCAGCGCCCCACGCACCGCGGCCGCCGCGACGAAGGGCTCGTCGCCCTGGACGTTCAGGATAAAATTGAAGCTGCTAAACGCTGGCGTGGCAATGACTTCCGCGACCCGCTCCGTCCCCGAGGTGTGATCGGGAGACGTCATGACGGCTTCAAAACCGGCCTCTTGGGCGACGTTGACGATCTCGTGAGCGTCGGTGGCGACCACAATGCGGTCACAAACGCCGAATTCGGCGATGCGGCGAGTGACGGCGATGATGAGGGGTTCGCCACCCAGCGGGAGGAGTGGCTTGCGAGGAAGCCGGCTGGAGCCCAGCCGTGCAGGAATCACGCCAAGGACGGGCACGGGGGAAGATACAAAATCCGTGCCGTTGAGTCTACCCCTCGGCTACTACCTTGCCCTGCGCTCTCTTATGACCGGACGACCCGGAGGAAGTTCTCGAGAATGCGCTTCCCGTGCTCGGTCCCGATGGACTCGGGGTGGAACTGGACGCCATAGGTCGGATGGTCCCGATGCTTCATGGCCATGATCTCGGCGGCATCTCCCGCGCCCGGACGGTCGGCGCTCATAGCGGTGACGACCAGCGCGGGCGGGAGCGAGGCGGGATCCACCACGAGCGAGTGATAGCGCATCGCCGTAAACGGACTGGGGATCCCGTCGAACAGCTCGTCGTCGCTGTGCACGATCGGACAGGTCTTCCCGTGCATCAGGCGTGGCGCGCGGACGATCTTCCCTCCGAACGCCTCGCCGATCGCCTGATGGCCGAGGCACACGCCCAGCATCGGCACCTGGCCGGCGAGCGCCCGAACCAGGGGGACGAGGATGCCCGCCTGCGCGGGCGTCTTGGGACCGGGCGAGAGCACCGCGGCAGTGGGTTTCAACGCCTGCACGTCCGCGACGCTCAGCGCGTCGTTCCGATAGACAACGGGATCCTCGCCCAACTCGCCGAGATACTGCACGAGGTTGTAGGTGAAGGAATCGTAGTTGTCGAGGACGAAGAGCATGGTGGGATTCTAACTCAGCGTGTGCGGCTAAACCACGGGACGCCCGCCGGCATCCTAAAAGGGTCCGTTTGAGGGCACACACAAGTCTGAAGGAGGCACCTCATGCTGAAGCTCGCATCGGCACTCCTCGCGGGGCTCGTCGCCATGGGCGGCTGGGCGGTCGTGACGGTCAAAGACCTGCCGGAGTACTTCGTCGCTGGACAGCAATACACGATCGAGTTTCAAGTGCGACAGCACGGGCGCACCCTCTTGAGCGGGTTGCGGCCGCAGCTGGTGCTCGAGAGTCCTGGTGTTGGTCCAGTGATCGTCCCTGCAGTTGCTCGGTCGTCCGAAGGAACCTACGCCGCGACCTTCACGGCGCCCGCAGCCAGTCAAGTCAGCCTGACCATCAGAAGCGGCTTCGGCAGCACCGAGCTGCAACTCTATCCAGAGCCGGTCGTGGCCGCCGGGAGCTCACGCCCTGCCCTGCCGCCACGCGACCGCGGGCAGATGCTGTTCGTTGCCAAGGGGTGCAACACCTGCCATTCGAATATCGATCTCGTGAGCCGGCCGGATAATCAGGCGGCGCTCAAGGTTGGGCCGGAGCTCGGCGGCCGTCATCTGGCGCGTGAGTATGTGCTCCAGAAGGTGAAGAATCCGTCATCGCAGATCATGCCGGACCTCGGCCTGAGTGACGCGGAAGCGTCGGCGCTCGCCGCATTTCTGAGTGAGGGGCGGGCGGCGGCCACTGGGGGCGGGGGGGGCCGCTAGCTCACGCGCGGGGGTGGTAGCTCTTGTGCACGGTGCGGAGGTAGTCCCGATCGATGTGCGTGTAGAGCTGTGTGGTCGAGAGATCGGCATGCCCGAGCATCTCCTGGACCGCGCGGAGATCCGCGCCTCCCTCCAGCAGGTGCGTGGCGAAGGTATGGCGCAGGGTATGGGGCGTCACGCGCTTGGTGAGTCCAGCCCGGCGCGCCGTCGCCTTGATGATCCCCCACGCCCCCACGCGTGACAGCGGCGTACCGCGGGCATTGAGAAAGAGCACGCCCTTGCTCTTGCCTCGATCCAGCGTGGGCCGGGTTTCGCGGGCGTACATCGATACGATGCCGAGCGCCGGCTTGCCAAACGGGATGAGACGCTCCTTTCCGCCCTTTCCGAAAACCCGGACGATGCGCTCGCCGAACGAGATGTCTTGGAGCGTGATCGCCACCAGCTCGGAGACGCGGACGCCGGTGGCGTAGGCGAACTCGAGCAAGGCCCGATCGCGGATCGCCAGTGGCTCGTCGGTATTGGGCGCGGCGAGCAGCTGCTGGATCTCCGGCACGGTCAGCACGGCGGGGAGCGTACGCCAGCGTTTGGGCGACTCGATCCGCTCGCTCGGATCCCGCGTCACGGTGCCCTCGCCGACCAGGAACTTGAAGTAGGTCCGCAGCGCCGACACCTGGCGGCGAATCGTGGTGGCGGCGAGCCCCAGGTCCTTCAGGAAGTAGATGAATTCGCGCAGCTGCGCGGCCGTCACATCGGCCGGGCCCCGGATCCGCTTGCTGGCCCCGTACTCGGCGAGGCGCTCGACATCGCGCAGGTAGTTCTCGACGGTGTGGGGGCTGTTGCCCGCCTCGAGCGCGAGGTAGTCGCGAAACTGCTCGAGCCGAAAGGCTGCGCTCAGCGGAGGCCGCTCCATTACTAGCGCTTCAGCCGCCGGACGACCCAGATCGCGGCCACGATCAGCAGCAACGCCGCGACGACGCCGAGCACCGCGTTCACGCGTCCCAGGACGCGGAGCACGGCGTCGAGGTTCGTGCCGAGCGTCGCGATCAGGAAGGTCAGCGCGCCATAATAGAGTGCGGCTGC
>Ga0137379_10007492_pt1 | contig 10346 bp, 6 predicted proteins | sample SagtaG_18_FD_104812 | JGI IMG/M metagenome (GOLD analysis project Ga0137379, IMG submission 104812) | Vadose zone soil microbial communities from Sagehorn Ranch, Mendocino, California, USA - Sage2_L_80_16 metaG | ecosystem: Environmental > Terrestrial > Soil > Vadose zone | place: USA... | reverse complement strand
CGCGCGCGTATCGACGCCATGTTCCGTGGAGAGAAAATCAACGTGACGGAGAATCGCGCTGTCCTTCACCTCGCCCTGCGCGCACCAAGAGATCAGCATATCGTGGTTGATGGCGAGGATGTCGTGCCGCAAGTCCACGCCGTGCTGGATAAGATGGCGAACTTCTCCGAGCGCGTGCGCAGCGGCGCCTGGATAGGCTATACCGGTAAACGTATGCGCAACATCGTCAATATCGGTATTGGCGGCTCAGACCTCGGCCCATCCATGGCTTACGACGCCCTGAAGTATTACAGCGATCGCAATCTGACGGTGCGCTTTGTTTCCAACGTGGATAGCAACGAGTTCGTGGAAGTCACCCGCGACCTTGACCCCGCGGAAACGCTCTTCATCGTCTCCTCTAAAACCTTCACCACACAGGAGACGTTGACCAACGCACGCTCGGCTCGACAGTGGTGCGTCAACGCTCTGGGCAGCACGCAAGCGGTCGCCAAACACTTTGTCGCCGTTTCAACAAACACGCAAGAGGTGGAAAAGTTTGGCATAGATACCGCCAATATGTTCGAGTTCTGGGACTGGGTTGGTGGCCGCTACTCCTACGACTCGGCCATCGGGCTTTCCCTGATGATCGCCATTGGCCCTGACCGCTTCCGCGAAATGCTGGCCGGTTTCCACACGGTGGATGAGCATTTCCGCACGGCTCCCTTTGAGCAAAATTTGCCAGTGCTGCTAGGGTTGATTGGCATCTGGTACAACAACTTTTTCGGGGCCGAGACGGTGGCTATCCTGCCTTACGACCATTATCTTGGGCGCCTGCCCGCCTACTTGCAGCAGCTTGATATGGAGAGCAATGGCAAGCATGTTGACCTGGAGGGCAGGCAGGTCAATTACCAGACCGGGCCGATCATCTGGGGCCAACCAGGAACGAATGGACAGCACGCCTTCTACCAGCTTATCCACCAGGGAACTAAGTTGATCCCCTGCGATTTCATCGGCTTCTGCGAGTCGCTCAATCCGCTGGGGCCCCATCACGATCTGCTGATGGCGAACTTCTTCGCGCAGACCGAGGCCCTGGCGTTTGGCAAGACAGCCGAGGAGGTCGCGGCGGACGGCGTACCCGCGTTCCAGGTTCCGCACCGCACCTTCGAGGGCAACCGACCAACCAACACCATCCTCGCACAGCGTTTGACGCCGGAAACGTTGGGCAAGCTGATCGCGCTCTACGAACACAAAGTCTTCGTGCAGGGAACCATCTGGCATATCAACTCGTTCGATCAATGGGGCGTCGAACTTGGCAAGGTGCTGGCTAACCGCATTACCCCAGAACTTGCCAGCGCCGAAGAGCCTGAGCTAAAGCACGATAGCTCGACCAATACGCTGATACGGCGGTATAGGAAGTTGCGGTAAGCAGCTTGATGATGTACTAATACGTATTTGTAAAGTGTGCCCACACTTTACAAATACGTAACCAAATACGTAATTTATCGGATGTGCTATAAAGCCTCACACGGTAAACTCTCAATAGTGGATAAATTCTCTGGGAGACCGTTTCTTAAGAGGAGAAATGGCACAATGCATAAATCGATGTACAATGCCTGTACAGGCGGGGAAGAGGAGACTACTGCTCTACAGGACGAGGCTCTCGAGTGCTCGTTCCCTGCCCCTATGGTGCCAGAATCTGCGATGAGTACGATCAGTATGACCGCGCTCGCGCAGTATTGCATCAGGGAAATCAACAATTACCGCCGAGGCGCCCCTTACGATGATCAGTATTGCGTGGAGATGTTATATAGAGCCACAATGCAAAGGGATCAATTTGCCTGGGAATGGTTTCAGCAATACTTCAGCCAGGTTGTGCGTGGCTGGCTACGTCGTCACCCCAGAATAGAAATCGCCAGTCGTTTTGATAGCGAAGAGAACTATGTAGCACAGACCTTTGAACGCTTCTGGAAAGCAACAATCCATAATCAGACGCTGCAATTCAACACACTTGCTGCTGCTTTAAAGTATTTGCAAGCGAGTTTGAATGGCGTTATTCTTGATACACTACGAAGATATTCGGGACCAAAAGAAGCTCCATTGCCCGAATCTGGTGACCCTGGAGAACTACAGGTGGAGGACCAGGTAGATTGCAGCGTGTTGTGGGAGCTTATACAAACTATGCTCCCTAACGTTCGCGAGCGTCGATTAGCCTACTTGCTCTTCCACTGTGGTCTGAGGCCCAGGCAGATTCTCCTTTGCTGCCCTGATGAGTTCAGCTGTGTGCAAGAAATCTATCGTCTACGTCGTAGCATTCTCGAGCGGCTCCTGCGTAATGCGGCATACATTCGCTGGCAACTTGGCACTATCTAAGGATGTGCAAATAGATAGATGCATAGGTGGTAATTATGAACGAAATGCACTTTGACGCGGTCATCGTTGGCTCAGGATTTGGGGGGTCCGTGATGGCGTATCGACTTGCAGAAGCAGGCCTACACGTCTGCTTGTTGGAGCGAGGGAAAGCGTATCCCCCCGGTTCATTTCCTCGTAGTCCATACCGGATGAAAGACAATTTCTGGGACCCTGGTAAAGGAAAGTATGGTCTGTTCAACGTCTGGTCATTTTCGGGTCTCAATGCCCTGGTCTCGAGCGGGCTTGGTGGCGGTTCATTGATTTACTCAAATGTCATGATTCGCAAGGATGAGAAGTGGTTTGTAAAGGAAGATCCCTCTCAACACAACTATGAAAACTGGCCGGTTACCCGTGCCGATCTTGAGCCTCACTATGATCATGTTGAGAAGATGCTGAATGTACAACAGTATCCATTCGACCAGCCACCATATAATCAGACGAAGCGAACCCAGGCGTTGAAAGCTGCTGCCACTCAGCTACGTCTGGACTGGTACCTGCCGAAGCTCGCTGTCACCTTTGGGAATAAAGGTGAGACTCCTGTGCCCGGTATGCCAATTTGTGAAGAGCATACAAACTTACATGGCCCGAATGGCGCACGCTCTACCTGCCGACTTTGTAGCGAGTGTAACATCGGCTGTAATTATGGGAGTAAGAACTCACTTGACTACAACTACCTCTCAGAGGCAAAGAGGCATAGAGCGGAGATTAAAACCGGTTGTGAAGTGCGCTCATTTGAGCCACAAGAGGGCGGTTACTCCGTCTCCTACATTGAGCATGATCTCGCGCGCGAGGGGTATCCAACTCTTACTCACGACACGGGTGTTCTTCCTCTGAAGACCCTGACCACTGATCGACTGATCCTCTCCGCGGGAGTTTTTGGTTCCACCTATCTCCTGTTAAAAAATCGGGCGGCTTTTCCACACATTTGTGAAGAAGTCCTCGGATCGCGCTTGAGCGGCAATGGAGATTTTCTTGCTTTCGCTCTCAAATGTAGTGATAGTACCAATGGCGAACGAAAACGACTTGTGATTGATGCTGCTCACGGGCCTGCTATTACAAGTACTATCCGCGTTCCAGACACGGTAGATGGCGGTGATGGACCTGGCTTCTATATACAGGATGCCGGATATCCCGAGTTCGTGAACTGGATGTTGCAGATACCTGAAGTGTTCAGCGCGTTCAAGGAATGGGTTCGGATTGCTGGACGATTGTTTCAAGATAGGTTAAAGGGAAAGACGATGAGCGACCTGAGCGGAATGGTCTCTGCATTGTTTGGCGAATGTGAACTCTCTGCAGATCTGCTCCCGCTGGATGGGATGGGGCGCGATATTCCAAATGGAAGAATGAAGTTACATAACAACATGCTCGACGTCGAATGGCATCAGGATGAATCTGGTCCGTATTATGAGAGAGTCAGGGAAACGATGAAGGCTATCTGTTCCAAATTGGGGGCAACATTTGTTGATGAGTCCCTCTGGAATATCAATCGTCTGATCACGGTGCATCCACTCGGTGGTTGTCCAATGGGACGAAATGACACAGAGGGAGTAGTAAACTCGTATGGGGAGGTCTTTAACTATCCCAATCTCTACATAGCGGATGGATCGGTGATGCCTGGCCCGGTCGGAACAAATCCCAGCCTGACCATTGCAGCTCTCGCTGATCGCTTTGCTGAGGGCATTCTCGAGAAAAGAGGCAAGTAAGGGCGATCCTCGCGGTCGTCCTGGAAAGCAACGAACTTATGAGTGAAGCTGACAATCACGATAATCATCAGAAGAGACGTTCCCTGGTATTAGCCGGAGGGGGGGTGAAAGTTGCTTTCCAGGCAGGCGTGCTGCAAGTCTGGCTCGACGAAGCAGGCATTACGTTTGATCATGTAGATGGCGCAAGCGGAGGTACCCTCAACCTGTCAATGTACTGTCAAGGAATGAGCGGTACCCAAATCGCCAACAACTGGCGCAATCTTCCTGTGTCCCTCTTCGCCGATTTCAACTGGAAGCAGTATACAAAGCTCTTCTATGCAGATTCAATACTGAAGCTTGATCGATTTCGGGAGCAAGTCTTCCCTGGATGGGGGCTTGATTGGGACAGGATTCGGGCCTCGAAGCAGGAGGCGACATTCAATGTCTACAACTTCAGCAAGCACGAATTAGAAGCATTGACTCCCGACATGATGACGGAAGACTATCTAATCGCTTGTAGCTCGCTCCCGATGTGGTTCCCACCGGTCATCATTCATGAAGACATCTACATCGATGCTGTTTTTATTACTGATGCTAATCTCGAGGAAGCTATACGGCGTGGTGCCGATGAGATCTGGGTCATCTGGACAGTGAGTGAAAAAAGTGAGTGGAATCCTGGTTTCATCGCCAACTACTTCCAAATCATCGAGACCAGCTCTAATGGACATTTCAGGCGCATGGTGCAGCGCATAGAGGAGAACAACGCCGCGCTAACAGCAGGAAAAGCTGGCGAGTTCGGGCGTCACATTGATCTGAGGATCCTTCGGGCAGAAGTTCCGCTTCACTACCTCATCAACATTAGCACCGATCGTATCAAAGAATCGGTGAACCTTGGAGTGCAGAGAGCGCGACAGTGGTGTATGGAGCAAGGAATTGAGCTGAGCCACCTCAGTGAACCCTACCAGGCCGATTTCACCACGCTGACCTTCTCCGAGGAGATGAAGGGATTCATCGCGTTCGGTGAAACGGATTATGACTCTGGCTTCAAGCATGGAAGTACAAGTGGGACGTTCCTCATGGTAGATCTCACCGTCAAAGTGAACGGGGTAGATCGCTTTATTACGGAGCCAGAACATGTTGCCTCTGTAGAGGGCCATGTGGAATGTGAAGAGCTTGGCGGGAACTTGTTGGTAGAGAAAGGAGTCTTCAATCTCTTCATCTCTGAAGGAGACCCGACTAGTAAGAAAATGCTCTATCGTCTCTACTTCCGCGATGGCACTGGACGCCCATTGACGTTGAGTGGATTCAAATTGATTCGGGATGATCATCGTTTTGACGTATTGAACGACACCACCACGCTTTTTACGAGAATCTTGCGGGGACATGTAGAGTCCGAAGATGAAGCGCACGCCGAGATAGTTGCATCAGGTATCATCCGCATTCATTTTCTTGACTTCCTCAAGCAACTGACGACATTTCGAGTTGAAGCACAAAATGGCTTTGATAAGGCAGCAGTTCTCGCCCGTTTTGGTGTATTCTTCCTCGGGAAGCTGTGGGATGTCTATGCGCAACAGGTACTCTCATATGGTCCATTTTGAGCAGAAGCCGGGTAGGTCAGACCAGGTGGTGTTCAATAGCGTAGAGGGCGGCGGCAGTGCGTGTGGAGACACGGATCTTCGCATAGATGGAAGTCAGGTGCGTGCTAACAGTACGAGAACTGATGACGAGTTGTTCAGCCACCTGTATGTCGGTCAATCCTATCGCTACCAGGCGCAGCACCTCAACCTCGCGTGATGTGAGCCCATCAGGATACTGAGTTGGCACCTTTGTGGGAGGTTTCGACTGCTGAAATACTATGGGAACCTGTGCAGTCACCATTGCCGGTCCCCGTGCCATGAGGACTTGCTCCAGTGTCATGGCTCGTCCTTCAGCCAACATTGCTGTAAAAACATCCTCACCTAATTGCCCACGGGCGGCAGCTATTGCTCGTTCGTATATCATACGCCCAACAGGTGGCCGGGATGCATTGATGGATTCGCGTATTGCCTGGGCAGCACCACACAGCCGCGCTGCCCAGGCAGGTTGCTCTTGTTCTGCAACTACGCATGCCAATCCTTCCAGGCAGAGAGCAACGAACCATTGATGCCCCAGCTTTCTGAGAAGAGCCAGGCTCTCCTCGTATAGATCACGCGCTGCTGTATAATCACCTTGACCAAGAGCCAGCCACCCAAGACCATAGAGCGCCAGCGCCATCCCTCGCTGATCTCCTACCTCTCTATGGAGTACTAATCCCTCCTCAAGTGGTGAGCGCATTGCGTCGTACCCACCCTGGAAAAAAGATACATATCCTGATATAACAAGTGCGTCGGCGATCCCTCTCTTGTCGTTCACCTCTTTTGCGAGTGCGAGGCTCTCTAGAATAAGGGAATGCGCTCTTGCATGATCTCCCTGGAAAAAAATGAGTACGGCCAGCAGCCAGAGCGAATGTGCAGCCCTGCCTTTGTCGCCGATCTCTCGAGAGAGTGCGAGACTTTCCTCTGCAAGAACAAAAGCTTTCAAGTAATCACCCTTGTTTAAGGCCACCGTTGCTAAGGTGTCGAGCGAAGAGGCACTGCCCCACTTATCCTCCAACTCTCTGAAGATTGCCAGAGCCTCCTCGGTAAGTGAGCGAGCCGCTTCGTAATTACTCCTCCACCCGGCTATTTGACCCTGCAAGTAGAGAGAGATGGCGATTCCTTGTTTCTCTCCTATTTCTCGGAAAAGTGCCAGGCTCTCCCCACACAGCTTCTCGGCCTGGCTATAGTTGCCCTGGAGGGCAGCGAGCATTCCAACAGCATTGAGTGCCTTTGCCCTGATAGATGTTTTGAGGTTCATCCCTTCGCTTTTGCTCAGCGCCCTCTCCAGGAAGCTTCGCCCTTCACTGAGGTGACCCCGCTCCCACCAGAATCGCCAGAGGGCTCCACCTAACCGCAGAGCCAATTCCAACTGCTCGCCGCTGTCCTCTAATGTCCAGATGAGCGCTTCCCGCAGGTTTTCATGGGCGCCCTCCAACCGCTCGAGCCACCTTTGCTCCTCCGCGCCAATCAGTTTTGGCTCCGCTTCCTCTGCCAGTGCCAGGTAGTATAGTGCGTGAGCTTGCCGCGTAACCTCAAGCTCTCCCGTTTTCTCCAGTCTGTCCAGCCCATACTCACGAAGTGTTTCTAGCATCACCAGGTGTGGCTCATCATGCTCTTGCTCCGCCGGGTACCCTACCTGTTGTATGAGGCTCTTATCCAGTAGTGATGAAACTCTTTCTAAGATAGCAAGCCCCGGACCATCCACCGTGTCACAAACGCGCTCTAAAGCCTCCAATGTGCAATCGCCAACGAAAACAGATAATCGCCTGAAAAGCCGCTGCTCATCAGCGTTGAGCAAATCGTAACTCCAGGTGAGAGTATTCCACAGTGTCTGGTGCCGTTCCGGCAGGTCTTTTGCTCCACCTGTCAATACCTGCAGCCGATGCCCTAGTCGAGCAAGCAGCCCTCGTGGTGGAAGCCACCTGATATGAGCTACCGCTAATTCAATAGCCAGCGGTAGCCCATCCAAATGAGTACATATCTCGGCAATGGCACTGGCATTTGCCCTTGTCATTTGGAAGTCAGGTTTGATTGCTTGAGCACGTTGCAGGAAGAGAGTGACTGCCGCAAATTGTGCTAGGGCTTCACTATCCGGGAGATGTTTCAGATCGGGGAGAGCCAGTGGGGATACAGGAAACACATACTCACCGCGAATATGCAAGATGGTCCGACTGGTTGTCAATAACTTGAGGCCAGGGCAAACTGTTAGCAGTTCTAAGAGTATTGGTGTTGCCATCGCCACCTGCTCAAAGTTGTCGAGCAGCAATAGCAGCTGCCGTTCTTGTAGGAACGCTTTCAGAAGGTCGAGCGACTGTCGATCTCTAGACTCTTTGAGGCCAAATACTTGTGCGATGGTGGAAGCAACCAGGGCAGGGTCACTGATAGAAGCCAGGGAAACGAAGTAGACCCCATCAGCAAATGAGTTCAGCAGCTCAGTTGCAACCTGTAGACTGAGGCGCGTTTTGCCGACGCCGCCTACTCCTGTAAGGGTCACAAAGCGTACGTCGGTGCGTTGCAGAAGTGTACATATTGCTCTCACCTCTGTCTCTCGTCCGATGAATGAACTGAGCTGAGCTGGCAGGTTGTTCCGTTGTTGTCCTGCGCGGTTGGTCATTATCGCACCTCTTGGGAGTGCCATCACCGCTTCAGCAACTATCTGAACAACCTGCAACACCACGCTATCCCGACGTACCGTTTATTTATTGAAGAGTAGCGGCAGCACTACAATATTATATCTCATCGCTTTCCTCTTCCTGTAGCAAGCTCGACGATTTTACCCGGCCGCCGCATCAGTCTGCAACATGCCAAAGATGTTGCCCTCGCTATCTTTGTAGTAGGCGAGCCAGCCAACGCCGGGAACAGGCATCTTCGGGAGAGCCACTGTGCCGCCCTGCGATGTAGCCTTTGTTATGGCCTCGTCGATATCTGGCACATCAATGGTGCAGACATAAGCGATGACAGCATCACTGTTTATGGGTCCTCTGCGCTTCAAAATGGCTCCATTGATGCCCGGTTCGTTGTTCGCACCGGTCGTAACGAGCCAGTAATCCTCGGGCCCTTCCCATTTGTTAATCTGCCAGCCGAATACGTTTTGATAGAAGTTCACCGCTCGTTGTGGATCATCCGCGTGGATTTCAAAGTGAACTACTCTTGGCATGTGATTACCTTCCTTTCTGAGATGCAGTTGTAGAACACATATTTGTTATTTGCCTGTTCTGCTGCAGTTCTGTGTTCATCCAGAAGAAACAGACCTCAACATTATAGTACAAATTATACAAACGTTCTAGATCAGAGACATTGAGCTAGAGCCCTCGTGCTCTGCCGTAGAACGATCCGCGAAACGGTTCAGAAACGCTATGTGTCCTATGCTGCAAGTGTTCCATGATTAGATCTGCTTAAAAAGACTTGACTACAATACGATATATCGTTTATAGTTGTCAGTAACGATATATCGTATTGATTGCTTTGAAAAAAACAGAAGGCTGTAAAACTTTTACAGAATGACATTTTAGCTCCTCAAATGGAGGTTGACCTTGCGACTGGCTTATAAGTGGCAGGCTTCGCTGATCGTAGCGCTGGGCCTGTTTATGGCAATTCTTGACAACACGATTGTGAGCGTAACGCTCCCGCAAATGCTGAAAGCGTTCCATACTGATTTTGAAACGATCACCTGGGTGGTGACGGGTTACTTCCTGGCGCAGGCGGCAGTTATTCCGATAGTGGGCTACCTGAGTGATCGTATCGGCACAAAGTTTGTTTTTCTCGCGTCGCTGGCGCTGTTTACGCTAGGATCGGCGCTGACCACCTACCTGACCCAACAGGCGGCAGCTCATGCAAACGATGTGCTGGCTGCACTGCACACATCACCATTGACTGGTGTCGCAGCAACCTGCGCCTCAGCGGCTGGCAAGAACGCCCAGGTTCTCAAGGCGTGTGTTGGGCAGCAGGTATCCACGATGGCCTTGAACGATACCTTCGTGCTGGTACTGATTGTGTGCGCCGTGTGTGTAGCGCTGGCGCTGTTCGTTGGACGCGATCCCGCAGTTGAAGCAGCGAAGCGAGCCGGGGAGAGCGGGGAGCTGGTTGAAGAGAAGGCTCCAGTGATGAGTGAGTAACCTGCTCACTGTGCTTGCATAACGACACTCCTCCCTCGTGCGGCGGTCGCCCGGATGGAAACGGTTGGTCATCCCTTACACATCAACACCCGTAGGGGCGAGGGAGGACGATGCAGGGCTGGGAGGGCCTTTATGGTCGCCCGTGGGGTGGGGGGGTGATCGTACTCCCCCAACATGGAAGCCAGATGAACAGGACGCGGGCGACCATAAAGGCCCTCCCAGCCCCACGTCCGCCGCCCTCGCCCCTACAGATGTTGAAGCGTATTGGGAGACCCTGTGGTCGCCCTTTACACTCCATAACCCGCGCGTACCTGCTTCTCCAACCGCCTTTTCACATCCTCAGGCAGAAAAGCGGCCTCAATAGCGTTCAGGTTGCACTGGAGGAAGTGGCGCTTGCCCCAGCCGAACACCTCGTGCAGCTTCTCGTATTCCTGGGTCAGCGTGACGTTTGCGATCATGCGCGTATCGCTATTCACGCCCAGCGAGACGCCGGATTCGTAGAACGTGTTGATGGGATGGTGCGCGTAGCTGTCAAAGAGATTGAT
>Ga0137379_10007490_pt1 | contig 10347 bp, 6 predicted proteins | sample SagtaG_18_FD_104812 | JGI IMG/M metagenome (GOLD analysis project Ga0137379, IMG submission 104812) | Vadose zone soil microbial communities from Sagehorn Ranch, Mendocino, California, USA - Sage2_L_80_16 metaG | ecosystem: Environmental > Terrestrial > Soil > Vadose zone | place: USA... | reverse complement strand
GAGTTGGGCGCGCAGGACTACAGTATTGTCAGCAGCTTAAATGGCAAGCCTGCCGCGATCATCGCGGTCTACCAGTTGCCCGGTTCGAATGCGGTGCAAACGGCCGCCGGCGTCCGGAAGCTGATGTCCCAGATGAAGCGGGGCTTCCCGGAGGATATAGATTACGGCATATCGCTTGACCAGACGCGCGCGGTTACCGAGGGTATGAAGGAAATCATCGAAACTCTCTTGATCGCCATCGTGTTGGTCATCCTGGTGATCTACCTCTTCTTGCAAGACTGGCGCGCCACACTCATCCCCTTGCTGGCTGTGCCCGTCTCGCTGGTTGGCACGTTTGTTTTCTTCCCGCTTTTCGGTTTCTCGATCAATACGCTCTCGCTGTTCGGGTTGGTGTTAGCCATCGGCTTAGTGGTGGATGACGCCATTGTGGTCGTCGAAGGCGTGCAACGCCACATCGAGGAAGGTCTGGCGCCCGAGGATGCGGCGAGGACTGCCATGGCAGAACTCTCCAGTCCCGTCATCGCGATTGCCCTGGTTCTCTCTTCGGTCTTTGTACCGACAGCCTTTATTCCGGGGATCACCGGAAGGCTCTACCAACAATTCGCCGTCACCATCGCCATCTCGGTGGTCCTTTCCGCCTTTAACGCCCTCACGCTGAGCCCGGCGCTTGCCGGGCTACTCCTCCGACCAAAGGGGGAGAGCCACGGGCCGTTTAGCAAGTTCTTTGACGGGTTCAATCGCATGTTCGGGCGCGGCACCGAAATCTATGTCCAACTCTGCGGCGGGGTTATTCGCAAGGGTGCGCTGGCTTTGGTTGTGATTGCGGCCTTCGGCATTGGCGCGGGTATCTTTGGCAGCCGTCTGCCCTCCAGCTTCCTGCCTGATGAAGACCAGGGCTACATCTTCGTGAGTATGCAACTTCCCAATGCGGCGTCGCTGGAGCGGACGGCAGCGGCATCGAGAGCGGTCGAGAAAATCCTGGCCGGCACGCCCGGCGTCCAGTACACCACTAGCGTTGTTGGCTTCAACTTGCTCAGCTTCGCCCGGACCACCTACAACGCTTTCTATTTTGTCACCTTAAAGCCCTGGAGCGACCGCACAACGAGGGCGGAACAGTATCAAGAGATCAAGGCGCATTTGAACCAGCAACTCAGCCGGCTTCCGGCAGGAACCGCCTTCAGCTTCGCGCCGCCCGCTATCCCCGGCGTCGGTACCTCCGGCGGATTCCAGTTCGTGCTGGAAGACCGCGCCGGGCGAGACGTCCCGTTCCTGGCAAGCAACCTGGCGAAGTTTCTGGCCGCCGCCCGCAAGCGTCCCGAAATCGGCACGATCAGTACGACGTTTCTGCCGAGCGTGCCGCAACAGTTCGTGGACGTTGACCGGGGCAAGGTGTTGAAGCAAGGCGTCGAGATCAGCGACGTCTACAACACCATTCAGGCTTTCATGGGAGGGTCGTTCGTCAACTATTTTAATGAGTTTGGCCGTACCTGGCAGGTGTACGTGGAGGCGGAAGCGCCTTACCGGGCGAGTGTGGAGAACCTGGGACAATTCTACGTGCGCAACAGCCACGGCGAAACGGTGCCGCTTTCCGCACTGGCGAAGTTCGAGTCGCGTTCGGGCCCCGAGTTCACCATGCGCTATAACGAGTATCGGTCCGCGCAGATCAACGGCAGCGCCGCGCCGGGCTACAGCTCGGACCAGGCGACGGCGGCCCTGGAGGAAGTCTTCAGGCAGACTATGCCCAGCCAAATGGGATACGACTACATGGGCATGTCCTTCCAAGAGCAAAAAGCGCGCCAAGGAGTGCCGGCTTGGGTCATCTTCGGTTTCTCGCTTCTGTTCGTGTTCTTAATCCTGGCGGCGCTCTACGAGAGCTGGTCGTTGCCGTTCAGCGTGCTCCTGGGCACATCGGGAGCGGTATTCGGGGCTTTTGGAATCTTGTGGCTGCGCCGAGCGGTCCTCAGCGCTTTCTATCCGGCTTATATGGTGCAAATCGAGACCGACGTCTACTCGCAAATAGGCTTGGTGATGTTGATCGGTCTGGCCGCCAAGAATGCGATTCTGATTGTCGAGTTTGCCAAGGAACGTTACGAAAACGGGAAACCTCTGGTGGATGCGGTCCTCGAAGGGGCAAGACTTCGCCTGCGTCCCGTTCTGATGACCTCGTTTGCGTTCATTCTCGGTTGTGTACCGCTGTGGACGGCCTCCGGCGCGGGTTCGGTGGCGCGGCAAATCATGGGAACGGCCGTAATCGGCGGCATGCTTGCAGCGAGCACCGCCGATATCCTGGTCGTTCCGGCAATCTTCAATCTCGTGGAGAAATGGTCGGGCGCCGGCAAAGAGCGAGCAGACGCCGCTTTGCCGCAAGGGCGCCCGCCTAGTTCGCTTTCACCGGAACCCACGCCGTCGGAGGGCCATTGAAATGAGCCGCAAAGAAACAGGCGGGAGTACCGGTCAAGGCAAGTCTCACCTGAGGAAGTTCGCAATTGCATTAGCGTTGGGCGCCGTCTGGATGGCCGGCTGCGAGGTGGGGCCCAAATACCACCGTCCGGCCGTGCAAGTGCCCACCACCTATCGAGGCCTGAGCGAGAACCAGCAAGCGCCGGGAAAAACAGCGTCCTATGCGGATCTTGCGTGGTGGAAGGTTTTCCAGGACCCGCAACTGCAAAGCCTCATTCGGCTGGCGCTGAAGCAGAACTACGATCTTCAAACGGCGGCGGAACGCGTCGTCGCGGCCAGAGCCCAGCTTGGCATCACGCGCGCGAATCAGTTTCCGCAGGTGCAAGGGGAAGTCAACGCAACGGGCGGTAAGGGGTACACCATTCAGTCGAAATCGAATTTTCTATTAGGAACTGTTGACGCTGCATTCCAGTTGGATCTCTTCGGCCGCCTGCGGCGCGCTACGGAAGCGGCGCGCGCCCGGCTTCTCGCCACTCAGGACGCTCAGCAGACGGTGGTGCTGACGCTGGTCAGCGACGTCGCCAGTGATTACTTTGCTCTCCTCGATCTGGACTTGCAGTTGCAGATCACCCGCGACACGGTCAAGAGCCAGGAAAACGCCGTTAGGCTGACCAAGTTGCGCGTCAGCCACGGCGTGGCCACCAACCTCGACGTTCTGCAAGCCCAGCAAGTGCTCGACGCCGCGAACGCGCAGATTCCCGACCTGGAGCGCCAGATCAGCCAGGAGGAAAACGCCATCAGCATCCTTCTGGGGAATTACCCGCAGGATGTGCCACGCGACCGACCGCTGGTTGAGCACCCGCTTCCTCCTGAAGTGCCTCCCGGCCTCCCCTCCTCGCTGCTTGAGCGCCGGCCTGACATTCGCGAGGCCGAGCAAAACCTGATTGCCGCGAACGCTGAGATTGGCGTGGCCAGAGCCGCGTTCTTTCCCGAAATCTCACTCACTGGCGGCGGGGGTGGAGCGTTCGGACGGAGCAGTATTTTCACCACCATGATGAGTTCGCACGCGGGGATCTGGTCCTACGGCGCCCAGGCTACTCAGCCGATTTTCGCCGGTGGAGCTTTGAAGGGGAATCTTCGGCTGGCGGAATCGGTCGAACGACAGGAACTGATCGCTTACAAGCAAACCATCCAGTTGGCTTTTGGTGATGTTTCTGACGCGCTGATCGGCTACGAGAAATTTCACCAAGTCCGGGTTCGACAGGAAGAATCCGTAAAGGACCTTCAGGACTCGGTTGAGCTGTCGCTCTCCCGCTATCGCGGGGGCATCACTACGTATCTGGAGGTTCTCGACGGCCAGCGCTCGCTTTACAGCTCCGAGCTGACTTTGGCGCAGGCGCGCGGCAGCGAATACCAGAGCCTTGTGCAGCTCTATAAGGCACTCGGCGGAGGCTGGATGCAATCTTCTCAACCCTCAACGCCACGGACCCCTTAAAGAGGAGCTATGCCTGAAATTAGACGCATCCTCTGCCCCGTTGATTTCTCGGAGTTCTCAGCAAGGGCGTATCGCCATGCCCTTTCGCTGTCCCAGCACTATCGAGCCAAGTTGTTCGTGCAACATATCGTCGAGTTATACCGATATCCTTCCGCCGGGTTTGCAGTCTCTGCAGACAGCTATGACGAGCTCTGCGCGCGGCTTCTCCATAACGCCGAGGAGAAGCTCCAAGAGTTCGTGAAAAACCACGCAGACAATGATATTCAGCCTGAACACGTAGTGGAGCAAGGAATAGCATCAGACTGCATTCTGGCGTTTGCCGAAGCCCAGAAAACGGACCTGATCGCTATGGGAACGCACGGCCGGCGGCGACACCGATGCACAAACCGTTCGGCAAGGCCGCGCGCATACTCTACGGTTAACGTTTCGAGAAATTCTTCGTCGAGAAACTCATGAGGGCAAGAAAACCCGTGATAGATCGCATCCCCCGCCTGCGACTGGGAACTCATGAATTCCAAGCACTCCAATTCCCCGATATTTTGCGAAGGTCGGTTTCACTATTCCTTAACAAATACACCGCTAAGGAAATCGCCCTTCGAATAACCGACTTCGGCGGCACGACCGCCTTTTGCGGCCTTGACCTCGGAAGCAACTTGCCGAAGAATTCGGGATTTGACGCGGCTCGAACGCGTGATCGTCTTTTTTTTCCTAATTTCTTTCCTTTTCAGCCGGATTGAGTTTTTTTGCCCTGCCCGCCATCGAGAATATACATCCGCTTCGGTCCAGTCGCATACCAAATTCTCGCCGCGAGGGAAATCGGCTCCGAACCGCCCGGCCAGAACTCCTCGAAACCCACTTTCGCTACTGCCGAAACCGGATTGTTCAAAGTCCGCCGCCTTGGAGGTCTTTCCTGAGATCGATTCCTGGGTCGCCATTACCCGCAGCTCTAACCTGCCTAGATCGCGAGAGCCGCCATCCATTGCACCCTTGCTCCAAACACTCGCCAGTTTTGATTGCTCTCTGTCAGAAGCAGCCAATAGTAGGGGGCATGGTTCAGCATACGACCCGCCTGTCCTCACAGCTCGCTTGTTCGCCGAGAAGCTTATTCGCTCGTCTAACTGCAAGTTGTGGCTGTTCAGAAAGATCCGGCACTCGCAAAGATTCGGCCTGAGAAGTCGCCTTCCCGTCGATTGAGCGCCGGCCACTTGGCCGTGGAACGTTGAAGTGCCCTGCGCCGCACAGGATCGCAGCAAAAGAATCTGTCATCGGTGAGGCCGTAGGGTAGAGCGAAGTGGCTCAAATTCTGTATCGTCGCCCATTCTCCAGGAAACAAACACGTAAGCCGGTTGTTTCCTGCCCTCACTTACACCGCAGCCCGCCGACCCCTGCTCGGAAAGCATCCTGACGGCCCGCCAGCAGAACCATCTCATCCTAGAAGTTGATTGGAATCATAAGCCTGTGGTTGGTGGTGACAAGGGCAGCCGTCTTCGTACGCCACTTGGATGATCTCAATGTCCATCAGTGCTCGACCACCATAACAGCGTGCAGGCTAAGACGGAACGCTGCCCCTCCCTCGGATCGGGCACATTCTACTCCAATTCTCCCTTGATCGCTGAATTCCTTAGATTCAATGCGAATGAGATTTTTGGTATGGACAACCCAGAACCGCAGAGCTTGAGGTGCCCAATCTCTGCGCTGCATACCGGGCCGCCGGTTGGGCCGTAGGTCCAAACCATAACCGTAAGTTATATGGAAAACTTCCCATGTTCCTTTGTCGCTGCAATGGGCGGTATAGCCGGCGCGGCGCCAATTCTTCCTGTTGCCAAATTGCTCGATCAGCCGGGTATCGCCTCCACCCGCACGCGTGCCATGGGGCCGATGAGAAATTACTCAGCCTGCGTAGATTTTTGCCACTTTGTCAGCTTCGGTTCAATCGCTGACGGGCCCATGTTGAGGAAGAATGAACGTGTTTCAGATCGCTTGGATTCTCAAGAGCGATTGGACGAACATTTGCCTCGTGGGCGCTTAGAATGAGGCCTAATAGGAGATCGGAGGCGGTCGCACTCATGGGCTTGGCTGGCAGGAGAAAAAGGGAATTGGGTCTGGGATCCCTTGCAAATGTCCTTCAGGCCTGATATATGATCCCGTCGCACGAAATAGTCACTCGTTACCACATGCGAGCCGCGAAGCGCGGGAGGGTACCCCCAATGTGGCCGTCCTCCAGAGAATGCCCGGTGCCGGGCGGATCAAGATCCCATTCAAAGTTTCTCCTCCGCGTCTCTCGCCTCGAGCGAAGTGGGGAATTAGTGAGAAAGTCGCCGCCTGAAGTCAATGGGCAATTGACCGTTGGCCGGCTCTCAGAAGGTAATCGCCGATTATCCGTTCGAACGGACAAATCATACTGCCCATATAAGGAGGAAAGTGTATGAATAAACCATTAATACTGGCGTTTATGCTAGCGGGTATTTGCACTTCAGCGTTCGCGGCGACCCCTTCCAGTGGAATGCTGTCGGACACTAATCCCAAAATCACCTATACGGGTGGTCCGTACTTTGTTCCCAACGTTACAGATCAAGCGAATGGCAATGGCTTTCCCACTTGCGACCCGACGATTCCCGCTGAGCAGTGCGATTTGTTCACGCTGAACGTGAATGTGGCCGCAGGGGACTCCAGCACGAAACAAATCAGGATTACCATCAGTTGGGCCCCGGTCACCGCCGCCGATTACGACCTGTTCGTGTATTCGGGCCCTTATACGAATTCGGGCAGCAAGGTGATTGCGTCGAACCCCAGCGGCGTCGACCCCGCCGTGGTGCTCATCCCCGCTGTTTCTGGAACTTATACGATTGCACTGGATCCCTTTACTCCTCTCGGAGACAGCTTTGTGGGGACTGTTACGCTGGAAACTATTCCTACCAACCCTCCGCCCGCAACCGGTCCTACGCCGCGTTACCAGACTTTTGCTGCTCCTTCCAGCGCGGGTGGCGCGGCCAGTTCGGGCGAGCCATCAATTGGCGTAGACTGGAATCCAAACGTGGCTGCCCTGAAGTTTGGCGCGGTAAATTCCGGCGGCGCCATTTTCTTTACGTCCAATTTCCACGAGTACCGAGTGGATATGGACGACTGTTCTTCGCCGGCGATACAGACCTGGACCGATGTCACCACTCCCCCTGAAACCGATCCACTCTCTTTAGATCCGATCGGGTTCTGCGACCACTTCGGGTCACAACCGACGCCCGGCAGAATTTTCCAATCCCAGTTGGCGGGGCCGGCAGGAAGCGTGATGGCGGATTCTGATAACGACGGGGACAATTGGATTCAGTCGCAAGGTGGGGGGCAGCCTGCCGGCGTAGACCACCAGACCGTGGGCGCCGGTCCCTACAACCCGAACGCCATCCCACCTCCGCCACCCCATCCGCTTTATCCGAACGCCGTGTACTATTGTTCGCAGGATCTCGTGACTGCCTTCTGCGCGCGCAGTGACGATGGAGGCGCGACGTTCGGGGCGGGTGTTGCAGTGTGGACCCTAACCCAGTGCGGTGGGATTCACGGGCACGTGAAGGTAGCACCAGACGGAACGGTATACGTCCCGAATAAAGGATGCGGCGCCAACCAGGCCGTTGCTGTTTCAACTGACAATGGCCTCACTTGGGCCGTTCGCCCAATTCCGGACAGCAGTCCAGCAATTGGCCTTACGGATCCCTCGTTGGGAATCGCCACCGATGGCTCTGTTTATTTTGGGTATCAGGACGCCAGCGGGCATCCCAAAATCGCGGTCTCGCACGACCGCGGACTGACGTGGAGTCCCTCGGTGGATGCCGGCGTTCCGTTCAGCATCCAAAACTCCACCTTCCCTGAAGTGGCGGCCGGCGATCCCGCACGCGCGTCCTTTATGTTCCTGGGCACACCCACGGGAGGCAATTATCAGGACCCCAGCAATTTCACAGGCATCTGGCACGCCTACATTGCCACAACCTTGGATGGCGGCAAGACTTATGCCACGGTAGACGCCACGCCCACTGACCCGGTCCAAGTGGGTTCCATCTGTAACCTGGGAACTACGGGCTGCATGAATAATTCAGCAGGCGGAGCGGACCGCAACATGCTGGATTTCATGGACCTCTCCATTGACTCACAGGGTAGAGCGGTGGGCGCTTTTGCGGATGGGTGCGTCGCCGGCAGTTGCGATGCCAGCTCATCGCCGAGCGCTTCGCGCAGCGCGTTGGGAACCGTAGTCCGGCAATCGGGCGGGCCGCGATTGTTCGCGGCTTTCGATCCGGTTGAACCGGCGCTCCCGGGAGCTCCTCAGCTCGTTTCCGCTATTCAGATGTCTGGAGGGACTCTTCTCACATGGCTGACGCCCGACAACGGCGGATCACCGATAACCCAATATAATATCTATCGAGGTGGGGTCTGCTGCCAAGGAAACAACGAGGTTTTTCTCAAAAAGGTTAAGTCGGCCAAAACCGCCTTCTTCGACACCTCCAAGGCCGCTCAAAACGGCGAGCCTTATTTCTACTACGTGACGGCGGTCAATAGTTTGGGCGAGGGGCCTCACTGTGGACAAGTGGAAAGTGTGCCTGGACTGCCCCCTCAAAGCCCGTGCATCCTCCCCGGTCTAACCATCGTGACGCATCCGGTTGGCGCCCAGACAGGCGCGCCCGCGAACAGCCAACTCAACATTAATTCCATCTCCATAGCCGAACCTTTCGTCAGTTCCCTTACTCCGAACCAGCTTTATATTACGATGAAAGTGCAGGAGTTGAATTCCACTCCCACCCCCCAACCCAATTCCGAGTGGAACGTGTTATTCACGGTGCCCAACGGGACGCAGTATTTTGTGGACATGAACACGGAAGGGACAACACCGGCGCCCGCGTTCACGTACGGCCACATTGCTACCCTCGCGACCGGCGGAAAACAATTCGTTACCGACGGTAATGCCGATTCTGGTTCGTGGGCCCCTGACGGCACCATCAGAATTGTCATTGCTGACACCAAGGTAGGTGGTCTCGTTCCCGGCGACCAACTAGTGAGCGTTAATGGCACAACTCAAGCGGAAGCGGGCACGTCCGTGACCGGCGGCCTGCTCCTCACGGTGGATAGCACCGGCGACGGCAGATACATTCTTGTGGGCAACCAGAATTGTTCAAAGAAGTGAGGGATCACTTGGGCGGCGTGCCGGGCTGTCGGGAACGACTCGAACGTTGGAATGCTGCATCTCTGATTGTGCCGCGAACATTCTTGATGTTGTTTCCCTAGAACTTTGGGGGTGTGACTACCAATAACTCCGTCCATCTTGAAATTATTGATGCTTAGCGGTCTCGACTGTTAATCTTCCCACCCATGCGGACCGTGTTTCTCTCTTTGTTTTCCGCTCTGCTTTCCTGCCTCCGAAGCCGCTCTGGTTCGCCAAAATCTCAATCCGCGAAGAAACCTGGCGCGGTTCATCCTCGCCTCCGCTTGAAAAGAGAGCCTGAATTCGGTCAAGAGTAGGTTCCCTCGGGGTGGGAACAAGTGTGTACGCGGAAGTAGCGTGTACATATTAATGAAGGGTTGGTCGGGGTCGGCAGCCCCGATCGTTACGATGATGCAACCCTGTCGATACCAAAACACTGGCCCGTGCCAAGAGAAAGTTCCGCCTGCAGGACCTGCGGCTTCCGGTTCGGCAACCCGCATGTCGAACGCTTGTCATCGGGGGGTGTCTACCTCACCTGGCTAGACCACGGCGGAATTCGGCGCGAGATTCTTTTGTCGGCTTCGAGGTTTGCGGGCAAAGGAAGGAGACTCAGAATCATCTAAAGGGAATGCTTCCTTAAGCCGCTCGTCGTTCGTACCGGTGATGGAGCCCTCCCACTTCCGGGACCTCGACTACCTGCCCGAGTTGGGGCGGCTGAATCGCTCGGCGCTCGGGCGTATCTTTACTCAATGCCAGATGCGTACGCGCATGCAGGTAATAATTGAAATAAGATTTGAGAGTTCGGCGCATAGATGATTCGCTGAACACAACGATGTGGTCCAAACACTCCCGCCGGATCGATCCAATCAGTCGCTCCGCACACGGATTTTGCGAAGGCGACCTCGGGGCCGTCAGGATTTCGCGAATCGCCATCCCTCGGATTCTTTCTCGAAAGACATCGCCATAGATGCTATCGCGATCATGGAGCTGTCGTTCGCCAAAACTCCGTTGGCATGAAAGCCATCGAGTGTTCAGCCGGTCCCCTCCACACTCCAACCCATGATCGAGGCAATGCGATGGCTGGGAATTCTGATTATGGCAGCTCTTGAGGAGCGCCGTGACTTGGCCCTTGAGAATTTGGCTTTGCGGCAACAGTTGGGAGTGCTGAAGAGAAGGAAGGGAGTCCCGAGACTGAAGAAGGGCGACCGAGTGTTTTGGGTGGTGCTTTCCCGAATCTGGGCCCCTTGGCGAAAGGCCTTGCACATGGTTAACG
>Ga0137379_10007487_pt1 | contig 10350 bp, 10 predicted proteins | sample SagtaG_18_FD_104812 | JGI IMG/M metagenome (GOLD analysis project Ga0137379, IMG submission 104812) | Vadose zone soil microbial communities from Sagehorn Ranch, Mendocino, California, USA - Sage2_L_80_16 metaG | ecosystem: Environmental > Terrestrial > Soil > Vadose zone | place: USA... | reverse complement strand
GTTTGCAAACACCACGCCAACGGAACCCGCGAGCAATCCCAGCACACTGAATTCCACACTGAATGTGCGCACAATCCTCATCCGTGTGGCGCCCAGTGTCTTCAGCACAACAGCCTCGCGCATCCGCCTGAGGCGTGCACTCGCAATGCTCGACGCCAGAATCATCAACCCTGCCAAAATCGAGAATCCCGCCAGAAAGCGCACCACAAACGTAATCTGATCTACAACGCCCTCAATCCGATCCAACACATCCGCGAGATTGATCACAGTCACGGTTGGATAGGCGGCGAACAACGCTCTTTCCATGGTCGGCACCTGCTTTGGATCGATATGTGCCCCGCCGTACCATGTCGCCTGTTCGCCCTTCAGTTGCCCGGATGGCAGCATGAAGGCTATGCGTGCTCCCAGATGCTGACCGTCCGCGCGATAGATCGCCGAGATCTTCAGAGCGCGCACGCGTCCGCCCACTTCCAACTCAACGGCTGAGCCCACCCCCAGATGCAACCGCTGCGCGATGCCCTCGCCTATCGCCATCTCGGCGGCGCCTGCATCCGTCCACCATTTGCCCTGCGTAATCTTGTCTCCCTCCGGAGCCGCATCGGCCCAACTGAGTTCTGCATTCTCCAGCATCCGGCGCGGAAGATGCAGCTGCTCCTTGATCTCGTCCAGCGATTTACTATTGAACGAGATGAAACGCCCTTGCACTACCGGCAGCAGGTCGAGCGCCTGGCTCACCCCTTGCTGATGTTTAAAGAACTCCTTCACACCAGCAACTTCATCCGTCGTCACATCGATAAGAAACACGTTTGGCAGCTTCGGCGAAGCTGTCTCGCGTAGGTCACGCAGCAACGACCCTTGCATGAGATAAACCGCCAATATCAGCATCACACCAGTTCCCAGCGCCGCCATCACCGCCGCCGACTGATTGCCCGGCCGATAAAGATTGGCCAGTCCATGACGCAACGATGAAGGTAATTGCAGTCGTACAGTATTTAGCGCAATACGCAGCGCCCACAGTGCTACAGCAGCCAACACCAGCAGAACCACAAGCGCAAGGAAAAGCAGCAGTGCAAACCAGCCGCCCACTTTCGCTGAATCTGACAGCGCCCACGCAATTCCGCCTAGCGCAAGCACCACCAATACTGCGAGCGAAAGCTGCAATCGCCTTGACCACCAGCCCGCAAACCACTCGCGTATTCCCGCAGGTCCCGGCTCCACCAGGCGCCGCAAGACGAGAACCGGTCTCACTCCGCGCACGTCAAGCAGAGGTGGCAAACAAACCAAAAGTGTCGTCAACAGCCCCGTTCCCAGCCCCGCCCCAACCGATCGCCATGGGAACTGCAATGCGGTGTGCACCGGCAACAACTTGCCAAACACAGCTGGCAGCGCAGCCATCACGCCCACGCCCGCCCCCACGCCAACCAGGCCTCCAGCCAGCCCCAGCCCAAGAGTTTGCAGCAAAAAGATGCGCAGCAAATCAGCAGACCGAGCACCTACCGCTTTGAGAATGGCAAGCATATCCATGCGCTGTTCAAGATGCGCGTGCATCGCCATCGCCACGCCAATTGCTCCCAGCACCATCGCCACCAGGCAAATCAGACTTAGAATCGCAGTTGCATTGTCCAGCCCCTGGCTCAGCGCGGGATTCCCTTCCTTGAAATCCATCACCTGCGCGTCAGGCAACACCCCTTCAACCTGCTTTCGCACAGTCGCATCGTCAGCGCTTGGCGGCAGTTTCATGAGCAACCGCTGAGTTGCACGGCTGCCCGGTGCAATCAGCCCGGTCTGCTCCAACGCTGCGCGCGAAATCATCACGCGCGGGCCCATCCCCGCTCCGGCCGACACCCGATCCGGCTCCTGCCTCAGCACTGCCGCGATCTTGAAATCTCGCCCACCCAACCGCAACGTTTCGCCCACATGCGCATTCAGTCGTATGAGAAACTCTTCTGCCACCACGGCGGAATCACCCTGAAGCGCCTGCTGCAAACTGATCGAGGGTTCTAGTTCCGCCTGCCCATAGAACGGATAGACCGCAGGATCGACGGCCTTCAACGAAACAAGCAGTGGCACCGGGTCCCGCGGAACAGAAGCCATTGAGACCGTCTCGGTAACCCAAGTCGACTGGCTACCGGAAATCCCCTGCCCCAATGCAGCAATCTTCTTCGTATCATCCGCCGTCGGCTGACGAAATATACGTGCGCTCAAATCGCCAGCCATCAGCGAACGCGCCTCGGTGCTCAACGTGCGCCTGAAGCTCTCACTGAATCCGCGCACCCCCACGAGTGCTGCCACGCCCACGGCAACCGACAATACCACAAAGCCAAACTTGCCAGGCGAAGATTTCAAATCCCGCCAGGCAATCGCCCCAGCTCGTTCCCAGCTCAACTCCCGATTAGCCATTTCTTCCCTCGTTTTGGACGAGGGCTGCGGCAGAAGCAGCGAGAGACGGCAGCGTGTCTTCCACCACCATTCCGTCCCGCAGCACAATCTTCCGATCTGCACGGATTGCAATCTCTACATCGTGCGTAACCAGCACCAGCGTCGCGCCCGCATGGCTGTTGCGCTCCAACAGTAGATCCAGCACCAGCCGTCCATTCGCCGAGTCGAGATTGCCCGTCGGCTCGTCGGCCATCACAATGGGCGGGTTCACAACAAACGCGCGCGCCAGTGCCACGCGCTGCTGCTCTCCGCCGGAGAGTTGCACAGGATAGTGCTCCATCCGTTCGCCGAGCCCGACCGCGTCCAGCAGAGCCCGCGCCTGCTTCAACCCGTTCCCTTCCACGTTCAATTCATACGGCAGCAGCACGTTCTCAAGTGCGGTCAATGTCGAGATCAACTGGTAAGACTGAAATACGAATCCAATCTTCTGCCCGCGCACTGCCGCAAGGTCTGTCTCCGCTAGATTGTGAATCGGCGTACCATCCAGCCATATCTCGCCGGAACTCGGAGTATCCAGCCCCGCAAGCAGTCCAAGCAATGTGCTCTTCCCGCTGCCGCTCGCGCCTACAATCGCCACAAATTGCCCCGCGGGAATGCTCAGCGAAATTCCCTTAAGAATCTCCACCCGCCGCGAGCCATTTTGAATCCACTTCTTTACGTCCCGGACCTCGATCACTCAGCCAGCCTCCACAACAGCTACGTCTTTTCCCGTCTGCCTGTTCCCGCTCTTCGCCTTTACACTGTAGATGTGGACGTTTCCCGCAGGATTATCGTTTCGATCTGTCTCTTGCTCCTTGCCCACCCGTTCTGGGCTGCAGACCGCCCGCTTATCGCTTGCTACGGAGATAGCATTACTGCAGGCTACGGCCTCAGAACCGGCCAAGCCTTTCCCGACGCGCTACAGAGGGACCTGGACAAACGCGGCTACCACTACAAGGTATCGAACCTAGGCACCAGTGGAGCCACCACCAAGGACGCCGCTGCAGACCTCCGCTCCATTATTCAGCTCCACCCTACCATCGTCATCGTCGAATTCGGCGGCAACGATGGCCTTCGCGGCTTGCCACCGGACCAAACCCGCCGCAACCTCGACACGGTCCTCGCGGCGCTCGAAAATGCCCACATCAAGGTGCTCCTTGCCGGCATCACGCTGCCTCCGAATTATGGACGCGACTACATCCAAGCCTTCGATCAGGTCTTCCGCGATCTTGCCGTCAAACACCACGCGTCCTTTGTCCCAATGATTTACAAAGATTTGATCAATGTTCCAAACACGATCCAACCGGATGGCATCCATCCCACGGCCAAGGGCTCTGAAATCATTGCCGAAACCCTTATGCCGGCACTCACACCACTGCTAAGGAGATAGGCGCGTTCGAAGTGCTCCAACTTTAACGATGATCTCTCAAGTAGATTGTGGCGCCCGGGGCGCCGGTCAATCCGCACCTTGTGGCATTTTGCCACATCGGATACCGATTTCTACTTCAACCACGCGTCCTCCGAAATCCATCTCGTGGTCGACGACAAAGTCGCCGTGAACCAATTTGTGTTGAAGATGGGTGATAAGGAGATGCCCGTCCGCCGCGTGCCCAAGCCCAAATCAGGAAACTATTCAAACGGCCTGCCGAAGCCTTAACCTCTCTTCGGCGGACCATTCTTCCTGGGGGGCATTGTTCCCTTTTCTCATCCCATCACTACCACTGGCTGAAACAGCGTACCTGCCACGCGTTTTGCAACTCCCACCAGATCGCGCTGTCCCGCAAAGACCTTCACTAAGGACGCGTGGGAAAACTCCGGCAAGTTCGCTTGCGCACCATTCCGTAACCGACCCAACGCCATCTCATCGCCCGTCACCGCTGGCATCTCCGGCAGCAGACTGCGCGGATGCATGCAGAGCTTTTCCAACGCATCGAGCTTTCCGGCCAACGGCTCTAGCTCGTCCAGTCTGTGCGCCTCAGCCAGCGTGAATACTCCCGCCCGTGTGCGGCGGAGGCTGCCCAGATGCGCACCACAACCCATATTCTGCCCAAGTTCGTGCGCTACTGACCGCACGTATCCGCCCGCACTGACGCTCAGCGTGAATATGGCTTCTGCGCCTTCCAGCCCGCAAATCTCAAACGATGCAATGCGAATAATCGCGGGTTTGAGTTCTACCGGCTTTCCAGCCCGTGCCAGTTTGTATGCCGGGGTGCCGCCAATCTTCTTTGCTGAGAATGCCGGCGGCATCTGCTGCATTTCGCCACGAAAGCGCGCTGCTACCGCACGCACCTGTTCAAGCGTCAGCGTTGGCGCGACTTTCGGCCCAGCCGGTTCACCTTCAACGTCATACGTGTCCGTAGCGAATCCGAAGCGGATTGTCCCCGAATAGCTTTTGTCTGCAGAAGAGAAATATTGCGCCAGCCGCGTAAACTTCCCCATCAGCAGCGGTAAAACCCCGGTAGCCATGGGATCCAGGGTGCCCAAATGCCCAATCGAGCGTTCGCCCGTAATCTTGCGCAGCCGGTTCACCACATCGTGGCTCGTCATGCCGCCCGGCTTGTCAATTACCAAAAGTCCGTTCACCCAACTACTTTAGTCGACCGAGGTCTTCCCTCACAGCGCACCTGAGTTCGGCTGCCGAACCAGCGACAGGAACTCCGCGCGCGTCTCCTTCTGCTGGAAACATCCCACCATGGCCGACGTTACGGTCGACGAGTGCTGCTTTTCGATTCCGCGCATCATCATGCAAAGGTGGCGAGCCTCAATCACCACGCCCACACCTTGCGGCTCGATCGCATCGTGAATGGTGTCGGCGATCTGTCGCGTGAGCCGCTCCTGAACTTGCAGCCGCCGCGCGAAGACCTCCACGATGCGGGGAATCTTGCTCAACCCAATAACCTTTCCCTTGGGAATATAGGCAACGTGAACTTTTCCGAAGAACGGCAGCAGATGATGCTCGCACAGCGAAAACATCTCCACGTCCTTGACGATCACCATCTCGTCATAATCTACGTCAAACAGTGCGCCACGCAGAATCTTCGCCGGGTCCTCGGTGTAGCCCTTGGTCAGAAAAGCCATCGACTTTTCAACGCGGACTGGCGTCGCCGCAAGGCCATCGCGGCTGGGGTCCTCGCCTAAGCGGCTGAGAATCTCGCGGTACATTTCCTGTGTGCTGAATCCGCTCAAGCCCGCGTCGCTTTCTACCGCCCTGCGAATTGACTTGGTTACAGCAATCGGCTGCGCCATTCCTGTCGTCCTTTCGCCCAGAGAATTCGGGCGTCTCTCATTTCTTCTTACTGTCGCTCACCATGGAACTGAAAGAAGTTATTCTCGGTCTCTTCCACGCGCACATACTCCAAGTTGCCCACCGGAAGAGTATCTTCCAACAATCCAAACACTGCCCTACAAAGATTCTCTGTAGTTGGCACTTGATTCACAAACAACGGATCTAGGTTTAGATTCGCATGGTCAAATCTCTCCAATACTCGTTTCTGCACCACTTGATCCAGTGAAGCCATGTTCACAACCATCCCCGTATCTTGTTCAACTTCTCCGCCAGTCAACACTTCAATCACATAGTTATGTCCGTGTCCATGGGGATTGTTGCATTTGCCATACGTGACTCGATTCACCTCATCAGAAAGTGCATCCGAGTGCAGCCGGTGGCTCGCGCTCAACATGTAGCGGCGCCCAAAATAAGCCCTCACGCCTCACCCCGATACTCAGCAAAAATCTCTGGCGTCTCATAGATCCGCACACGGCTCAGACGCGCTCCGCCTTTCCCCGTTACCACTGGCCCCAGTCGTTTCCAAACTGCAATCGCAATATTCTCCGTAGTCGGAATCATCTTCGTGCCAGCAAACTCCGGGACTTCCAGGTTCAAATGGCGATGGTCATATGCGGCTAGCACTTCGTTCTCGATCACGTCTTTAAGCCACTTCAAGTCCACCACGAAACCCGTCGCGGGGTCAGGCTCGCCCGCCACCGTAACCTCGAGGGTGTAATTGTGCCCATGCCCGTTCCGCCGCGCGCATCGTCCAAACACTTGCTCGTTCTTTTCGTCCGTCCACGTCTCATTCCAGTAGTAGTGGGAAGCCGAAAAGGTCGCTCTTCTGGTCAACTCAATCATTCCGTCCCCACATTAACAAGATGCTCAAATCCTGTATTCGGCTTCATCCAATTTGCTAATGCTTGCCCATATCAAACTCATTGCCATGAACTTACGTCCGCTGCATCTCACCTAGCGTATGTCCGTCCCTTCCAGCTTACCTGTTTCAAAACCCGGTGCTTAAACCAGCTACGAGACAGCAGCGCCACAAACAACGGCAGCCCCAGCGGTGACAGAGCGCAGTCCACGAACGGGAAATTCGACTTCGCCACTCGTCCATAAAAGCGAAAAAGGTTTCGCAACCACAACAGCGCCAGCACCCAACCGGCTCCTAGCCACTGCAGCGAGTGAGGACCAAACCGAGCGTCCCACATCTTTACTGCCAGCCATGGCAACCCGATCAGCAACGCAATATCCAAAACACGCCACACTGCAGTTGCCAGCGCATTGTTGAACAGCAGCGCCAGATTTTTAGTCCAGCCCTCGATCATCGCCGCCGTCGAACGATACATCCGCGTCGCCACCGCATCTTCCGCATAGCGGAACCGCAGCCCTACCTTGCGTCGCTTAGCCAGAAATGCCAATTCCACATCCTCGAGCACTTTGTCCGCCACGGCCGCATGTCCGCCCAAGCGGCGGTAAGCCTCCCGCTCCGCGAGCAGGAACTGCCCATTCGCCGCGGCGACCCGTTGATTTGGGTCTGAAACTTTCGCCGGTGGATACGCCAGCGCCAACTCTGAAAACACCAGCGGCATCAACGTCCGCTGCGCCATACCGCTCACAATCTGTCGCGGCGAGTAGCTTAGCATCCCCACTTTATGCCGCACGGCCTCATGCATGGCCCTGTGCAGGTTTCCCGGCTCATGCACAGTATCGGCATCCGTAAACAGCAGCCAGTGCCCCCGCGCCTTTCGAGCCGCCGTCCAGATGGCGTTATTCTTCCCCGTCCATCCCGGCTCGAGTTCGTCCGCCTGCATCACAGTTACACCCTCGAAGCTGCGCGCAATCTCCTCGGTGCGATCGGTCGATTGGTCGTCTACGACGATAAGTTCCCAGTGACGCCCAAGCATGAAAACTTCATCTGATTGCGAAACCAGCGATTGCAGGCACGCTCCCAGACATTCCTCCTCATTCCGCGCCGGTACGATAACAGTCAACTCAATGAGTTCCTCCGGCTCCGGCTGGTCATACACCGAGCCTGCCCGCACGGGAATCGCCAGCGGCTCGCCAGGTTCGTCCGAGAGTCCCAGCACTGGCTTCCATGCGCGCCCATTCGGTGTTCCGTCCGCTCCCGCCTTGTCGTTCCCCATTGCTGCCCTTTCGCTTCGTACCCGTCGCTCCGTATTATAAGGATGTGCGGTTTCCTCGTTCTCTTTGGTTGAGTTGCCTTGTTGCCCTGGTCCTCGTTCCCGGTTGCGACCGCGGCGCGCATCCTGGCCAGACCGGCAAGGTCGCTCCCGACTTCACCGTGTCCGACGGGGGCACTTCCATCCACTTGGCAAGTTATCGCGGCCGCGTGGTGCTGCTGAACTTCTGGGCCACCTGGTGCCCGCCGTGCGTTCAGGAAATGCCCGCATTGGAGCAGCTTCAGCATGACCGTCCCGACCTTGCGATCCTCGCAGTCAGCATTGATGAAGATCCCGGTGCCTACAGCCGTTTTCTTACCCGGCACCACGTCGATCTGATCAGCGTACGCGACCCCAACCAGACTGCCGCCAAGCTATATCACACCGAGGGATGGCCGGAAACCTACATCATCGACCGCAAAGGCATCATCCGGCGCAAGATTGTCGGCGATCCTGACTGGACGAACCCGGAAATTCGCTCTTACCTCAGCAGCCTGTAGCGGGGAATAACCGCAAGCTCCGACCCTTGCTATCATTCCTCTATGACTACGGTGGAGATTCTCTTCAGGTACGCCACGCCACCCAGTGAGGCTGCGACTTTTGCGCTGGCCAGTACGCGAGAGGTTTACGGCATTCGCCGCCTCACCTTCGATCGGGCAGCCCATACCGTACGTGTGGAGTATGATGCCACCCGTCTCAATGCCGCAGCGGTCGCGCAACTCGTTCGCCAAGCGGGTTTGCAGGTTATTGAAGAGGTGTCTCTTACGCCCCCTACACCCGCTCCAGAACCAACTCCCGCAGTCTGACGCAGCGATTGCGCCACCACTCAATCCCTGTTAATCTGTGTAAGGTTTCTTGCGAAACCAACCGTGTGCGCCCGTAGCTCAGCTGGATAGAGCGTCTGGCTACGAACCAGAAGGCCGGGAGTTCGAATCTCTCCGGGCGCACCATAATACCCCTCTTCGCTCTTCTACGGGCATTCTTCCGGCAGCAACAAAGACCTTTACCGTGAGAGAAGGACGCGAGCCCTTCCCTTACGGTCTATATTCCTTGCTACTCGCCACCTCCACGGTCGCTTGGACGGGCAGCTTGTCGCTTGAACCGCCAGCCAAAATGCGTATCTGTTCCTTCTCGACACGCCAGCAATGGTTGGGTGTGTCCCAGTAGGCCAGGTCACGCGCTTTCAGCTCCAGAGTTACTTCCCGCTCTGAGCCGGGCCCAATTCTCACGCGCTTGAATCCCTTCAGTTCCAGCCGTGGCCGCGTTACAGAGGAGCCGAGATGCTGCACGTACATCTGCACAACTTCGTCGCTTGCGCGCTTTCCGTTGTTCTTCACTTTGACCGTGACCTGCACTGTGCCGTCGGGATCCACTTTCGACGCGCTCAGATTCAAGCTGCGATAAGTAAATGTCGTGTAGCTGAGGCCGTAGCCGAAGGGGTACAGCGGCTTGTCTTTGCTGTAGAGGTAGGTACGGCCGTGCAGCAGGTTGTAGTCCAGGATAGGCAGTAATTGCGCGTCGCCTGTAGGCCAAGTCTGCGTCAGACGCCCTGCAGGCGAATAGTCGCCAAACAACACGTCGGCCAGCCCATGTCCTTCTTCCTGGCTGTTATGCGTCATGTGAACGATCGCCGGCAAATTCTGCTGGCTCCAAACAATTGCGTACGGGAAGCTCGACCGAAGCACCTCAATCGTTCGCGGATTGGCAGCAAAGATCTTCTTCACCAGATCTTCCTGCTCGAGCATGATTGTTTTCCGGTCGACATCTTCCTTGCCGTTGGAGGCCGTCGGGCACTGGTCCCATCCTGCGTTGCATTCGGGATGATTGCCTACAACCACGATGGCCACATCAGCCTGGTGAGCGAGCTTCGCGGCTTCCTCAGGATCGGAACCGTCGGCAAACAGCACCTTGACGCCTTTGCCCACAGCTTCGCGAATCCCTTCGATGACACTCACGCCGTAGGGATATGTTCCGCTGTACCAGTCCTGCAACACCTGATCTGTCCACGGCCCGATTACAGCTATCGTCTTCAACTTTGTACGGTCGAGAGGCAGCGTATTCCCTTCGTTTTTCAGCAGGACGATCGACTCGTCCGTCGCCAGCCGAACCAGGGCTATGCTCGATTCGCGCTCCCATGGCGGGCCCTCTCCGCCTGTTTCTACGCCGATCTTCGCGTAGGGATCCACGCCCGGTGGGTCGAGTTCACCCAGTTTCAAATAGACGGTCAACAGATTCTTGAGCGCGGCATCCATATCCGCCTCAGTCAACAAACCGTCCTTGAGCGCCTTAGTCAAGTCGGGTATATACGTATCGAGAAAGTGATTGATGCCGGCTTTCACAGCTGCTGCCGATCCATGTTCCTTGTCGGGGAATGCCTTGTGCGAAGTGATCAACAAGCCAAGCGCGCCGCCGTCGGTGCAGATGAGCCCGTCGTTGCCCCACTCCTTGATCATCACGTCTTTCAGCACGGGATTGATC
>Ga0137379_10007485_pt1 | contig 10350 bp, 10 predicted proteins | sample SagtaG_18_FD_104812 | JGI IMG/M metagenome (GOLD analysis project Ga0137379, IMG submission 104812) | Vadose zone soil microbial communities from Sagehorn Ranch, Mendocino, California, USA - Sage2_L_80_16 metaG | ecosystem: Environmental > Terrestrial > Soil > Vadose zone | place: USA... | reverse complement strand
GGGAGTAATGGGCGGCGGGCGCGCCGCCGAGGATGAGCCGCGCAGCTGGCGCATGCGACAGGATCGCGCGCAGGGCGCCAAGCATCTGCGGGATGCGCTTTTCCGGCGTGAGTCCGCCGAAGCAGCCAAACAGGATCTCCTCGGCGCCGATGCTGTACTGGGCCCGCACGCGCCGCCGCGCATCGGCTTCCCGTTCCGACGTCACGAGCGTCCCTTCTCCAAGTCGAATCGATACAACGGAATCGGGTAATCGGGTCATCGGGTCATCGGGTAAGTGAAGGTGCTCGATGAGTTCTGCGCGCGCGCCTTCGCCATGCACGGCGGCGAGGCGCGACGCCGCGACCAACCCGCGCACCATCGGCCATTCGTAGTACAGGCGGCTGTCGAACCCGGCAATCGCGATCTCCGCCGCATCGGGCGGCACCCCGGGGTGACTCCACCGGAATTCGGCGCGGTAGTCCGCGGCGCGCTTTTCACGCAGCAGCAGCGACGCCCGGGCATGATGCAGATGTGTGTCATGAAGCACCACCAGGCCCGGATACTGCATCGCGTACGGCCATTCGAAGTCATGGTGCGAGGAATTGCCGAACTGGTAAACGATGAGATCGTAGGGCTGCAGCCGGTGGCGCCATGGGAAGTCGTGCGCGGACGACTCCGGATAGGTATCGATCAGGTACTCGCGCGCGCGCAGCGCGGCCACCAACTCGGCGCTGCGGCCGGCGATGCCCGTGCGGACCGGCGGAAACGGACTGAACCACGCGATCCGCGTCCCGTGCCTCATAGTGTGCGCTCGTCGATGTGTCGCGCGGCATTCATGGCAAAAACGATTGTGATAGCATTCGGGGGTTGAACGGTTGAGAAAAGATTCACAAGCGCCCCGAGCGCCTGTAAAGCCGCGAGTTTAAGCGACATGCACGGCTGGCTTCCTATCCTTATTATGATCGGCCTCGGCGCCGGGTTTGCCGTGTTCAACATCGGCCTCGGCATGCTGGTCGGTCCCCAGCGCCCCACCGCGGAAAAACTCGCGCCGTATGAGTGCGGCATGCCGCCGGTCGGCGATGCGCGCGACCGCCACCCCGTCAAGTTCTACCTGGTGGCGATGATTTTCCTGCTGTTCGACATCGAGATCGCCTTCCTCTATCCCTGGGCGCTGGCCGTCCGCGAGCTGCGGTGGACCGGCTTCTTCCAGCTGATCGTGTTCTTCGCCATCCTGCTCGCCGGCTATGTGTACGTCTGGCGCAAGGGCGTCTTCAATTGGGGCCATGCCGAATGACGAATGCTGAATGACGAATGCTGAATGCCGAATTGATGTATGTCTGAATTCGAGATTCCTGTTCTGACGACGACCGTGACCAAGATGGTGCAGTGGGCGAGACGCTCGTCCATCTGGCCGGTCACTTTCGGTCTGGCGTGCTGCGCGATCGAGATGATGGTGATGAGCACGTCGCGCTACGACATCGCGCGCTTCGGCGCCGAGGTGTTCCGCGGCTCGCCACGTCAGTCGGATCTCATGATCGTCGCCGGCCGGTTGTCGCGGAAGATGGCACCGGTGCTGCGCCGCATCTACGACCAGATGCCCGAACCGAAGTACGTCATCTCGATGGGCGCCTGCGCGTCGGTCGGGGGCGTGTTCGACAACTACGCGCTCGTCCAGGGCGTGGATCAGATCGTCCCGGTCGACGTGTTCGTCCCCGGCTGCCCGCCCCGGCCCGAGTCGCTCATCTATGGGATCGTCCAGCTCCAGCGGAAGATCGACCAGCAGAAGCTGTACGAGCTCTCCAGTGAATCGTCCCGCGTCCCGGGGCCACGCATCGTGCACGGATAGAGCGCCGAGAGAGATGGACAGTCAGCAGATTGCCGAGGCGTTGCGCGGTCTGGCTCCCGATGGAGCCGTCGAGCCGTTCGCGGCCGCTGACGGCATGCCGACGATTTACGTTGCCCGCGAGCACGCTCCAGCCGTCTGCCTCGCGCTCCGGGACAGTCCGGAACTGCGCTTCGTCTTCGCGCCCGACATCACGGCCGTCGACTACCTGCCGCGCGAGCCGCGCTTCGAAGTCCTGGTGCTGCTCGCGTCGCTGGGCGTGTCGGGATACGGCGACACGCCCAGGCGGCTGCGCCTGAAGATCCGCGTGGCGGGCACCGATCCGCGCATGCCGACGCTGTCGGGCGTCTGGCCCGCGATGAACTGGGGCGAGCGCGAGGTCTACGACATGTTCGGCATTCACTTCGAGGGGCACCCCGATCTCAGGCGCATCCTGATGCCCGACGACTGGGAGGGCCATCCGGCGCGGAAGGATTATCCGGTCCAGATCAAGATGAAGCCGAAGGTGTACGAGCCGCTGCAGCTCACCGCGCAGGAGTTCGCGGCGAACCTGCTGGCAGACCGCGACAGGGCGCGGCGCGACTAGTGTCGCGATCCACTGAGACGGGACACCCGTAATGGCGCCTCGCGACGGTGCGCGGATCGCCGAGGACACGTTTGCGGCCGCGGTCAAGCTGCACGACCGCATGCGCGCAAATCTCGGGCCGACGCTGGTCGCGGCGCAGGCGATCTCCGACAGCCTCAAAGCCGGACGCAAGCTGCTCGTGTTCGGCAATGGCGGGAGCGCCTCGGACGCCCAGCACATGGCGGCGGAACTGGTGGGCCGCTTTCAGCGCGAGCGTCCGGCGATGGCGGCGCTGGCCCTGACGGTGGACACGAGCATCCTGACCGCCATCGCGAACGACTACTCGTTCAAGCAGGTGTTCGCACGGCAGGTGGAGGCGCTCGGGCAGCGGGGCGATGTGGCGCTGGGCATCTCCACCAGCGGCGAATCCCCGAACGTCGTCGCGGCGCAGCAGGTCGCCAGGACGCAGGGGCTGAAGACGATTGCGCTGACGGGACGGGACGGCGGAAGCGTGGGCCGCGCGGCGGACATCCACGTGAACGTGCCGGACGAGAATACGGCGCGCGTGCAGGAAGTGCACCGCACGCTGATCCACGTCATGTGCGAGGTCGTAGAGAGCGCGTTGTGAGCCGTCAGCCATGAGCCACAAGCCGTGAGCCATCCAGATGCCTGAACTGCGCAGCGAAACCATGACGGTCAATATGGGGCCGCAGCACCCCAGCACGCACGGCGTACTGCGCCTCGTGCTCGAGCTCTCGGGCGAGACGATCGTCACGGCGAACGCGACCATCGGCTTCCTCCACACGGGCATCGAGAAGACCGCCGAGCAGAAGAAGTGGCAGCAGGTGATCCCGCTCGTCGAGCGCATGGACTATCTCGGCGCGCAGTCGAACTCGCTCGCCTTCTGCCTGTCGGTCGAGCGGCTGCTGGGCGTGGACGACAAGATGCCGGCGCGCGTGAAGGACATCCGCGTGCTGATCGCCGAGCTGCAGCGCATCGCGAGCCACCTCGTGTGGCTCGGCACGCACGCGCTCGAGGTCGGCGCGGTCTCGGTGCTGATGTACTGCCTCACCGACCGCGAAAAGCTGATGAACCTCAACGAGATGGTCGCCGGCTTCCGCATGTTTCCGAGTTACATCCGCGTCGGCGGCCTGCGCGAGGACCTGCCGCCTGGATTCCACGACGCGGTCACCTCGTTCCTCGACGGGTTTCCTGGGCGGGTCGACGAGTACGAACGGCTGCTGACGAAGAACCAGATCTGGATCAAGCGGACGAGAGGCGTGGGTGTGCTGTCCCAGGCGGACACGATCGCCTACGGCCTGGTCGGTCCGCTCGCGCGCGCCGTGGGCGTCCCCTACGACGTGCGCAAAGCGTTCCCATACACCGGGTACGAAACGTACCAGTTCGACGTGCCGACGCGCACCCACGGCGACGTCTACGACCGCTATCTCGTGCGCATCGCCGAGATGCGCGAGAGCGTGAAAATCGCGCGGCAGGCGCTCGCGCGGATTTCCCCGCGCGGCCAATACGACATCCAGGACTACCAGATCGTTCCGCCGCCGAAGGACAAGGTCTATAGCGAGATGGAAGCGCTCATCCAGCACTTCCTCATCTATTCACAGGGTTTCACGGTGCCGGCCGGCGAGGCGTACGTGCCGGTCGAGGGTCCGCGCGGCGAGCACGGCGTCTCGATCGTGTCGGACGGCTCGAACCGCCCCTACCGGATCAAGATGCGGCCCGCCACGTTCTACGCGTGTCAGGCGCTGTCGAAGATGATCGAAGGCGGCATGATCGCGGACGTCATCGCCGTCATCGGATCAACGGACGTCGTGATGGGAGACGTGGATCGATGAGTTTCCATCCGTTGATGCCGTACGGGACGCGCGACTGGCATCGGTCCGAGCGCGTCCTGCTGCCGAAGGGCGAGCCGTTCGCGTATACGCCCGAGCGGGCGGCGAAGCTCGAAGACACCTGCGCGATGTATCCGCCCGAGCGCCGCAAGTCGGCGGTGCTCGCGGCCCTCTATCTCGTTCAGGAGCAGCAGGGCTATCTGACGGCGAGCGCGCTGCGCCACGTCGGGGAGTTCCTGCGCATCACGCCGGCGGAAGTCGAAGACGTCGCGACCTACTATGTGATGTTCTTCAAAGCGCCGGTGGGCAAGTACGTGCTCCAGGTCTGCCGCACGCTGTCGTGCGCGCTGGCCGGCGCGGAGCGCGTCACGGAGTCGCTGAGCGAAAAACTGGGCCTGAAGGTAGGGGAGACCGACGCATCGGGCATGTTCACGCTGGTCGAGTTCGAATGCCTCGGCGCCTGCGATCGCGCGCCGGTGGTGATGGTCAACAACGAGCACTGGCACGAGAAGGCGACACCGGAGAGCTGCGGAAAACTGGTGGAGGATCTGAAAGCGCGCGGCGTTGCGGCATTAACCGGCTGTCATTTGAATGTGGAACACCTGTAGGCCCGACATTTATGTCGGGCGTGCACGAATGACCGCCGGCGCTGGCTCCAGCACGCCCGACCTGAAGGTCGGGCCTACACGTGAATGAATACGATGGATCCTGTTTTAACCAAATACGTTCGCGAGCCCAACAGCTATACCCTTGACTTTTTTCTGAAGCATGAGGGGTATGCGGGCCTCAAAAAGGCGCTCGCGATGCAGCCGAACGACGTCATCGAGGCGGTGAAGGCGTCCGGACTGCGCGGCCGTGGCGGGGCGGGCTTCCCGACGGGCATGAAGTGGCAGTTCGTCGACAAGAAGACGCCGAACCCGAAGTACATCGCCTGCAACGCGGACGAAAGCGAGCCGGGCACGTTCAAGGATCACGTGCTCATGGAGCGCAATCCGCACCTGCTGTTCGAGGGGTGCCTGATCGGCTGCTGGGCAATCGGCGCAAAGGTCGCCTACATCTACATCCGCGGCGAGTTCTTCCATGTGCAGCGCGTGCTGGAGGCGGAGCTCGCCAAGGCCTACGCGCAGGGCTACGCTGGCAAGAACGTCATGGGCAGCGGCTGGGACTGCGACATCGTCATCCACCGCGGCGCCGGCGCGTACGAAGCGGGCGAGGAGACCGCCCTCATCGAATCGCTCGAAGGCAAGCGCGCGCAGCCGCGGATCAAGCCGCCGTTCCCCGCGGTCGAGGGCCTCTACAACTGCCCGACCGCCGTGAACAACGTCGAGACGCTCTGTAACCTGCCCGCCATCCTTATTAATGGCGCGGACTGGTTCGCGAAGCTGGGACCGGAAAAGAACGGCGGCCCGAAGCTCTATTGCCTCAGCGGCCATGTGAAGAAGCCGGGCGTTTACGAGGCGTCGATGAACACGACGCTGAAGGAGCTGATCTTCGAGTACGCCGGCGGCATCCGCGAGGGGCACCAGCTCAAGGCGGTCATCCCGGGCGGATCGTCGGTCCCGATTCTGATGCCCGATCAGCTCGACATTCCCGCGAGCTTCGACAGCGTCCAGAAGGCCGGTTCCATGCTCGGATCCGCCGGCATCATCGTCATGGATGAGACCACCTGCATGGTGTGGGCGGCGATGAACCTGATGCACTTCTACAAGCACGAGTCGTGCGGGAAGTGCACGCCCTGCCGCGAAGGGGGCGACTGGCTCTTCAACATCCTGGCGAAGATCGAACGCGGGGACGGGGAACTGCGCGATCTCGACCTGCTGACGAGCGTCTCGAACAACATCGCCGGCAAGACGCTCTGCGCGTTCGGCGACGCCGAGGCGACGCCCCCGCTGACGACGCTGAAGAACTTCCGCGCCGAGTACGAAGCGCACATCCGTGAGGGGCGCTGCACGGTTCCCGCAGACTGGCGCGGCCAGGTGTTAGTCGAGGCGGGACACTGACGATGACCGCCGCGACTACGTCAATGCCATGCAGCATTGACAAGAGGCTCGCATAGAGATGCTGTCGCTGATCGATCCGGCGCTCGTAGCACACTTGGTCTTGATTTTTGTCGTCTTCAACTGCCTGGTGCTCGCGTCGGCCTTCATGGTCTGGATGGAGCGCAAGGTCTGCGCCTACATTCAGGATCGCGAGGGCCCGAACCGCGTCGGTCCCGAAGGACTGCTGCAGCCGTTCGCCGACGTCATCAAGCTCGTTTTCAAGGAAGACCTGCGGCCGAAGGCGGCCGACGCGTTCCTCTTCATGATCGCCCCCGTCATCTCGACCGCGACCGCCTTTGCGGCGTTCTCGGTGGTGCCGTTCGGCACGGAGACGACGCTGTTCGGGCTGTTGAGCGAGCCGGTGCGCCTCGAGGTGACCGACGTCAACGTCGCCGTGCTCGTGATTTTCGCCGTGACGTCGATGGGGATCTACGGCATCGTGCTGGCGGGCTGGAGCTCGAACAGCAAGTACTCGCTGATCGGCGGCCTGCGCTCCTCGGCGCAGATGATCAGCTACGAGCTGTCGTACGGCCTCGCGCTGGCGTCGGTAATCATGGTGGCGAACTCGCTCTCGCTGCGCGAGATTGTCGTCAATCAGTCCGGCTACTGGTGGTACGTGATTCCGAAGTGGTACGTGTTCCTGCAGCCGCTCGGGTTCCTCATCTACATGACGGCGGGCGTGGCCGAGACCAACCGCGCGCCGTTCGACTTTCCTGAAGCGGAGCAGGAGCTCGTCGCCGGGTACCACACCGAGTACAGCAGCATGAGCTTCGCGCTGTTCTTCATGGCCGAGTACATCAACATGGTCACCGTCTCGGCCGTCGCGACGAGCCTGTTCCTCGGCGGATGGCTGGGGCCATTGCTGCCCTCGTGGCTCGGGTGGATCTGGTTCATGATCAAGGTCCTGCTCCTGCTGTTCTTCTACGTCTGGATGCGCTGGACGCTGCCGCGCTACCGGTACGACCAGTTGATGGAGTTCGGCTGGAAGTGGCTGCTGCCGGCGGCGGTGTTGAACCTGATTGCCACTGCGGCAATGGTGATCTGGCTGGGATGAGACGCCTTGGTGGTGGACGCGATAGCGCGTATTTGATTTAGATGCAAGTAATCGCCTTCTACATACTCGCGGGTGTTGCCGTCCTCGCCTCGCTGGGCGTGATCGGGCAGCGCAACCCGATGCACAGCGTGATGCTGCTCATCGTGGCGTTCGGCGCGTTTGCGGGTCTTTACATCCTGCTCGACGCGCCGTTCAGCGCCGTGACGCAGATCATCATCTACGCCGGCGCGATCATGGTCCTCTTCCTGTTCGTCGTCATGCTCCTGAACGCGCACACCGAGGACGACATGGTACCGGCCACTATCGGTCCGCGCACGCTGAAGATGGGAGTGCTGCTCTCGATCCTGCTCAGCGGCGAGATGGCGTGGGCGCTCACGCAGATCGGCCAGAGTGCGTTCAGCACCGATCCCGGCGCGATTTCGTCGATCAGCTCGGTCGGCCATATCGGGTCGGTGCTCTACTCGACGCACGCCTTCGCGTTCGAAGTGACGTCGATCCTGATTCTCGTCTCCATGGTCGGCGCGGTGGTCATCGCCGGGCGGCCGCGGAGGGAGCGCTGAGATGATCCTGTTGAACCATTACCTGGTGCTGTCGGGGATCCTGTTCGCGATCGGGACCGCCGGCGTGTTCCTGCGGCGCAACCTGATCACGATCCTGCTCTCGATTGAGATCATGCTGAACGCCGTGAACATCACGTTTGTCGCGGCGGGCCGGTATCACGGCTCGGTCGACGGACAGATCATCACGTTCTTCGTGATGACCGTCGCCGCCGCCGAAGCTGCCGTGGGCCTGGCGTTCGTCATTGCGCTCTTCAGGCACAGGGAATCCCTGAGTCCGGACGCGTTCACGAGTTTGAAATGGTGAAGATCACCAACATGAACGGCGAACGCGCTTGTCACAAAGGTCACCAAGATCACAAAGATCACCAAGGGCTCTGTGACCTTCGTGACCTTTGTGGTCTTTGTGAAAAGGCCGGGGTCCGTTGACGCCGATGCTGCTCCTGATCCCGCTGCTCCCGTTTGTCGGCTTCGTCGTCAACGCCTTTCTCGGGCGCCGGCTCTCGAAGGCTGTCTCCGGCGGCGTCGCGTGCCTGGTGATGCTGGCGGCGTTTGGCGTCGCGGTGACGGCGGCGATCGGCGCCCACTATGCGCCGGATCGGTTCCTTCAGCAGACGGTGTTCCGCTGGATTTCGTCGGGCGACCTGCAGATCCCGCTCGCGCTCCGCGTCGATCCGCTGTCGTCGCTGATGATTCTCGTGGTCACCGGCATCGGCTCGCTGATCCACATCTACTCGACGGCCTACATGCACGACGAGACGGACGGCGAGTTCGCCCGCTACTTCTCGTACCTGAATCTGTTCGCGGCGTTCATGCTCGTGCTCGTGCTCGGCTCCAGCTTTCCGGTGATGTTCGTCGGCTGGGAGGGTGTCGGCCTGTGCTCGTATCTTCTGATCGGCTTCTGGTTCAGGAAGCAATCCGCCGCCGACGCCGGCAAGAAGGCGTTCGTCGTCAATCGCATCGGCGACTTCGGCTTCATCCTCGGCATGTTCCTGGTGTTCCAGGTGTTCCACACCCTCGACTTCCAGGAAGTCGCGTGGCAGGTCAGCTCGCGCGCTCCCGAGACGGCCATGGGCATCGTCACGATCGCGACGCTGCTGCTGTTCCTCGGCGCGACGGGCAAGTCCGCGCAGATTCCGCTCTACGTCTGGCTCCCGGATGCGATGGAAGGCCCCACGCCCGTCTCCGCGCTGATCCATGCGGCGACGATGGTGACGGCGGGCGTGTACATGATTGGGCGCAACGCGGTGCTCTTCCAGCACGCGCCGATCACGCTGGCCGTGGTCGCCGGAATCGGAATCGCGACCGCGCTGATGGCTGGAACGATAGGTCTCGTGCAGAACGACATCAAGCGCGTCCTCGCGTATTCGACCGTCTCGCAGCTTGGCTACATGTTCCTGGCGATGGGCGTCGGCGCCTATGCCGCGGGAATCTTCCATCTCTACACGCACGCGTTCTTCAAGGCGCTGCTGTTCCTCGGATCCGGCGCGGTGATTCACGCGCTCGCCGGCGAGCAGGACCTGCGCAACATGGGCGGACTGCGGAAGGCGCTGCCGATTACGTACTGGACGTTCCTGATCGGCGCGATTGCCATCTCGGGCGTGCCGCCGCTGGCGGGCTTCTTCAGCAAGGACGAGATCCTCTTCCGCACGTTCGCGCACGGGAACCGGATCATGTGGATCGTCGGGCTGATCACGTCGTTCCTGACGGCCGCCTACATGTTCCGTCTCGTGTTCCTCGCGTTCCACGGCGATCCGCCTTCGCGGCGTGCCGCCGCTTCGGCGGGACAAGGCGCCGCGGCGCCGGAGCATCCGGAAGAGGAGCCGGTCGCGCAGCACGGCGCCTCTGCGTCCTCTTCGGCCGTCGGCCATCGACCATCGGACATCGGACACGGCGCGCACCTCCACGATGCGCCGCCGGCCATGGCCTTTGCGCTCATCGTGCTGGCGATCGGGTCCATCCTTGCGGGGTTCGTCGGCGTGCCGCACGTGATCGGCGGCGCGAACCGCGTCGAGCGCTTCCTCGACCCCTCGTTCGAAGCGCATGAGACCGCGGCAGGTGAATTCCAGGTGGCCGAAGGCCGCGCGAGTCAGCGCGGGCCGTCAGCCACAGCGAGCGCGCCGCCGTCCGAGGCGGCCGCGGCCGGCGGATCGACGGAGCTCGAGCTGATGATGCTCTCGGTGGGCATCGCCGTCGCCGGCATCGGCCTCGCCTGGTATTTCTGGATCTGGAATCGCGCGGCAGCGGCGAAGGCCGCGCGCCGCGCGGCCCCGATTTATACGCTGTTGCTGAACAAGTACTACATCGACGAGCTGTACAACGCGGTCGTCGTACAGCCGATCAAGAAGATCTCGACGCTGCTGCTGTGGCGCGGCGTGGACGCCGCGCTCATCGACGGCGCGGTCAACGGCATCGGCGCGCTCGTGCGCGAATCCAGCTCGTCGCTGCGCCGGCTGCAGACCG
>Ga0137379_10007482_pt1 | contig 10353 bp, 6 predicted proteins | sample SagtaG_18_FD_104812 | JGI IMG/M metagenome (GOLD analysis project Ga0137379, IMG submission 104812) | Vadose zone soil microbial communities from Sagehorn Ranch, Mendocino, California, USA - Sage2_L_80_16 metaG | ecosystem: Environmental > Terrestrial > Soil > Vadose zone | place: USA... | reverse complement strand
GCTTTAGGAGAATCGCATCGGGCACGGCAATCTTTCCAACATCGTGCACCACGCCGGCACGTCGAAGGGCCGTAATTTCATCCACGGTGAGTCCGAGGTGCTCCCCGAGACGCGCCGAATAGTCTGATAGGCGTTCACAATGACCATGAGTATAAGAGTCTTTGCCTTCAATGCTGCGCCCCAGGGTGAAAAGGACTGACTCGGCCCGCTCCAGTTCGTCGGTGCGGTATTTGAGGGTCAAGAGGGATCGTACGCGGGTGAGCAGTTCAATGTGATCCAACGGGCGCGTCAGAAAATCATCGGCTCCCGCTTTGATGCCTTCGATTCGGTCCTGCTTGTCGGAGAGTGCCGTAACCAGGACGACGGGTATTAAATACGTTGCCGGGTTGTTCTTAATTTTCTCGCATGCCTCAAATCCGTTCAGGCGAGGCATCATGACGTCAAGAAGTACCAGGTCGACTTGAGTTTTGCTGAGTTCTTCAACGGCAGCTGCACCGTCCGACACAGTAATTACCTTGTTTCCCTCTGCGGTGAGGAGTTCCTCTAACAACTCACGATTTGCGCCTTGATCATCGGCAACTAGAATGGTTCCGGTGATGGGCGGATCTGACTGCTGCAACATTTTTCACGACTTCTTTGGCCTGTGCGGTGTAAGTGTGGCATCGAAGAAGGGCAAGAGCTAATTACCGAAGTTACAACTTACGTGGAGAAGGTGAGCGACTGATGGGGTTGAGCCGCCCGTTTGACCGCAATCTGCTGAGGCCAGCATTTTAATGTTGGTAAATTCCCTATGACCACATCTTTCTGGATCTGGCTGCTGAAACGTCGGCAAACTACCGAAATGTCGGCGCTGCCCAGCAAGCAAAGATCAGTGTCAACGGCTGGTGAAGACCGGAGGACGGCTGGTAAAACATGCACGTTATTACTGGTTGCTCCTGGCGGAAGGACATCTGAACCGGCGGCTGTTCGCAGCGATGCTGGGCCGGATCGCGCTACTGCCGGTACTGACGGGTTAGATCATGGTGGTCAGGTCGGCAGCGAAAATCCGTCTACAGCGGGTTAGGGTAAGGAGAGGTGTTGCAAAAGCAGGCCACAAATGGGGCAATTTCGGCAATGCTGGTACAGATCGCATACCGATTCAGTGCACTCCAGATGAAAATCTTTTCACCGTGTTGCGAGCGGGCGAGATGGGTGTAGAATTATGCCCATTTTTGGGGGCAAAAGGGAGATTCGTGTCAAGACTCTCGCGAAGATCCTGGATACACAAATTCACCGGAGGTTCAGATGACACGTAAAGTGTTGGTGCTTTTGTTCTGTGCGTCGGTTGTACTGTGCGCTGCTGCACCACTAGCATTCGGGCAACAGCAAGCCAATGCCCCGAAGCCGAGATTGAGAGCATTGCACACGGTCAAGCCGGGGCGGGGTTTGACTAAGGAGATGATCAACTCGATGGTCTCGCGTTCAGCGAGTGCTTCGACGAGTAACTCGCTCCCCTTGTGGCTTTTCAACGTCCAGTCTAACCGAGATTTTAACGACTATACGGGCGTGATGGTGGGGACCGACCCGTTTAATGGAGGAGGCGGACAGTCTAACATCAAGACCCAGGTTGTTCCGCTTATTATCAGAACTCACAAAGTTGGGGTGCGCGTTGGCACGAACAACATAATTTCCACAAAGCCCGGCGTTACAACTTTTGACCCGACAGTGCCTAACACGGCCTGCTTAGCCGCGCCTAACGACGTTCCAGTTACGCTGTTTCAGCAATCGCCGATTATTAAGCCAGCGGACTTCAACTATGGCGGCACCGATGTGGGCCGCACACAGGCTATCGATGCCTTCCAGCGGGCGAACTTCTGGAGGGTGATAGATCGGGCTAGCTACCATGTGAGGCTCAGTCCGGTTCAAACTCTCGCCCCGATCACCATAAATATCCCTGCGGCCAGCGGTCTCGCCCTGGCTACTACCGCCCTCGGTCCGCCTGCCTTTTGCGCTCCCATGGGGATTATGGACATCTTCTTGTTCGACAGTATTGTGACAAACCAGATCCTTCCGGCGCTGGCGGCGCAAGGCGTCAACCCCGGCACCCTCCCGATTTTTTTCCTCTCCAACGTGGTGATGTCGATTGGTTCCCCAACTAACCTCAACAATTGCTGTGTTCTCGGCTACCACGGCACCAACAGCACGGTGCCCATACAGACCTACTCGCCTGTGGATTTTGACTCCACGGGGCTCTTCGGTTCTGGGATTCTGGATACTGCCGTTGCGTCCCATGAGGTGGGGGAATGGATGAACGACCCATTCGGCGACAATCCAACGCCGCCCTGGGGACATATCGGACAGCAGCCGGGCTGCCAGGGTAACCTCGAAGTGGGTGACCCGTTGACCGGTACTGAAGCTCCCCGGATCGCGATGCCGAACGGATTCACTTACCACCTGCAAGAGTTGGTCTTCTTTTCGTGGTTCTTCAGCTCGGATTCAATTGGAGTCCACGGCTGGTTTTCCGACAATGGCACCTTCTTGACGGATGCAGGCCCTCCCTGCCACTGAGCATCGCCCTGCAGTCTGAGAACCCAGCGCGCAAATGCTCTGGGTTTTTCATCTCTCGGCAGCACTGTTTAAAAAGCAGCATTCGGAAAGGTTGTGTCAGAATTGCATTCAACACGCGCCAATGCCCAGCAAGCAGAAAATCAATCTCGAAAAAATGAAGGCATCGCTCGACACTCTCTGCCCGAAGTGCGGATATTCAATCCCGCCTGAGAAGCTGTACCGCGCAGACTCAGACCACATCCAATGCCCTAAAAGAACGCGAACAAAATAGAGGCCAGCTCTTTCAACGAATCACTGTGATTTCACCTGAGTGCCGATCGAAGTACCTATATCTCACCATGCATTCTCCAAACAAACTTGCGCGAATAATCCCTCACGGCCTCTCTTCTCTCCTTGCCACTTGCTCTTCGGCGTTGTTCAGACTTTGGTAACTTTCCATCGATTTTTCCTCGTCTAGAATTTAATCTGTCCCCAGAATTTCAATCGTCCGACAAAGTGAACAGGCGGCCATCGCTGTGAGCACACAATCTCCGTCCGAGGGCACGAAGCCCACCGCTCTCGGCATGCGCCAAGTCGAGGGTCGGGAGTGGTGGCTTTGGGGTTCCGCCGTAGTCGTCACTCTGGTCCTGACTGTCGGTATCCTTTCTTTAACCTTTCCTGGCTTTCACCTGCCTACCGACGCTGCCTACTCGCTGAACCTGAAGGAGTGGGTTCGCGGGCTGGCCGCTCTCGTCCTGTTATTCGATATCTACACCGTCTACCAGCATTGGCAACTGCAGCGAGTCCGTCGCCAACTGGCGGAGCGCGAACAGCTCTTTCAATTGATCACGGAAAATGCCGCGGACATGATTGCCGTGGTCGACCGCAACGGGCAGCGCCTTTATAACAGTCCCGCATATCAGAGAATCCTCGGATACAGCGCAGAAGAACTGGCAGCAACTTCTTCCCTGGACCAGATTCATCCTGACGATCGCACGCGTGTACTGCAGGCTTCGGAGAAAGCTCGCGACACTGGCCAGGGAGAACGGCTGGAATACCGCATTCGACATAAAGACGGTTCCTGGCGCTTTCTTGAGTCCACCGCCAGCGCCATTCGGAGCGCGGAAGGGAAGACCGATGGACTAGTGATTGTGAACCGTGACATTACCCAGAGGAAACGGGCAGAGGAAAAGCTGGCCCACCAGTCCTTCCACGACGGCTTAACCGATCTACCTAACCGCGCTCTTTTTCTCGATCGTTTGCAAAGGACCGTCACCCTCTCGCGGCGGCACTCGGACCTCAAGTTCGCGGTCTTGTTCATCGACATTGACGAGTTTAAAGTCTTCAACGACAGTCTGGGGCATGCCGCCGGTGACGGCCTGCTCATTCAGGTCGCACAGCGTTTAACGGCGAGCCTCCGGGGCGCCGACACGGTTTCACGTCCGCGCCTGGGCGATAACGCCGAACCCCTGGTGGGCGAGAGTACGCTAGCCCGGCCAGGAGGCGACGAGTTCACCGTGCTCATCGAGGAACTTCATAACCCCAGCGACGCCATTCGCGTCGCCGAGCGCATTCAGCAGACACTGGCCCTTCCTTTCGATTTGAATGGTCAAGAGATCGTGTTGAGCGTAAGCGTCGGCATTGCATTCAGCACCAACGCTGGGGCCGAGGCGCAGGACGTCCTCCGCGACGCCGAGATTGCCATGTATCGCGCCAAGAGCACCGGCAAGGCCCGGTGCGAGGTGTTCGACCATGCCACGCATGCGGGCGCTATCAAACGTTTGCAGCTCGAAACTGATCTGCGCAAAGCCCTCGAATTGAACCAGTTCCGCGTTTACTACCAGCCTATCGTGTCCTTGGGCAACGGCCAGATCGTGGGCTTCGAGACGCTCAGCCGCTGGCAGCGACCCGAGGGTCTGGTCATGCCAGGGGAATTCATCGCGGTTGCAGATGAGACGGGCATCATTTTGCCCATCAACCGCCAACTGCTTTACGACGCTTGCCGGCAACTCCGTTCCTGGCAGGCGCTGTTTCCCTCTGATCCGCCACTTACCATCAACGTGAACATCACGCCCAAACAGTTTGCGCAGCCTGAACTGGCCTCTCAGATTGGCAATACCTTGCGGGAAACCGGAGTGGATCCTTCCTGGGTCAACCTGGAGATCACGGAGACGATTGCCATGGCCGATGCCGAGAGGTCGGCCGTCGTCCTGTCTGAGTTAAAGGCTCTGGGGGTTCATTGGACATCGACGACTTCGGCACCGGCTATTCCTCCCTCAGCCGCCTGCAGCGTTTTCCCGTAGACACCCTCAAGATCGACCGTGCTTTCGTCTCGCGCATGGACGCGGACCCCGAAACTCATGAAATCGTTCGCATCATCGTCATGCTCGCCCACGGTCTCCGCCTGAAGGTCGTTGCGGAAGGCGTAGAAACACAAGCGCAGGCGGACATGCTCAAAGATATTGGCTGCGAACTGGCTCAAGGATACTTGTATTCCAGGCCTGTCGCTGCCGAGGCAATCGAGCAGCTCTTGCGTGACAACCGTGCGGCTAGTATCTCTTCCCCGCGAGCGAAAGCCGCTACGTCCACGTCTGCATGAGATCTCCGCCGACGGGCGAAGAGCGGGTCCTCGAAACATATCCCTACATTGCCTGGACAAAACGAATCGTTGATTTGCTCGTCCGTCCAGAGCGCGCGGCGAAATCTCAGGTCGGGGACCATATCTTTGGGGGTCGGCGGGTAGCGAACGAATGATTGATTTCAGCGGGCGGCGACTGGTTCAAGTAGTTTGGTCCGGGGGAATCCATTCCCCCGACCGTTCGACGAACTGGAAGCCGTAGCGCTGCCATAGAGTATCCGGCGACTCGATTCGGACTGGGCGGACCCGGCCAACAAGTCGATCCTGTCCCGACGCAGAAAGGAAGACGTCAAATATGGCTTCCTTTCCGAGCGACCGGAACGTTACACAGAAATCCCCCGGTGCTAAGGTTCTCGGTCGTAGTGACTTGTTCAAAGATCGGCCGCGTTCATCCTGACCCTTGAGTTTCAAGATGAGCCGCATGCGCCCGCGAACGTGAGCGCGACGTTCTGGGATTTGAGATTGAATCTCCTCTGCGAGCCGCTTCTTCAGTATCCTCGCGCTGGTCCCAGCGCAAGAATGACGTTCAACTACGCCGTAATGTGACCCACGACTTCTGCGCCTGTCGAGGAATGAACTGACAACGACGTTAACCAACGCAATACCTGTTTGGAAAAGCCTGATTGACCTGCGGCTGAAGTTCTGCGGTAATCAAGTGCGTTCTTCTAAGTTGTTGAAATTCCATGGAGAATTACGATGTTACAAAATCCGAACAACAACTTTGATAGCCGATCCGAAACCGAGGATGGGCGGATTTTTGTGCGCTCACAGTCAGTTGTTTCGCGCCGAGTGTCCGGAGAAACGCTAATTGTTCCAGTGCGCGGCAAGGTGGGCGATCTCGCTTCCATTTACAGCTTTAATGAAGTCGCTTCTCTTATATGGCAGTGGCTGGAGATGCCGAGGGACGTGTCTGACCTGGTGTCGGCGGTTGAGCGCGAATACGACGTTGATCCTCAGCAGGCGCAACAAGATGTCTCGAAATTCCTGAATGACATGCTGTCAGCTGGCCTGGTCGAGGTTCGGGACGCGATGCATGCAACCGAGGCTGAATGGCCAGTGGGGCGGGACGATCTGGCTGCGGCCGGCGCAAGATGAGATTGGGACGCTGTTCACAGCATACGAATTGAGGGTGATGGATCAGATAACTTACGGAGCATTCAGCGCGGATCTGCATCAGCGTCAGGCTGGCCAGCGGTCGCCTATGCAAGTCTCGATTGAAGTGACGCGACGCTGTCCTCTGGAATGCCAGCACTGCTACAACAACCTTCCGATGGGAGATCAGGACGCTCGCCAGCGCGAAATGACCACCGAAGAGCATTTTCGCGTGTTGGACGAATTGGTGGAGATGGGCTGCTTCTGGTTGCTCTACACCGGCGGGGAAATCTTCGCCCGCAAGGATTTTCTGGAAATTTATACCTACGCCAAGAAGAAGGGATTTCTGATTACCCTCTTCACCAACGGCACCCTTATCACGGAAAAGATTGCCGATTATCTGCTGGAATGGCCGCCCTTTGCCATCGAGATTACGTTGTACGGTCGAACCAAAGAGACTTATGAGGCGTTGACCCAGATACCGGGTTCTTATGAGAGATGCCTGCGAGGAATCAAGTTGCTGCGCGAGCGGGGCTTGCCGCTGAAGTTGAAGACCGTGGCCACTAGCATCAACAAGCATGAAATTTCCGCGATGCGGCAATTTGCGGAAGAAGAGATTGGCGTCGAGTTCAAGATGGACGGGCAAATCAACCCGCGCATCGACTGCTCACAAAGTCCACTGGCAGTGAGGCTGACGCCGGAGGAAGTGGTAGCGCTGGATATGCACGCGCCCAAGGGTGTGAGCGAGTATCGCAGGCTGGCGAAGCACGACCTGGAGAATCCGCCGAATCTTGCACAGAACGACAGCGTGTATTTCTGCGGCGGCGGAATGAACGGATTCGCGATTAACGCTTACGGGGAGATGGGAATATGTGTGATTTCGCAACAGGAGACATTTGACATCCGACAGGCGGGTCTCAAACCGGCATGGGAGCACTCTCTTCGCGAACTGCGCATGCGTAAACGCACGCGAGTAACGAAGTGTATTCAGTGCCGGATTCAGTCGCTCTGCGGGATGTGTCCGGCCAATGGCGAAATGGAGAATGGCGACAGAGAAAGTCCGGTGGAGTTTCTTTGCCATGTGGCACACCTGCGGGCGGCGACGATCGGAGTTGATGTTCCGACGCATGGGGAGTGTGAGTTCTGTGCTGGCGGCACTCAGCATGAGGAAGTTCTGGAGGCGGCGCGCCAAATTCGAAGCAAGGAGATTGATGTAGAGAGCTGGGTGGGTCCGCAACAGATCCTTCCCATCCTGAACAATTCGGGCGTGACTACGGGAGGGTGTGGAAGCTGCGGCAATCATTAGAGTGCGGGCCCGCGTCTACAGAACTGCGGTGTTGCAGAGGGGTATGTACTGCAAGGGTGGGTGCTGAATGAATCTCGAGTTGGAACAAAACGATGAAAAGAAGCCGTATGAGCCACCGCGCCTGACAACGATCAGCCTTCGCCCCGAGGAGGCGGTTCTGGGGCATTGCAAGATTGCAGGTACGGGAGGGCCGGTTAGCATGTCATCCTGCGCGGCTACATTTTGCGTGAGCCTCGGATCATAGGCGGCATTCAAGGAGCCATGCGGGAGTGAAAACCCAGGTTTTACGGGAACGTTCGAGTCCGGATGGAAGCTTCGGCGCCCCGTATTGCAGCCACTTCCGAGTAGGTGGCGTCTCGGTCGAAATCGCGGGTCATCGCCGCGGTGACGCTACTTTAGTCTCTTCGCTGATGCCCTTTCGGATCGATGCCGGCCTTTCCGAGATTAATATTCAAGTCGAGTGGGTTGCAAAGCTTCCTGCGGCCTCAGGACGTCAGCTTTTCGACTCGGGATCGGTTTGGCGCTTGTACGAGGCAGAGGGGGGATTCCAGTTCGATTTCAGCACACCCATCCTGGGCGACGCTCCATACAAGCGGCTGCTGGTCGACGATCAGTTCTGCCGGGCGTCGTTGCTCATGAGCGACGAGTGTTTCAGGAACCACAGTGCTGCAGCTCCCTTGGAGTATCCGCTGGACGAGGTGCTAATCACGCAGCACTTGACCCGCGTGAAGGCGATCGAGTTGCACGCCTGCGGAATCGTCACCAGACAAAGGGGAGCGGCTTACTTGTTTGTCGGGCACTCGGGCGCGGGTAAGAGCACGACTGCCCGCTTATGGTCGTCCGAGCAGGGTGTAGAGATATTGAGCGACGACCGGATCATTCTGCGCGAGCATGCGGGAGGGATGTTGATGTACGGCACGCCGTGGCATGGCGAGGCCGCGTACGCATCTTCCGCCAGCTCGCCCCTGTCGCGAATCTTTGTTTTGGAGCATGGGCTGGGTAACCAGATCACGCGCCTTTCCCGCAGCCAGGCGGTGTCTGAGCTCTTGGCCCGCAGTTTTGTTCCATTTTACCGGCACGAGTATGTAAGCTCCGCGCTCGATGTTTTGCAGCAAGTTGCGGACACAGTTCCTTGCTATCGCTATGCCTTCGAGCCCGATCAACGGTGCGTGGAGAGGATTCTTAAATTACGTGACTGATCGTACGAGTACGGATTGCACGATTAAAGACCGTCCGCAGTCAAAGCAGTTCGAATCCTTCAGCCTGCAATGCCTGCGGGCCGGACTCCGCGTTCGCTTTCAAGCGCGCGGAGCTAGTATGTCCCTGCGATTCGTGACGGAGAGATGGTTTATGTGAAGCCATCGCCTGGGGAGAGCTTGCACAGAGGAGACATTGTTCTGGTGAAGGGCAACAGGGGTTTCCGCCTGCACCGCCTAATCCAGGCCGACGTTCGCCGGGATGTGTTCATCACGCGCGGGGACAGCGGACTGCAAGATGATCCTGCGGTACGGCCGCGCAGATTCTGGGCGTTGCCGTAGCACAAAGACGTGCAGGTTGGCAGAGCGGCAGTAACCGCACGGTTCAAGGGCTCTCGCGGAAAATTGCTGCGGACTCTGGCACGAGGACAGGCTGCCCTGAGGAAGGTCGTAGTCGGTACGCGGTTGTGATGAACAATTTCACGAAGTGCACTAGGCGAGCCCCTTCGCATGGGGATGATTACCCCGCACGAGGTCTTCGAGGAAATGAAATCGAACCGGGAGAGCCACCACGGCATTACTTCCCAGCCGCCAAGGTGTGCGCGCGAAAATATGCATTTATTTCGTATTCCCCCCGCAACCGACCTAATGATGCTGTTTGTTTTTGTGGCAGTCGCTTCGTGCGCTTTCGCGCAAGTGATCTTCAATGGGACTAGTTCACCGGTCGCGGCCGCGCTGACAACCGCCACAAATACTGTGACGTTGTCGCAAACGATTCCTTCCCAGTCCAATGGGCTACTCGTTATCTGCGTCTCGATGAATAATCAGCAGTCTGTGACCTCTACGGTCACCTCCATCACGGACAATGGGTCGGCCGTTGGCATCTTCACCGTCGGAACCGGGAGCAGCACCCCGACCAAGTCCCGCGTCGAAATCTGGGCACTGAAATCTCCTCCCTCCGGGCTCAACACGATCATCATTACGATTCCCGTGACCGCGCCAACCGTAGGAGTAGTCGCTGCCTCTGCCGATTTTGCGGAGGTGGACCAAACAACTCCGTTTGAAACCTTCAACTCCGCCGTTGGCTCCGGAAATGCATCGTCCCCCACCGTGACGGTCGCTAGCGCAGCTGGCGAGGTTGTGATCGATACGGTTGCTATTGCCTCACCGGTTACTCTCACGCCGGCAACCGGACAAACACAAGAATGGCAAACCAGCTCTGGCGTCGCCTCGGTAGATACCGACGGAGCAGGCAGCGTCAAAGCAGGATCTTCCCCCACGGCTACCATGACTTGGACACACACGGGGCCCGGGACGTGGGCCATCGGCGCGGTTTCTATACGATCGTCGATCGTGACCGCGGTCGAGTTGCGCCGCTTTGAAGCCTATTCCACCAGTTCCGGAATCCTGCTGAGATGGCAGGTTGGGCAACAAGCTGACAACCTCGGCTTCAATATTTATCGGGATAGCGGTGCGGGGCGTATCCGCGTGAATCCATCGCTGATTGCGGGTTCGGCGTTGCTAATGCGCGGAGCATTGCCCCAGCACTCTGGCAGAACCTTTGCCTGGATTGATCGGTCCACGGGAACAGCCGG
>Ga0137379_10007480_pt1 | contig 10358 bp, 6 predicted proteins | sample SagtaG_18_FD_104812 | JGI IMG/M metagenome (GOLD analysis project Ga0137379, IMG submission 104812) | Vadose zone soil microbial communities from Sagehorn Ranch, Mendocino, California, USA - Sage2_L_80_16 metaG | ecosystem: Environmental > Terrestrial > Soil > Vadose zone | place: USA... | reverse complement strand
TTGGGCGGCCTCAAGCCCTGGCCGGATTCGTCTTCGAAGACCAGCCAGGCGCCCAGGTCCGCCGCCGTCCTTTTATTACCGGCCACCTCTCCTCCCGCCACCTGGCGACCTTGCCCTCGTCCCGCTCGGCCGCCCGCCGCGCCGGGACCTGGACCGTCCAGCCGATCCGGTGCAGCAGCACGTCCATCCCGGCCAGCGTGTACTCCACCCTGAACCGCCGCCAGGCCTGCTCGGCGATCCGCGCCAGGGTCCAGCACTGGTCCGCATACCCGGCCGCCGCCGGGCCCGCGTCCAGCACCGCCTCCAGCTCGGCGACCTGGGCCGGGGTGAGCTTGCACTGCGCGCCGCCCGCGCCCTTGGACGCCAGCGCCTCCCGGCCGCCCGCGGCCAGCGCCCGCCGCCACCGGTTCGCGCTCATCCGCGAGACCCGGAACCGCTTCGCGACCTCCCGGTCGCCGGCCCCGGCCTCGATCATCTCCGCGGCGGCCAGCCGCACCCGCTCCCGGCGGGCCCGCTCCGCCGCGTCCAGGCCGCCGCCATCGGGATACCTCATGCCTCCGGCATAACTCACCAGGCGCCGGTTGGCTAGACCTGGTAACCCCCGCTATTGAAGATCGTTAGGAGGACGATCACTGCGGTTTAGGGCGCTCATTACTCGTCTTGAGGAACTCACCGAGCTTGCGGCGATCGCAGTAGATCGCTCGAGCGCTACCGACTACAAAGAGATGTTCAGCTGGATTGATAACATACGACCGGTTGACGATCCCGAGCTCATCGGTGAACTTCGCCTGCAGCTCGCTGATGAGTTGGTGGCCAACCCGGATAGTCCAGCGATTGACGCTATTTTGCCAGACGATCTAATCAATGTTGGGGAGGACCGCTCAATTAAATACATCGTGTTTCCCCGCGAGCGTGGCATCGGCCAGGGTCGAATCAACCTGGCCATGGCGGCGATCAGTGATCTGGTCGCACAGTCAGGGGACGCTGCTGATCGCGACAGGACACTGGATGCTGAACTGCGCTTTCTGGACGAGTCGGAAGACCGGATAGGGACCGCGACAGTTTTGGAGTGTCTTAGTGCCAACCTCATACGTGCTGGCCATAATTTCATCGCATACGATGGGGACTTCTACTCGGTAAACCAATCATTTATCGCGCGGATAGATAATGAATTGAACGGCGTGCCGCTCTCTTCTATTGATTATCCGCCGTATAAGGGTGAGACGGAACCTGCATACAACGCAATGGTGGGACGAGATTACCCAGACAGGTTTGTGCTCTTGGATCGTGAGATGATTGAGCTGCCTAACGAGTACGGCGTCGAAGCAAGCGATCTTGTATCAGCGTCCGGTGCCCTTATTCATGTTAAGCGAAAAGGGAAGTCCTCTGTCCTTAGCCACCTCTTTCTTCAAGTTGCTAATAGTTGCGAGCTTCTTCGGCGCTCACCACTGGCCCGGGAACAGCTTTCGTCGCTAATTCGCGAGCATGCCCACAACGACCAAATTGTCGCCTCCGTGGAAGCCGCACATCTCAAGGCCGAGGAACGCGGAGCCGAAATCGAGGTAACCTTTGCATTTCTCGGCGACTGGAAGGGAAAGACTATTACCAGCTTGCCTTTGTTCTCAAGAATCAGCATGGTCACTGAGATTCGCAGGGTGTCGAACCTTGGGTTTAGACCCACTGTCGCCATTGTTTCTAGCAGGTGAGGTGCCGTAGGCGGTCCCCCGTGGCCTGCGGCAAGAGACCCCAGGCGAGAGACGCGGCTGACAGTCCAGCAAGTTGCACCAAACAACTCATCCGGTTCTGCCGCTGTCCGCGCGAACTGTCTGTCGCTCAGTGCGAGAGTTCGGTGACACTGTCCTGGACAAGATTCTGGCCTGTTCAAGGGCGCGCTCGGCGTCACTGACAGGAATTCGCTCCTGTTCGATACGCAGATACTTTCCGTCAGTGAGCTGGAGAGCCGCGCCCGCGCTGGCTTCCGCCGGGGTCAGTGTCGAGTCGGGCTGGTCGTACCGGTCGAGTTTTTCTTTGACGCCGAGGAGCCGGTAGGTCTCGATGTCGCCAGGCGCCATGAGCAGCGATTCGAGCTGCGGGATCATGGTGTGGGCGCGGGAGAGGATAGTGAAGCCGTGCCGGTCGAGGTCTCCCCAGTACCAGCAGCTGTCAGGAGGGATCCACGGCAGGAGGCTGAGGACGTCGAGGTGGTTACCCAGGGAGTGGATGACAATGAGCCCGGCCGTGTCGCTCCAGGTGACGGCCGGCTCTTTGTTCTCCACGATGAGGACCGTGTCGGGGTGGATCTGCAGCGCGGCGAGCTCATTTACGGGGGCGGTGATCTGCCGCAGGCCGCCGGTGGCAGCGCGCAGGACGGGGTCAGCGATGACGATGCTGATCTCGCGAGGAAGCGGTCGCAGCCCGAGCGCGTCGAGGTCGCCGTCGGGGATGTCGGCGGGGTCGGGGTCCTCGGGCGGCTCGGCGAATTCGCCGGGGTCGGTGGGGGTGTCGAGGCAGGCGATGACCATGCTGCGGTGCCGGGCGAGCCATTTAGTGTGCATGCCGGGGACGGGCACGCTTCGCACGGTCAGCCCGGAGCGCGGATTGGCCCGGAACCAGGTGGTTGCGGCGAGCAAGGTGGTGAAGTCGTAGTCGTCGAGGTCGACAATGCGGGCGAGCCAGGGCTGCACCGCCTGCCCGGGGTGATGGCAGCTCAGCTGGTCCCATCGGTCGTGGGCGCGCTGCCAGTGGGCAGCTGTGTCCGTGTTGAGGCTGGCCAGTGTAAGAGTGTCCGGGATGTCGAGGTGGGTGTAGATGGGCTGGTCACCGAACTTGGTGTGGATTGTCTTGTCGCGCAGGGTAACGCCGGGGTGCTGGGCAGCCCATCGCCGCCAGCGGATCAGCCAGGCGGAGACGTCAGCGGCGCGGGCAGTGATCGCGGAGGCGGATGGAGGGTCGAGCGCCACCGCGTGCGCTCCCGAGTCGGTTCCCAGGAGCGCGTCACGCCAGATGTTGCGGTAGCGGGTCTGCGCCTTCTGCAGGACGTACTCGGGTCCGCGCATCACGCAGCGTCCTGGTCGAGCTGAAGCGCCTCCTGGATGGTCATCGAATAGATCCGCACGCCGTCGGGATTGTCCGGGTCGGTGCTGATGTAGGCGACTAGGTCGACGAAATCCTCGAACGCCGTGGCCTTCTCGCGGGGGGCGCCGATGATCAGCTGGAACCCCAGCTCCTGCAGAGCCCGCAGGGCGCGTCCGGTGTAGTCGCTGTCGGCTTTGACGAACCCCTCGTCCAGCACGACACAGCCGTAGGTGGGGGGTGCCTGTCCGCCCTCGCCGAGGCGGTAGCGCAGCGCGGCGCCGAGGATGAACGCGATCAGCTCTTGCCCTTCTCCGCCGCTCATCCCGGACACCCCTTCATGAACAACTGGCTTGCCTGAGTTGGATGTCTCGATGGCGCGGAACGTGACGTGCTCACGAGAGTCGAACACGCTCCGCCGCCAGGACTCCCCTGCCCGGGAAGGGTCGGTCAGCCGTTCCAGGCTCTTGCGCAGCCGCCTGAAGGAGGCCTCGACCTTGGTCTCGTCGTTGAACAAGTCCTCCCCCAGCGGGTTGTCCCGGGTATAGGCGAGCACGACCTTCCGGAACTCTTGCAGGCTGCTGCTGGGATGGTCGACTGGCTCGATGGCCAGGTGCGAGTCGTGCCGGAATGGCACTCCGGCCAGGACGGCGTTGATCGGGTCCAGGCCGCGGGTGATCTCTCGCCGGTCGACGTCGATCTGCTGCAGCAGGGCGCGCAAGCCCTGGTTGAGGTCGGCGTCGATCTTTTCCAGCCAGTTTCCGCGGGTGCGGGGCAGGTCATCGGTGACCAGTTGCCGGTAGATCTGCTCCAGGGCCGCGAGCGACTCAATGGTCTCGTCGATCTCCCGTTGCGTGCGATCGTTGATATTGCGGTAAGCCCGGATGGTCGCTAGCAGAGTGCGCTCGTGGCTGTTGCGGGCGATGTCATCGTTGCGGATCTGGTCTTCCAGGACCCGAGCGGCATCCAGGTAGCTGACCCGCACAACGGCGTTGGTTTTCTCGTCGATGTCACGGCCGCCAAGGTCGATCTTGTCCAGAGCGGGTATTTTGAACGCCAGGGACGCGGCTGCCGCCAGCTCTTCCGCCGTGAGCGGCTCGTGCGCGTCGACGATGTCGTTCGCGGCATCCTGGACCCTCAGGACCGCTCCCCATAGCCGGTTGAGCCGTCCTGCGTTTTGCTCGGCCTTTTCGGCCGCACTTCTTGCGTCGAAGAGTCCCTGCTGGGCGGCGTCGAAAGCGGTGCGGCGCGCCCGCTGTTCGGGAGTGTCGGCACGATCCAGCTCATCGGCCAGTGCGGCCAGGCGCCGCGTGGTCGGCTCCAGGTCAAGATCGTCCCACGACAGGTCGTCCGTGAGCCGGTTCAGTTCATCGATACGGCCCTGCTGTGCCCGCAGAAGGCCGCGGGCGATCTCGACCTGCCGCGTGACGTCGTCGAACTGCCGCCGCAGGCCGCCGACTTCGTCCTCCATCTCGGCGCGCAGGGCGCTGTTGTCGCGGCCGACCCACCGGTACCGCCGTGGGGCATCTGCCTTGATCACGCGCCTGTTCGGGGCGGTGCGCATGCCGGCGCGGGTCACTCGGCCCAGCACACCATCAACGTGCGGGCCCTCAAGATCGGTGTCTTTTTCTACGCACAGGTAGGTGAACCGCTCCAGTTCCTCGCTGAGCCACCCTTGGTAGGGTCCGGGTGTGATTTCCAGCATGGCGGCGACAGTCCCGGCCTTGTGGGCGTGCACTGGCAGGTCCGCGACTCCGGGGACCAGCGTGATGTCGCCGCCGAGGTTATGGCTGTTGACCCAGGCCCGTACTGCCGGGAAGTCCTCTGCGGCAATCAGCAGATCGCTGGCCAGGGGCCGGATGATCGTCAAGATGGCCCGCTCCCACTCGCGGTGCTCGGGTGGGATGTCCAGCAGTTCCCCGATGTAATGGAGACGTTCGACCGGGATCCTGACGCCGTCGGCGATGAGCCGCCGCCGCTGGTCGGCATCGTGGGGGATGTTGCCGGCCTGCTTCGATACCCGATCAAGTTCTGCCTTCAGCTGGGGGATGGCCGCCGCGAGACGCATTTTCTCGCCGACCTTTTTCTCGTGATCCCGGGAGAGCTGGGCGAGATCATCGGCATGTTCAGATGCTTGCTGTGCGAGGACGACCCGCAGCAGCTCCAGATCGCCACTGGAGCTGGGCAGCACCTGACCGAAAGCTTTCAGCCGGGCAGTCATGGTGACGCAGCGCGCCTGGATACCGCGCTTCTTCTCCTGGGCTCGGTCGATCTGCTCACGGATCAGGCCTGTCTGGTCGTCACCGGAAGCTGTGAGCGCGTTGAGCGCGCCGCGCTCTGCGTCTTCCGCCTCACGTGCGCGTGTCTGAGCACCCTGCAGGTCCTCTTTTGCCTGGGCTAGGTCAAGGCGCACTTCCTCCTCGTAGCTGTGTGCCCAGTCCAGGGTCTTGCTCGCGTGCCATACCTGCAGCCGGGCGACGCCTGAGTCCGGCCGCTGGGCCAGGGCACGCCTGCTGGAGGCGTCCCAGCCCGCTGACCGGTACTGCTCGGCCACGACCGGCAGGTCCTTCAGCGTCTCGGTCTTGGTCTTAGCCAGCTCGAACTCGTCAAACAGACGTGAGGCCTCCCGGTAATGGTCGAGTGTGACGTCCCAGCGCGCCAGGGCACGCGGCTCGGTGAGGACGAAGTCCTTGAACAAGTCGTTGATCGAGAAAATCCCCTTCGACGCCTGGGCGCGCCGCAGCAGCTGCATCGCCATGCGCTGAGACTCCTCGGTGTGCCCCATCTGCAGTGCGCGGCGCAGCGCGGCATGCATCCGGGTCTGCCGGTGATCGACAAGGTCTCCGCGGGCAGGATCGATCAGGTGGCGCATCGATGCTTCCGACAGCGGGGCCGTACCGGATCGAGCCGGCTTCAGCCCGTCCAGTCGTGTCAGGTCGAAGACGTCGTGCACGAATCCGTACACCGTGTTGTTGCCAATCGAGGCGTTGTCGGTGATATCGGTGGCCACCCACGCGAGCCGGAAGGCGGTCACCCGCTTGCCGGCGGCGGTGGACCAGGTGATCGCTGCGCCGCTGATGAATGCTGTCCCTCCAGGCGGGCGCAAGTATGAGGGAGTCGCGGATCGGCCATTGTCGTCCTGATGGCTCACGGTCAGGCCGCGAGCGTAGGTATAGACCGTGCGCTCGCGCTTGTGGCCCTTATCGTCGCGGGCGGCCTGGTTGAACTCCTGCGGATTCGGCATGATTACTGACGCCATCGCGTCCAGGAGGGTGGACTTGCCCCGGCCGGAAGGCCCGAGGATGGCCATGCTCGTGCGCCCGGCCCGCATCACCTGCAAGCCGGCGTAGCCGCCCCAGTTGAGAATCTGGACCTGCTCGATGCGGAACTGCCCGGTCGGGACGGCGTTCGTCACAGGTCCTCCTTGCCGTCGTCATCTGCGCCTGTGTCGTCTGCACGGGAACTGCCGCTGACCATGCCGTCCGGTGACGGCGAGGACGCGGACCCGGCGGCCTGGCGGAAGGCTGCCTCAAAGCGGCCCATCTCATCGACGCCGACGAGGGGGACGACGACCGGGGAGATGGTGAACAGGTAGTCCACGGCCGGATCAGGTTCCAGGATCTGCCAGGGCTTGATCAGGGCGTTGATCGCGGCGTCGACCCGGCGCGAGAAGCGGGCGTCGTCGCTGTCTCCGTCTTCGCGGTAGGCGCGCAGGAACTCACTGATCTGGTCGCGGCTGATCACCACCGGTCCGTCGTCAGGATCAGCGAACGCGTACTCACGCCGCAGGAAGATGAGCACGAACGAGGCGTCTCTGGTCAGGGCCTTCTCCCTGCGCAGCATGCGCGGGACGTCATCACCGTCCTGCTGCCGCTTGAATGCGACCTCAGCCTCGCGATCGAGGATCAGGTCAAGGTACATCTCATCCAAGCGGGCACGTACGTCGCTCTCGTAAGCGACGGTGCCTTCCCACGCGGCGCGATTCCGGGTCCTGGAGATGTAGCGGTTCATGAGCAGGGACACCATGGCCCGCCGGGCCGGCTCGGGGAGCCGGTCACCGGCCATGTCGTCCCGAGGTTCGTGCTCAACGCCGGGGTCGTCGGCGAACCCGGCCGCATCGTCGGCGCCAGGCCGCGAACTGCTCATTACTTCACCCCCGCGCGGATCGGGACAGGCTCGTGAAAGGCCAGGTGCGGCAGCAGCACAGTCAGTTCACGCTCGCGCTTTCCGCTCAGCGTCACCTGCTCGGCAACCTCCGGGTCAACCGTGCCGTACTGAACAGCCAGGTCGAGCATCATCACCAGCGACCCCAGGCGCTGGAACTCAGCCGGAGTGTGCTCGAATACCTCCGCAGCGGTGACCACACCACGGTCAGCCACGAGCTCGTTGATGCGCCGGGCGACGGCCTTATGACTCGTCCCCGCAGCCAGGCGCAGCGCGGCCCGTTCTGCGGCGGGCAGCTGGCTCCCGCTCGCGGTGACCGAAATCGTCACGTTCTGCGGTCCGGTATCGCGCCACAACTGCAGCTGGGAAATATCCTGAACCCCGAGCACGCCAACGCCGAGGACGTCGGTGTCGTGCTCGCGGCCGCGAGTATGCGGGTCGGCGGCCACCCAGTCTGCCGCCGCTTCGAGCGCCAGCGACGAGAGGGACAGCAGCCGCGCGTGCTGCACGTCGGCGGCCCTGGTGAGCACGCGCCGCAGGGACGCGGTCCAGCGCATGTAGGCCTCCTCCACCTCCAGCTCGGCGCTCATCAGCGTCGAGAACATAGCTTCCAGGGACTGACGCTGAGCCGGAGTCATGTGGTCTCGCGCGTATGGCGCGGCCAGGATCTGATCCAGGTCACGCTGGATCGTCGCGGACTCCTCCGATGAGGACAGCATCCGCGCGAACCGTCGGTAGGCGATGCCCTCTGCGGTGCTGGCAAGGAGGTCGTTCTCGTGCAGGTACGACTCGACCAGGTCGGCTTTCGGGATCTCGGCCAGAGCATCACGAGCGATCACCTTGTGCCGCTCCTCGACCATCGACCGCAGCTGCCGGAAGTCCGCCGGAAGGCTGCGCGTCATCACGAGCACCTCACGCAGCTGCTCACCCAGCTGCGCGATCGTAGCGGTGCCGCCCCGGCCCGCGAGCACCTCCTCCTTACGCCGCTGCAGCGCGGCGATCTCTTCGTCGATCCGCTCAGCCTGCGCAAATCGATCGGGGCTGGTCATGTCCGCCAGACGCCGTACTGCGTGCGCGATGCTCCCCAGCCGCGCCCCTGACACCGTGCTGTCACCCTCGGCGATTTCCCGCACGAACCGCAGAGCCCGCAGTGAGAACGGGGAAAGGCGGTACCGGACGCCGGAGTCGCTCATCTCGGTCTCTAGCCACCGCTGCCTGACCCACCACGCGCACCGCGCGCTCGGCGACCGGTCGCCCTGCCACTCTTTATCTTCCCGGGCTTCCTGCAAGGCCTCAGCGACACGCTCGTGGAACCAGTCCGCCGACACTGATCCTTCGGCCGGTTCAAGGTACTCGGCGAACAAGGGCAGCACCCAGTCTCGGCTGTAGGCACCCAGCAGCGTAAGCGTGGGATTCGCCGTTGAGATCTCGCCGAGCCGTCGCGCCTCGGCCGGTCCGCGCCCGCTCACCGCTGGCGCGCCGGCGAGCAGATGCCGCTCAGGGGCAGACGGCGTGCCGTGTTGCAGCGACCAGCGCAGCACACCAAGTACTGCTCGAAAGCGAGCGCGGAAGAGTCGGCATCTTGCCGTGAAGCGCCAGGTTCCTCACCAGCTCGTATTGTGAACTCCATTCCAGCCCCAGCAATCCGGTACGAACAATGCTCCGTCCGGGACGACGGTACAACCAGCCTCTGACATTCCTGGCACGTATCGCCCTACGGTTGGCCGTTTTGCCCGGATATGTGAAACTAATCGGGTAATTTGCTTAGGCCCTGTTTAGTTGTCGGCGTGGATCTGTTCGGCGCTTGACAAAGCACCCCTGCCCGGGCTCTGGCGGGCTGCAAGCTGAGGCGGGGCGGCGACAAGCTGGTCGCCGTGGTCAGCCACCTGCACGCCGTCGCCGAGGCAGTCGAATATGTGATGTGGGTCGAGCAACGTCCCAAGGGATCCAGCGCCCGCTGGCTGACCGCAGCCGAACGCGACGACCTCACCAGGGCGGACGTCACAAGCGGCCTGCTCACCCTCGTCTAGCCAGCTATCCCGCAAGCGGTCACCCTCCGCTTCCGCCGCGCGCGCCAGCCACCCGGTCGGCGCACGACAGGAAGAACCGAAGCATTATGTGTAAATAATGCGAATTGGCCAACCTTCGTAGGTGTTCTTATCCTGGCATGTCACTGGTTTTGGCATTCCGGGTGACAGCACAGCGTGTTTTCCGTAATCCTGCTTGCGGGTGAATCTAATTTGCCGGAGGCGAACGGTAAATGGTTGCGGCGAGCGCGCTGGCGGAGTGGGTCCAGAGATCGGGCCGGTGCCGTTACGGGGACCCGGCGCCGGGGCGGCTGCGGTTCGTGTTCTACGGGCGGGTCTCGACCGAGGACTGGCAGGATCCGGTGACGTCGCGGGCGCGGCAGCGGGAGCAGGCCGAGGCGCTGGTCCGCGGCCACGGGCAGATCGTGGCGGAGTTCTTCGACGTGGGACAGACCCGGAAGCTGGCATGGGCCTGCCGCCCGCAGTCCGGCGCGCTGGTCGCCCAGCTCGCCGACCCGGAGCGGGGCTGGGACGCGGTCGTGATCGGGGAGTACGAGCAGGCGTTCTACAGCAGCCAGTACGCGGTGATGGCGCCGCTGTTCGAGCATTACGGCGTCCAGCTGTGGACACCGGAAGCCGGCGGCCGGGTCGACTTCAAATCCGAGCATGACGAGAAGACCATGACGATGCTGGGGCTGTCGTCCAAGCGGGAGATTACCCGGACCAGTATCCGGGTCCGCGCCGCGATGGCCGTCCAGACCAGGGAGCAGGGCCGGTATCTGGGCGGGCGTCCGCCGTACGGGTACCGGCTCGCTGATGCGGGGCCGCACCCGAACAAGGCGCACGCCGCGTGGGGCCGGCCTGCGCACCGCCTTGAACCCGACCCGCGGACGGCGCCCGTGGTGCGGTGGATCTTCGCCCAGCGCTTGGCCGGGCACTCGGTGGCGCGGATCGCCCGCGCGCTGAACGAGGCCGGGGTGCCGGGCCCGTCCGCCGCCGACCCCGGCCGCAACACGCACCGGACCGGAGCCGGCTGGACGCTGGGCACAGTCACCACCATCTTGCAGAACCCGCGGTACACAGGCCGGCAGGTGT
>Ga0137379_10007475_pt1 | contig 10367 bp, 9 predicted proteins | sample SagtaG_18_FD_104812 | JGI IMG/M metagenome (GOLD analysis project Ga0137379, IMG submission 104812) | Vadose zone soil microbial communities from Sagehorn Ranch, Mendocino, California, USA - Sage2_L_80_16 metaG | ecosystem: Environmental > Terrestrial > Soil > Vadose zone | place: USA... | reverse complement strand
TCGTCCCATTAAAGTTCAGATCGCGCGTCAGATTAGCGGCAGCAGAAGGCGTAAAGGCTGCATCGATGTAAACGCCGTCGCGGGAAACATTGTTGTGCTCCTGAGTCACGTTGACCTGCGCGTTTGCGGGAAGAACCGCCGCCCAGAAGCTGGCAACTAGAAGTGAAAAAATCCGAATCGAAGATTTCATGGGCCCGGCACACCAATATTCCCGCCCTCACTTTTACCACAGTGCGCTGCCGGCTTGTCAAGAATTACGTCACAATTCTGTAACAGTCACGTTACCTTTGCAGCCGACACGGCTGCCTCTACAGGGTTTGCTCAGATTTTGTAGTGGCAGGCGTGTCGCCTGCGAATCATATCCGGTTGTTCGTCACGATGAGTCAGCCTTATTCGGATTCTTTTGGCGACTTCTTTTCCGGTGCCGCGGCCTGAGCAGGCGGAGGAGTTTTGGTGGTCTCCTTTGAGGCGGCGGATTTTTCGCCGGCCTCGGTGGCTTTCGGGGCAGAGTCCTTTTTAGCCGCCTCTTTGTACGACTGGCTCCGATAATCGGTGGTGTAGAATCCCGATCCCTTGAAAATCAAACCGGCGCCCGTACCGAGCAGACGTTTCACCTTTCCATGTCCCCACTTCGGCAACCGGCAAAGCTCCTTCGGACATTCGCGGAACGGCTCGTCGCGCATGGACTGGAACGCTTCAAAGTTCTGTCCGCATTTCTGGCACGAATACTCGTAAGTCGGCATGAGGGATATGAGACGACGCTCGAAAGTCTGCATCAAACAGGTTGCGATTCAAGCCCGCGAACTTTAACCACGAATGGACACGAATGAACACGAATTGGTCAGACAATTTAGCAGACCTTCCTTTATTCGTGTCTATTTGTGTCTATTAGTGGTTGACGATGAACTATGGCGTCACGCAAATCGCGCAACTTTTTCCCAGCTTGAAGAGGATCAAAGACAAGTCGCTCCGCGAAAAAGTGGCAGCGGTGTGGAGTGAAGCGATCACCACAGGCTGCGGGGGGAAGGGGTGGACTTTCGATGAGCTGCGTGCAGTGAAGTTCACACTGCTGGCGGGCGACATCGATATGACGTTTGTCGACCATCTCAATTCCTGTGCGCGGCAATGCATCGCCATTGCGGATGTGCTGGAGAAATCGTTTCGCTGCGACATTCCCATTCAGCGTGACTACCTGATCGCCGGTGCGCTGCTGGCTGACGTGGGCAAACCGCTCGAGTACGACAAAGACGGATCGGGCAAAGTGATTCAGGGAAAATTCGGACAGCAAGTACGCCATCCATTCAGCGGCGTCGCGCTCGCATACAAGCACGGCGTTCCCGGCGAAGTTTTGCACATCATTGCCACGCACAGTCATGAGGGCGACAAGGTGGAGCGCTCGATCGAATCCATCATTTTTCATCACGCTGATTTCGTGGACTTCGACATTGCCAAGCTGCTCGGCAAGCGCGGCGCCAAGAAGTGACGCTCAAGCAGTTGATAGTTGATAGTTGATTGTTGAGAGTCTGGTATCCGGAGAATTGATATGGGCCTGACGCTGGTTGAGAAGATTGCGGCGCGCCACGCGGACGGACTCGCCCCGGGTACGGTGGTGCGCAGCGGCGATTTTATTTCGATTCGTCCGCGTCACGTGATGACACACGACAACACCGGCGCGGTGATCCCGAAGTTCAAGCAGATCGGCGCGACGTCGATCGCGGACCCGGCGCAACCGGTGTTCGCCATCGACCACGATATTCAAAATACTTCGCCGGAGAATCTGGCGAAATACGCGAAGATCGAAGCGTTCGCCCGCGAGCACGGCATCGATTTTTATCCGCCGGGGACCGGCATTTCGCATCAGGTGATGGTGGAACAGGGCTACGTCGTTCCCGGCTCGCTGGTCGTGGCCAGCGATTCGCACTCGAATCTTTACGGCGCGATGGCCGCGCTGGGGACGCCGGTCGTACGCACCGATGCCGCGAGTATTTGGGCAACGGGCGTAACGTGGTGGCAGGTGCCCCCTGTGGCCAAGGTCGTGCTCAAGGGAGAACTTTCGCCTGGAGTTGTCGGCAAGGACGTGATCATCGCGTTGTGCGGACTCTTCAACAAAGACGAAGTGCTCAACCACGCCGTTGAATTCGTGGGCGACGGCGTTGCACATCTTCCCATGTCTGCGCGCATGACCATCGCGAACATGACTACCGAGTGGGGTGCGCTCGCAGGCGTATTTCCTTTCGACGAAATAACGGTGAACTACCTGCGCTCGCGCGTTCCTGAATTCACGAACCCAAAGCGCCCGGGAAAACGCGGCCCCAAAAGTCGCTCTGGCTACACGAACAAAGACATCGACGAATGGTGGAAAAACCGCACCGAACTTAGCGCTGACGCTGAGGCAGATTACGCGATCGAGCTTGAACTCGATCTGGCAACTGTGGTTCCGCACGTCTCTGGCCCTAACGAAGTCAAAACGATGGTGTCGCTCCCTGAGATGGAACGAAAACGCGTGGCGATTCAGAAAGCATATTTGCTCTCGTGCGTAAACGCGCGCTTCGAAGATTTGCACGATGCCGCGGAGGTTGTGCGCGCCCGGGGCGGACGCGTACCCAATGATGTCGAATTTTATCTCGCGCCCGCGAGCGCCGAAGTTCAGGCCAGATCGCAATCAAATGGTGATTGGCAAACCCTCATTGAAGCAGGCGCGATTGCATTGCCGCCCGGTTGCGGGGCGTGCATCGGGCTGGGTCGCGGCTTGGTGCAAAAAGGCGAGACCGCGATCAGCGCCACCAATCGCAATTTTAAAGGTCGCATGGGCGATCGCGATGCGTTTGTCTATCTGGAGTCGCCTGCCGTCGTGGCCGCCACCGCGCTGGCCGGATTCATTTGCGCGCCACAAAGTTTTACCGAGAAACCCGCTGGCACTACCACTCGGCGCCCCCAAAGAAAACCGAGGCCGACGGCATCGGTTCAAATCATGGAAGGTTTTCCATCCAGCGTGCGCGGTCGCATTCTCTTCATCGATAAAGACAACTTAAACACCGATGGCATTTACGGTAGCAAACACACTTACCGCGACGACATGACGCCGGAGCAAATGGCTGCGGTCACATTTGAAAATTACGATCCAAATTTCAACACGCTGTATCAAAAAGGCGACGTCGTTGTGGGGGGACTGAACTTTGGAAGCGGTTCCAGTCGCGAGCAGGCAGCGACCGCGCTGAAGTACAAAGGCATTCCGTGCGTGATCGCCGGCAGTTTTTCCGAGACTTACAAGCGCAACGCCTTCAACAACGGCTTCGTCGTGTTTGAGTGTCCCGAGCTGGTGACGCACTTGCGCGCCACCCTGAAAGATTCCGCTCCAACGAAGGTTGCATCAGAGATCACGATTGATTACGGCAAATCCATTCTCAGTGTCGTCGAAAAATCATTTCCTTTCCCGCCATTAAGTCCCGCTGCACAAGAATTGATCGTGGCCGGCGGCGCCGAAAAGCTGGTGGCCAGTCGTCTTCGGATTACCTCATCGGACAAGTGAGGTTTATCCCCGGCCAGGTTGTACAGAAGGTAACGAAGAGAACAAAGTTTCTTCCAAAACAATCCTGCACCTTGGTTTCCTTTGTTTTCTTCTGTTCCTCCTATCCGTGTAATTCGCGGTTCGAAAATCTACCGGCGCTTGCGGGTTGGTGACCCGCCGATAAAATCGATTCGCTATGGCCAAGTACAGAATTGCGTGGATGCCCGGAGACGGCGTGGGCAACGATGTGATGGAAGCGGCGCGCATCGTGCTCGATCGGATGAACTTTGATGCCGAGTACGTGCCGTGCGACATCGGCTGGAAATCTTGGTGCACCGAAGGCAACGCGCTTCCCGATCGCACCGTGAATGCGCTCAAGGACACCGCCTGCGCGCTCTTCGGCGCAATCACCAGCAAGCCGCAGGACAAAGCAAAAGAGGAATTGAGCCCGGAACTCAAGGACAAAGCTCTGAGCTATTTCTCACCCATCGTAGGGTTGCGGCAGTTATTCAATCTCCACACTAACATGCGGCCGTGTAAAAGTTATCCGGGGAATCCGCTGAATTATCGCGGAAACAAAATCACGAACCCGAGCGGCGAAGACGTGCCGATCGATCAGGTGGTGTTCCGAGAAAATACCGAGGGCATGTACGGCGGTGTCGAGTTTTTCCCGTTGCCGGAACCGGTTTACACCGCGCTTTGCGCGAATCCGAAGATGAAGAAGTGGAAAGACAAGGCAGGACTCGAGAACATCGCCCTCTCCACTCGGATCATGAGCAAGCAAGGTTGCACGAACATCTGCAAACAAGCGTTCGAGTTCGCCAAGAAAACCGGACGCAAACGCGTCACCCTGATCGAGAAACCAAATGTGCTCCGCGAAACGGGCGGCTTGATGATGCGTTGCTTCCGCGACGTGGCCAAAAGCTATCCCGACATTAGGGCGGACGACGCGAACATCGACGCCATCTGCATGTGGATGTTCAAGAACCCGCAGGATTACTCAGTGCTGGTGGCGGAAAACATGTTCGGCGATATCGTCAGCGATTTGTGCGCCGGGCTGGTGGGCGGACTCGGCTTCGCGCCCAGCGCCAACATCGGCGACAACTACGCGGTGTTCGAGCCGACGCACGGATCAGCGCCGAAATACGCTGGGCAATACAAGGTCAACCCGATCGCCATGCTTTTGACGGTGAAACTGATGCTCGACTGGCTCAAAGAAACCGACATGGCCGCGCGTCTGGAAGCCGCGATCGCCCGCGTCATCGCCGAAGGCAAAGTGCGCACGTACGACATGGGTGGGAACGCGTCCACCCTCGACGTAGCCAACGCTGTTGCCAATTACGCCAGTTCATAAACCAAAAATCGAGATAGGAAATTGTGATGAGCGAAATCGAATCGCGCGAATTCGCCGAATCTAAAATCAACCGAAGGCCCTCCAATTTCGACTGATGAGCAAAGAGGGCAACGCCGGCGTTTACAAAACAAGGCGAAACAAAACGATCAACTACAGCCCGAATTCGTACCTCTTCAGCATACGACTGGGCGATCGTTGAAGTTAGGAAGCGAAACGCACAGGCGTCGTTAGGGCAATGTCATAGATTTAGATTTGACCCGGCTTTTCCCCTCTCTGACCCCGCTTTCCCCTCTCAACCAGAGCGTTAAATTTCATTGTTGGCGGCAAAGACACTGATAACCTCGCGTCTTTGGTGAATTCGCGCGACGATCAGATCACCCAACTTCGGCAGGCGATTGCAACGCAGGAATCGCTGCGGCCGACGCTCGGCGACGACATTGTCGCGCTGGCGGTTCAACCACTTCGCAGCCTTCTCGAGTCGTTGCTCGCACAGCAGGATGAGGCGGCCGAGGGCAGCGGCTCGCGCGATGAATTGCTCGCGCAGTTGCAGAATTACATTCCGCGGCAGCTCGCCGATAAGATCAGAGCGGCCGGCCACGTCCAGGGCGAACGACGCCAGGTGACGGTCATTTTTGCCGACGTTTCCGGATTCACTGCTTTGTCCGAAACGCTCGACCCGGAAGAGGTCGCGTCCTTCATGAACGAGTGCCTGAAAGACCTGGCCGACGCCGTCTACCAATACGAGGGAATGGTCGATAAGTTCATCGGCGATTGCGTCATGGCGGTTTTTGGTGCGCCGATCGCGCTGGAAGACGATGCCGAGCGCGCCCTGCACGCGGCGCTTTCCATGCGCAATCGAGTGGAGCAATTCAACAAGCGCCGGAGCGACAAGTTAAAGGAGCCTCTCGCGCTGCATATCGGCATCAATTCCGGGACGGTCATAGCCGGAAATGTGGGGAGCGATTTGCGCATGAGTTACACCGTGATGGGCGACACGGTCAACGTGGCGTCGCGTCTGGAAGGCGCCGCCACTCGCGGGCAGATATTCGTTAGTCAAAGCACCTATCGCCTGGCCGCGGGCGCGTTTCGCTTTCGTCCCCTCGAACCCATTCAGGTTAAGGGCAAGCGCGAGCTGCTCACCGTTTACGAGTTGTTAGGCGCGCGCGTTCAGCCGGACAAGGTCCGTGGACTCGAGGGTTTGGTCTCTCCCTTTATCGGGCGACAACGCGAATGCGAGGCGATCAAGAGCGCTTTGAGCGCGGCCCGTTCGGGCGCAAGCGCGATTGTCCTTGTTTATGGTGATGCCGGCGTAGGAAAGAGTCGGCTGCTCCGGGAAGTTCGAGCAAGTAACGCCGACGAAATAACGTGGCTGGAGGGACGTTGCTTCTCTTCCACTCAAACCCTGAGCTATGCGCCGATCCTTGACCTTTTACGAAGGCACATGGGCATCGCCGACGAACAGCATACCGATGAGCAGCAACTCGTGCTCCGGCAGCATGCCGTAACGTATTTTCCAAAGGAACCGGAGGTGTATGCGCTCCTGGCCCGGCTGCTTTCCCTGCCTCTGGCCGAGGCTGACGAAGACTTAATCAAGGACCTGGTCGGCGCGGAATTTCGCGCGCGATTATTTTCCATCATCGAGCGCGAACTCATCGGCCTTTCCGCGCGTCAGCCAGTCGTTATCCTGTTCGAGGATCTGCATTGGGCCGATCAAAGCTCGATCGATTTACTGAATTACGTCCTGCCGTTGACGGCGAAAGCGCCGCTGACATTTATCTGTGCCAGTCGATCCCGGCAGGAGCCGGCGGCTATTTGGAAAAAAATTAACCCGGTTCTTGATCAGTTGCGCGCACATGTCGTGGAGGTGCCGCTTCAGCCACTCTCGACGGAAGCGAGCCGAAACTTGATCGAACAATTGTTAGGCGGATTTTCTCTGCCGGAGTCGCTCGCCGCCGACATCGTGGATAAGTCGGATGGCAATCCATTCTTTCTCGAGGAGGTGCTTCGCTCGCTCATCGAAGGAGGTACCCTTGCGCCGGCCGGAGAAAGTTGGCGGGTCACTTCCGTGGCCGCGGTTTCCGCTGTTCCAGACACGATCCAGGGCGTTCTCCTCTCGCGAATCGACCGACTCGCCGAAGAGCTAAAGTCGTTGCTGCAAAAAGCTTCCGTCATCGGTCGCGTATTTTTTTACCGCGTTTTGAAGGTCCTCGCGGCGGAGGGCGCGGTCATCGATGGTCAACTAACGAGTCTGCAGGATTCGGATCTTGTTCACGAAAGAGCGCGTTTGCCGGAGATTGAATACGCCTTCAAACACGCTCTTACTCAGGAGGTCGCCTATCACACACTGCTCGGGCCGCAGCGTCGGGCGCTGCATCACAAGGTCGGCGAAGCGCTCGAAACTCTCTTTCATGATCGGCTCGAGCAATTCGCCGGCCTCATCGCTTACCATTATTTTTCGGCCGAATCGTGGGAAAAAGCGCTGCCTCATTTGATCGAGTGCTCGAACGCAGCGTCGGAACTCTGTTTGTTCCCGGAAGTTCGAGGTCATTGCCGCCGTGCCTTGGAGTGCTTCCGGCACCTCGATGAAACACGTGAGCGTCGCGAACAGAGAGTCGATGTCATCATCGAACTCATTGACGCTTCGCTGACGTCTGAAGCACCGGATAAGAATTTGCGAATCCTCGCTGAAGCCGAGACTGCGACGCAATCGTTGCAGGACCCTCTGCGGTTGGCGCGCGTGCAATTGTTGATCGGACGGGCGCACTACGGTGGCGGAAATCTTCGGGAAGCGATCGACTACTTTCAAAGAGTTCTGACCCTTGCCCCCGGGCTCGGCGATCCGAGACTGCTCGCGACGCCGGGATGTGTGCTCGGCGTGACGTTCGCGGTGCAGGGGCGCTTTCGGGAGTCTCTCCATTTGCTCGATCAAACTATACCGCTGCTCGAGGCCGCCAAAGACAATCATGAGATGCTTTTGGCGTATAGTTACCGCGGATGCGCTCTGACCTGTCTTGGCCGGTTTGCCGACGGCCTCGCCGAAATGAACAAGGCGCTCGAAGCTGCTTGTCTGGCTAACGACCGCAACGGCATGGCCATGGCGCACTGCGCGCTGGCGTTTTCGCGGCTGGTCGCCGGTGATTACGCGGAGGGAATCGAAAGCTCCCGCCAGTTGCTCGAAATTTCGGAGAAAACCGGCGCTGATGTTTTTCGCTACGGAAGTAACGCCATGCTCGCGTGGGGGGCATTCCGTCTCGACCGGCCTAACGATGCCCGGCATTACTGGAACGCGGCCCACGAAATTGCCCGGGCGCTTGGCGGTCGGATATTTTTCGCTGAATGGTTTGGGGCGATCGAAGCTGAATTCGTCCTGCACTATGGGGATCCGGTCGCTGGATTGCGCAGCGCGGAAGAAGCATTGGTTCTGTCGCAGGGCGCCGGCAGTGTCATCGGCGAAGGTCTGGCCGAATGCACCATTGGTAAGGCATTGGCGGCACAGACAGGACGAGGCGAAGAAGCGTGTGCGCATGTCATGAAAGGAATCGGCATCCTCGAAGGAATCGGTGCGCAGTATGATCTGGCCCGGGCGGTCTTAACGGAAGCACAGGTGCGAACCATGTGTGGCGATCGCGTCGCGGCACGCGCCGCGGCCCAAAAAGCCGCCGCACTTCTTCATGACTGTGGCCTGACGAAAGAGGAATCGTTCGCTCGCACCCTTATCGGAAGTTAGGCTTCCAGCCTAACGAGCCTTAACCTGAGCAGCGCGATCACGACCCGAACGGCGCGGATCAATTCCGACAAAAGCCAGGCTCGGGGCGATCGCGTTGAACACTGACTTGGCCAGCGCGTCATGGCCGAAGGTTGACAGATGCCATGCATCCGCCCGGTTAAAGCCTCTTAAATCGTTCAGGTTCATCTTCCACACCGCGTCCGAATATTCCAATCGCACATTTGGATGCGCCTGCGGCTGTTGACGCAGAGTGGCCACCGTCTTTTTTAGCTCCTCGTTCATCATCAAGCCAAGCTGGATAGTATTTTCCTGATTCGCTGGCTGTAATGCTTCGAAGTATTGGCAGGTTTTGTCGTAGTAGGGATAACGAGCCGGATCCTGCGCATGTAGGGCCGCTGCCTTTTTGCGCATTTCAAAAAACGTCCTGAAATCTCCCAATCCAAAGACCACCACGGCGACGCGGTGCTTTTCCATTCCGGCGCGATCAAGCAACCGATTGAGCTCCTCCCCATAGCTCGCTCCGAATTCCCGCGTTATTCGTCGCAAACCCGTGGCGGGTTTTTTTCGCTCCGTTGCGGTCAGGCGCCCGGGCCACTCGGTGTTGTTGTGTCCGATCCAGAGCAACACCACGTCGGGAAATCTTTTTGCATGCGTTACCTCGGTAATCTGGCGCCGCAGATTGTGCGTTCGGGCCAGGCGCCTCACCAAAGGCTCGGTCGTGTGGCTCGGCGCGACCAGAGCCCCGGCGGTGCTGTACTCAGTCGCCACCAACGGCGTCAGTTCGTTCAGTTTTTCGTAGAGACTGTCGACGCTCCCTGGCGACGGATCCGTATCGAGAAACCAATCCCGCTGGCGTTCGGTCCGGGCGCGCCAGAGCATGCTGGCCGGGGAAGAGATGTAGAAATTTGTTGAAAGACTGTCGCCGACCATCGCAATGTGCGGCAATCGTCGCGCCAGTTCCGCGCGACTGATCCTGCCTTCGTGGTACTCCAGATAATCGCGGTGAAACCTCGAGGAAGGTTCGGACACGCGCCGCAGATAATCCCTGCTTGTTGCCGTCGTCGGTCTCGTGAACAGCCGATCAAAAAGCAGGACGCTGTTAACAAAAGCAACGCCGGTGTCCTCCGCCAATTTCGTTGGACCCGGCCGATCCGGCACCCACTGGGCAAATGATTTCGGCGCGAAAAGCGCGCAAACGCTTACGCACAAAACCCATATTGCGAAATGGCAGCGTCCCACCGTCACGTCATTGAATCAGAGAAATCGAATCGCGCGAATTCGCCGAATTTAGAAATCAATCGAAGAGTTTGCAAATTCGACTGATGAGCAAAAAGGGTGAGGCCTACGTTTATAAACAAGGCGAAAACAAGACGATCAATTACACCCCGAATGCTTACCTCTTCAGCATACAACTAAGCGGTCGCTGAATCCGATAGACCAAAACCGACCTTATTGAAAACGAACGTTCGGCGCAACGCTGTCTATGCGGCGGTCTTGTCGGCGGACTTGGCTTCGCCCCGAGCGCGAATCTCCGTGACAACTACGCCGTGTTCGAGCCGACCCACGGTTCGGCGCCGAAATACGCCGGCCAATACAAAGTGAATCCAATCGCGATGCTCTTAACAGCGAAGCTGATGTTCGATTGGCTCAATGAAACCGAGCGCGCTCATCGTCTCGAATCCGCAATCTCGCGCGTAATCGCCGAAGGCAAGGTGCGCACGTATGATATGGGCGCGGCAAAGATTCCACGCTCGACGTAGCCAAAGCCATCGCCGACT
>Ga0137379_10007474_pt1 | contig 10368 bp, 9 predicted proteins | sample SagtaG_18_FD_104812 | JGI IMG/M metagenome (GOLD analysis project Ga0137379, IMG submission 104812) | Vadose zone soil microbial communities from Sagehorn Ranch, Mendocino, California, USA - Sage2_L_80_16 metaG | ecosystem: Environmental > Terrestrial > Soil > Vadose zone | place: USA... | reverse complement strand
TACCGCCCGCCGGCCACGTCGTAGCTGAAGATCCGCCCCTGCTGCGTGTCCTCATCGAACCCGGCGAAAAGCGGGACCACGATCAGTCCCTGCATGGCGCCGCCGAGGTTTCCCCGCACGAATGCGGCCAGCCGGTTGGCCTTGCCTTCCAGCGACAGCGTCCGGCCTTCGAGTTTCTCGTAATGCTCGAGTTCCAGCTGGAACAGCCGGACAAGCTCCAGCCCGATCCCGGCAACGCCGGCGATCCCCACGCAGGAGAAGTCATCGCCGCGGAACACCTTCTCGATGTCCCGCTGGGCGATCATGTTCCCTGCCGTGGAGCGCCGATCACCGGCCATGATGACCCCGCCGTCGAAGTCGGCCGCGACGATGGTGGTTCCGTGTGGCAGGGCCTGGCTGAGCGGCTGGCCTGCCGTGCTCGCCAGCGCGTGGCTGAGCGGCTGGTCTGTGCCGTGCGGGGCATCGCCGCGCCCGTCTCGCCTACCTGGCAGCAGGTCCGGGGCGCAGCCGGACAGGAAGTCGGCGAAAGACGAGGTGCCAGCGTTCAGGCACGCCGCGGTGAACCTCCCGCCCAAGTAGTCAAAGCCCACGGGAATCCTTCCGATCGGTGATCGTTCACTCCTGCCATGACCCTACTGTGCCTGCGCGCCGGGCAGCGCGCGGGTTCCGGGCGGCGCTGTCAGCCCAGCGCGAACCTGGCGGGAAGCTCACCCCGCCATGACGCGCAGACGCTCACTCCCGCGGTCCGCGGGAGCTCACCCCCGCTCTTTGGCACAGAAGCTCACTCCCCGCCCTTTTGCACATAGGAGCGCACGAACTCCTCGGCGTTCTCCTCGAGAACCTCGTCGATCTCGTCGAGGATCGCCTCCACGTCATCGCTGAGCTTCTCCTGGCGTTCCTTGACCTCCTCGGTCGCCTGCGGGTCAGCCTCCTCGGCCTCCTCGCTGCGCCGGGTGGTCTGACGCTGGCCGCCCGTATCCTTGGTCGCCATACGAACCCTCCGTGTGGTCGAGAGTCTCCCTCGCCGCTTCAACCGTATCTTCGCCAGTGAGCAGCCTGCCCAACCCTTGAATGGGGCATTACGGTGCCAATGGCCAGTCAGGGCCGCCCGGGTCAGTGCCGCCCAGTGAGGGCCGCCACCAGTTCGCCCGCGGTGCGGCTACGGTCGATGAGCCCGCCCACGTGCGCACGCGTACCGCGCAGGGGCTCCAGCGTGGGCACGCGCTGGAGGGAGTCGTAGCCGGGGATGTCGAAGATGACCGAGTCCCATGACGCGGCGGCCACAGAGTCCGGGTATTTCTGCAGGCACCGCCCGCGGAAATACGCGCGGGTGTCGTCCGGCGGGTGTTCCACCGCCCGGGCTATGTCCGCCTCAGAAACCAGGCGGACCATCCGGCCCCGCGCGGCCAGGCGGTTGTACAGGCCCCGTTCCTGGCGCACATCGGAGTACTGGAGATCGACGAGCTGGAGCCGGGGGTGACCCCAGCTGAGCCCATCCCTGGTCCGGTATCCCTCCAGCAGCTCCAGTTTGGCCACCCAGTCGAGTTCCCTGGCGGCAAGCATCGGGTCCTCCGCCAGCCGGGTCAGCACCGACTCCCAGCGGTCAAGGACGTCTGAGGTCATCTCATCGACGTCCGCGCCGAACTTGTCCTCGGTGTACTTGCGGGCGCGCTCCAGGTATTCGTGCTGGAGCTGGATGGCTGTCATCCGCCTGCCGTCCCGCAAGTTCACGAGGTGGCGGCAGGTTGGGTCATGTGAGATGGCCCGCAGCTCGGCGACCGGCGACTCCAGCACCAGGTCGCCGTCGAGGAACCTGTCCTCGATCATGGCCAGCACCAGCGCGGTGGTGCCGAGCTTGAGGTAGGTGCTCACCTCGCTCATGTTGGCGTCGCCGATGATCACATGAAGGCGGCGGTACTTCTCCGGATCGGCATGCGGCTCGTCCCTGGTGTTGATGATCGGCCGCTTGAGCGTGGTCTCCAGGCCCACCTCGACCTCGAAGAAGTCGGCGCGCTGGCTGATCTGGAAGCCGTCGTTGCGGCCGTCCGCTCCGACGCCGACCCGCCCGGCCCCGCACACCACCTGCCGGGAGACGAAGAACGGTGTGAGATGCCGCACGATGTCCGCGAAAGGCGTCGCACGGCGCATCAGGTAGTTCTCGTGGCAGCCATAGGAGGCGCCCTTGTTGTCGGTGTTGTTCTTGTAAAGCTGGATGGGCGAGACCCCGGGCACCGTCGCTGCCTTGGCAGCGGCCTCCGCCATCACCCGCTCGCCCGCCTTGTCCCAGATCACGGCCGACAACGGGTTGGTGCACTCGGGCGTGGAGTACTCCGGGTGCGCATGGTCCACGTACAGCCGTGCCCCGTTGGTCAGGATGACGTTGGCCAGGCCGAGATCCTCGTCGGTGAGCTGGCTGGCGTCAGCTGCCTCGCGCGTGAGGTCGAACCCGCGGGCATCCCGCAGCGGGTTCTCCTCCTCGAAGTCCCAGCGCGCCCGGCGCGCCCGCGCCGAGGTCGCGGCCTGGTACGCGTTGACGACCTGGGACGACATGACCATGGCATTGGCGCCCGGCTGGCCGGGCACGGAAATGCCGTACTCGGTCTCCGAACCCATCACCCGGCGCGCGCTCATGCTGCCAGCCTAACCGTGGTGGCCGGCTCAGCTGGCCGGCACGCGCATGCACGAAGACATTGCCAGGCACGTGTCCTGGGCGCGCCGTCCCCTGCGTTACAGGTACTGGCCAGTGTTGGCCACCGTGTCGATCGAGCGACCCGCCTCGGTTCCCTGCTTGCCAGAGACAAGGGTCCTGATGTAGACGATCCGTTCACCCTTCTTACCGGAGATGCGCGCCCAGTCATCGGGGTTGGTGGTGTTGGGCAGGTCCTCGTTCTCGCTGAACTCGTCCACACACGCGCTGAGCAGATGCGCGATCCGCAGGCCCTTCTGCTTGGTCTCCAGGAACTCCTTGATCGCATTCTTCTTCGCCCGGTCCACGATATTCTCGATCATCGCGCCCGAGTTGAAGTCTTTGAAGTAGAGCACTTCCTTGTCCCCGTTGGCGTAGGTCACCTCAAGGAACCGGTTCTCCTCGGTCTCGCTGTACATCCGCTCGACCACCCGCTGGATCATCGCGTCCACGGTGGCGTCCATGGAACCGCCGTGCTCAGCGAGGTCGTCGGGATGCAGCGGCAGGACCGGCACCACGTACTTGGAGAAAATGTCCTTGGCCGCCTCAGCGTCCGGCCGCTCGATCTTGATCTTCACATCCAGCCTGCCGGGGCGCAGGATCGCCGGGTCGATCATGTCCTCCCGGTTGGAGGCGCCGATCACGATCACGTTCTCCAGGCCCTCGACGCCGTCGATCTCACTCAGCAGCTGGGGGACGATGGTGTTCTCGACATCGCTGGACACCCCCGACCCGCGGGTGCGGAAGATGGAATCCATCTCGTCGAAGAACACGATGACCGGCATTCCCTCGCTGGCCTTCTCACGCGCCCGCTGGAACACCAGCCTGATGTGCCGCTCGGTTTCCCCGACGTATTTGTTGAGCAACTCGGGGCCCTTGATGTTCAGGAAGAAGCTCTTGCCCTCGCTCTCCCGGCCGAGCTGCGCGGTCCTGGCCGCGACCTGCTTGGCCAGTGAGTTCGCGACCGCCTTGGCGATGAGAGTCTTGCCACAGCCGGGCGGGCCGTAAAGCAGCACGCCCTTGGGCGGGCGGAGCTGATGCTCCTTGAACAGGTCGGCGTGCAGGTACGGGAGCTCGATGGCGTCGCGGATCTGCTCGATCTGCGAGGACAGGCCGCCAATGTCGGCGTAGGTGATATCGGGCACTTCTTCCAGGATGAGCTCCTCGACCTCGGCCTTGGGGATGCGCTCATAGACATACCCCGACCGCGGCTCGAGCAGGAGGGAGTCACCGCCACGCAGGGTGGCCTGGCGCAATGGCTCCGCCAGCCGGGCGACCCTCTCCTCGTCGGCATGGGAGATGACCAGCGCACGGTCGCCGCCCTCAAGGACCTCCTTGAGCATGACGACCTCGCCGACCGTCTCATATCCCTGGGAGATCACGACCGTGAGCGACTCGTTGAGCACGACTTCCTGGCCGGGGCGCAGTGAGTCAAGCTCCACTGCCGGGCTCACGTTCACCCGCATCTTGCGCCCGCCGGTGAACACGTCGGCGGTGTTGTCCTCGCAGGCGTTCAGGAAGATCCCGAAGCCGGACGGCGGCTTGGTGAGCCGGTCCACCTCTTCCTTGAGCGCCACGATCTGGTCGCGCGCCTCGCGGAGGGTATCCGCGAGCCGATCGTTCTGCCCGGTGATGGTGGCTAGCCTGGCCTCCGCTTCCCGCAGCCGCTCTTCCAGCAGCCTTGCCTGCCTGGGCGACTCAGCCAGCCGGTGGCGCAGGACCGCGACTTCCTCCTCGAGGAAAGAGATCTGCGTCGTGAGGCCCTTGACCTGGTCGTCGTGCCTCCCGCCGAACGAGCCTTCCTCACGAGTGGCCACGCCCCCACCTCCCCTCCGAAAGCAGTCTCATCTAGACCCTACCTATCCTCAGCCCACTCGTAACCTGACCCGGCACGCTGGCCCCAGGCATTCCGCCCCGGAGCACGTACCGGGACAGCCACGGCGCTCGGACAGATCCTTCCCCTTTCCGGCCGGTTCGCACCCTCGCCCGGCGGGTTGGTGACGCCCAGTCATGCTCTATCGGGCCAGCCCGCCCTCTCCCGGCGGCCGCTGCCGACCGCGAAATCACCCGCTGCCAGCGCCTTTGGCAGGCCTTCGCCGCCTGGGCGGGGCCGTTGTTCCCTCCGCCAGCCGGCGGGCAGTGATCAGGAAGCCGGTATGGCCGACCATCCGGTGTTCGGGCCGAACGGCAAGGCCCTCCGCATGCCAGCCCCGGGTAAAGGATTCCCAGGCGGCCGGCTCAGTGAAGGCTCCGTGCCCGCGAACTGCCTCGACCGTCCGGGAAAGCTGGGTAACGGTGGCAACATAGCAACAGATCACACCGCCGGGGCTGAGTGCTCGCGCGGCCGTGCCCACGTAGTCCCACGGCGCCAGCATGTCCAGTACCACCCGGTCGAAAGGCTCGCCGCCGGCAATCTCCGCCGCCGCGCCGCCCGGAACGTCCGCTTCTCCCCCGCCGCCCGGAACCTCCTCTTCCGCCGCGCCGCTGGCGGCCTCCGCGCCGGGCAGCCCCGCCACCCGCAGCTGCCAGGCCGGATGCTGGCCGCCGAAGAAACGTTCCACGTTCGAGCGGGCGATCTCCGCGAAATCCGGCCGCCGTTCGTAGGAAACAAGCAGCCCACCGTCTCCCACCGCGCGCAAAAGCCAGCAGGCAAGCGCCCCTGAGCCAGCCCCTGCCTCCAGCACGCGCGCACCAGGAAAGATGTCCGCCATGGCCACGATCTGCGCCGCGTCCTTTGGGTAGACCACAGCCGCGCCCCTGGCCATGGACAGGGTGAAATCCGCCAGCATCGGGCGCAAGGCGATGTAAGGCGTCCCTCCCGAGGACTTCACCACGCTGCCCTCGGGGCTGCCGATGAGGTCATCGTGCGCGACCGAGCCCTGGTGTGTGTGAAACAACCGGCCCGGCTGAAGGAGGACCAGGTGACGGCGTCCCTTCGGATCCGTGAGCTGGACCTGGTCGCCCGGGACAAATGGACCGCGACGAGGAGAGATCACTCCCGACAGGCTAGCGGCGAACCGGAGCCGTGAGTGGCGGCGGACCCCGCCGAATCGAGTCCCTACACGCCGGCGAAGGCGTGATCCAGATCGGAGGCAGCCAGCACTCCAAAGACCTGGCCCGAGGAATCGACCACGAGATACTCACTGGCCGGCGACCGCCGCACCGCCTCGATCAGCGCCATGCCGGAAAGGTCGACCGGCAGCACGAGGCCGGGGTCAAGCGTGCGGGCAAGCGACCCTGCCTCAATCCAGGGCCGGCGCTGGGCCGGGGTGGCCATGACAGCCGCCTCGTTCACGATCGCGATTGGCCGGTCCTCATGATCGACGACCACCAGCGCGCGAGCCTGGGCCTCATCCGCGCGCCGGATCGCCTCCGCAAGAGGCAGGCTGGCCGGGATGGCGATGGCACGCCGGGCGAGCAGCTTTGCCTGCAGCCCTGGCAGCCGCTCGCGGACTTTGGTCGCGCGCATCGCCTGGCCAGCGCCGGTCCACATGAAGGCCGCGATCATCGCCAGCCAGATCGCGTCGAAAACGCGGTCCTGGTTCCCGGTGGCGAGGAGAATCCCAACCGGGATCACCAGCAGCGCCACGGCGAGCCCGCGTCCCGCCCAGGCCGCCGCCACCGTGGCCGGTCCCGGCCGGCCGGTCACCTTCCAGATGACGGCGCGGAGCAGCCGGCCGCCGTCCAGCGGCAGCCCCGGGAGCATGTTGAAGATCCCTACCAGCAGGTTGGCCGCCACCAGCTGGCCGAGCAGCACACCGGGCACCCCGCCGGGATTTGCGACCGCTTCGACCACGTACCCAGCGCCAGCGAGTGCCAGCGAGATCCCCGGGCCCGCAGCGGAGACGAGGAACTCCCGGCCCGGTGTCGGCGGTTCGCGCTCGATCTCGGAGAAACCGCCAAGCGGGTACAGCAGGATCCGGCGCACCGGCAGCCCGAATGCCCGCGCGACCACGGAATGGCTCAGCTCGTGCACGAGCACCGAGGCGTACAGCAGCACCACAAACGCGGCGGCTACGACGTACCGCAGGCTGCCAGGAACGGACTGAGTCAGTCCCCGGGCGTACACGATCACGAACAGGCCAGCGATCAGGAACCAGTAAGGAGAGATGTACACCGGAATGCCGAAGGGCCGGGCAATCCTCAGGCCTGGGCCGGGATCCCGGGCTCCCGGCCCGCCCGGTGCATTTCCTGCCACACGCCCGATGCTACGTCCTGGACCGCGCTGATCCGGCTCTCCTATGCTTCAGGTCGGGCTGGCGAGTGGATCAGAACATCCTTGCGAAGCCCGGTCGACTGTCGTAGGAGTCCCCTACCCTCCAGGCATGGGTGATAGCACCACCGTGGTGACTGCCGACCCGGTCGAGCCCGCCGCGCTCACCGAAGCCCGGCCGGATCCGGACACGGGAAGTACTGAGCCAGCACCGGAGCCGGGCAAGGACACCGGCCCCGCTGGCCCCTCTTTGTCGCCCTCGCGGGCCGGCGACTTCCTCACCTGCCCGCTGCTGTACCGGTTCCGGGTGATCGACCGGCTGCCGGAGCCACCCAGCCCCGCTGCCGCCCGCGGCACGCTGGTGCATGCGGTCCTTGAGCGCCTGTTCGACCAGCCTGCCCCGACCCGGACGCTGGACGCGGCGCGGTCACTGCTGGAACCAGAATGGTCTCGCCTCCTGGCCGCCGACCCGGAGCTGGCCACTTTGTTCGATGACGACGCCGAGCAGGCCGCGTGGCTGGCAGAGGCAGGCCGGATGCTTCACAGCTACTTCTCGCTGGAGGATCCCCGTCGGCTCGAGCCCGCCCACCGCGAACTCTGCGTGGAGGCCGAACTCAGCTCTGGCCTTCGGCTCCGTGGCTACATTGACCGGCTGGACGTAGCTCCGGGCGGCGCGATCAGAATCGTCGATTACAAGACGGGCGGGGCCCCGCCACCGGAGTTCGAGGCGCGGGCGCTGTTCCAGATGAAGTTCTACGCTCTTACGCTGTGGCGCAGCCAGGGCCAGGTGCCACGGCTGCTCCAGCTCATGTACCTGGGCAGCGGCGAGATCGTGCGGTACGCGCCCGACGAATCTGATCTGCTCGCCACCGAACGCAAGGTGGAGGCGCTGTGGCGGGCAATCGACCGAGCGCGGGTCAACCAGGACTGGCGCCCGCGGCCCGGCCGTATCTGTGACTGGTGTGCGCACAAGCCCATCTGCCCGGCATTCGGGGGAACTCCCCCGCCGCTGCCAGCCGAATCGGCGCCGGGCGCAGCGGACCAGCCTCCGCAAGCCGCCAGCGAGCAGCCGATCTCCCCGAACGAGCCAGTGCCACCCACCGCCGCACAGTCACCGCCACCCACCGCCGCACAGTCACCGCCACCGCCCGCCACGCCGTAATCGTCAACATAGGTTGACATCGAACACCGCGTCAACCTATATTGACGGCTATGGGTGATGAGGTTCAGCTTGCCGAAGCAGCCAGCGGGAGCGATCCAGCGGAAGGGCTGCGCGCGGCGCGGGCGCTGCGTGAACTGGCTGAGCGCCTTGAGGCACTGCAGGTGGACAACGCGCGATCGCACGGCTGGTCGTGGGCGGAGATCGCGTTCTTCCTCGGTGTCAGTAAGCAAGCCGTACACAAGAAGCACGCGAGCCGCCCACCGGCCCGGTAAACCCAGCGCCGGGCCAACAGGCCCGGCGGGCCCGGGCCTGGCCGCCGGCAAGACGCAGGCACACATGGAGAGAGGTTGGCTGCGGTGTTCGAGAGATTTCAGATGGACGCACGGCGTGCGATTGTGCGCGCTCAGCACGAGGCGGCGCGTGCCGGGCGGCGGGAGATCGGCTGTGAGCACCTGCTGCTCGGTCTCGTGGCGGAGCCGGGACCTGCGGCAAGTGCACTGGCCGCCGCCGGGGTGGAACTCGCGGAACTGCGCGCGCAGGTACCGCCCGGCGCGGGGGCCCAGCCGGATCCACTCGATGCCCAGGCGCTCGCCGCGCTCGGCATAGACCTGGACACGGTACGGCGGGCGGTCGACGCCACGTTCGGCAAAGGGGCGCTCGACCGCGCCCGCGTACCGCGGCGCACCCGGCTCGGCCCCGTCGGGGGGACCCGCCTTACGCCAGAGGCGAAGAAGGCATTGGGGCTCGCACTACGGGCAGCGGTTCAGCTTTCCCATCGCCACATTTCCTCGGGTCACCTCCTGATCGGAATCCTCGACCAGCCTGGGAACCTGGCGCTCGACCTGCTGGCGCGGTCGGACACGGACGCCGCAGCACTCCGCGCCGACGTCCTGAGCAGGATGATCGCGGCAGCCTGATCCACCCGGGGCACAAAGTACCCTGATCCAGGCGGAGGCCCAAGGCAGCGGCAGCAGGCAACCACATGCGGGGCCACAGTGAAGGACGGGGCGAATGGCGATCATCGAGGCGCACGGGCTTGCGCGCACATTCACCAGCCGCAAGCGCACCGTGGAGGCGGTCCGGGGGGTGGACCTCACCGTCAAGGAGGGCGAGATCGTCGGCTTCCTCGGCCCGAATGGGGCGGGCAAGACCACGACCTTGCGGATGCTGACCACCTTGTTGCGGCCCACCGCCGGCACGGCCACGGTGGCCGGGGCTGACCTGCTGACCGACCCAGTGACGGTACGCCGCAGGATCGGTTATGTGGCCCAGGCGATCGGCGTCACCGGGGGCGGCTCCGACCCCAACGCGACCGTCGGCGAAGAGATCACGCTCCAGGCCAAGCTGTACCGGGTGCCTGGCGGTGAAGCCACCGAGCGCGGCAGCCTTCTCATCAGCCAGCTGGACCTCGACGGCCTCGACGGCCGGCTGGTCAGAACGCTCTCCGGTGGCCAGCGCCGCCGCCTGGACATTGCACTTGGGCTGGTTCACTCCCCACGGCTCGTCTTCCTCGACGAACCCACCACCGGGCTGGACCCGCAAAGCCGCAGCAACCTGTGGGAACACATTCGCCGGCTCCGCGACGACCTCGGCACCACCGTGTTCCTCACCACGCATTACCTCGATGAGGCCGACGCCTTGTGCGACCGGATCCTGGTGATCGACTACGGCAAGATCGTGGCCGAGGGCTCTCCCGATGAGCTGAAGCGCCGCATCTCCGGTGATGTGATCTCGCTCACCGTGAGCGGTGAGGCGGAGGCGGCGAAGGGGGCGCTGGCCGCGCATCCCTGGGTGCGCGACATCGCGGCCGACGGCCACTCGCTGCGGCTCACGGTGGAACAAGGCGAAGAGGCGCTGCCCGGACTGCTCCGGGCGCTGGACGCCGCAGGCATCACGCTGGAATCCATCCAGCTCGCCCGGCCCTCCCTCGATGACGTCTTCCTCACCGTCACCGGCCGCTCGCTGCGGGACGACACCTCGCCCACGCCGGAACGCCCGCGAGCCCCGGTGGCCGGTTGAGCCGGGACCAGGCCAGCACCAGCCACCACACCAGCAAACCGCACACTTTCGGAGCCCCGCAATGTCCTTTGCCCGCGACACGATCCTGATCTTCCAGCGGCAACTGCGGTTGTCGCTCCGCAACCCGGCGTGGGTGATCATCGGGCTCATCCAGCCGATCCTCTACCTCGCCTTCTTCGGCCCGCTGCTGACCAGAGTCGCCAGTGGTGGCATCCCCGGCTTCCCAACCGGGAACGCGTACAGCTTTTTCGTCCCTGGCCTGCTCATCCAGCTGGGGCTGTTCGGGGC
>Ga0137379_10007473_pt1 | contig 10368 bp, 9 predicted proteins | sample SagtaG_18_FD_104812 | JGI IMG/M metagenome (GOLD analysis project Ga0137379, IMG submission 104812) | Vadose zone soil microbial communities from Sagehorn Ranch, Mendocino, California, USA - Sage2_L_80_16 metaG | ecosystem: Environmental > Terrestrial > Soil > Vadose zone | place: USA... | reverse complement strand
TAGAAGGAGGCGATGTCGTAGGGGTTCTCGAGGACCTTGATCTTGCGGACCGGCTGGGGCCGGACCTCCTCGTCCTCCGCCTCCTGCGCCCGGGCGACGCCTCCGGCCAGGCTCAGGACCAGAACCGCGAACGCCAGCTTCTTCAGCATGTTTCTCCCTTCCCTCGCAAGGCTATACGGACCGCGGCCGGCGGGGGCTGTGACCATTGTTACAGGCCCCGGCTTCCCCGGCAAGGTGTTTTTCCGCTAACCTGAAGCACGTGGGACGGATATACCTCGACCACCACGCGACCACGCCCGTCGACCCGGCGGTGGTGGCGGCCATGCTGCCGTACTTCACGGAGCACTTCGGCAATCCCTCCGGCCGGTCGCACGCCTTCGCGGCAGAGGGGCACCGGGCGGTTGAGGAGGCCCGCGCGCGCCTGGCCTCCCTGATCGGGGCCCAACCCGAGGACCTCGTCTTCACCTCCGGGGCCACCGAGGCCGACAACCTCGCGTTGCGGGGCGCGGCCCGGTCCCTCGCCGCTCGCGGGAAGCACATCGTGACCAGCGTCCTCGAGCACCCGGCCGTCCTCGAGCCCGGCCGCACCCTCGAGCGGGAGGGCTTCGCGGTCACTCGGGTCGAGGTGGACACGGAGGGGATCGTCGACCCCGAGGACGTGCGGAAGTCGCTTCGCCCCGACACCGTTCTCGTCTCGCTGATGGCGGCGAACAACGAGATCGGCACCCTGCAGCCGGTGGGCGAGGTGGGGGCGCTCTGCCGCGAGCGCGGGATCGTGTTCCACACAGACGCGGTTCAAGCCGTGGGTCGCGTTCCGGTTTCCACGGACGGGTGGTGCGCGGACCTGATGAGTCTCTCGGCCCACAAGATGTACGGTCCGAAAGGCATCGGGGCCCTGTACGTACGCCGCGGCCGGCGTCCGCCACTCCGATTGCAGCCACAGATGGAGGGCGGCGGCCAGGAGCGGGGCCTGCGGTCGGGAACACCGAACGTCCCCGGGATCGTCGGCTTCGGGGAGGCAGCCCGGCGGGCCGCCGAGGCCCTCGCGGCCGGGGAAGCGGACCGCATCCGTGGCCTGCGCGACCGGTTGCTGGCGGCGCTGCGCGCACAGATCGGCGGCGTCCTCGTGAACGGCGCCCTGGAACGGCGCCTCCCCGGCAACCTGAACGTCTCGATCGACGGGATTTCCGCCGAGACCCTCCTTCTTTCTCTGGGCGACGACATCGCACTCTCCTCCGGCGCGGCATGCGCGGAGGCCGGAGGCAAGGGCTCGCACGTCCTGCGCGCGCTCGGGCTGTCCGACGCGCGCGTCTACTCCGCTATCCGGGTCGGAATCGGACGCTACAATACCGAGGGGGAGATCGACGAAGCCGCGCGACGGCTTGCGCACGCGGTCGTCGCCGCTCGAAGCAGCTCCGCTCACCTGCGCACGTGACGCGACGCCCGGCCCGTGCGTAAAAGTCGACGCGGCGCAAACTCGCAGTTCCAATCACGCAAATCGCGTGCCTTCGTCACGCTGCTGTCACAGAGTGCACATTGCTCCAAGATTGTATGAGTCAAAGACTTAACGAGTGGGTCGACGGAGCTTTCCACAGGGTTTTCCACAGAATCTGTGGAAGCCGGCGGACTCCACTCGCGTGCTAAAAAAGGAACGGCTCTTCACGCCCGGGCCCACGCCGCTGCACCCGCGCGTGCAGGAAGCGCTGTCACGCCCCATCCCGCACCACCGCAGCGAGGAGTTCCGTCGAACGTTCAGGGAATGCCGCGCCGGACTGCAGAAGTTCCTGAAGACGTCGCACGACGCCTTGATCCTCTCGTGCTCGGGCTCGGGTGCCATGGAGGCGGCGGTGGTGAACACGGTCGCACCCGGGGAGCCCATGCTCGCCCTCGTGGCCGGCCACTTCGGCCAGCGGTGGGCCGAGATCGGGAAGGCGCACGGACGGGACGTACGGGTGCTGGAAGCGGCCTGGGGCGCAGCGGTCTCGCCTGAGGAGGTGGCGCGCGCCCTCGAGGGCGATCCGGCCATCCGCGCCGTCTTCGTCCAGCTCTCCGAGTCCTCGACCGGGGCCCGGCACGACATCGAGGCCCTCGCGGGGGTCACCCGCGATCGGCCGGGGACGCTGCTGGTGGTGGACGCGATCTCGGGAGCGGGGGCGATGCCCCTTCGGACCGAGGCCTGGGCTGTCGACCTCGTGGTGGTGGGCAGCCAGAAGGCGCTCTCCCTCCCGCCGGGCCTCGCCTTCCTGGGGGTCAGTCCGAAAGCGTGGGGCCAGATCGAACGCTGCGCCTCGCCACGCTTCTACTTCGACCTCCTGCGCGAGCGGAAGGGCCAGGCCGACGGCAGCTCGGCCTTCACCCCCGGAATCGCCCACGTGGTGGCGCTGCGGGCCGCCCTCCAGGTCGTGGACGACCTCGGCGGGGTGGACGAGCTCGTGGCCAACGCGGCCCTGCTCGCCGCCATGACCCGAGCCGCCGCCCGGGCCCTCGGCCTCCCCCTCCTCTCACCCCGCCACGCGGGCGATGCCCTCACCGCCCTTCGGCCGCCCGATGGGATCGAAGCGGGCGCGATCGTCAAGGCCCTCAAGGCCGACTTCGCCGCGACCGTGGCGGGAGGCCAGGGTCCTCTCACCGGGAAGATCTTCCGCATTGCCCACCTCGGCTACTACGACGCGATCGACATCCTGGGCCTGCTCGGCGGGCTCGAAGTCGTCCTCGCGCGGCTCGGGCATCGCTTCGCCCCCGGCGCGGGGCTGGCCGCGGCCCAGGAGGTGGTTCGGAGCCGAATCGAGGGATAATCGCCGTTCTCGCCGAGCGGCCTGGGAGCCGCCGAGGTTTTGAGTTGAGCTACAAGGTGCTGGTCCTCGAAGGAATCACCGACCGCGGCCTCCAGGTCCTGCGCTCCGAGGGATGGTCCATCGACATCCAGAAGGCGGTTCCCCCGGCCGAGCTGTGCAAGATCGTCGCCCCCTACCACGCGATCACGATCCGCAGCGGCAGCCAGATCACCGCGGAGGTGCTCGAGGCGGCGAAGAGCCTCAAGGTCATCGGCCGCCCGGGGGTGGGGGTCGACAACGTGGACCTGGCCGCGGCCACCCGCCGCGGGGTGATCGTGATGAACTCGCCGGGGGGCAACCTCGTGTCCACGGCCGAGCTGGCCCTGGCCCTGCTCCTGTCCCTCGCTCGCAACATCCCCGCCGCCGACGCCTCGATCAAGTCAGAGAAATGGGACCGCAAGTCGTTCGCAGGGGTCGAGCTGCACGGCAAGCGGCTGGGGGTGATCGGCCTCGGCCGCATCGGGCGCGAGGTGGCGGGGCGCTGCCGGGCCTTCGGCATGGAGGTCGAGGCCTTCGACCCGTTCGTCGCCCCCGCGGTGGCCGAGGCCCTCCACGTCAAGCTTCGCACCTTCGACGAGATCCTCCAGGGCTGCGACTTCCTGACCCTCCACACCACGCTGACCCAGGAGAGCCGTCACCTCCTGGGCAAGGAGGCGTTCACGAAGGTCAAGCCCGGAGTGCGCATCGTGAACGCGGCCCGCGGCGAGCTGATCGACGAGCAGGCGCTCCTCCTCGCCCTGGAGAGCGGCCGGGTGGCGGGGGCCGCCCTCGACGTCCATGCGAGCGAGCCCCCCAGGGACTGGCGGCTGGCCCGGCACCCGCGGGTGGTGGCCACTCCCCACATCGGAGCCGCCACCGCCGAGGCCCAGGAGCGCGTGGGGACGGACATCGCGATCCAGGTGCGGGACTACCTGAAGGGAGGGGTCATCCAGCAGGCGGTGAACTTCTTCTCCCTCTCGGGCGACCTCTACGATCAGGTACGGCCGGCCATGGATCTGGCGGAGCGCCTGGGCCTCTTCCTGGGCCAGGTCTGCCGCGGCTCCCTGGAGCGCATCGAGCTCGGCGTCTACGGCGACCTGCGCGAGGTGGACCTGAAGCCGATCCTCTCCGCGGCCGTGAACGGCATCCTGCGTCCGGTGATGGCGGAGGGGGTGACGATCGTCAACGCCCTCTCCATCGCCAAGGACCGCGGGATCGAGATCCTGGAGTCCACCTCCTCGGCCAGCGTGGCCTTCGCGAACCTGGTGGCCCTGCGCCTCAAGACCGCACAGGACGACCTGTCGGTGGCGGGGACGCTGTTTGGCCGGAACCACATGCGTCTGGTGGACGTGGACGGGGTGGAGGTGGACACCATCCCCCAGGGCAACATCCTGCTCGTGAAGAACGAGGACACCCCGGGCATCGTGGGGAAGGTGGGCACGCTCCTCGGCAAGCACGGAATCAACATCGCCCGCATGGGCCTCGGCCGGAAGCCGGGGAGCGGGCGGGCGGTCATGCTGATCGAGATCGACAACGAGGCTCCTCCCGCCGTCCTCGAGGAGCTGCCCCGGATCCCGGGCGTGCGCGAGGCGCGCTTCCTGAAGCTGGGGTAGGGCCTGGCTCAGGGAACCGATTCACTTCGAGGACCTCGCGATCGAACCCGACCCCGGGCTTGCAGGAAAAGAACTCGTCCGGCTGGTTGGCGAGCACCGAGAGGACCCGCAGGGAGCCCCGCCTCTCGATCTCGTCGAGGTCCAGGGCAGACGAAGGACGCCCCCTTTTTGTGACAGCGTGACGTGATTTCCTGGGAGGCCGTGCCTTTTCTGGTCACACCGGCCGACTGGACGGAGTCCAACCACTCGAACGGCCTCGGACCCGGGCAGACCGCCCCGCCGGCCAGGAGGCAAGTGATGCGGGACTTCGACGTCCAGACGATCGAAATCGAGGCGCCCTTCGACGTGGTCTTCCACTACCTCGCCGATCCGGGTACGCTGCCGGAGTGGACTCATGCCTTCCGCTCGGTGTCGGCCGGCCGGGCAACCCTTGCCACCCCAAGCGGCTCGGTCGAGGTCGGGCTGGAGGTGAGGGCAGTGCGGGCTGCAGGGACGATCGACTGGTTCATGACCTTCCCGGACGGCACTCTCGGCACGGCGTTCTCACGCGTCATGCCGATCAGGGCGGATCGCACGCTCTACAGCTTCGTGCTTCTCGCCCCCCCGGTGCCTCTCGAGCAGCTCGAAGGCGCGCTCGCCGAGCAGGTGAAGACCCTCCAGGGGGAGCTGGCGACCCTGAAGAGGAGATTGACCCACGCTGAAGCGGGGCGTCGTGGCCGGCCGGAGTGAGATGGACCCGCTCGAGGAGGTGGTCCGCAAGGCGCGGGGGGGAGACCGTGAGTCGCTGGAGCGCCTCGTCTCCGCGATCCAGAGGCGCATCTACGGCCTGGCCTTGCGGATGCTCTGGCACCCCGAGGACGCCCGGGATGCCACCCAGGAGATCCTGATTCGCATCATCACCCGGCTGGGCACGTTTCGCGGAGCGAGCGCGTTCATGACCTGGGCCCATCGGGTGGCGGCGAACTACCTGCTGACCGCGCGGAAGAGCCGCCTCGAAGAGCAGGGGTATACCTTCCGGCGCTTCGGCGAGGAGCTCGAGCAGGACCTGACCGACGAGCCCGGCCCCCAGGTCACGGCGGAGCCGGCGCTCCTGCTCGAAGAGGTGAAGGTCGGCTGCACGCTTGGCATGCTGACGTGCCTCGACCGGCCGCACCGCCTGGCGTACATCCTGGGGGAGATCCTCGAGATGGAAGGAGACGAAGCGGCCCGGGTCCTGGCCATCCGACCGGCCGCCTTCCGCAAACGGCTTTCGCGGGCCCGCGGAGCGATCGTGGCGTTTACCCGGGCGAAGTGCGGACTCGTGAGTCCTGAGCGCCGGTGCCGGTGCCGCCGCCGCGTCGCCCATGCCGTTCGTCTCGGACGCGTGAACCCGCGGCACCTCCTCTTTGCTTCGGACGCCGAGGGTGCCCGGCGCTTTCCCGCGGTCCTGGCCGAGATCCGCAGGCTCGAGGATGTCCGGAGGGCCGCGGCCCTCTACCGGTCCCATCCGCAGTTCGCCGCGCCGGCCGACTTCGCGAAGGAGGTTCGCAAACTCCTGGACGCGCGGACTGCCGTCTGAGGCTTGGGCGGCGGGCGCCGGCGGTCGTTCACCCTCCCCCCTTCTCCCGCGGACGAAGGGGAGAGGCCTGTCGCGAGCGGCTCAGGGTACGGCGGCGATGCTCGTGTTGCCTTCGAACACGTTCTGGCCGGGTGACACCTCGTTGATGGCCTCCTGGAAGAAGGCGATGGCATTCTCCCGGAAGATGTTCCCCACCGTGCCCGAGCTGGTCTGGATGCCGAGGTTGAAGCGGGAGGCGAGGTTGTTGTAGACGAGATCGCCGCTCGGGCCGTCCGGAGTGCCCAGGCCGTCGGGGTTGTAGCAGATCGCGAGCTGACCGTTGCTGCCGCCCGTGAGCGTGTTGTTGGCGATGCGGTTCCCGCCGCTGCCGCCGCCTCGGACGAAGATGCCGAGGAACGTACGCGAAACGACGTTGTGCTCGACGACGACCGCCCGGGAGTTGAAGATCAGGATGCCCACCTCGCCCGGTGGCGGCCCGCCCAGGTCTTCACCGTCGATCTGCAGGTTCTCCACCCGGACGTTGCTGGAGGCCGAGACCTGGACGCCGGTCCCGAAAGCGCCGAGGGTTCCCCCATGAATGCGGACGCTCGAGGCGCCCTCCACCTGTACGCCGACCCCCTGCTTGCCGCCGGGTCCGGTCAGGGTGTTGCCCGCCAGGTTGAGGGTGACGTCGCTGGCGGTGATCAGGATCGCCGTGCCCGGTTCGGTCAGGGTGAACCCGCGCACCAGGACGTACGAACCCGGCTGGGTGATGACCGTCTTGGCTTGTATCGGTCGGGGCCGCGATGGCGCATCGGCGAAGACGGGTCCGGCGGCGAGGGCCGCGGTGACGACCAGGGTGAGCGTCAGAGCCCGTCGATGCCGGTGACCGAGCAGAGATTTCACTTGATCCTCCATGGCGTAGTGAGCGTGTGCGAAGACGAGGCGAGACAGGTCCTGGACCTGGCCCCGCCAGTCCTGTGTGCCTCTCTGGCTGTAACAATCGCAAGCGCACCAAAGTTCCCGGGCGAGGCCGGAATAGAAGGAGGAGGTCCTTCGTTGTGAACGGCCAGGAGCCGTGTGGCTCCGAGGATTCGGGTGGTGCGGCCGGAGCCAGGCCGGTGGGGGATGCAGGAGACGAGGAGTCGGGCGGAGTTCGAGGCCGTCTGCGTCCCGCTCATGCGGATGCTGTACGGCACGGCCGTGCGCCTCACCCGCCACCCCGAGGACGCCCGCGACCTCGTGCAGGAAACCTACCTTCGGGCCTATCGCACGTTCGGAACGTTCCGGCCGGGAACCAACGCGAAGGCCTGGCTGTTCACCATCTTGTATTCCGTGTTCGTGAACCGCTACCGCAAGGAGCGCCGCGTTCCCGAAAGCGTGCCCCTCGACGACGTCGACGAGAGATTCCTGGCCGCGCCCGGCTCCGAGGCACCGGAGGGGGATTCCGTCGCCTCGGAGCGATTGGAGGCCGCGCTCCGGGCCTTGCCGGAAGCGTTCCGAGCCGCGATCCTCCTGGTCGACGTCGAAGGCCTGACCTACGAAGAGGCCTCGTCGGCGCTGTCGTGTCCCATCGGGACCCTGCGATCGCGCCTCGCCCGCGGCCGGAGGGCGCTGATCGCTCGGCTCAGGCCCGGCCCTGGCTCCGCGGCCGGTGCCGCCCGTACCGGGGAGGTCGACGGTGGGGAGTGAGAAGAGGCACCTGCGCGAGGACGAGATCCAGGAAGCGCTCGACCGCCGTCTGTCTCCGGAGCCAATGGCGGCGTTCGAGGAGCACATCCGCGAATGCCCGGAGTGCCGTGCCTCCTGCGAGGCCTTCGCCTGGGCGAAGGATCGGGCCGCGCGCGCGCCCCGCTTGAGCCTGCCGGAAGGTCTCGCGGACCGCATCGCGCGGACCCTGGACGAGGAAGACGCCCGGCGGCCGGCTCCGGTTCGACGGCCTCGTCGCCGCGCATTGGCGGTCGCCCTCGCGGCCGGGCTCGCCGCGGTGCTCGTCCTGGTGGTTCTCCTCGCTGGCCGCCGTGATCCGGTGGCGGCGGTGGCCCGGGACCACGCGGACCTTCGCAGCGGGCGGCTCCCCCTGGCTCTCCGCACGGCGGACGTGAAGCAATTGGAGGCGCACTTCGCTCGGGCTGGGCTCGGCTTTCCCGTCCGCGTATTCGATCTGGGGATGATGAGATACGAGCTCGGGGGGGGAACGGTCCGCTCGGTCGTGGGGCGGCCCGGCGCTCTCTTCGTCTACCGCGGCCCCGACGGGGCCGACTTGATCTGTGAGATGTATCCAGGTTCCCTGGCCGACCTACCGGCGGAGGGAGAAGCCCACGACCACGAGGGCGTCCGCTTCGTCGTCTACCAGCGTGACGGACTGACGCTGGTCTTCTGGCCGGAGGGAAGCGTCCTCTGCGTGCTGGCCGGGGAGGGCGGGACCGACGTCGTCCTGCCGCTGGCCTTCGCCAAGGCCGCTCGGGCCGCCGCGGGTGCGTCGGTCACCACGAGCGGGAGTTCCTCGGGTAGCTCAGGGGCTGACCTTGCCGCCCTCCGCGCTCCCGGTCCAGCGGGATGAGCTTGATCGTCCATTTCAGGGGCAGCGAACCCGGCGGGTAACACCGGTCCTCGTTGCAGACCTGGTATTCGAGGGATCCGGTGATCTCGATCTTCGGGTCCGGCGCCTCGAGGGTTTTTCCCAGGTCGCGCCCGCCGGCGAGCGTCACGTCCTGCAGCACGCGGAAGCGACCCTCGAACACCGGCACCGCTTCCTTGAGCGGGACGAAGGCGAACGGCTTCGACGGGGGGAACACCGGGTCGTGGGCCGTCATCAGAGGGTGGGCATCCAGCTTCAGGCCCAGCGGCCGATAGCCGGAGACCCCTGGCGCGTAGGCGTGCATCCCGCGCTTCATCTCGAAGTCGAGCACGAAGGTGAGGCGCTGGCCGGGCGCCGCGGCGACGTTGGTCATCGACGTGCGCAGGGTGAACGTGCTGGTCTGCGCCTCGGTGCCTTGGGCCGGGTTCTTGCCGTCGAGGGCCAGGAGGCTGGCCGCCGTCCGCCTCTCGACGTACGTCTTCTCGAAGGACTTCGAGCGCACGACCCCGTTCGCGTCCGCCACGAACGTCCCCGGATAGGGTACCCCCCGGGCCCCGCGGGTCTCAGGCCATGTGGGCGATGACCACGTCGCCGAAGGCGCTGCACGACACCTCCTTCGCGCCCTCCATGAGCCGGGCGAAGTCGTAGGTGACGGTCTTGCCGGCGATCGCGCCGTCCATGCCCCTCAGGATCAGGTCGGCGGCTTCCGCCCAGCCCAGGTAGCGCAGCATCATCTCGCCGGAGAGGATCACCGAGCCGGGGTTCACCTTGTCCTGGTTCGCGTACTTGGGGGCCGTACCGTGGGTGGCCTCGAAGACCGCGTGGCCGGTGTCGTAGTTGATGTTGCCGCCGGGGGCGATGCCGATGCCGCCCACCTGGGCGGCCAGGGCGTCCGAGAGGTAGTCGCCGTTCAGGTTCAGGGTGGCGATCACGTCGAAGTCGCGCGGGCGGGTCAGGACCTGCTGCAGCGTGATGTCGGCGATCGCGTCCTTGACGAGGAGCTTGCCCGCGTTCTCCTTGTCGGCGGTGGCGGCGGCTTCCGGGCCCTTCTCGGCCTTCACCCGGTCCGAGCGCTCCCAGCTCCAGGTCTCCTTCGCGAACTCGCCGTCCGCCAGGGCGTAGCCCCACTTGCGGAAGGCTCCCTCGGTGAACTTCATGATGTTGCCCTTGTGCACGAGGGTCACGCTCTTGCGCCGGTTGGCGAGGGCGTAGCGGATGGCGGCCCGCACCAGCCGCTCCGTTCCCTCTTTCGAGACCGGCTTCAATCCGATCCCCGAGGTCTCGGGGAAGCGGACCTTCTTGTAGGCCTGCGGGAAGGCCTCCTTGAGGAAGGCCAGCATCTTCCTGGCCTCCGCGGAGCCGCTCTCGAACTCGATTCCCGCGTAGATGTCCTCGGTGTTCTCCCGGAAGATCACCATGTTGACCTGCTCCGGGTGGCGCACCGGCGAGGGAACGCCCTTGAACCACCGCACCGGCCGCAGGCAGACGTAGAGGTCGAGGAGCTGGCGCAGGGCCACGTTCAGCGAGCGGATGCCGCCCCCCACGGGCGTGGTCAGGGGCCCCTTGATCCCGACCCGGAACTCGCGAAAGGCCTCCACGGTCTCGTCGGGGAGCCAGGAGCCGAGCTTGTCGTGCGATTTCTGGCCCGCGTAGACCTCCATCCACTGGATCTTCCGGCGTCCGCCATAGGCCCTCTGCACGGCGGCGTCGAGCACGCGGACGCTGGCCCGCCAGATGTCGGGGCCGGTCCCGTCGCCCTCGATGAACGGGAGGATCGGCTGGTCGGGGACGTGGAGCTTCCCGTCCCTGACCTCGACCCTGCCG
>Ga0137379_10007469_pt1 | contig 10374 bp, 7 predicted proteins | sample SagtaG_18_FD_104812 | JGI IMG/M metagenome (GOLD analysis project Ga0137379, IMG submission 104812) | Vadose zone soil microbial communities from Sagehorn Ranch, Mendocino, California, USA - Sage2_L_80_16 metaG | ecosystem: Environmental > Terrestrial > Soil > Vadose zone | place: USA... | reverse complement strand
GGTTTCAAGCTCGTGACACCCGGCATTCGTCCGGCCGGGTCTGCCGCCGACGACCAGTCGCGGATCGTCACTCCCGAGGCGGCGATCGCCGGCGGTGCCGACTATCTGGTGATCGGGCGGCCGATCACCCGAGCCGCGGACCCGCTGGAGGCGCTTGTGCGCATCAATAAGTCTTTGGAGGTCGCCGCGTGAAAATAACGATAACGGGTACCGGTTACGTCGGTCTGGTGAGCGGTGCATGTCTGGCCGAGGTCGGCAACGACGTGCTGTGCTTCGACATCGATCGCAAGAAGATCGATGTTCTCAATCGCGGCGGGGTACCGATCCACGAGCCGGGATTACCGGAGATGATCAGGCGTAACGTCGCCGCCGGCCGGCTGCGGTTCACGACAGAGGTCGATGCCGCGGTCCAGCACGGAACGCTTCAGTTCATTGCCGTGGGCACGCCGCCGGGCGAGGACGGCTCGGCCGACATGAAGCACGTGCTCGCCGCCGCGCGCAACATCGGTGCGCGCATGACCGACTACAAGGTCGTCGTCGACAAGTCGACCGTGCCGGTCGGGACCGCAGACCGTGTGCGCGAAACGATCGCCACCGAGCTTGTCCGGCGCGGCGTGCAGGTGCGGTTCGCCGTCGTTTCGAACCCCGAGTTCCTCAAGGAAGGCGCTGCGATCGAGGATTTCATGAAGCCCGATCGGGTCGTGATCGGCGCCGACGACGAGCAGGCGATTACGCTTCTGCGCGCGGTCTATGCGCCGTTCCAGCGCAGTCACGAGCGGCTGCTGGTGATGGACGCGCGCTCGGCGGAGTTGACGAAATACGCCGCCAACGCGATGCTCGCGACCCGCATCTCGTTCATGAACGAGCTGGCCAATCTCGCCGAGACGCTCGGCGCCGACATCGAGCACGTGCGCCATGGTATCGGCTCCGACCCGCGGATCGGCTACCACTTTCTGTATTCCGGTGCCGGTTACGGTGGCTCGTGCTTTCCGAAGGACGTGCGCGCCCTTCAGTTCACCGCGCGACAGCACGGGCAGCCGCTCAGGATCCTGACGGCTGTCGAAGCGGTCAACGAGGCGCAGAAGGTGCGCCTGATCGACAAGGTGGTGAAGCGGCTCGGCGCGGACTTGAGCGAACGTAGGATCGCGCTGTGGGGTCTCGCTTTCAAGCCCAATACCGACGACATGCGCGAGGCCCCTTCGCAGGCGATTGTCGATGGCCTGGTCGAGCGCGGTGCCGCCATTGTTGCGTACGACCCCGTCGCGATGGAGGAGGCGAGCCGAGTGTTTGCTTCGGTGCCCGGGTTCTCGTTCGCGGCCTCGCCCCTCGATGCCCTCACGGGCGCCGACGCTCTGGTTGTTGTTACGGAATGGCAGGAATTCCGCAGCCCCGATTTCGCCGAGCTCAAGCGCCGGCTCAGAGAGCCGCTGGTGTTCGATGGGCGCAATCTGTACGACCCCGCACTGGCACGCGCCGCGGGGCTTGAATACTTCGGGATCGGCCGCCCTTAGCGCAGCAGATCCAGACGGAGCGCACCGCGTATGGCCAGCCAACCGTTTGCTATTTACCGCGACGCGGTCGCACGCACCCGGCTGCTCGTGGTCGGCGACGTCATGCTCGACCGCTACTGGTTCGGCGACGTCGAGCGCATCTCGCCGGAAGCGCCCGTGCCGATCGTCAAAGTTGCGCGCAACGAGGAGCGCCCCGGCGGGGCCGGCAATGTGGCGCGCAGCGCCGCCGCACTTGGCGCGCAGGTCATGCTGATCAGCGTTGTCGGTGCCGACGAGGCGGGACGAACGCTGGAACGGCTGCTCGCCGCCGCGCGGGTACGTACATCGCTGCACCGCGACGCTACGCTGCCGACCACGGTCAAGCTGCGTGTCATCGGTCGTCAACAGCAACTGCTGCGCATCGACTTCGAAACCGTGCCGTCGCACGAGATCCTGGCGACCAAGCTCGCCGACTATGAGCGGGTGTTTTCGGAATTCGACGCCGTCGTCCTTTCCGACTATGGCAAGGGCGGCCTGGCACACATCGAGCGGATGATCGAACAGGCGAGAGCACGCAACATCCCGGTGCTGGTCGACCCGAAGGGCGAGGACTACCACCGTTACCATGGCGCGACGCTCCTGACACCCAACCGCGCCGAGTTCCGGCAGGTGGCCGGGAGCTGGCGCACGGAGGCCGAGCTGGCGAGCAAGGCGCAGCAATTGCGTGCCGAGCTGGCACTCGATGCGCTGCTGATCACGCGCGCCGAGGAGGGAATGTCCCTGTTCACCGACGCCGGTTTCCTGAACTTTCCCGCCGAGGCTCGCGAGGTCTACGATGTGTCCGGCGCAGGCGACACCGTGATCGCTACCCTTGGCGCACTGCTCGGCGCGCACGCCGATCTCGCGAGCGCCGTGCGCATTGCCAACCAGGCGGCCGGCATCGTCGTGGGCAAGCTTGGTACGGCGGTGGTGCATCCGGACGAGCTCGCGTGAAGACGGTGAACAAGTCAACTAGTGAACCAGTGAATTGAACCGTTACGGCATCGACGCGGCCCGCTTCACCCATTCACCCATTCACCCATTCACCCATTCACCCATTCACCCATTCACCCATTCACCCACTCACCCATTCACCCGTTCACCCGTTCACCCTTTCACTGACTCATGGCCAAGCCAAGAACCGCCTACACCTGCACCGAGTGCGGCGGCCGCAGCAGCAAGTGGCAGGGCCAATGCCCGCATTGCAGCGCTTGGAACACATTGGTCGAGACCGTTGCTGTGCCCGCGGCGACGCGCTTCCGGACCGTGGCCGGCGCGGTTGCCGACGTCCGGACACTCGCCAGCGTCGAGACGCGCGCCGAGCCGCGCTCTCCAACCGGCCTTGAGGAATTCGACCGCGTGCTTGGGGGCGGTTTGGTCACCGGTGCGGTAATCCTGCTCGGCGGCGATCCCGGGATCGGCAAGTCGACGCTGCTGCTGCAGGCGATGGCCGCCATCGGCGCGACGCGCCGCGCCCTGTACGTCACCGGCGAAGAGTCGCCCGAGCAGATCGCGATGCGCGCGCAGCGGCTGGGGTTGGTCAACGCACCAGTCGAGCTGCTGGCCGAAGTCCAGCTCGAAGCGATCATCGGCGCGATAAGGACGCGGCAGCCCGAAGTGGTCGTCATCGATTCGATCCAGACCATGTATACGGAGGCGCTGGAATCGGCACCCGGAAGCGTCGCGCAGGTGCGCGAATGCGCGGCACAGCTCACCCGGCTCGCCAAGCAGAGCGCGATTACCGTCATCCTGGTCGGGCACGTCACCAAGGAGGGTGCGATCGCCGGCCCGCGTGTTCTGGAGCACATCGTGGATACCGTGCTCTACTTCGAGGGCGACACCCACTCGAGCTTTCGGCTTGTGCGCGCAATGAAGAACAGGTTCGGCGCAGCCAACGAGCTCGGCGTCTTCGCCATGACCGAGCGTGGGCTCAAGGGTGTCGCCAATCCGTCGGCGCTCTTCCTGTCGCAGCACGCCGAAGCAGTTGCTGGAAGCTGCATCCTGGCCACGATGGAGGGCTCGCGCCCGCTCCTGGTCGAAGTGCAGGCCCTGGTCGACGCCGTCCAGGGAGGCCTCGCGCGCCGCCTCGCAGTCGGCCTCGATCCGCAACGGCTTGCCCTTTTGCTGGCGGTGCTGCACCGCCATGGCGGGGTCGAAATCTCCGCCTTCGACGTCTTCGTCAACGCGGTTGGCGGGGTCCGTATCAGCGAGCCGGCCGCCGATCTCGCCGTTTTGGCAGCGATCTATTCATCTATAAAAAACAGCGCATTACAAACTAAATCTATTGTATTTGGTGAGGTTGGTTTGGCGGGAGAAATCCGCCCGGTGCAGCGCGGCCAGGAACGGCTACGCGAAGCGGCCAAGCTCGGCTTCAAGCGCGCCATCATCCCGGTCGGAAACCGCCCGAAGCAGGCGATCGAGGGGATGGAGATCGTTCCGGTCGGACGCATCGGCGAGGCGCTCGAGCGACTGCGCGGCTGATCCCGGACTCCTCGCCAACGGCTTCGCTCGATGGGCTCGATGCCGACAATGCACGCGATGGTTCTCGATGCCCCTGGCCGGGCGCTGCGCCTGGCAACCCTGCCCCGCCCGCAACCTGGTCCGGGGCAGGTGCTCCTCGCGGTTCATGCCTGCGGCGTTTGTCGCACGGACCTGCACGTGGTCGACGGCGAGCTGCCTGATCCCAAGCTGCCGGTAATTCCCGGCCACGAGATTGTCGGCACGGTCGTCGAGCGCGGCCCGGGGGTTAGCGAGCAGCAGTTGGGGACGCGGATCGGTGTGCCATGGCTCGGTGGCGCGTGCGGCCACTGCGGCTACTGCACCGGCGGCCGCGAGAATCTCTGCGCCGAGGCGCGTTTCACGGGCTACCAGCTCGATGGCGGGTATGCGGAATACGTGCTCGCCGACGCGCGCTTCTGTTTCGCCCTGCCGGATTGCTATGACAACGTCGAGGCCGCACCGTTGCTGTGCGCGGGCCTGATCGGCTACCGCGCGTATCGGCTGGCAGGCGAAGCGCGAACGCTGGGGATCTATGGGTTCGGCGCGGCGGCGCACCTGGTCGCGCAAGTAGCCATCGCGCAAGGTCGCAAGGTATTTGCGTTTACCCGGCATGGTGACGTTGCAGGCCAGGCGCTTGCCTTGAGCCTCGGTGCACGCTGGGTTGGCGACAGCGAGGAAGCCCCGCCGGAGGCGGTCGACGCAGCCCTGATTTTCGCGCCGGTCGGCGCTCTGGTGCCCGCCGCCTTGGCGGCGGTTGGCCGCGGCGGGACCGTGGTTTGTGCCGGCATCCACATGAGCGACGTCCCGTCCTTCCCATATCGTCTGCTCTGGGGCGAGCGCTGTGTCCGCTCGGTCGCCAATCTCACCCGTCGGGACGCGCAGGAATTCCTCGCGCTTGCCGCTTCGAGCCCGCTCGCCGTTCATACCCGCGCCTACCCCCTTGCGGCCGCGAATACCGCGCTTGCGGACCTGCGCGCGGGATTGATCGACGGCGCGGCAGTGTTGACGATCGAGCGCTGAAAGCGTCGAATAGGTAACGCGGTCGGCGGTTGCGGGCCGCGCCCGCGATGGCGGCGCAAGGCGCCGACCAAAATCCAAGTAAAGGAGCGTTCACCATGGCCAGAAAGTCGTCACCGAAATCCACCCGGAGCACCGCCAAGCGAGCCAAGCGTCCCGCCAGGGCGACTGCGGCGCCGAAGGCCGCGGCTGGCTTCAAGATCCCGGGCGCGAATCTCGGCGACCTGTCCAAGATGGCGAAGGTGTTGACGCCTGAACAGGCGTTCGATTTGTATCGTGCCAATGCCCGCATGGCGCTCGAAGTGATCGACGCCGCGATCGAGAGCACGGCGAAGTTGCGCAAGCATCAATTTGCGGGCGAGGAAGAGGCGCGCTCGATGCAGAAGAAAGCGCTGCGGCATGCTGCGGAAGCCACTGATCCCCAGACGTTCATGGCTGCCGGTCAAAGCGTGACCCAGGAGGCCGTCGAGAAGGCGATGCGCTACTGGGGGGAGATGTTCGACATGATCGTCGAGATGCAGAAGCGCCTGTTCGCGCTGATGGAAGAACAGATGGCCGGCATGCCGGGCGCGAAGGAAGCGAAGGCGGCGATGGCGATGATGCCCGACCTGCGTCAGGCGCAGAACCTGGTTAAGGCGATGCAGGGCGTGATGTCGTCGGGCGGGTCGACGTTCGAATCGATGCAGCGCGTCATGGGCGATTTCACGCGTTACGTGAAGCCTTGATCCGCTGGCAGACGCGCGGCAGCGCGCCTGCTGAAGGTCGTGGGGGCTCCGCGGCGCCTTGGCGCGGTTCCGGCCGCGCCTCGGTGCAGCGCTTCACATCCTGCGCCAAGGAGAGACGGGAGGAATCGCCATCCTCACGGCGGCGATGCGCCTGCGCGATGCGCAACGCGCAACGCACTGCAAGGGATTATTCAACGCCGCCGCCAGGGAGTATCGGCTGGAAGCTGCGGCGGGCTGCACCCAGAGTACGTCGGTGCGCAGACGTGTGGTCGATAGCCGCGCCGCAGGGCGAGACAAGTTGACGAAATCCGTCACCACCGGCGCGACACGGGATGCACTGCCGGAAACCGGCACCGTCGCCCGACGAGGTGAGAGAATGGGTTCGCTGGCACTCGCCAGACATGGCATATGTCTTGCTTAGCCTTTGAAGCTTCAGGGAAAACGGACGGATGCACCGATACAATCCGGCCCAAGGCTCAAGCGATGAAGGGAAAACGCCGATTCCGATGAAGGTCCGCGCACAGCCGATCAGGGGCAAGTGACGGTGGTGGAGCAGGGGGCAACATAGTCCCCAAGGGGCGAGACCCATCGAAAATCTGACGGGTCAGAGCACGCGCTTGGCGACGTGTGTCGGGGGGAGGGAAAAATAGCGTAGTCGGTAGTTGTGACGGCTCGAAAAGCGAAGACGACAAAAGCACAGCCATGACGCTCGCCATGACTCTCGGTAACTCTCGTGTCACGGGTGGCCCGGACAATCTCGGCGACCTTCGCCGCGATCGGTACCGATGTCGAACCCCATGAGCACCTCGTTACGTCAGTACGGCGGCGGTGTCGCCTTCCTGCAGCTCGGGGTGGAGTTGGGATGGCTCGTTGCGGCAGTCGTGCTTGCGGTGAGGTATCAGAGCGCGCTGTCGTCGCTGAGTGTGGCCACGCCGGCGCTGGTCTTTGCCGTGCTGATGGTCGGCCTCAATGCCGCCTTCGGGCTCTACCGTCGAGACCGGCGGCTGGCCTTCGGCGAATACGCGGTGAGACAGTCGGCCGCGCTGGTGATCGGGTTGCCGATCGCCTACCTTTCCTCACACATCCTTCCCGGCGGGGTCTTCTTCCAGGAGGCGTTCGGTCCAGTCGTCCTGATCGCGCTCGGCGGCCTGCTGGCGGTGCGGCAGATCACCGTGTCCCCGGTGGCGCGGATGCTGTTGCCGTACCGGGTTCTGGTGCTCGGGACCGGACCGGAGGCGCTTGCCGTCGAAACTTCGCTTGAGATGGCCAATCCGCCAGGTCTGGAGCTGGCCGGTTTCTATCCGCTCGAGAAGGTCCCTGTCAGAAGTGTGGCCGCGACTCGGATCGTCTCGAATCATCTGACGCTCGAGCAGACGGTGGCCCACCTCGCCATCGACGAAATCATCGTCGCCGTGCGCGAGCAGCGTGGCGGGGTCCTCCCGCTGCGAGAATTGCTGGAATGCCGTCTGGGCGGCATCCAGGTTACCGATCTCCCGCGATTCTTCGAGCGTGTGCACGGTCGTGTGCCGATCGAGTCGCTCAAGGCAAGCTGGCTCATCTACGGGAACGGATTCCGTCAAAGCTGGCCGCGCAATGTCGTGAAGCGCTGTTTCGACATCTTTGTCGTGGCAATAATGCTGCCGATCGCCCTGCCGGTCATGACAGCGATGGCAGTGCTGATCTCGCTCGATGGGGGCGCCCCGATCATTTACCGGCAGGAGAGAGTCGGTCGCCATGGGCAGAAGTTCACGCTGCTCAAGTTCCGAAGCATGACCAAGGACGCCGAAAAGGACGGGCGACCGTCCTGGGCGAGCGTCAACGATTCGCGCATTACCGCCGTGGGGCGATTCATGCGCCACACGCGCATCGACGAGCTGCCGCAGCTGATCAACGTCCTGCGCGGGGAGATGAGTTTCGTCGGTCCGCGACCCGAGCGGCCCGCGTTTGTCGGCACCCTTGCCGAGAAGATCCCGTTCTACGCGGTTCGGCACAGCGTCAAGCCCGGGCTGACCGGTTGGGCGCAAGTGCGCTATACCTACGGCGGCAACCTGGAGGAATCGGTCAAGAAGCTCGAGTACGATCTCTTCTACGTCAAGAACCACTCGCTCCTGCTCGATCTGCTGATCCTCATCAAGACCGTCAGAGTCGTGCTCCTCGGCGAAGGCGCTCGGTGAGCGACGGATGCCTGGGAAGCAGCTGTCCGTGGCGTTTGAAGCGGCGCCGAGGCGTCGCATCCACCGCGGTTGGCGCAATACGGTAGTGGCCTGGAACCGAGTCGCCCGCGCACAAATCTGCGCTGGCGAGTCGTCGCCGCACCGTCCGATCCGCGGTAAAGTTCAACCCTCTTTCACACAGCGAATTTTCTCCCGTGACTGCAAGTAATCTCATGACCGCGGCAATCTGGAGCTACGGTTTGGCCGCGGCCGCGTTCTGCGCGTTCGCGTTGCGGATGACGCTGGGATGGCGCGCCGGGTTGCGAGCAGCGCTTCTCGTTTCGGTCACCGTCGCCAGCGCTCTGTGGGCGGCCGCGGAGCTCGCGCTCACGCTTTGGCCGAACACGGCCACCTGGGTGACTTCCAACAGCGTGGACACGGTACGTTACGCGCTATGGTTCGCGTTTCTCTACAGCCTCACCGGCCGCCTGCGAGCCAACGCGGCCGGCGGGAGCGCAAGGATCGTGTCCGTGCCCTGGTGGCTCATCGGCAGCGTTGCTCTCGGACTGGTCACCGGCATTGCCGTCCCGGACGGGGAGGCGCGCGGTGTGTTCGGCGATCGAGCCGGCATGATCGCCTTCGCGGTGCGTGTCGGACTCGCCGTGGTCGGATTGGTCCTGGTCGAGCGCCTGTTTCGCAGTACCGCCGCGCACGCGCGGTGGGCGGTGAAGCCGTTGTGCCTGGGGTTGACGGCGCTCTTCGGTTTCGATCTACTTTTTTATTCCGACGCGATGCTGTTTGGTCATCATGACCCGAACCTGTGGGCGTCACGAGGTATGGCGCACGCGTTGGTGATTCCGTTCCTCGCGGTTGCGGCGGCGAGAAATCCGGCGTGGACGATCGAGATGCATCTGTCCCGCGGCGCCGTCATGCGCTCGACTGCGCTGCTCGTCTCGGGCATGTTTCTTCTCGCAGTCGCGGCGGCCGGTTATTTCGTACGTTTTGTCGGTGGCGAATTCGGTAAGGTGTTGCAGATTGAATTCCTGTTCGCGGCGTTTTTGCTCTTTGCGTTGGCAGTGTTCTCCGGAAGCTTCAGATCCAAGCTCAAGGTCTTCGTCAGCAAGCATTTCTTCTCCTATCGCTACGACCACCGCGAAGAGTGGCTCCGTCTCACGCGGACGTTGTCCGCGGACAGATCTCCGCAGGGCATCCAGCAGCGAAGCATCAATGCGCTCGCGGATCTCGTCGAGAGTCCTGCGGGCGCACTGTGGCTTAGGCACGGCGACCAATCGTTCCGGCCTGCCGCCCGCTGGAACATGTCGGTAGTCAACGCCGTGGAACCGGCGGACGGTGCGCTCGGGCAGTTCCTTGAGCGCACGAACTGGGTCATCGATCTGTGCGAATACGCCGCGTCACCGGAACGGTATCCAGGCCTCTCCGTGCCACCGTGGCTTCTCTCGCTGCCGGGAGCGTGGCTCGTGGTGCCGTTGCCGTCACCCACTGGCCTGGTGGGGTTCGTCGTGCTCGTTACAGCGCGCGCTTCGATCAAGATGGATTGGGAAGTGCTGGATCTGCTGAAGACTGCTGGCAGCCAGGCAGCGAGCTATCTGGGTCAGATTCAAGCGACCGAAGCCCTGCTCGAAGCGCGCAAGTTCGATGCGTTCAATCGCATGTCTGCGTTTGTAGTGCACGATCTGAAGAACCTGGTAGCGCAATTGTCGCTGCTGCTGCGGAATGCAGAGCGCCACAGCAACAACCCGGAGTTCCAGCGCGACATGCTCCTTACCGTGGTCAACGTCGTCGAACGAATGAACAAGTTGATGCTTCAATTGAGGACCGGGGCGACGCCGGTCGAAAAACCGCGCCCGGTGAATCTCGAAAAGATCATACGCAGCGTCTGCGTGGCCAAGTCGGAGCAGAACGCGTCGATCGACGTGGATCTGACTTCCGGGATCTCGGCGATGGGTCACGCCGACCAACTCGAGCACGTGATCGGCCATTTGGTGCAAAATGCGCTCGACGCAACAAGCGCGCGGGGCAAGGTTGTTGTACGCTCGCGTCGCGAGAACGGGGCCGCGGTGATCGAAGTCACCGATACCGGCGTGGGCATGACGCCGGAATTCATACGCGACCGGTTGTTCAGGCCTTTTCAGACGACCAAGGAGACGGGCATGGGTGTCGGTGTCTACGAGAGCTCGCAGTACGTGACGGGGCTCGGCGGACAAATCCTGATCGATAGCACGCCCGATGTGGGAACGCGCGTCCGCGTCGTGTTGCCGCTGGGACATGACGCTGTGACGCCCAAGCTCGAGCCCAAAGAAGCAGCATGAGCGAAGCACGTAGACCCTTGCTCATTGTCGAAGACGATCCGGCGTTGCAGAAACAGATGTGCTGGGCATTCGATCAGTACGATACGATTGTCGCCGGCGACCGCGAGTCCGCAGTTGCATC
>Ga0137379_10007468_pt1 | contig 10374 bp, 14 predicted proteins | sample SagtaG_18_FD_104812 | JGI IMG/M metagenome (GOLD analysis project Ga0137379, IMG submission 104812) | Vadose zone soil microbial communities from Sagehorn Ranch, Mendocino, California, USA - Sage2_L_80_16 metaG | ecosystem: Environmental > Terrestrial > Soil > Vadose zone | place: USA... | reverse complement strand
GCCCTGCCGAACCGCGCGTCGTTCAATGCCGCCGTTGCGCGCGCGATCGATGACGCTGCCGCGAGCAGGCAACCGGTTTCCGTGGTGCTGTGCGACCTCGACTACTTCAAGGCGTTCAACCAGAATTTCGGTAACTTCGTCGGCGATCAGGTGCTGCGCGCGATCGCGATGCTGTTCAAGTCGCACATGCGTCCGGGCGACACCGTGGCGCGCTTTGACAGCGACACATTCGCCGCCATCCTGCCGCTGATGCGCGGCAGCGACGCCGTGGTTTGCGCGGACCGCTTCCGCCAGACGTTGATGGCGCACGAGCTGGTGCCGCATCCGAACGGGGCCGGCCGCGTGACCGTCTCGATCGGCGTCGCCGACGCGATCAAGGGCGACACGATCGAGTTCCTGCTGCGCCGTGCCGGCAATGGCCTGCAGATCGCCAAGCGCGAAGGACGCAATCGCGTCGTCGAAATGACGCCGGACGGCCCGTTGTGGAAAGCCGAGCGGCGGGCGTAGTACCAAAGCATGCCCCGGTAGAATTGAATCGACATCAATCCCGCTCGTCCCCGCGTGAAAGCGGGGACCCAGGGCGACATGCTTGGACCGGGGTATTTGGCCCTGAATTCCGCTTGCGCGGGAATGAGCGGAACATGCCCTAATTTGTCAGCACGCCAGAGTCGTTGCAGACCTGCGGGAACGCGCCGCGGCAGGTCTTGTACAATTCGGCACACGGCTGTGCCGCCTGTATGGCCGCCTCGACGGTCTTCAGGCGGTCGCCATTCTGGCTCGCCAGCGGATCGTAGGTCATCACCGCCTCGTCGCGCCCAAGCTTGCGGTCGGCAATCAGGAAACGTTCAGCCGCCGTGAAGAACACCGTCGCGGTCTTGCTGGCTTCGTCGGCCTGCTTGGTGAACGCCGCATAGGCGGCCGGGTCCGGCTTGGTCACTTTGGCGCGGACCGCCGATTCCGAATAGACCGTGCCGAGCCTGAAATAGATGCCGCCGCATTGCGCGGCGGCCTGCCAATAGGCTTTCCCGTTGAACGCCGTTCCAGGCGCCGCGACGGCGCGGTCGCGCTTGTCGGCAGGTGTCGCCGGCGCCGCGGGTTCGGGCTTCTGATTCTGCTTCTTATGGCGGCGCGCGGTTTGCGCGTCGGCGAACGAGGACAGAGCGAGCAGCAACAGCGCGGCGCCCGCGACTGCCCGCTGTGCCGCCAGCATCATGCGCGGACGATGAAACGCAGCGCGGAAGCCGCGCCCAACGCGCCGCAAAGCGCCAGCACGAGTTTGTGCACCGGGAAGCGGCCCGGCTCATCGGCGGGTTTTGCCGGCGGCGCTTCGGTCAAGACCGCCTGCGGCACGACTTGAGGCGTGGATGAACCTTGGGCGCCGGCGGGGGCCAGAACCGGCGACGCGACCGCTTCGGCCTGAGCAACCGGCTTGGCGGCAAGCGCATCGGTGAGCGCGACCTGCCTGGACATGGTGGGTGCCTGATCGGCACTGGCAACCGGGGCGATCCGGTCCTGCTTGACGGCAGCCGCAATGCTTGCGGTGTTATCGGCAGCCTTCGTGGCTGCTTCGGCGGTTTCCGGAGCGGCGATCGAACCCACCGCCATGGCGGCAGCCGGCTCCATGTTCAGCGCGACCAGATGCGGCTTGCGCAGCGCCTCGAAGGCATTGTCGGCGATCGGCTGCGGATCGATGAACCCGCGGAAGCGCCGCGCAAGCGCCGATTCCGGCGCCAGCGTCGTCAGCCGCGCCGAATCAGACGCGAGCGTCATGCGGCGTTCGCGCGTGACGGTGAATCCAGGCGCATGCGTGCGCGTCACAAGGCGCGTTCGCTTGCCGCTCGTCGCGACAACCAGGCGGACATGCCGCACGATTCGCCGTTTGGCAGGCGCCGATTCGGCCTGCCCGTCAGCAACGGCCTCAACGGCCGCCGCTTTCTCGCACTTCTTCGCATAACGGTCATCGCAGGCACTGACAGGCGCAGTGAAGGACGCAAGCGACAAGACAATCACAGCTCCCGCGGCCGTAACCCGCACGCTCACCATCGCGTTCCCCTGCGGTTCTCGGCTAAAGGTGTTGCCATGGGTACTGTTTGAAATGGCCTCACCGTGACGAGAATGCGGCAGAGTTGCCGCAATTCACATGCGCCGTGACGTCAGCTTGTTCCATAATCAATCGCCTCCCCGTATCTCTTGCCACCTCTTGCCCCCTATCGTGCTGTTGCCGCATTGTTCCGCAACGCTATCAGGGCCTCGAGTCAAGAAGGCTACAGGAGCCAAGCGATGCGTCTGATCCTCGGAATGATTCTCGGTGCCGCCCTGACCGTAGGTGGTGCCTACATCGTGGACACCGCGAAGGCGCCCGGCGCGGAACAGCAGCGCATGGTGAATTGGGACGTCGTCAGCCGCAACGTCGACACCCTGGCCACCATGATCAAGCAGGGCTGGTCCAAGCTCACCGGCTGACGCGCGCCTTCTCCTCAGCCCGCTGTGGCTAGAAGTTTTCGACCCACGGCCGGAGTTCCACTTCCAGGCTCCAGGCGCTGCGCGGCTGCCGCAGGACGCTCAAATAGGTTTCGGCGATCGCGTCGGGATCGAGCAGCGTGTCCGGTCTGTCCGCCGACGGCGGGCGATGTTCGCTGCGAATTCCACCGTCAATGACGAAGTGGGCGACATGGATACCGCGCGGCCCAAGCTCGCGCGCCATCGATTGCGCAAGACCGCGCAGCGCGGCCTTGCTCATCGCGAACGGAGCGGACTGCGCGTAGCCCTTCACGCTCGCCGATGCGCCGGTAAACAGAATTGCGCCCTTGGCCGCGGGCAGCATGCGGCGCGCGGCGTGTTGGGCGACGAGAAATCCGCCGAACGCCGTGACGGCGAGCGACTTCTCGACATCGGCCGGTATCAGATCGAGGAACGGACCGCGGGTGCGGAAGCTTGCGTTGTAGACGACGACATCGGGCACGCCCATTGCGGCTTCGACCTCGCCGAACAGCTTGTCAACGTCGGCTTCGCGCGTCGCGTCACAGGCGAACGCATGTGCACCAGTCTCAGCTTTGAGCGCGGCGAGCTTCTCAACTGAGCGCGCCGCGAGTGCGACCTTCATGCCGTTCCTGGCCAAGAGCCGCGCCAGCGAGGCGCTGAGCCCGCTCCCGGTGCCGACGATGAGAGCGGTTTTGTAGCTGTCCTGCGCCATGTGTTTCTCCGTGTCAGCCAGGAACATCGGGTCGCACCGGCGCAATAGCAAGAAGCCCGGGCGGATGCCCGGGCTTCGCGTTTCTCGAACGACACGGCGCGATCGTTGCGGCTTTAGTGGATCTGGCTTCCACCGAGACTTTCGGAATGCTGGAGCGCGGCGGCGATTTCGTGCTTGCCGAGGCTTGTGCCGTCGTCGCCGTCGATCGCGAGCGTCACCCGGCCGCTGCCATTGACGTGGCGCGCCCAGCCAAACGCATCGTCGAGCGAAGCGAATTCCTTGAACAGCAGCCGATCTTTTTCCAAAGGCGAAATCTTCTCGGTACCCGGAGGGCCGACGTAAACGCGATAGCTCATGGCGTTACTCCCTCTGTTGGCTGGAACGCAAAAGGGAGCCGGCCTTGCGGCCGAGCTCCCCCGTGCGTTCGAACCACGTAGCTACGAAATAGGCCGATCGTATGGCTGGTGGAGCGGATTTGACATTCGCGCCCCACCCAGCCGCGGGCTCGCGACGCGAATGGCAAAGCCAAAGCTCCACCAGAACGGACTATTCGCTGGTGGTCCTTTGATTCCAACATTCGCAAAAGAACCCGCCGAACGGGGGTGCGAATGCTGGAATCGGACCACCAGTCCCATTTGACCGTACGATCCCGCACGCACTACCATCGCGGTATAAATCAAATGCAAAACTAAAATATCGGGGAGTGAGATGCGCCTGACCGTTCAGCTTCTGCTGGCTATGGCTATGATTCCGTCATTCGTCGGAGCCGCACGCGCCGAAGGCGCGGCCGGACCCATTCACGTCGCAACTTATGTCGAGGTCGGCGCGTCGTCCGACAAAGACGGTATCAAGCTGCTGCAGCAATATCGCGACGCGACCCGCAAAGAGGCGGGCAACATGCGCAGTGACGTCGCGCAGGAACTCGGGCGGCCGAACCGTTTCGTCGTGCTCGAGACATGGAAAGATCAGGCTGCCGCCGATGCGCACGGCAAGTCCGCCGGGACGACTGCATTCCGCGACAAGCTCAAGACCATCCAGAACGGCCCCTATGACGAACGCGTGCATAACGCTTTCGCGGTCGCGGCCAACGATCCGATTACCGCCAAGCGCGCGGTCTACGTCGTGAGCCATGTCGACGTGCCGCCGCCGAAAAAAGACGACGTGATCGCGGCGCTCAATCCGCTCGCCGAGGCGAGCCGCAAGGGCGACGGCAACCTGCGCTTCGAGGTGGTGCAGCAGACCAGCCGCCCGAACCACTTTACGGTGATCGAGGCCTGGAAGGACCACAAGGCCTACGATGCGCGCGGTTCAGCAGCACCACAGCGCAAATTCCGCGATACGCTGGGGCCGATGCTCGGCGCGCTCTATGACGAACGGATCTATCGACCGGTCGATTGAGATATTTGCGCTTTATTCGTAATCCGCTTCGGAAGCGAACCGGATTACGCTTTACGTTAAATTATCTGCCGTACTTCTCCAGCACGCCGCGGCAGCCCGGGCTCAGCCGCACACGGTTGGCCTGGAAGCAGCGCAATACCTCATCGTCGTTGCCGGCGACTTCCTTGCACAGCTTCACGGCATCCTCACGGCAATTGCGCTGGTCTTCGGGCGTGCCGCGGGGGGTGAGGAATGGCGGAAGCGGAAATGGGGGATTCTGTTGGGCCAGGCTCGGCGTGATCGAAGACACCATCAGGATTGCGAGAAGCAGCAGCGAGCGGGCCATAATCCCCCCTGTTCGATTTCGGTCTTGGCACCCGTCACACCCGAGAACCAGGTCGTGCCGATGCCAGGCGAGCCGGCCATTCTGGCCGAGTGTCCGCCGTGTCTAGGGAGCAGTCATGGCCGACTTGTGGCTGCCCGCTCCGCCGACGACGCGAGACGGCACTTTTCTGATGTAAAAGTCCAGAAAGCCTCGGCGACCTGCTGGGGACAAATCAGGCGGCGGCGGACGGTCCGCTGCGGCGCCCCTGCTCACCCTTCCAGGAAGTGAGTTTGTCTTCCATTTCCACGTGCAGCCGCATAAGCCACTTTTCGGCTTCGCGCGCGCGATTTTCCGCGTCGACCGCGCGGGCTTCGAGCTCACGGTTGCGGTCTTCCATGGTCTTGAGCTGTTCGAGCGCGCGCACCAGCAGGGTCTCGATGCGGTTCTCGGTCGCCGAGATCGTGTCGGCGACCTGATGGACCAGATCGAGCGCCGCCTGCCCTTTGCGCGTCAGCTCACCGTCGCGATTGGCCGGGCTTGCCGGCGCCGGCTCGCCCCGGCCCATGCGGAGAATGTTTTCGACACCGGCCAGGCTGCTGCGGGGCCGCATCGACTGCCGAAACGGTTCCATTTGAGTTCTCCAGGGAATCGGTGCGCATTACACTTCTGTGGCGCCTAGCCTGCAGAAACATGGTTAACAATCGGTTGAGCGGCCGCTATGCGCGGCGCGAAGGGTGGCAGACCAAATCACGAAGGGCGCACCACGGCCGTGCCCGCTATATCGACGATCCTAATTCCGAACGGGCGGACTCATTTTGCTCCCAGCCATTCTGCCCTTCGTGTTCGCCATTCTCTGGGCGTCGTCCTATGTGGCGGCCAAGGCCGGCCTTGCCGACATCAGCCCTTACGCCTTCGTGGCAATCCGCCTGGTCATCGCGGCGGCCGCGGCCTTCGTGCTGGCGCTCGCGCTCCGGCGGCCATTCGGACCGGTCCGGCAGCGCTGGCCGCATCTGCTGATCGGCGGCGCGCTGGTTCACGGGCTGGCACTGGCGACCGCCCACAAGGCGCTGATCAGCGTCGCCGCGACCCCGACCGCGCTGGTGCACGCCTTCCATCCGATCATGACCGCGGCGCTCGGCGTGTTCCTGCTGGGCGAACGATTTGCCTGGTGGCAATGGCTCGGCGTCGCGCTCGGGCTTGTCGGCGTCGTGCTCGGCGTGCCGCATGATGCCGACTACAGCATCATGGTGCTGCTGGCCTTGAGCCTGTTCGGCCTGACCGGCGGCTCGCTTTATCTGAAGAAATTCGCCGCCGACGTCCCGCCTTTCGCCGCGACCGCCGTTCAACTGATCGGCGGCGCCCTCATGGCGATCTTCTTGACGGCATTCTTCGAGACGCCGCACGTCCGCTGGACCGCCAACCTCGCTGTCGCCATGACCTGGAACGTGCTGATCATGTCGGTCGGCGGCATGGCGATCTACAACGTGATGATGGACCGCTACGGCGCGGCGAAAGCCGCATCCGGATTCTTCATCGTGCCGGGCGCGTCCGCGCTGATTGCGTGGGCGCTGATCGACGAGCACCTGCGGCCGGTCGCGCTGATCGGCCTTGCGGCCTCGACGCTCGGCGTCGTGGTGGTGTGGTGGCGGCCGCGCAAACTTATTTGACGAGCCCAAATCCGCGCGGCAGCCACATGTAGACTTCCGGCACGTAGGTGACGAACAGCAGCACCACGCACATGCAGGCGAGCAGCGGCAGCAGCGGCGGGATGATCTTCTCCATCGAGATGCGGCCGACCTTCAGCGCGACGAACAGCGCGGTGCCGACCGGCGGCGTGGTCAGGCCGAACGACAGGTTGATCACCATGATCAGCCCGAGATGCACCAGGTTGATGTCGAACTTGAGCGCCAGCGGGAGCAGCATCGGCACCAGCATGATCAGCGCCGGGGTCATGTCGACGAACATGCCGACGATAAGCAGAAAGACATTGAGAATAAGCAGGAAGGCCCACTTGCTCTGGATCAGGTTGAAGAAATTGTCGGCCAGCATGTTGGGCAGATTCTCGTAGGTGAGAATCCACGCATAGACCGAGCAGGTCGCGATCAGCAGCATCACGACCGCGTTGGTGACGCAGCAATCCCAGATGATGCCGGGAAGCTCGGAGATCTTGATTTCCTTGTAGACGAAGATGGTCAGGATCAGCGCATAGACCGCCGCCGCTGCCCCCGCTTCGGTCGCCGTGAACACGCCTGAGATGATGCCGCCGAGGATGATCACCATCGTGAACACGCCGGCAGTGCCGTCGATGATGCGGCGGACCTTCTCGCGCAGCTCCAGCTTGGGCAGGATCTTCTGGTGGTAAAGCTTGCCATGCACGAATGACGCCACCATCAGCGAGAGGCCGATCATCACGCCCGGGATGACGCCGGCGAGAAACAGCGCCGCAATCGAGACGTTGCCGGCGACATGCGCGAACACGATCATGCCGATCGAGGGCGGAATGATCGGCCCCATGGTGGCGGCGGTCAGCACGATCGCGGTCGCAAAGCGGCGCGAATAGCCGTCCTTCTCCATCGCCGGGATCATCATGGCGCCGATCGAGGAGACTTCGGCCACGGCCGATCCGGTGACGCCGCCAAAGAACATCGAGGCGACGCAGACGATTTGCGCAAGGCTGCCGGGCAGCCAGCCGACCAGCACTTCGGCCATCAGCACCAGGCGCCGCGCGATGCCGCCGCGCGCCATCAGGGTTCCGGCAAAGACGAAGAAGATCACTGCCAGCAGCGGGAACGTGTTGATCGCCACGAGCATGCGCTGGACGATGGTGGCATTGTCGACGCCCGGCAGCAGCAACGTCGCAATGACGGTCGAGACGCCGACCGCGAACGAGATCGGCATGCCGAGCGCGACCAGAGCGATGAAGGCGAGACCGAGGAGGAGGAGGACCATGGCTTTAGTCCACGCTCGTGCCGGTGATCGCGGCCGCTTCCGGCCGCACGATCTCGTCGACGATGAGCTTGAAGGCGAACACCATCATCAGGAAGCCGGAGATCGGCATCGCCGGGTAGTACCAGTAGTTCGTGAAGGGGATCGTCTCCATCAGGTCCGCGCCGAAATCCTGCACGAAGGTGATGCCGTAACGAAAGACGATCCAGCCAAAGCCGAAGATCATCGCGCTGAGCGCAACGCCAAGGGCGCGCCGTATCGGCTTCGGCAAGGCGTTGAACAACACGTCGAAGCCGACATGATCGCGCTGCAGCACGCCGACGGCGGCGGCGAGGAACGAGACCCAGATCAGCAGATAGCGCGGCACTTCCTCGGTCCAGGACACCGCCTGGCCAAACCCGTAGCGCGCAACGATCGCCGCGACGACGATGATGAACAGCGCGCTGGCGAGCACGATGCAGACCCAGCGCACCACGGCGACCAGCAGCGCCGCGAAGCGGTCGAGCAGATCAAGGAAATTCACCGCGGCTCCCTTCGATGGTCGATCGAGACACGCAAAGGGCGGCGAACGCCGCCGCCCTTTGCGCTACGCCCCCGCGCAACCTTCAGAAATTCTTCTGGCTATCGAGGATGAACGCGATGGTCTTTTCCACGCCCAGCCGCTTGCCCTCTTCCTGCACCAGCCCCGATACGGCTTTCACGAACGGCGCCTTGTCCGGCGTGACGATCTCGGTGAAGTTGCTCTTGAGCGCAGCCAGGTCCTTCACCTCCGAGATCTTCCAGGCGCCGCGCATATAGGCTTGCGTGCGGGCACCGGCCTCGAGCACGGCCTTCTGCTGATCGGGATTGAGCTGATTCCACAGCTTCATCGACATGGCGATCACATCCGGAATGCGCATGTGCTCGTCGAGAGAGTAGAACTTCGACACCTCGTAGAACTTCTTGGCGACGACGGAAGGGTGATTGTTCTCAGCGCCGTCCACCACGCCGGTCTGCAGCGCGGTGTAGAGTTCGGCCCAGGCCACCGGAACGCCGGTCGCGCCCAGCGCCTTCATGGTGTTGACCATCACCGGCGAGGCCATCACGCGGATCTTCTGGCCTTTCAGATCGTCCGGCGTGCGGATCGCTTTCTGGGTGAAGAAATTGCGCGAGCCGGAATCGATGTAGCCAATGATCTTGATACCCTTGTCTTCCATCTGTTTCGCGAGCGCGGCCGCTTCCGGCTGTGCCAGGAACCACCAGAAATGCGCCTCGTTCTTGAACAGGAACGGCAGCGAATACATGTCCATCGCGGGCACGACCTGGTTCAGGTTCGAGGCCGAGACCGTGGTGAAGCCGATCGTACCGTTACGGACGCTCTGCACATTGGCGACGGCGTCGCCGAGCTGAGTATTGTGATACACCTCGACCTTGATGCTGCCCTTGGAGAGGGTGCCAAGCTCCTCGCCGAAGTATTTTTCGGCGTAACTGGACGGATGGTCGACCGGCTGGATGCCGGAATATTTGGTGACGATCTGGGCCTTCGCTGGCGCGAGACTAAGAAGCGCGCACCAGAACGCGGTCACGACCGCGGCGGTCATTCGCATGGTGTCCCTCCCGTCGGAGCAACGCGCCCCGATATTTATTTTCCCGAACGGTAGGAGGCCGGTAACATGCTTGTCAATGAATCAAAGCGCCGCATAGCGCACGTTGCGCGCACAAACGCAAAACGCCCGGTGCTGGCACCGGGCGTTTCGAAACTCTCAGATCGGACGATTAGGCCGACTGAAGGTTGCTCGCAGCCTGCTTGCCGCGCTCGGTGACGATCTCGTAGGAGACCTTCTGGCCTTCCATGAGGGTGCGCATGCCGGCGCGCTCGACGGCGCTGATGTGCACGAACACGTCCTTGGAGCCGTCGGCCGGCTGGATGAATCCGAAGCCCTTCTGGGCGTTGAAGAACTTCACGGTACCTGTAGCCATTGTAGCTTTCCTTGCGTTGATACGCTTGTGAACCAGACGCACGCTCATCGCGCGCCGGGCAAAGCATCCGAGTTTTGGAAGATGACTTGGGGAAGCGCCCAAAAATCGGGAGCGTATCAAGGCAGGCCAAAATCGAGTTGCGCGGGCTATTTATACGAATATCGACCTAGCGTCAAACCGCCGGCGGGCGTGTTTTCCGTCACTTAAGGCCAGTCATAATGGCGCGCGGAGCGAACCGAACCGCGATCAGGCCGTGCGTTCGAGCTGGCTTTGCTTGGCGACCCGCTCGTGCGGCTCGGTCATGCTCTTGATGCGGTATTGCTGCTCATCGCCGTCGGTCGGGAGCAAACGCACCACTTCGTACACGCCGTTGGCGCCACCGCGCCCGAACATCCCCGACGTGAAGTGAACACTGTCCCCGATACGGAATCTGTGTGGACTCAAGACTGTATCCTCCGGCATCCCAGCAACGCCTGGCCAGCGTCCGGATGCCCCGTTGGCGCCCCCTTGCGACCCAGGAAATCGCCCCCTTCGCGGGATCACCTCAATAGACTAGCACGGAAAATCCGGCTGT
>Ga0137379_10007464_pt1 | contig 10374 bp, 14 predicted proteins | sample SagtaG_18_FD_104812 | JGI IMG/M metagenome (GOLD analysis project Ga0137379, IMG submission 104812) | Vadose zone soil microbial communities from Sagehorn Ranch, Mendocino, California, USA - Sage2_L_80_16 metaG | ecosystem: Environmental > Terrestrial > Soil > Vadose zone | place: USA... | reverse complement strand
TCCACCTCCAGCGGAACATCGTCGGGAAGGCCCCCCAGAAGCTCAGGGCGCGGCTTGCCAGGGCGGTCTGGCAGTTCTTCCTGGCGCCCAGCAAGGCCGAGGCCCGCAAGCGGATGGCCGAGCTCGCCGCTAGCCTCGGGCGCCAGCTCCCGGAGTCGATGGCGTGCCTCGATGCCGGCTTCGAGGCGGCCACCAAGTTCTACGGGTTCCCCAAGGCTCACTGGCATCGCATCCGCTCCACCAACGGCCTCGAGCGGCTCCACGGCGAGATCAAGCGCCGCACCCAGCCGCTCACGAGGAAGCCCGTGAGGTAGGTGCCGAGTCCCGAGGCCGGCCCAGCACGTTGAATAGGCGTGCTACGCTCTCACTCGGAGAGGATGCTCATGAGCGAGCCCGTAGGAACGGCCGTAACGCCAGCAGCCCAGCCGCCCGGCTCACCATGGTTGAATCTCGTCCGCGCTCAGATCGTGGTCTCCCACGTCATCGGCCTGGGCGAGCGCCTGCGAAAGGGCAAGCTCCGCGTCCACACTGTCGTGCGGACTGACGGGAAGCTGCCGCTCGACGAGGGAAGGACGGTCGAGCAAGTCATCAGGCATATCGACCACATCGACAAGCTTGAGCGAGACGTTCGGTCCACCAAGGAGGCGCTCGCCGCCAAGAAGATGTCGCAGAAGAAGCGGGATGAATTCAAACAGTCCATCGCGGGCGTCGAGCTGCAGATGGCTGGCCATCTGGAGGCCGTGCACCTGAACAAGGAGCGCGTAAGCATCATCGTTCTGAAGGTGAAGGCTCTGATTGCTCGGGTCGACGAGGCAGAGCGCGAACTCGCCGAGTGCGAGCGGCGCGTCGACGTGCCGGTCAAGGAGCTGAAGCGCATGCTCCGCGACGCGCGCACCGACGAGGGCGAGAAGAAGAAGCTGCTGAAGAAGCTCAGGCTCTCCTCCGAGGAGCTGGAGGACCTCGACCGCGTGGTCCGCACCGCCATTCGCAAAATCATGCGCGTGCAGGAGGAGGCGATGCTCCCGGTGGAGGAGCTGCGTCGGCTATACGCTCCCATCGAGGAGTGGCGGCGGTTGGCTGTCGAGAAGCCTATCTTCCGCCTGCAGCCAGCCCCACCCGCGCTTCGCCGCCTGGACCTTCGCGTCATTGAAGCGCGCATCGTCGAGCTGGCAACGCAGACGGTGATCTCCACGGCGCTTCCGAGGGTCAGGCTGCGTACCGAGCTGCAGGTGACCTCGCGCCGCCGCAGCGTGGCGTTCGTACCCGGACGGCCAGCCGTGGCCGGCGCGCCGCTGGAGCCCTCGGACGGGTTGGCGACCTACGCGGACCTCGGGCGCGTTGGCGAGTCGCTGGTCTTCGCGATGATGCTGGCCCGCTGGACGGCGGCCGCAGGCGTCGATACCGGGCGCGTGCGTGGGCTCCTCCGGTCGATCGCGGCGGAGTACTGGTCGCTCGACCACGCCGCCAAGGACGAGCTGGAGAGCGCCTTAGCTGGCGCGCCTGATGGGTGGTTCGACACGAAGAAGGTTCGGGACCTGTTGTGGCCATCTCAGACCTTCTACGGCGACGCCATGGGGTTCGACCTGTTTGGCCTGAACGATGCGGGCGACGATTGGCTGTGCATCGAGGTCAAGACGACGCAGGGCCCGGCGGCCACGCAGTTTGAACTGAGCGTCAATGAGTACGGGCGCGCGAATACGGAGGGCGCCCGATACGTCATCGCCCGCGTGGCTCGCATTCACGCCGACTTACCAGAGGTACGTTTCTGGTGTGACCCCGCTGCCATGGTCGAGCGTGGAGACCTGCGGCTCGTGCCGGCTTCGTTCTCCGTGTCGCTCGGTGTGAGAGCGTGAATTGCGCGGGCCGACCGGGCGCCCAGTGTCGAGCCGGCCCTAGCGACTTCACGCGGAACGACTGCCGCTGCCCGGCTATGACTCCCGACACCGTCGGGATGGGGACCCCGGCGGTTAAAGCCGGGGCACTGCACGCTGGCGCCCGCCGCGGCGGCCGCACCACGGTCCCCCGGGCGTGCCGACTATCAACTCGTCATCCGGATGTGCTGAATCGATTTGTCCAGTGCCGCTTTCGCGGCCTTCAGCGCGTCGAGGTCGGGCCCGAAGATACCCGCTGCGAACGGCGGCCACTCACGCCCTTGCTGATTCAGCTCAGACTCGGTTGCCTCCGCAGCACCTCCACGCCCGACTCGATTGACGCCTCGCCACAGAAAGCTCCCGTAGAACGGGTAGGCGTCTTTTGACATGTGTGCGGCCAACGCGTTCAGGTACTCGAATCGAGTGAATACGTCCGCGTACCGCTTGTCGCTCATCATCGGCAACTTCAACAGCGAAGGCTGGAGCGCCTCGAACACGCGATCGCTCTCGGGGCTCCTAATCGAGCGGCTGTCCGTTGCGGTTGCTTGGAGCGGGCCCTTCAGGGCGTAGTCTGGCGACAGGATGTGCAGCGGGTGAACTCGCCGCCCTAGTGTGGGTTCCTCGACCGGCAGCGCGTGAAGCGTTCGCAGCAGCGCGTAGTTCGATTTGGCGACAGCCGCGACACCTGCAGCGTAAAACGTCAGTACTGCCGGATAAGTGCGGAGCTGATTCAGATGGACGTACCCCCGACGCAACTCGTTCACAGCTAGCAACTGCTCAATGGCCGTGACGAGTTCGCCCTGCTGCTGGTCATCGCCGAAGTATCCGGTGGTGGACGCTACGTAGATGAGGTCGGCAGAAGCTGCTTCGCACGCAATGACGAGCGCGCGGTACTCGTCGTCCGGGACGTTCGGCTCAGCGCGGATGGACGCCGCGGCGTCACGCGCGACACTCACCGCTTCGCTCAAGAGTTCGTGGAACCGGTAATCCTTGGTCTGGAGATAGCCTCGCAGCATCGACATCGATGCGGTCGGCGCGGCCTCGGTGCCATCCCGCGTCAACTGCTCCGCTTCACTCCCTGGAAGCGGCCCCCGAATCCACCCAGGCCGCGGGTCGGTCTTGAAGGCGCTGACGAGAGCCTGAGTCACCTTAGTGGCGAGGTCGTCGGGGTTGCGCCACTCGACGCGGGTGCGCCCTGTGCTCACCTTCTTGCGAAACGCCTCCAGCCGCTTCTGCGCCTCGTCACTCTTGTCGGTCTTCCCTACGGGAATGCTGTCCGGCTCGCCATGCACAAACGCGAGCACCGGGATGTGCTGCTGCACGGCGTAGTCGAACTCCCTCTCGGTATAGCTGAGGAGGTTGACCTCGTCCGACAAGCCGTATCTGCCCGCAACAAGGACAACGTAATAGTCGCAGCGGTCGATGGCCCGTTTGATGACATCCCACGGCATGGCGCCTGCTGCCGGAAACAGCTCCATCCCAGCGGGGAAGCAGTCGAGCTTGAGCACTGCGCGCATCACGCTCTCGCGCTCATCCTTGAGGTCCAAGAACGTCGAGCTGATGAAGACCTCGTACCTCTTCTCTTCCATGCCCGCCTCCCCGACCTGCAGCTCGCCAACGCTGACCGTTCGCGCACGGTAGCACGAGGATAGAGCGAGGATAATGGCGCTCTTCCCGATGAGCGACGCGGCGCGAGGGGAAGCGGCTGGGGCGCCCGCCGGCCTCGCCCGTGCTGCTGCACCCGGCCCGCGACCTCGTGAAGGCTGGCGAGCCGGTCGCGGCGGCAGCGTGGCGGAAGGGGGGTGGCGAGCGCCACGCTGCAACGTTTCATGACCCGGCGAGGCTAAACCCGTTAACAGCAGCTCCAGCAGGCGCTAGTCTATTCGGATGGACTGGCTTTCGTTTGCGTTCAACGCACTCAGCGGTATCGGCGGGCTCGTTGCGCTACTGGCATGCTGGGCATCCTGTCCGCCCGCAGCCTGAGGGCGAGCGTTACTGCCATGCCTCGCATCAGATGGCTGGCTGTCGCTCTGGTGCTCTTCGCGCTCAACCTGGGAATGTCCTCCCTTGGGCTTTACCGTTCCTTCGCTAAGGACTGCCGCCAGTGGCAATCGACAAAGCAAGATGTGGTCTACGGCATCAACTTCAGGAACGAACGGGTAGAGCTGGACGGGAAGCTCTTCGACCACTGCACATTCGAAAACGTGACTTTTGTTTATGACGGCTTGGCGCCATCCGGGTTGAAGGCGAGCACGATTCTGCCCGGCAAGCTTGGGTTCCTTGTGCGAAACCGTCCCGCCCAAGCACTACAGACGTTGTTAGAGGCGATGCCGGCTGGGCTTCCCATGTACATCCAGGACGACCACGGCAATCTCACCCCCTTGGTTCCGTACGGTCGGTGACGGGGAGCCTATCTGCCGGCCTCCACAGTCGCGGTGGACGGGCTGCCCGCCCCCCTCGGCCCGACGGCTTCAGACCTGTGTTAGCGCCGAAGGTCACCCGCCCGCCGTTCCGCCGCCCAAAACCGGTCGTCTTAGGGCACGGGATTCCTAGTCGTGCATACGGCGCGAGCGAGCGGCGTGGTCGCGAGCCCTTGACGCGCGAGCCGCTCGGCGTTGCCGCCCGTAGGCACGGAGGCTGGCCCGCGAGGCCGAGAACCAGGCGCGGCGCAAAGCTCGGCAGCGGCGCCCGCGGTCGGTAGCGTCCCCGCGGCGCACCAGCGGATAGCGGCCGCCGCGGTCGCGGCATCGGCGAGCCCCCTCCCCGAGCGCCCGCCGGTGCGACCTCATTCGTGAATCGGGCTCGCGACCCAAGGCAACGCGCCACGAGATGACGGCTGGCCCTCGCGAGCCCGTCGCGCTACGCGCTCGCGGGTGGCAGCAGCCCGAAGAACAGGGCCAGCTCCACCACGTCGACGTCCCCGAGCGGCTCGTCGGCCTCGTCGAAGAGCGCAACCGCTCTCGACCCGCCATCACGCGGCGGCCAGTGTGACGCAGGTGTGACGCGGAGAGGCACAAAAGGCACCACGGACACCCCGACCGGGGGTCCATGGCGCCTCGTAAGTGTCTGAAATCTGGAGCCGACACCCGGAATTGAACCGGGGACCTACTGATTACGAATCAGCCGGAGGGGTCAAAGGCCCTGGGAAATCAGCTATTTCTCGCGGGTGCGTGGGTCAGGAAGGGCCGCCCGCCGCCAGGGGGTAGCGACCAGGTAGCGACGCGGCGGTCAGAGCGGCGCCACCGCTCGAGCGCGCGGGCGGGAGGCCTGCACCAGGTGCAGGTAGCGCTGGGTGGTCCGGATGTCCTTGTGACCCATCCACGTCCGCAGGGCCTCGAGGTCCACGCCGCTCCGGAGGCAGGCCGTCGCGAAGGTGTGTCGGAGCTCGTGCGCACTGAACGGGATGATCTTCAGCGGCCGGCACGCCGCCTCGAGGCGGTCGCCCATCTGCATCCCGCGGTCGTCCGGCACGCCGCCGAGCTTCACCAGGTCGCGCGCCGCCTTCACCGCACGCTTCGAACAGGGGACCATGCGCGCGTCGCCGCTCTTCGACTCGAGGACGTAGATGCCGCCGGCATGCAGGTCCTCCTCGTGGAGCCGCGCGAGCTCGCCGTACCGAAGCCCAGCGCCGAGCAGGACCTCGGCCGCTCGGCGCCAGCGTAGCAGGAGCTTCGGCAGGACGCGCCGCCAGTCCTTCTCGGCAATCTCGCGGGGCGGGTTCTTGCCCTTGCCCTCGCGCACGATCGGCACCTCCTCGTCGGCGCGGGTCATCGTGAGGTTGCCGGCGCGCGCCCAGCTCAGGAACGCCTTCAGTGTCGCGAGCTCGCGGTTCCGTGTGGCGAGGCCGGTGGCGCCGCGGCGCTTCTCCGAGCCGGCCTTCCCCTCGGCGCGATCGGCGAGGTACGCCTTCACGTCGGACGCGTCAAAGCTGTCGAGGGTGATGAACGCTGGGCGGCCGTCGCGGCGCCAGGCCGCCATGTACGCGAGGTGCCGGGCCTGCTGCTCCGTCCAGTACTCGGTGTTGTGCGCCTCGAGGCGCTGGGCCTTCAGGAACCGCGGGACGGCTTCGGCCCAGGTTGTCCCCTCGCGGCTGCGAGGAAGGTAGCGAGCAGGGTCGAGCTCGAATCGGGAGTACTCGACGTTCGCCGCGCCTTCGTCGACGCACCCCGTCGAGCGGACGAGCCGACGACCGTGAACGCGACGGTCGATCGTGAAGACGCCGCCGCGGATGACACCGACGCGGCGCCCGTTGATCTTCCAAACCGTCCCTGGGTCGCGAGCTGCTCGCGGCATCGTTCGTACGCCTCCACGGCCGAGAGTGCGAGCTTCGGCCCGCCGATGCGGGTGCCGGAGTAGAGCCCGAGCCGGCGCATTTCGTCCAGCGCGCGCTTCACGGTCGAGCGCGAGCAGTCCCACCGCGCCATCAGCGACGCGATAGAGAGGAAGCGCTCCTCGGGCTGGCGCGCGGTGACATACACGGGTTATTGGCTGACCTCCGAACTCGCCGGCAGGAGCCGGCCCGAGCTCACGACCTCCGGCAGCCGGTGTAGCATCGCCGCGCCGATGGTCTGCCCGTTCCCCATCACGATGTTTGCGAGGAACTCGCTCTCGAGCGTCGAGATCCCGGAGGCGACCGCCTCGAGCTTGGCCTTGACGACCAGGACGAGCGCGCGCCAGCGCCGCGGCTTCGCTTCTCCGACGTGGACGGTGATCTTCCCGACCTTGAGGCTCGCGGTGACGTCCCCGCTTCTACCGGAGGCGACCCCGCCGTCGATGACGGTGGTGCCTTCGGTCGCGAATGCTTCTGCGACGCGAGCGTGGAGCCCGGTCATGAGCTCGCCGAGAGGCTTCATCGCGCGCTCGACGTCCTCGGGCGTCTTGCAGTTCGTCAGGTCGATCTTCATCAGTGTCTCCACAGCTTCGCCGGCGCCGGCGAGTCGCCGACCGGCACCAGGTACAGCGTCCGAGCCGCCACGCGCACGAGCTCGTCGCCCTCGCGCTTCCGCCGCGCGAGCTCGTCTTCGAGGGCGCGGTCTCGCCGGCGGTGGCACCAGCCCCAGATCAGCCGGCCGGTGATGATGCCGAGGACGAAAGCGAGCGCGGTCATTCGCGGTCTCTCTTCACGACGTAGGGCGGCTCCGGGTAGCCGGCCTCGACGAGCGCAGCCCGGAGGGCCTTCCACGCCGCGTTCACGTCGGGCTCGTCCGACTTGAGACGCTCTCCGGCGCGCAGCCGGCGGGAGGTGTCGACGTCGACCAGGTCGCGGACCTTGGCGGCTGCGGCGACCGCCATTGAGGCGGCGCGCATCGGGTGCTTCCGGCACACCTTGATGTGCTCGGTCAGCACCTCCGCGCCGTGGGTGGGCGCGCCGGGCGGGTACGCCTCGCCGCAATAGACGCACGTCAGCACGTTCGACCGCGTGAGGCGAGCCACCCACTGCCGCGCCTCGTCGCGTTCGCGCTCCAGCTCAGCGATGAACGCGCAAGTCGAGCAGCCGCTCTCAGGGCGTTTCACATGGTGCGTCATGCAGCCGGTGAAGATCATCGCGCACCTCCCGCGCAGCGCGGGCGCAGGTCGCGATCGACCCCGACGTGCTTCGCGTGCTGCCGGCACATCGGCGCGTCGCAGGTCTTCCGCTTCGAGCCTGCAGGCGGCGGGCCGTCGCAGAGGAGCGGCGCGGCCGCGCTGCAGAACGCGCAGGTCCTCCGGCGTCCGCGCGTGCAGGCGATCGCGATCCCACCACCGGGCGTCTTCACGGGGATGCACGGCATCAGAACGCTCCCGTCTTGCGCTGGCGCTTCGGCTCGACCAGGTGGACCTGGACGGCCTGGCACAGCGTGCAGCTGCAGGGCCGGTCGAAGGAGTGGCGGTCGGCCTCACGGAAGGCAGCGCGCGCGACCGCCTCGAGGTGCTGCAGCTGCTCCTTCGCGGCGATCGACGTTGGCCTCGGGCCCGGGCCGCCGACCACGGCGCGCTCGACGAACGCGGCCAGGTCCGGAGCGTGGCCCCGGGAGCGCCGCCGCTTCGGCTTCGCCTTCCCCTCGACCATCAGGGTGTCGATCGACCTCACAGGCTCACCATCCTCGGCAGCTCCTCGCCGGCGTACGCGAGCGCCATCGCGATCTCGTCTTCGGAGTGGGCGGTGCAGATCGTTTTCCCCTCGTCCACCCAGGCGCACGTCGCGCCGTGCTCGAGGACCTCCTCGTCGGGCACCAGGCGCTGGACCTGGTCCGCCTGCGCGCGAGAGGTGAAGACCGAGCCGCCGAGGCACGGGCGATCGAAGGTGCAGCCGCAGAGCCGACAGATTCCGTTCATCGCTTCTTCCTCCAGTCCTTCGCCTCGGGGCATCCCGCGAAATGAGCCGTTCGCAGCCGTGGGTCGGCGCCGAGCACGTCAGCCTTCTCGCGCTCCTGCTCCGCCTCGTCGTTCGTGAGCACGCGCGCGACGAGGGATGTCCCGCGGCACCAGACGCGCACGTTGCCGGCGCCGCTCGGGGCGAAGTCCACCGGCATGACCTGCACCTTCCCGTCCGGCTTGCGCTTCAGCTCCCCGTCGGCGCCGATGACCTGGCACCACAGGATCTCGGCGCCGCAGCTCCGGCACTCCTTCGCCTCGTGCACGGGGGCGGTGGCGGGCGCGCTCTCAGACACGGCTCGCCTCCGCCGCCGCACGGTCGTTCGCGACGCCGATCTTCCGGTGCAGGTCGAGCAGCCGGAGGTGCACCGCTTCCTTCCGGTCGCGCAGCGCGGCGTCTATCCCGCACCCGAGTGCGTACCCGAGCGCCACCATCTCCTCGTCCGTGAGGTCGAGCACCAGGTGGTGCGGAAGTACTGCACCGGCGCCGGGCCGCTCGCTGGAGGGAACGAGCGACCCGGACGCCGGCTCGGGCGGGCGGCCCGAACTCGAAAGATCAGTCATGGTCCGCCTCCGAATAGGCCACACACCTGCAGCGCGGCAGCATGCACGGCCCGTCACCCTTCGCGCCGCCGTGCAGGATCGGACCGTGCGCGCAGCTGCAGCGCCGGAGGTGGCGCAAGGGGACATCAGTCGCGGCCGGGGAGCGCGCTTCGTCCCCGGCCGCGACCTGGAGCGCGCGGGGGTGCGCTCCGAGCTTCTTCGCGAGACCGTTCCTCATGACGCGGCCCGCTCCTTCTCGGCCGAGACGCCGCGCACCGCTTCCTCGAGGGCCTTCGCTTCGGCGTGCACGCGATCGAGCCGTGCCGCGAGCTCCTCGTCGACGCAGGTCCGGAGCGAGACGAGCTGCTCGACGGAGTAATCGTCGAGCTCGACGCCCAGGACCGGCATCGGGGGCGGATTCGCCACGCGGACCTTCGCCGGCGTGGGCGTCGGCTCGGCCGCCGGCTCCGTCGCGGCGCTCCTCGGCGGCTTCGAGCAGCCGTTCTTGTGCCTGTGGCCCTTGGCCTCGCACTCGGGGCACGGCGGCGGCATCGTGATCGGGCGCTTCTCCATCGTGTTCTCCTCGGGTTCGGCCGGCGCCGCCGGCGGGGTAGGTGCTGCGGACTTCCCTCGCGACGGCCGCTCGCCGGACGCGTAGCGCGCCGGGTTGCAGTAGCCGCTCCAGCCGCTCGTGTTGTTCTTGCGGAGGCGCCGGCCGCAGCCGCAGCGGCAGGTCTCGTCGGTCATGACGCCGCTCGTCGCCGGCGTGAGGCGCGGGACCATGAGTCGAGCGGTCGAGCCCTGCCGGCCGCCAGAGAGCCCGTCCGGCATGACGCCGTTCACGTCGCGGTCGAGCCGGGCGACGAGCTCGCCGATGAGCGCCGTCGTCGTGAGCGGCTTGTGTGAAGTGACGGGGGAAGGCGCGCTCCCCGCCGGCGATGCCTCGCCCCGAGCCGGGCGGTTGGTCGACGACGGCGGAACGAACGGCACGTCGGGCAGGCCGCCGCTCCAGATCCGGTCCTGTGGCCCCGTCATCGTCCGCGTCTGGTGCGAGTACACGCCGTGCTTGGCGTCCGGCGTCGAGCGCTTCCCGGTCTCCTCCTGCTTTCGCGCCTCACACGTCGGGCACGGCTCGCCGGCGGTGACGCCGAGGAGGTGTCCTGGGATGAGCGCCGAGCCGCATTTCGGACAAGCCTTCGCCGGCGCGTGGGAGAGGCCGGAGCGGATGGCGCGGCCGGTCTCGCACTCACCGCTTGCGCAGTAGGCCCTCACCGGCGGGCCCTCGACGCCGCGCTTCGTCGACTCCTGACGCTCGAGCTGGCGGCGCAGGCAGGCGCGGTGCGTGAGCGGGCCGAAGCGCGGACAGGTGAACAGGTCGTTGAGCTCGAGCGCAGACGTCTGCACGTGTTCACGCATGGGCTGCTCCGGTGGCACGGCGCGTGAAGGGGGGGGGGTAGCACGAGCCCGGCGTCCGCCAGGTCTACGGCGCAGTCCCAGGCTGGATCGCCGAACGAGATCATGTGTGGCTCACGCTCTCCGCGAGCTCGCGCCGGCGCGAGTGGATGAACCGCACCACGCCGGGCCCGGTGCAGACCTTCCCCGGCAG
>Ga0137379_10007462_pt1 | contig 10375 bp, 8 predicted proteins | sample SagtaG_18_FD_104812 | JGI IMG/M metagenome (GOLD analysis project Ga0137379, IMG submission 104812) | Vadose zone soil microbial communities from Sagehorn Ranch, Mendocino, California, USA - Sage2_L_80_16 metaG | ecosystem: Environmental > Terrestrial > Soil > Vadose zone | place: USA... | reverse complement strand
TTAACCGCGGTTTCATGCTTCATGGGCTCGCCAATGGGTTTGCCGCTGGCCGCATCCCAGAATCGCGCGGTCTTATCATTCGAGGCGGTCATCACTCGATGACCATCGGGACTGAACTCCGCTGAAATAACAGTGGCTTCGTGTTTCATGGGCTCGCCAATGGGTTTGCCGCTGGCCGCATCCCAGAGCCGCGCCGTCCTATCATCTGAGGCGGTCACCACCCGTTGACCGTCGCGACTGAACTGCGCTGACCTAACCATGTCTTGATGCTTCATGGGCTCGCCAATGGGTTTGCCGCTGGCGGCGTCCCACAGCCGCGCCGTTCTATCGTATGAGGTGGTCACCACCCGTTGGCCATCGGGACTGAATTGCTCGGAAGTAACGCTGGCATCGTGCCGCAGTGAACCGGTTAATGGAACATGCCAGCTTAGTTGAGTCAGCATCGCGGCCGTGAAGGTAATAGCTTTCCGATTTTCCGGATTTAGCCGCAACGCCTGCGCAAGGTGGGCAAAGGCTTGAGTATTCTTTCCGGTTTCTTCGGAGTACTCAGCGAGGGAACATTTTCCCGGCTGGCAACCTCGCTGGTCTTCTTCTCTGCGTTTTGCGCGGCAGAACGTTGTTTCATTGCAACAACAGCAATGATGCCCGTCACGAATACTAACACTGCAAGCCCGTAACTGAAATAACGTTGCCGCCGCCGCCCCTTAATCTGTTCCTCCGCCCTTCTTCGCTCTGCTTCGGCGAGCTTTTGAGCAGCTTCTAGTTCGCGTTGCTGTTGTACTCTTTCATGCTCTTCCAGGCGCTGTTTCAACACGATGCTCTCATCAAGAAATTCTCGCTCCAGCGGATTGAGTTCCACCTCGTGGCGCTCGCGCCATTCTTGCGCCTGAATCAATCTTGCGCCGCGATACAAAAGATCGTTATCCCGACTGGAGCGTTGCCATTCCTCGGCTGTCTCAGTAATTCGACGCTGAAGGCGCAAGCCGGCGCGATCTTCATCGAGCCATCCCCGCAGCCGCGGCCAGCCGCGGATCAGCGCTTCATGGGAAACATCGAGAAAACGTGATGGCATCGGGGTTCAGGTTAGGTGGTGGTCAAGAGGCGAGCGTCCGCCATCGCCTTGACGACGCGTTCGACGGCATCGGCCTCCGAGGGAGTAGTCACAACCTCATCTATCGTGGCCCGGCGACGTGTGTCTTCGGTTCCTTCGCCAAGCTGGGTGAGTCGGAGCATGATCCGGCGGACGATTAACTGTTCCTCCGGAGTGAAACTCTTAAACGTTTCTTCGGCCGTCTTGGCGATTGCGCCTTTGACACCGCCGCTCTCGCGATAGCCGTCGAGCGTCAGTGTATGATCGCGCCGGCGTTTCCATAGCTCGAGCAAGGCATGTTCGAGCAAAGGCAGCGCGCCCGGTTCGCTGGCGACGTCGCCCAGGATTGTGTCCACAAGACCAGGTTCAAAGCCGAGACTTACATGCCGGGCCGGCTCTTCGATGGCCTGTCTTAACATGTCCGCGTCCATCGGACTAACGAGGAACTGTTGAGCTGCGACACGGGCCGCCAGATCGGGCCAGGCCGCACATTTCGGCAAGAAATCGGCCCGCATCGTCAGCAGCACTGTAGACTGGCCGTCGGGAATCGACGACGCATACAGCAGATTGCCGAGGAATGAAGCGCGCTCCTTTTCGTCGCTGCAAAGCGTGAAGACTTCCTCGAATTGATCGATCACCCAGACGATCCGCCCGGCTGGTTTGTTCGCCAGCGCAAAGGCGACAGCAAGATGGAGAGTGCGCTCATCTTTTTCCATCTGATCCAGCGTCGTCTGCATCGACTCTTTTCCTGGAGAGAGATGGAGAAGCTGCGCAGTCAGCGTGGTGAGAGGCCGACTACCCGGTTTGAACACGCAAATCGTCCACGCTTCGCTCTCCGGAAGAGCGCCAGCTCTAAGCGCGGGAACCAATCCGGCGCGCACCAGCGATGACTTTCCGCTGCCGGATGCGCCAAGCACGGCAAGAAAGCGAGTGGCTTTCAGCTTCTCCACGAGGCGCTGAACATCTCGCTCGCGGCCAAAGAAAAACTCGGCGTGCTCTTCATCAAACACCTCCAGCCCTTGATAGGGCAGGTGTTATCGGCTTGGCCACGCGCACCGTCTGGGCCGGGTGGCTTTCCTTTAATTGCGTTGACGAGCACGCGAAGCGGTCTCTCATCGTCAAGACCTTTGCGAAAGTCGACCCAGGTCCGCTGCGTGAGGAAGGGAGGGAGTTTGCTGTAGTCGAACGGATCAGGAACGCCAGGAAGCAGAATCGGGATCAACCTGTAACCCGCCTCCTTCGCTGCGCGATCCTGGGCGACGAGAACCTCTTCGCGCGCCCAATCGCCGACGCCTTTTGGCCCGATAAATACTGCGCAAGTCGCACAATTGCGGAGGGCATCTGCGAGGCCCGATTGAAAGGTTTTTCCGGGGACGAGGCACCACTTGTCCAACCAGGGTTTCACTCCGGCGTCTTTCAGTTTGTGCGCAATATCTTCGACCGCCGGTTTGTCGGCGCTGTTATGGGAGAGGAAAATATCAAAAACTTCCACAGCTGTGCTCCCCGTTAGATGATCCGCATAAGGGTTCCCAGAGTCGAGACTGCTCTTCATCCCATTCCGGATATATTGGAAATTTTCCCTTTACCCAATTCTCCAGAACTTCTCTGTGACCGTGCTCCCTGGAATGTTCCGCGCCATAACGGACATCGCCGCCTTTCAACTGATAAAACAGCTCGCACGCCCGGTCGTGATTGGATGAGATCGGCCCTACGCCCGGAAAAAGAGCGCGGGGTCTTAATCCGAAATCCAGATTTGCAACCCGCCCCAAGAAGATTCCTATTTTTGCCAAACCAAAATAGGGAATGCTGAATAATTGTGCCCGTCCCCATCCCCCCAATCCGTGCACAAAGACAATCGGCCATCGGTTTCTCATAAATTCTCCCTAGGTTGCGTTCACGGGGGATAGCTGCTTTCCAATGTTTCACAAGTATGTGATCGGAACTTTCCATTTGACCTGTTGCCCGATTTTGGATGACGAAAGCAATGGTAGCATTCTCTGGCCGGTATCGAGGAGAAAATTCGGTCGCTGCCATTGATGATTCGCACCTTGCCGCCCAGACGATTCTTTGAAGCTGATTGTGATCAGATCAAACATTGTAGCCGCGATGGAATGTAACCGGTCGCTTTGTGGGTGGATTTAGCAAATCGCGTACTGTCGGCACAGATCGCGTATGATTAGAGGATTTTCTTTGAGAGGTTCAACCTGAGAGCTCAGCAGCGTCGGTTAGCGTCACTAAGAGTGTGAGTGAGCAAGCCGCCGATCGGAAAACGCTGCTACCAGCATAATGCTTCCGACGATGGCAAGCTGGAGCGCGACGGCTCCACCTGCGTAGTGAATATCAACCAGCAACACCCGGAACGTCGCCGCGACGAGAAGTCCCCATCCAAGCCATCGATACATCGGCTCTCGGAAGAAGACGCCGATAAGAAAGACGACCAGGCCCAGCAGGGCCCAGGCGATCGTTAACGACGTCCCCCCGAAGTGCCACGCAGACCAAAGCGAAACCCAACGCCACAAGGTAACGATGCCGAGCGTCATCGCGAGATTCTGAAGCTCGGGCGATGGCAGCAACGGCTTGCTGAGTTGCTGCTGCTGAAGGAGCAAAGCAAACGCCAGGAGATCCTGGAGGTGAAATCCATGCGCTCCTGCATCGCCCATCCAGGCCACCAAGACCGCGGCAGTGGTAAAGGCGAGACTGCCGAACATGACCGCCTTCTTCTTTTGGACGCGCGCCCAAAGGAGCAGGACGAATCCCAGGACCTCGAGGAAGATGAAACGCCAGTCAGCCGCGACATAGGTCACGGTCCAGGCGATGAAGCTGAGCACAGCGAACGCATGGAAAAGGGTGGCGATCCACTCGGGCACGATGACAGAGCGCGCGCGTTCGCTGGCGGCCGCGAGAGCGAGGAACATCGCTACCGGCATGAGCGCAAAGACCGCGGACGGCGGCGGGTTTTGCGAGAGTTGCGCACAGAACTCGTAAAGACTGGCAAAGGTGAAAACCTGTCCTAGCGCGGCGATGGCCCAATCGCGTGTCAGAATTCCGTAGATGAAGCTCGCGACCGAGAGACCCGAAGCTACTACCAGCCACCAGGAAGGAGTTAGCCTACCTTCGAGCCAGAAGAACAGGACCGCGACGACACCTAAGGCTGCCACTACCTGCACAAGTTTTAGTTCCCACTTCGGAATCAGCTGCGCGCCGCGCATTTGCCACCATCGGCTTAGGACAAGCGTGATGAGAATTACAACAAGCGGATTCCACCAGGGCCGCTCAAAACTTCCGATTTGCGCCAGCCAAAGGACCAGAGCTGCCAAAACAAATCCCTTGGCCAGATAAGGCAGCTCCGGGATGCGCAGCACGGCAAGCGAAGCAGTAAGAGCGAGGGCTATGATTGTCAGCAGCGGTGGCTGATTGATTTGGGCAAACTGATAAACGACCGTGATCAACCAGAGCGTCATCCCTAATGTGGCGAAGTAAACCGCGTGCCAGTCGATCGCGGAACGGCTTGCGCCCGCACGGCGCGCCAGACATGCACTGCCAATCAGAACAAGGCCAGTGATGATTCCAATCATTCGACCCGGCTCGCCCGGTTCGCGGATCGGGCCGAAAGCCATCAGGAACGCAATCAGCGCGCAGACTCCGGCAAGGAAACGCAAAGCTTCACCCCATCGATCAGCCAGCGCCCTCCCTGTGACTAAAAGCAGGGCACTTACGATCGCCACGACCAGCATCAGATGCGGACCAGCCACCACCGTGAAGAGGCCAAGCGCAAGAACAAGCGCACCTTGTTGCCATGCCGGATGCCAGATCGACGGCTCGTGCCGGCTGACCAGTGCGCCGGCGCCGATCATGGCAACACCGAGACTAAGGCTGAAGCTGGAAATCCAGTCCGCGTGCATTGGTGGCAACAGGAGAACAACCAGCGAGAAGAAGAGGGCGTGGTTGAGACTTAACAGGAGCAGTCTTGGGGCGAGCGTGCGTTTTTCGCGCGGAGCGAGGGAGGCGCCGGCTACCACGACCAGCCAGCACGCCGCGAAGAAGAGACATGTTTGCCAGAACTCATGGAGTTGAAGATAACGCGCGAAATCTAGCCGCCCACCGTGATAGCTCCACCAGATCGCATAGCTCAAATAGCTGGCGACCAAGGTAACGAAGACGAGCAAAACCCTCCCATGACGGACCAACAACCAACAGGCTACGCCCACGAGGACTACATCGGAGAACAGGGTAAACCATAGCGCTGGCTGCAGCGCGGTGGTATAGCCAGACAGAATGACGACAAAGAAAGTCGCGATATGCGCTTCCCGTTTCTCGGCTATCAGGACGATCAGGATGGCAACGGCCACCGTGATCAGGCAGCCGGCGACCGGATGATCGATTAAGCGAAACTTTGGAAAGTAATATCCCGCGAAGGCCGTGAAGTAGAACGACGCCAGACCGCCTGCTACCAAAGCTCGCGCCGGCCAGCGATGGGTTAGCTTGTCCAGAAACAATCCAGCGACAAGCAACGCCGCGCTCGCGGCGAAGAGGAGCGCGAGGTTGAGGGCCGCGCCGTGTCCGGTTCGATCGAGATAATTGGCAAAGAGCACGAGTGCGGTCAGCAGGATGGCAACACCCGCAACCGAGAACCATCGCCGTTCTCTTGTTTCTACCACTGCGCTCTCGTTTTCCATAAGCGATGGGTCAGAGAGTCTTCAAATATTCCAGCAGCTTGTTCTTGTCGTCGTCAGATAACTGCGTGCCGTAAAGGTGGCCCCCGTTGCCTTCGGCCCGCACGTGAGTGTCGTGCAGAAAGTAGCGGTCCTGTAGCTTACCCTGCGGGCCAATGGCTTTCGGTTCGGGTTCCATGAAACCGACTTTGATCGGATCGAAGACGTCATAACCGCGATGGAAGGCGACCGGGCGTTGCGTCGGTGGATTTAACAAGTCGCGCAAGGTAGGTACCGAACCGTTGTGGAGATAAGGCGCGCGCAGCCAGATGCCGTCGAGCGGAGGAGAAAGGTAACCGTACGGATCGAGCTCGGTCATCGGCGGCCGATCGATTCCCATTTCTTTGACGCGCCGATTGGCTTCTTCAGCGGCGGCCTTGGACCAGGAGTGCGTGCGCTCGGGATCGGTGTCGATCTCCGCAATGGGAATCACCTTGTTCGTGCGCTCGCCGCGCGGCTCGTGGCAGGAGGCGCAGTCGCGCAGGTAGATTTTTTTTCCTTCATCCGCCAGTTGTGTATTAATCGGATGGGTTTTGGTAAATGGCCAGGCTGGGGGCGGGAGATTGCTGAGATAAGCATCCAGGTCTGCCATGCGCTGTAAGAACCAGGGTCGCGGCGGCGCACCGAGACCTAGCGCGGAATCGATCAAGACCGAGCGGACCGCGGGCGTGTCGCCGGTCCAATTCAACAGCATCTGTTTCCCAGCCTTATCCTTGCCGCTGCGGATGCCGAGATTCCAGATGGAGGGGAAATCGGTTGGTCCGACCGTGTTGTCCTCCTTCATGCTGGTCATGAAATACTTGGTGAGGTTCATGGCGTCGTCGCGGCCCGGGCCCCAATCCGGCTTGGGCTTTTTGTCGCCTACATAACGTTCCATCCAGGTGAAGGTTTTCTCCTGCTCGAGGAGCGCTCTCTTCGTAAGCGGGATAAGGAGGTAACGATAGATCTGGCGATCAATGAAGGTCAATCCGCCATTGCCGTATTGGTTCCCGCTTACCAGCCGGATTTCGTTCATGATCGTGTCGCTGTTGAAACGTGAGTCGTGCGCCGTCTTGAACAAGAACCTCAACATGGCTTGCAGGTTGTTGGTATGCGCTGGAGCCGCGATAACAGTGTGCGGGACCTCATCTTCGCTCAAGCGGTAGGTCGCGGTGTGACAGATCGCGCAGTTATTAGTGACCCGGGCGAAACCGAACACCTTCTTCGAAAAACCGACTGGCAGTTCCTGGCCTTCTTCCCACACCAGGCCGAACGATTTGTATCCGCCGGGGCCAGGCAGAAGATCGGGAAAAACGCGCGGCAGCACCAGCCAGAGAAAGTAAGGAATGCCGCGATCGCCTTCCGCACCTAACGAGCCGTATTTGAAATGCTCGTCCTCGTTGGCGAAGACCTGGGGCTCTTCCCGGAAGAACTTATTCCAGGTAAAGATGCCGCCGGCGATCAGCCAAGCCGCCAGGATCAAGGCTGCAATCAAGAGAAGTCGCTGTCGTTTGGATAGGTTAGTCATAGCTTCATAAAAAAACGAGAGCGGGAAACGTCGCGCCTTTGTTGCGGGTCCTTCAAGGTGCCTGGTTCATATGATTAGCTTTCTGCTTTACTTCCCGGCGCCTTTTCAGTTCCTCCCCGAGGTCTGAAGCTATTTGGCCAGTCTCGAAAACAGAGTGATACCATTTCGGTTCCAGGGCGCCTCGCCCTTCCTGGCTCAAGCGATAGGCAATCTTTCTCGCCGACCCGAACTCGGTGGCAGCTTCATGAATGCTGTCTCCTTTGTCGTGAATCCAGTTGCCAGGATTAGCGCCCATTTCCGAGGCGAGGATGGCCCAGAGTTGTCCTTCTTCCGATTCCGGATCAGCCTGGGTAAAAGTGACGGTGCCGGCCAGTTGCTTATGGTCTTCCTCCCACGGCGCCGTGAGCGCTTTGGTCGGTGTCTTCTCCTCGTTCTAATAGGAGATCCAGTAGAGCAGAAACCGCACATCGCCTGACTGCTGCCTCTTCTTCCATTCCTCCGAAAGGTAGCGTCCTCCAGGACGAAATTTTGGCGGTGTGTTCTCATCCTGCGCCGGCACGAAGGTGAATTTGCCGGCCGTCGCACCTATCTCCTCGACGCCGGTCCAGTAGGTCTGGTAGGCAGTGCTCGAGCGGAAGGTTCGTGATGTTTGCTTGGTCAGGTGAAGAAGGGTCCGTCCGGCTTTGATTAATCCCATCCGGCCCTTAAGTGCCTTACCGAACTCCATCTGTTCCGCCGCGAGGTTCAGACCGTTATAAGCGCCCCAGTCGCCCACGAACGGGACCTCCGCCCCCGCGGCTTCGCCGGTGGCGTGCAGAACGTCCATAAAGTCCTTATGGTTGTCAGCGGGCGAAGTCGGATCGTTAATCGCGAGAAAATCCACCCGCCGGCCCTCCTTGGTCTGAAAGGAAACCCTCAACCCCAGGAAATCCGGATTTGTTTCAATATGGGGCGTCCCCAAGCCCGTGGAAATCCGGCCGATCCCCATGCGTTCCCCGCCAGGTTGGAAAATTCCAACCTCCTGAAGTGGGCTGGGCATCTCATCCGCGGCGTGGAAGACAACCTTGCCACCGGCCATCTGATATTGATGAGCGACCCGGTCAGGGAGATTAACGTGCTTATTCTTTTCCATCGCCTTCTGCTGGATGGCGCCGATCTCAGCCACATCCTGGGCGATGGAGTCCAGGTTGTTCGCGGTGGGTCTAAACGGGCACCATGGTTGGTTATCTTGTGGCATGTGTTCCTTGGTTACTGAAGCTAGGTTGAGTTAATGCGTCTACGAGTTAGAAGGTCTTTAAGTATTCGACGATTGCGTCTTTCTCATCGGACGAAAGCATGGTGCCATAGGCATACCCTTCGTGGCCGGCGTTACTATTACCTTCATTCCGGTCGCGCGGTGTTTTACCTTCCTTTTTCTCCTTGGTGTCGAACTTGAAATAACGTCGCGGATCGTTGGGCTCCTCGGTGCTTCGGCCTTCTTCGGTGAACTTCGCTTTCTCCGAAACAAAGCCGACCTTTTGTTGATCGAATACGTCGTAACCGCGGTAAAACACCTCCGGCCGGTCGCTCGCAGGATTCAGGAGATCACGCAGCGTCGGGACCGAGCCATTATGAAGATAAGGCGCGCGCAGCCAGATACCATCGAGCGGGCTATTGGCGTAGCCGAAGGTCTTGTGAAAATGAGTGAACCGCCAGGGATAACCGGTGTAAATGGTGCTTAGCGTCGACGCGAGCTCGGAGGTGAAGGAATCGAGCCTGTGTCGATCAGTCAGAATCTGACCGATGGGAGTAACCTTTCCAACATAGTCGCCACTGAAGTCGCGTCCATTGCGCCCGTGGCAGCTCGCGCAGTATTTGGCGTAGAGTGGTTTACCTTTCTCCCGGAGCTCTTTCTTGATCGGGAACGGATACTTCGGTGGTTCCTTGGTAGTCAGCCACTCTTCAATTCGCCCCAATTGTTTGAGGTCGATCGTAGGTGGAAATGCGCCCGTGCCGAATGCGGCGTTCTTGTTTCGTTCCTCCATTTTGGGTTGGTTGCCGTCCCAATGGAGCTGCATGTTGTGGTCTCGGCGCGGCCCTTGCAACCAGACAGATGGTAAGTCGCAAAGGCCGACTATCTCGCGTGTTTCAAGTTCCTCCAATGGATAGCTCACCAACGTCTTGGCTGGATTAAAAGTGTCCGTGCGGCCTGGACCTTGATCGGGTTCCCACTCAATAAAGCGAAAGCGGTGCTTCAGCATCAGCAGCCGCTCGCGCATAAAGGGAATCGCGTAGTAGCGCATGAGGAACTTGTTAATCTGATCGTAGTCTCCACCGATGGCTTCTATTTCGGGCAACAAACGCTCCGCCGTAAAGCGCGGGTCCGCTGCGCAGTCAAAAAGGAACCTCTGGAATGCCTCAAGATCGACCGTGTTCGACGGCATGCCGACATAGACTTTGCGGGAACTGGTTGAAGTTTCTCGAACCGAGCCGGCGTGACACGCCGCGCAGTTCATGAAAACGCGGTCAATGCCTTGGGTATTCCGCTTCGAGACGCCGACGGGAAGATCCTTTCCATCTTCATAGAGGAAACCCATGGACGCATACTCAGTCCCCTTTACGTATTTTTTCCCAGGCAGGTAATCAGGAAATACTTTCGGCAAGACCTTCCATATCCAGTAAGGAATCCCCGATTCACGCTCGCCTCCGAGCGAGCCGTATTTGAAGTGCTCCTCGGGGTCCGCGTAAGTGACTGGATCATCCCGCGTAAAGCGCGCAATGAGATACAAGCTCACGACCGCGATAATCGCCACGGCCACCAGCAGCACGACGCGCCATCGCCAGGCCATCTTCTTTACTGGTCCGGTCTGTTCTGCGCCGTCGGCCATGACCGCAAACTGCGATTATCCTTTTGCCGGAAACTTCAGCGCGAAATGAATGAGCTTCTTCTTACCCCAGTAAACCATCCCCAGATAGATGCCCGGTGCGACTTCGCGTATTTCGTCTCGAATCCAGTGCGCGATGAGAGAAGTCTTAGAGTAGTCGAGCACAATACACTCTTTTTGATCCAGCCAGCTCTTCTCCTTG
>Ga0137379_10007455_pt1 | contig 10381 bp, 9 predicted proteins | sample SagtaG_18_FD_104812 | JGI IMG/M metagenome (GOLD analysis project Ga0137379, IMG submission 104812) | Vadose zone soil microbial communities from Sagehorn Ranch, Mendocino, California, USA - Sage2_L_80_16 metaG | ecosystem: Environmental > Terrestrial > Soil > Vadose zone | place: USA... | reverse complement strand
TACTGCCTACTGCTTTTTTCATTGCGCGCCGCCACTTTCCTCGCTACTATGTCCTTAAGTCCCCGGCAGTGACCACTGCCAAATCCACCAAAACTAATGCAGAAACCCGACCGTGAGGGAGGGTGCTCAGTCAATGGCAGAAACCCGACCGTAAGGAAAGGTACCCCGCTCAACGAGGAAGAAACCCGACCGTTAGGGACGTTCAGGGAGGGATTTACGCTATGCGCACTTCTCAGAAATTGATTCCGTTGATGGTGCTGTGTTTGTTTTGCCTGGCAGAAGCTAAGGCCCAGGTCTGTCCGGATCCGCCGCCGCAAACCTCCGGGGTCCACCGGTTCCGTCACGAGGGCGAGAGCTTTGATATTCCCATCACCGTAACTGGTTGCAATGCAGTTGCTCTCAATCTCCGCTGGTCAAACGGCAGCAACAATGGCAGCAACTTTGCCGTGACCTTTCTGGACGTCGATGACCGGCCCATCTACACGAAGGTGTTATTTGGTTTTCTCACCGGCACTTTCCAGTTTCCCTTTGCGTCGTTCAATTCTGAGCCGTGGTTAGGATCGGGCTCAATGTACTCTCTGCCGGCGAAGGTGACCATCCAGGCGGTGTCGCCTTTTTACGCTCCCTCGGCCATCTCGTACACAGTCACGCGCGCTTCCGGCCGGCCGCAGCCAAAGCTGGATGAAACAATCGCGATGTCCCTGCGCACCGCAGCCGGCAAAGTGCTGACCCAGAGCTCTGGCCGCGGGGCCACCTCAGAGTCGCTTGCGTACAAGCTGGAGGAAGTGACTTTGACCGAGCCCGCACAGATGGAGAGTTACGGCGCTCAGGAGAATATCGAAAAAGCCTTGCGGTTAACGCTGTCCGGCGCGGCACTGCCACAGAAGTTCGACTTGATCTGGATTGACGATGCGGCCTTGCCGGTGCTCTGGCGGAACGGCTTCCGAGAGGCAGGCACGCTCATCTTTGATTTTTCAGTTCTAAGAGATGGCGCGGAAATGTCTCTGTCAAATTCTGATGGTACCGAGATGCGCAGCTTCCCCGAAACGCTCAGGTTGCCGAACACTCTGAAGAATGAAATTCTGCCGAAGACCGAAAACGGAAATACGGTCGTCGCCATCAGCCGCGGTGTCAGAGTAATCGGTGAGACGCGACAGCCTCTGGTCCAGATTGAGTTAAAGACCAGCCGCGCTTTTCCCGCTCGCGACACTGCCTTGCAGTTGCAAATCGGGAAGCGCTTTTTCCGGAGAGAGCTTTCTGGCGACCTGGGCGGGCGCACCCTGACTTTGACTCTCACACCAGAGATGTTTGCGGAGCTGAAGCAGGGCGCCGAGATCATCGCCTTCTTCGACAAGCCCGATCGCAGCGGGCTCTCGGGCGGAAACATTTGGTGCTTCGGACGGTTGGATAAGAGAATGCTGAGAGATTGACAGCGAGCGTCTGCAGTGCCAGGGACCATACTGCTCACTGCTTACTGCCTACCGCCTCCTGCCTCCTGCTTTGCGCCTTCCCTTTGCCTTCACCTTCAAAAATTGACAGCTAACACAGCTAAGTCTAAGCTTTGGGCGCTTTACCCAGTCAACTTGCGATTCTCAACCCCTCTGCGCAAAGGAGCGTGCCGCGTGAACCGAGCCCTTCCAATCATAATTTTAGGTTTGGTCTTAACTGTGGTGGTTAGCAGCTGCCAACCTTCGTCTTCAGTCAATACCGGCGCTCCGAGTCCCGCGGCCAGTCCGTCCGCTGGCGCCGCGGTCAGTCCATCCACAGGGGCGGCTGCTACTCCCAATGCGGAAAAGACCGGGACGAAGGGTCCGCATTGCGATGATCCGGAACCCGCCAATCCTTCACACTGCTCGCCCCCTATCGACGAAGCGTTTGTCGTGAATTGTAATCTGCCATTCACCGGGCAGAGTCATGACATCGATCTGCATTGTCCCAACGAAGGCTGTGCCAAAAAAGAAAACGACAAAGCCCAAACCCGGGTCAAGAATAATTTTTGCGCGGCGGGACCTGAGATTCAGATCAGCGCCACTTCCATCGATAAGTTACAGGCCGCTGTCGATCAGTTGGTTCAGCAAGGCACTTTCAAATACGGGCAGTCGGCGCCGCAGCCTGCCGACCGTACCAAGTTGCAAGACATTTCAACCGTGGACGTGAATGGCAATCCGGTTATGCTGGGCGAAGGCAAGCTGGTCACGTTTGAAGGTTTTGTGCTCGACGCGAAACACGATGACACCTACGTGCTGGGCTCTGGCCCGCAAGGATTCGCGGGCGAAGGGGTCAACTGCAAGAACTCCCTGTTTGAATGGAATGACATTCACGTTGCGCTCGGCGAGACGGCTGGAGCAGAAGAATGTTCCAGCGTGACCGCTGAAATCAATCCGCACTTCAGACCGGCCGTGTGGGAACGATTCGATTCCAACGCCTGCACCTCTCCGCACGTCACCAACCCGCTTCCAATCAAGGGACTGCGGGTCAGAATCACCGGCCAACTTTTCTTTGATGGCAGTCATACGCCCGGTCAGTGCGAGGGTCCGCATGGCGTAAACAGTTTCCCGCGCCGCTCAGTCTGGGAAGTCCACCCGGTTTACGCCATCGAGGCTTTCGATACCTCAAAGAACAAGTTCGTCACCCTGGATGAGTGGGCGCAGGGAAAGTAAGAGCAGCGCTCTTTGGGTATCGCGTCTCGCTTTAAACGACGGATAAGAGCAAACTCATGAATTGATGGGTCTTTGCCACGCGGCTCAATTACTTTCGCGAACCATAGTTCGGAACAAATTGAAAGCGAAAAGCAAAGTGAGCAAGAGAGTCATTGGGGCAACTCGCTATGGCCTAAACTGATATGAATAACAAAGCATGAATCGTTCTCGTTTTCCACGTCGAGCCGGGCCGGGAGAGAATCTGTAATTACGAGAGTTGGCTTCGCCGTAAGCCGAGAGCCTCTTCGGGGCACCTCCCTGGCGACCAGGCGGGCTGTCCGCCTGAGGACCCCGGTTGGTCGTGTTTCTGCCCTCTGCCTACTGCCTACTGCTTAGGTCTTGCGGATGCGGACAGGGTGTTCCAAGTGACAATCTCCAGGCGGGCTGCCCGCCTGGAGATCCGGGTTCGGGCGGTTTCTGACCAAGAGATGGAGAGCCGCTTGCCCCGACTAAAGATTTACAATTCTAAAACCGCTTCGAATCGCTTACGAATCGGCTCGGCCCTCTCGAATGTCCTATCTCGCTGAAGAAACATTTCGAGTGACCATCGTCCCGGACCGACTAGAAGCATAAACAGACAACAGGCAAGCTGAGCGTATTCCGATCGGATCTCGTGAAGCACGGCCCAAAAGCCGACTTGGGGCGGCACCGGAGGCAGCGGCAAGGGCGAGGTTCCCAGATACAAAGGAATTTTTGTCGAGGCCATGGCGACCAGCATTTCGATTATGAATAATAATGCTAATGGTCGCGTTAAGAGGCCCAGGATTAATAGCGTGCCGCCGATGATTTCCAGCCACGCGTCGGCGGTCGCCATGAAATGCGGTGCCGGAAAACCGAGCTTCGTAAAACGTCCAACACCCTGATTCGGGAAGACGAATTTCATCAAGCCTTCCCACAAGAACACCGAACCAGCCATTAATCTCAGCAGAATTATCGCCGCCGTCCCGTCCACTGGCGGCTTGAAGAACCAATCAAATGTTTTATTCATTTTAAGACCCCCATCAGTTTCGACTTCATACTTGTATAGACCGATCGATCTGCGGGAATATTCCCGGGCGCAGAACTAGAGATTTCGCGGGAATAAAACGATGAACTCGCCGGTCCTGGTAGCAGGCGGGGTGTCTGACAGGGCGGTCGGGTTTTTGCCCACCGCTTATTGGTTCTGGTGCTGGCTCAACTCCCGCTCAGCATCTTCCAATAATCGCTGATGCTCGCGCGTCGATTCCAATCCAAGCGGAACGTTCCGCTGACCTTCATCCAGTCGCTGTAACATATAACTGGTCTCTGACCAGCTCGCGCCGCGGTTCGCCGCCGCTTCGATCATTTGCAGGCGTGTCTGCGCTTCGTCTAATCGCATCGATCCTTCCCGCTTGACGGTTTCCAGCCGCGCCTGATCGCGCCGCAAGTCATCCAACAAGGTTGCGGTTTCAGCCCCGCGGAGATAGCTCGCGCGATTGAGGCGTCGTCCCACGTTCTGCAGATCCCGGCGGGCGCTCGCAATCAGGCGCGAGGCATTTAAGCGCAGCGCCAGCGTTTCGCGATAGGCATCAGCCAATAACGGCTGTGCCTGGTCCATCTGTTTGAGCATGCGCCTCTCGTTCGTCGTCAATTCAGATCGAAACCATTCGACTTCATCCGACGTAATGCCATCCAGCGCCAGGCGCTCGCGCACGCGACGCGTCCACGTGCGCCGGTAGACGAGCAATACTATCGTCGTCACAATCGCCGCCAGCAAAGCAAAGGGAAACAGCGTCAAGGCGAGAACCAGGAAGGCAGCATTGCCGAGCGAGAGAAAGTAAATCAGCGACGCAAGCAGCGAAGGAGCTACGGATATGACGGGAAACGAGAGCCATGGCGCCCAGCGCAAAATCTCGGCCTTCCGGCGGTCGCGAGCGGTAAGCCTGCCTGGCTGATCGTTTCTTTTAAGCACTTCGGTCATGCGATTTTCGACTTCCGGAAGACAGCTTGACTACGTTGGCTGGCTGGTAAATGTTCTCGGCTTTGAAAAATATACTCTGCACGTTGATAGTTAGCCACAGCAGTATTCGACTTAAGATATCGCAGCTGTCTTATCGAGGTTTTTCGAAAGTTTATTGCCGGGCTGAAACCCAGGGCTCGAAAGGCGCATCCAAGGGGCCAGTTCGAGGACAGTTCGCAATTACCACAAGAGTCAAACTTGGCATTCGTGCCCACGGCAGGTAATATCTTGGCAAATCCCGGACGGCCCGCATCATGAACAAAATAATGACCACAATTGGCGTACCTCCTGGTCGAATTGTTTTGGTTGTTGCGTGTGCATTTCTTTGGGCAGGTGGTTCAACGGTGTCCGCGCAGGATCGGAGCGAGCGCGAGACACGGCGCGCGCAAAGGCAGGGCCAGGAGCGGCCCGTGACCGTGCCGGTCACAATTCGCGTGCGCGATCAGAAAGCTCAGCAGGAAATCCAGGTCGACTTTGTCGCGCGCGAAGATGGCGAGATGCAGGACATCATCTCAATTCGCCGCCCGACGGAAGTGCCGTTGACGATCGCAATTTTGATCCAGGACGATCTGGAATCATCAGTTTCAACCCACACCAGAGAGATCGCGGATTTTGTGCGCCACTTGCCTGCTGGTTCGCGAGTGATGGTCGGCTACATTCGTGCGGGCTCGCTCGATGTCAGAAGAAAATTTACCAGCGATCTCGAGAAAGGGGCCAGCTCCGTGCGTCCGCCCTTCGGTCTCGCGAGTGCAGCACCCTTCAATCCCTACGTTGAGATTATCGAGGCGCTCAAACGTTTCGACTCGCAACCGGCCGGGCGGCGAGCAATCTTTGTCGTCTCAGACGGTTTGGATGTTTCGCGCGGGATTGAAACCGGCTCTCCGTCGGAAAGTCTCGACTTACAGCGCGCAATCAGTGAAGCGCAAAGGCGCGGCGTGGCGATCTACTCAATTTATGCTCCGGCCGCTTTCAGCGGCACCGGCAGTAGCTCGCTCCTGATCTCATATTCCCAAAGTTCGCTCGAAAGGCTTTCCAGCGAGACCGGCGGCCGCGCATATTTTCAGGGCACTGGCGCCCCGGTCAATTTCGATCATTTCCTCAGTGAAATAGATACGTCGCTAAGCCGGCAACTGGCACTGACCTACCTGTCGACACATCCGACGAAAGGATTTCATCGTCTCGACATCAAAGCCACCGATCGCAATGTCGAAGTTCGCCACCCGGCGGGCTACACGCGGTGAGTTAAGCAATTCTCTTTCGCAATTCGGCCTGGCGCTGTCGCATTTCGCGGATTTGATTCTGTAAATCCATGAGGTGCAAGTCGATCATTACGCGCAAATCGTTATTAAGCTTGAAGCCCTGCTCAAAATCTTTCTCAGCCTCGTCATCGTGTCCTTCGGTTTGATTAGCCAGGGCGCGTTCGACGAAAGCGAGCGCATTATGCGGATCCAGCGCAATGCTCCGGTCAAAATCAGCGATTGCAGCTCTGGCATTGCCTTCAATCAGCAAGGCGCGGCCATGAATGAGATACGCGTTCGTGTCGCGTGGATTGATTTGAATGCTTCGATTGAAATCAGCAATGGCGCCGTCGAGATCAAACCGGCTCAACCGAAATTCACCGCGCCTTAAATGTGCCTGAGCGATCTCCCGGCTTTCGTTCACCAGGGCTGAGTCATTTATCAATGCGGCTTCATAGTCGGCAATCGCGCCGTCGAGATCCTTTTTGACCTGACGCGCGTTTCCACGGTTGAGGTAGGCCTCGGCGAATTTCGGATCGGCTTCCAGCGCTCGATTGTAATCGCCGATGGCACCATCGATGTCGCCTTTGGCAAACCTCGCCAGGCCGTGGCGAAGATAATTTCTTGCTGAGCGAGTATTCTGCGCCAGGACCTGAGAAAACGTAACCAACAGAATAGGGAACAAAAGCCATAAAGATCTTTTCATGGCTGCCTCCGCTTGAAGCGATTTCGATAAGTCAACGATTCATCGAATCATTGAACTGAGGCCGGCAAAAGCGAGCCGCGCTTGTCAGTCGCAATTGCGAAACCGTCAGCAATCTTCCCAATCATTCCATGAAAGTGAATGTCTGTTCCGGATAAGACCAACAGCACATCGCCGGCATGATAACGAACGTCATCGAGGGGAAATCGGACCACCGTGGCTTGCCCGTTTTCCTGCTCAAGCGTTTCGAATGAAAAACTATCGGCGTCTACCAAATATGTCTGCACGTGAGTAGCCGTGCGTTGCGGATCCGGCATTGTGTATTGCTCCTGGGGCGGCTAGTCGGACTCGAACCGACGACCTCCTGATCCACAGTCAGGCGTTCTAACCAGCTGAACTATAGCCGCCAGAAATATGAATTCAATGAATCTAGTCCGGCAAAGTGATTGTTTATCTTAGTCGATGAGATTCTTCAAGTAAATGTCCTAATCGAACGGCGGCCGCCATGGGAACCGCCGAAATTTCTGCTCTGGAAAGTTGGACGCAGTTGCAGTATGCTGCGCGGGCCCGAAAAAACCTTCTTCCCTGGAGTTAATCATGAAAGCAAGAGTCTCGTTTGAAAAACTGATTGTTATTGTCCTGGTAGCCTTAATTGCCCTGATAACGGCCCGGGTACCTGACAGGGTTCTGGCCCAAAAATTAGAGAAGGCCAGGACTTCTCATGCGCCATCATCGGTTAAGACAGAGAGTGGCCGGGCCACGGCGACGAAGACTGCGACGGTTCCAATCAATGCGGAATACAGCGCGAAGATCAAAGAGTACACGACGCAATCTTATTTCAGCACTGAATTGGTGGATTACCTGCCGGCGTCTGACAGGGTCCCTTCGCCAGACAAGATTCTGGGATACCTGGTTGGTGCTCCGGGCCACCTCACTTACACGAAGGATTTGTATCGGTACTACCGGGAACTGGAAAGGGCCACGCCGCGGGTGCGGACGTTCATCGCGCCTGAGAAAAGCGAAGAAGGAAAAGAGCAAATGCTGGTGGCAGTTGGTGACGAAGCGCTGCTCGCCAAACTTGATCGGTACAAAGAGATTACGGCAAAACTCGCTGACCCGCGCAAGATTAGCGATGCCGATGCCGAGCAGTTGATTGGCGAAGGTAAAGTTTTTTATTGGGCTTCAGGATCGATTCACTCGCCGGAGACCGGTTCGCCTGAGATGTTGATGGAACTCGCCTATCGGCTCGCCGTTGACGAGAGTCCATTCATTCAGGCAGTTCGCAAAAATGTCATTGTCTTAATTACGCCGGCGCTTGAAGTCGACGGTCGCGATCGAATGGTTGACACCTACAACTATCGTAAGGCTAACCCGGATAAGCCGGCCCCGCCGTTTGTTTATTGGGGGCACTATGTAGCGCACGACAACAATCGCGACGGTTTGGGAATGGCGCTGGCACTTTCGCGAAACCAAATGAAGACATTCCTGGAATACCATCCGACCATCCTTCACGACCTTCATGAATCGGTACCCTTCCTGTACACGTCGACCGGGACCGGGCCGTATAACGCGTGGCTCGATCCGATTGTGATCGACGAGTGGAATTTACTCGCTTATCACGAGATTGAAGAGATGACGAAGCGTGGTGTTCCAGGCGTTTGGACGCACGGCTTTTACGACGGGTGGGCACCGAACTATATGTTCTATGTAGCCAATGGTCATAACGCAATCGGCCGCTTCTATGAAACGTTCGGAAACAGCGTCGCCGAAACCATGGATCGCACCGTGCGCGCTGAGTCGCAGCGCGATTGGTTTCGTCCGAATCCGCCGCAGCCGCGAGTTAAGTGGTCATTGCGCAATAACATCAATATGCAGGAATCGGCCATCTTGCTGGCCATGAATTTTGTCTCGAATAGCAAAGACCGTTTTCTGCGAAATTTCTATCTGAAGAGTAAGCGCTCAATTTCAAAAGCGACGAACGAAGGCCCTGCGGCCTGGATTATTCCCGGAGATCAATCTCGGATGGTTGAGGCGGCGGACATGGTCAACCTGCTGCGATTGATGGGGCTCGAAGTACACAAGTCCGATAAGGAGTTCACGATCAAGGATCAGAAATTCTCGGCGGGCTCTTACATAATTCGTATGGACCAGCCCTATTCGCGGATGGCCGACATGCTGCTGGATACGCAGTATTACAACGTGAATGATCCCCGGCCATATGACGACACGGGCTGGACACTCGGCGCATTAAGAAACGTCAAGACCGTGCGCGTTACGGATAAGAGCGTTCTCCAAACCCCGGCGGCGCTGCTGACCAGTGACGCCAAAGTGATTGGCAGAGTCGAAGGTGTAGCGGCACCCGTGGCATATCTGATCAATCACAACGCTGAGAATACGTTGATGTCGTTGCGATTCAAGTTGAAGGATCTCAAGATCTCAGCGGCCGAAGAATCATTTGAAGCCGGCAATCAAAAATTCAACGCTGGCACTTTCATCATCAGGACAGCAGACAATCAGGGCGATCTGCGGCAAAAACTCGAGGCTGCAATTGGTGACGCAGGTCTCAAAGCAGTCGGCGTCGATAAATTACCGGACATTAGGAACCATTCCCTGGCGGTGCCGCGCATCGCAATCCTGCATACGTGGACTAATACGCAAAACGACGGATGGTTCAGAATCGAATTTGACCGGCTGCAAATTCCTTACACCTATATTTCCGATCAGGTCGTTCGCGATACCTCGAACTTGAAGGACAAGTTCGACGTGATCGTCTTTCCTCCGGTCGGAGGTTCGGCGCAGGCCATTGTTAATGGCATCCCGATGCGCGGTGCGCCGATCCCCTGGAAAGCATCCGACGTAACGCCGAATATCGGCCTCGGCCCGGATCAAACAGATGACATGCGAGGCGGGATGACTCTACGGGGTGTTATGAACCTGCAAAAGTTTATCGAGGGCGGCGGTTTGTTTGTCCCAATCACCAATTGTGCGAGGTTGGTAATCGATTATGGGTTGATCTCCGGAGTCGGGATTCAGGAGCCGCGCCAGCTCCAGGCCCGCGGATCTGTTTACAATGCCACTTTTTCCGATCGTCGCAGCCCGATAACTTACGGATATGGTGAGTCGCTTCCAATCTATTTCAATCAAGCTCCCTTATTCCAGGTTGCCGCCGGAATTCCCGGCGGTCCAAGTGGTGAAGGTGGAGGACCGGGTGGTCGGCCGTCAGGGCGGGGAACGTTGACGGATCCGGACATCGTCCAGGCAATGCCCCTGGCAGAACCGGCCCCCCAGAGAAGGCCCGGCGAAGAACAGGTGACCGACGAGCAACGACTACAACAAGGGCCGTTTTTAACGCCACCCGCTCTGAGACCGCGCGTCATTCTTAGATTTTCGTCCGACGAAAAGAACCTTTTGATCAGCGGCATGCTCGCCGGAAGTTCAGAGCTGGTAAACGCGCCGGCGATTGTGGATGTACCGGTAGGAAAAGGTCACGTAGTTATGTTCGCCAACAATCCGATGTGGCGTCATCAAACGCAGGGCAGTTTTTTCCTGCTGTTTAATGCGGCCTTGAACTTTGACCATTTAAATGCCGGAAGAGAGCGGCCCGCGAATGCACCAAATGGCGTAAGAACGGATGAGGACGCCCATTAAGGCTTGGCCGAGGTGGTGCGCCCGGCAGGACTCGAACCTGCGGCCCTCTGCTTAGAAGGCAGATGCTCTATCCGCTGAGCTACGGGCGCTCGATTTCGTCAAGATGTTAGCACGC
>Ga0137379_10007454_pt1 | contig 10381 bp, 11 predicted proteins | sample SagtaG_18_FD_104812 | JGI IMG/M metagenome (GOLD analysis project Ga0137379, IMG submission 104812) | Vadose zone soil microbial communities from Sagehorn Ranch, Mendocino, California, USA - Sage2_L_80_16 metaG | ecosystem: Environmental > Terrestrial > Soil > Vadose zone | place: USA... | reverse complement strand
TCAATTCGATCACGTGCGCAGTGGCAGCGCTGGCTTTCTGCAGCCTTTCCTCCGCGCAAGTAACGAAGTATCAGGAAGATGAAAATCTGGGCATGGAAGCCCATGTCGGAAAGCTGACTGGGCATGCGCGCGCTGCCGAAACGAATTATCGGCGCTATTGCACGGGCTGTCATGGTGATTTAGGCGACGGAGAAGGCGAGAACGCCATGTGGCTAGATCCCAAGCCGCGCAATTTCACTCTGGCGACCTTCAGGTGCCGCTCAACTCCTAGCGGTTCATTGCCAACTGACGAAGACCTCTTCAACACTGTGGGTCGCGGATTGGAAGCCTCGAACATGCCTTCCTGGAACCCGCTCTCGGACCAGGCGCGGGCAGACCTTGTTGCCTATGTGAAGCACTTCTCGGACCGTTGGAAAACAGACAAAGCGGGTACTCCGATCGAGATTCCCCCCGAACCTGCCGTCACTGCAGACCGGATCAAAGCCGGTCAGGCACAGTTCCAGAAGCTGGAATGCTGGAAGTGCCACGGTGTTGAAGGCCGGGCGAACGGGCCTTCAGCCGATACGCTCACGGATGACCAGAACCGACCGATCAAGCCGTTCAACTTTCACGATCAGACACGTTTCAAGTGCGGAACTGAAAACCGCGACCTATACCGGATTTTCATGACCGGACTTGACGGCACGCCCATGCCCTCGTTTGCAGATAACGTGAAGCCCGATGAGGCTTGGGACCTGGTTTTCTACTTGCGCACTCTGCAACCGATGCACTCCAAGGAAAAGGAGATCGCGAAACAACTTGGGTTGAAGCCGATCAATCCTAATGCGCCCGCTCCTGCAAATGCACCTGCTCCGCAGCCGCAGAGCAATGAGAACAAACCTCAGTGACTGAACGAGCAGCTGCGCGAGGAGAAAGACTTATGACAAAACCGAACCGGCACAAAGCGATTGCAATTGCCTCCGCCGCACTGCTACTCACATTAGTCGTCACGATGTCACAGCGCAGGGTCAAAGCTGCGCCGCCGGAAAGCGGGATTAGTGGGACCATCAAGCTGGAGGGCACCGCGCCGCACCAGAGACCGATTGACATGTCGAAAGAACCGGCCTGCGCGGCGGTACACAAAGCGAATCCGGTGACAACAGAAAACGTCGTAGCTGGACCGGATGGCGGACTAAAGAACGTGGTGGTCTATATCTCGGAAGGCTGGAGCGGCGCCGCTCAAGCAACAACTGCAATCCCGACGTGGGACCAGAAGGGCTGCCAGTACATTCCCCATGTGATGGGACTCGATGTGAATCAGCACTTCAAAGTGACCAACAGCGATCCCACTTCACACAACATTCATCCCATGCCGAAGCCGGGCGGCCCGAACCACGAATGGAACAAATCACAGCCATCCGGAGCGCCGCCGATCGATGCGGTGTGGGGCACGGAGGAAGTCGCCATTCATGTCAAATGCAATATTCATCCGTGGATGAGCGGCTACATGGTGGTGGTGAAAGGCCCGTATGGTATCAGCGACGAGAAGGGATCGTACAAAATAGAAAACCTGCCGGCGGGCAACTACACGCTGACCGCCTGGCAGGAGACGTATGGTACACAAACGCAGAAAGTCACGGTCGCTGCGGGTAAACCCGTGTCCGCGAATTTCACTTTCAAAGCGAAGTGAAATGCGGCTTACAAACGGTCAAGCGTCTTGACGCAAGATCGCTGAAAATTGGCGATCCTTTTCCCGCGGCGAACCTCGGTGAGAGGCAAGAGTCATGGCCAAACTCGTAGCTGTTACGTTGGCACTGATCACGATTGCGTCAGCTGTTCCCATACTTGCTCACATCTGGGTACCGCCAGCGGATATTTCGACTCATGGCCACCTTATCGATGAGCAGATGTCCGACACCATGGCCGAGGCTGGAATCTGCTTTATTGCAGCACAGCTGATTCTTGCAGCCTTCATCTGGATGTTCTCCAATCGCAAGCCGGGCGACAAGATCAAAAACTTCCCCGGAGGCGCAAAAGGCTTGGTTACGGCTGCGTTCCTGCTGGTGGGAACGGAAGTGCTGGCGCTAGGATTCTTCGGAACCAGGGCTTGGGCAGATGTGTTTCTCACCCCCGCGTCGGCCAACTCGATGCCCGTCCAGGTGCAGGCCGGTCAGTTCGCATTTTATTTTCGCTATCCCGGCCCTGATGGAAAATTTGGACCGATTCATCCCGACAAAATCAACGAAGCCAGCCAGAATATCTTCGGACTGGACGTGGACAACGACCCCGATTCGAAAGATGACATCGTAACCGCCGAGATGGGCGTTCCGATGAACAAGGAAATACATCTGCTGATGCACGCGAAAGACGTGGGGCACTCGTTTTATGTGCGCGAGCTGCGAATGCAGCAGGACTTCGTTCCTGGGCTGGACCTCTCGCTGCACTTCACGGCAACAAAGGTTGGGAGATATGAGATTGTGTGTACCCAGCTCTGTGGCCTTGGGCATTACAACATGAAGGCATACTTGAATGTTATGTCACAGCCGGATTATGACGACTGGCTGAAGAAGCAGGCTTCGATGCAGTAGCGTGGGGCTAAAGTTGATTTACAGAGAATAGAAGCACACTAAGAAAATCTGGAACCGCTAGCTCAGTTTCCAGAGGTGATCACATGCATGACGTTTCGGCGCACCTCGCACATCACACCCCGCCGCAAGGTTTCATTCGCAAATATATCTTCAGCGTTGACCATAAGGTAATCGGCAAACAGTACTACGGCCTTGGACTTTTTGCAGTCGTGATTGGCATGGTCCTGTCGTGGCTCATGCGCATTCATCTGGTGTGGCCGAACTTCGCGATTCCCGGCCTGAAGTGGATTTCTTCTGCCGGAGCTCCTGGCGGAATCATCACGCCCGAATACTATCTGCAACTCATGACCATGCATGGCACGCTGATGGTTTTCTTTGTGCTCACCAACGTGCCGTTTGCGGGATTCGGAAATTATTTCCTGCCCATCCAAATCGGCGCCGATGACATGGCCTTTCCGCGCTTCAACATGATGTCGTTCTGGGTGACCTTCGTCGGCTTTTGCGTGTTGTTCGCTGCATTCTTTGTTGGCGATGGGCCGCCGCTCTCCGGCTGGACTGCTTATGCTCCGTTGAGCGCGATACCCGGCACAGGACCCGGGCAGGCAATGGGACAGACGCTCTGGGCCATCTCAATCGCGACTTTCTGCATTGGCCAGTTGCTTGGTTCACTAAACTTCATCACCACGACCCTCGACTTTCGCACAAAAGGCATGACGTTGATGCGCATGCCGCTGTGCACATGGGCGTGGTTCATCACATCCTGCATCGGGCTGCTCGCCTTTGCGGTTCTGCTTCCGGCATGCATCCTGCTGATTCTCGATCGCGTTGCCGGGACCAGCTTTTTTATTCCCTCGAACCTGGTGGTGAGCGATCAACTGGTGAACCACTCGGGCGGGTCTCCGCTGCTATGGCAGCACCTGTTCTGGTTCTTCGGTCACCCAGAGGTTTACATCGCTATCCTGCCGGCGGTAGGAATCGTTTCACACATCCTGGTGAACAGCTACCGCAGGCCCCTGCTCAGCCATAAGGCCGTCATCTATTGCCTGATGGCAATTGGTTTCCTCAGCTTCATGGTCTGGGGACACCACATGTTTGTGAGTGGAATGAATCCGTTCTCCGCTCTAGTGTTCTCCTTCCCAACGCTGGTCATCACAATTCCATTCACGATTTTGACTTTGATCTGGATTGGGAGTCTGTACGGGTCGAATCTGCAAATCAATAGCGCTTCACTCTTCGCGCTGGGCTTTATTTCCATGTTGGTCACAGGCGGCATCAGCGGTTTCTTCCTCGCCCAACCATCGATTGATATTTACTTGCATGGAACCTACTTCGTTGTCGGGCACTTCCACATGGTGATGGGAGTGGCCGCAATCTTCGGGATGTTTGCCGGGACGTATTTCTGGGCGTCAAAGATGTTCGGCCGCATGATGAACGAGACGCTAGGAAAAATTCACTTTTGGGGGACGTTCGTCGGGACGTACTGCATCTTCATGCCTTTTCACTACCTCGGGCTGGTCGGCAACGTTCGCCGCTATTCCGCATTCGTGGACGATTACCTGGCGCCGCTCATTCCAGTACACAAATTCATCAGCATCGCCGCCTTGTTCACCGGCGCGGTGCAGCTGATTTTTCTATACAACCTGACTTACAGCCGGTTCAAGGGAGCGCCTGCTCCAGTCAATCCGTGGAATGGAACTTCGCTCGAGTGGACGGTTCCCTCACCGCCGCCGTGGGACAATTTCGGTGGCAGGCACCCGGTTGTTTATCACGACCCCTATCAATATGGGATAGAAGGCTCCAGCGGCGATTACGTCATGCAAGACTCTCCCGAGCAGATTCAAACCGTGCGAGAAGACAAGGACCTGATTTAGGAACACCATGGCCACAACGCTGCAACCCCCGCCTCCTACCAAGTTCCCATCAAGCGGGAGCCGGCGCCGGCTCAAGCCGCGCGAACCAGGAGGTCCCAGCACTGGAATCTGGGTCGGGCTGGCGGCGATCACGATGACCTTCGCTGCCTTCACCAGTGCGATGGTGGTGCGGCAGGGTTCTGCAAACGACTGGCGGCATTTTGCATTTCCTCTGATTTTGTACGTCAACACTTTGGTTCTTGTGGCGAGTAGCCTCACGTTACAGATGGCACGCCGTCGCTTTGCTGTGCTCGCTTCAGGCGTTGAGCAGAACGTGCAGCCTGCATTCCGAGCGCTCTACGGGACTCTCTTTCTCGGTTGCCTCTTTGTGGCCGGCCAGTCCGCCGCGTGGCTGCAATTGCGGTCTGAGGGTATATATCTGGCGTCCGCTCCGAGCAGTTCTTTCTTTTATGTATTCACGGTGCTGCATGCCCTGCACGTGGTCGGCGGAGTCTTCGGACTTGCATATGTGATCAGCAAATTACATCGCGGCGCATTGCGGCTGGGCACCCTGAGCGCTGCATCGCTGTACTGGCATTTTATGGGCCTGCTTTGGCTGTACTTGCTTGTGGTTCTCAGATTCAGGATTTAGCGTGCGAAATTCCGTGAGACAAACGGAGAATTTCGATGGAACCCGTAATCGGAGTATTTTCTTCGCGTGAGCGCGCAGAAGAGGCCGTCGGAGAACTTTTAAAGGCAAAGGTTCCGGAACAGGCCATCGTTTTTCTCACCCGGTCGGAGTCAGAGGCAAAAACCGTAGCCAAAGAATTAGGCGCCACGGTCGGCGGATTTATGGGTATGGCTACGGGAGCATCGGCTGGGGTGGCGGTCGCCAGTTTGCTCCTCCCAGGAGTAGGGACGGTCTTTGCACTGGGTTTCGGTGCAGCCGCTTTGTTAGGTCTCGCCGGCGCGGGCACCGGTGCAAGTGTGGGCAAAACTCTCGCAGAAGGTGGGGGAAAGGCAAAACCAACTCCCGATGAAAAGGCACCTGAAGATGTTGCCTTTTTCCGCGATGTTCTGAAAGAGGGACGCTCTTTGATTGTCGTCCGTAGCGACTCGGCGGAGACCGCAACTGTCGCGTGTGGCATTCTCGACCGGCTGGGTCTCGGCATGCGAGGGCACGTTCCGGTCAAGACTCAAGTGGCGACCCACACCACAGCTGACATGTCGATAGTAGATGTTAGCGGGCGCATCACCATTGGCGAGGGCAGCGTCCTACTTCGGGACACGGTTCGTCACTTATTGGATCAGGGGGTAAGGAAAATCCTGCTCAACCTGCACGAGGTTGGCTACGTAGACAGCTCTGGCATGGGAGAGTTGGTGAGGACCTACACCAGTGTTCGAGGTCAGGGCGGACAGATGAAATTAGTCAACCCCAGCAAAAGAGTTAGCGATCTGCTGCGAATGACCCACTTATCTGCAGTATTCGATATACAAGCGGACGAAGCGAGCGCAATCCACTCATTTGGTCAACAAACGTCTTCCCAAACTGTGGCCTAAGGCGAGCCCGTTCTGCATTCAGTGAATGCCGTCGAAACGATGACGGAAACCATTCAGGAGGCATCGTGAACCAAGCCAACTTGGCAGCCGGCAGTCCAGCGATGGAAGTACGCGAAGCCCCGGCCTTTGCCATCCCGCACAAAAAGTTGGTGATGTGGCTGTTCATAATCTCCGATGCGATCACCTTCGGAGCCATCCTGTTCGCTTACGGATACCTGCGTAATGCCACCACGGATTGGCCCAGGCCGTTTGAGTCTTCGAGCGTCCTAAACGCGTATGTGATGACGTTCATCCTGGTCACCAGCAGCCTGACCATGCTGATCGGGATCCGAGCTGCGAAGGCCGGAGATAAATCGCGCGCGATTACTTGGAGCTTCGTGACCGTCGCAGGCGGACTAATCTTTGCTCTGCTGCATTTGAAAGAATGGCTCGGGCTGATTAACAAAGGCCTGCGGCTGTTTGCCAATCCCTGGGGATCCGGATTGTTTGGCGCTGCATTTTTCAGCATCACCGGGCTGCACCTGACCCACGTGATCGTCGGATGCGTCGCAATCACGGTTGTGGCCCTCGGTTACAAGCGCGGCCGCTATGATGATTATGACCTGGAGATCTGGGGCTTGTACTGGCACTTTGTGGATATGGTCTGGATGTTCGTCGTGCCTTTCGTGTATCTGTTGAATGTGAAGCATTGACAATCCGAGGAGAACGTATGGAGACCTCAGAAGGACCGAGCGGCAGCCTTGTAACTTACTTCGTAGTCTATGCCTGCATTCTGGTCCTTGCTGCGCTGCAAATGGCGATTGCGTACGAACATATTGACGGCTGGCAGATTTTCCTGCGGATGCTGTTGATTGCAATTGTCCAGGCAGGACTCGCAGTTATGTTTTTCATGCACATGAAATCAGAGCGGCGCAACCTGGCGCTATTCCTTGTGCCGGTGACGGTGTTTGTCCTGGCGATGATGAACATGTTTTGGGCGGATAGCTTCCGACTTTTGACGATGCGGCCTTTTGCCCATTGAGTCAAATTGCTGCAGTTGGGAAATAGGCGATGCTGAATTGCGCAAGACGCGTGCTGACGGTGGCGGTCCTTCTGTTTGTTGCGATCCCAGCGTTCTCGCAGAACTGCGCTCTCTGCTACACGCAAGCAGCGTCAAGTGGGAAGCGATTTATTGGCGCATTGCGCAGCGGGATCATTGTGCTGATTATCCCGCCAATGTTTATGTCCGCCGGCATCACCTGGCTGGCTTACCGCAAGCGCAACCAATTCAGAATCGATGCCGATGAGGACGACAATTCTGACCAAGATAGTCCTGACGAAGACAATCCTGACGAAGATTGGAAGAACCTTGCGGAATGAGCAAGCACCAATCATCGGCCGCACGAACCGATCACTCTCCAAATTGCGCGATTACCTGGCTCTGACCAAGCCGGAAGTAAACCTGCTGATCTTAATGACGACCTCGGCAGGCTATTACCTCGGTCTGGTGGGCCCATTTCATATCTCTGGATTAATTAATACTCTCATCGGAACCTTACTGGTAGCCAGCGGCACCGCAACCGTGAATCAGTGGATGGAACGCGTGTGGGACGCACGGATGCGGCGCACAGCCGGTCGGCCAATTCCATCGGGCAGAGTCAAATCCGGCGATGCCTTGTTGTTTGGCATAGTGCTCAGCGCCGCTGGCGGACTGTATCTAGCGCTCCTGGTGAATCGGCTCTCCTCGCTTCTCGCGATCTCGACTTTGCTTAGTTATCTTCTGATCTACACTCCACTGAAGCGGCGCACGCCGCTATGTACTCTGCTGGGTGCAATTCCCGGTGCGATGCCCACCCTGATCGGTTGGGCAGGGGCTTCGGCCCACATAAATCTCCATGCAATGTTCCTATTTACGGTACTGTTCTTGTGGCAATTCCCGCACTTTCTGGCAATTGCGCTGATGTATCGCGAGGACTACCAGTGCGCCGGATATCGAATGTTGCCCCGATTCGACCGGGACTCGCGCTTTACCCGCGCCGAAATCGTCATTTTCACCTGCGTACTTGTCGCGCTCACTCTTTTGCCACCTGCCACCGGTGCGCGACCGGTCTACTTCGGAGCGATGCTTCTGGCCGGCGGATTTCTGCTTTACGATTCGTTGAGACTGGCTGCTTCAGCGACCAGAATGCTCGCCACCCGCCTCCTCCACGCTTCCGTGATCTATCTTCCCGTGGTTCTGATAATCATCGCGCTGGCCAAGCACTAGTATCCTTCTAACGCTGCTCGAACACGCCCGTGCAAGTCAACGCCATAGGGCAGTCTCACCAAAAATTACCTCGGTTACTTGGGAGCGGGAATTTCCCAAGCTAGAATTTGTTAAGCCGCAATCCGGCGTGGCGAAAGTTTTTGGAGGTTAAGTGCCATGAGATGTTTTCGGATCGTCTTCGCGGCTGCAGTATTCGCTGTTACGGGGGCGAGTGCCCGCGGCCAAGGCTATCAGGTAATCACGGTCAAGGACGGCGGCAAGATCACCGGCACGGCGAAGTGGTCGGGCCCGACTCCGCACCTCGCAAGCTTGGCCATCAGCAAAGATCCCAAGATTTGCGACCCGGAAGCGCACAAAACACGTGATCTGGAACGGCTCATCATCGGTCCCCAGGGCGGGGTTGCAAATACAGTTGTGTTCCTGAAAGAAATCTCGAGTGGTAAGATCTTGGATCTCCCACCGCAGCGCCAAGCTCTGGACCAGAAGAACTGCCGTTACGACCCTCACATTCTGTTGGTTCCCGCGAATGGGACCTTGATGATGAAAAGTTCGGACGCCACTCTTCACACCGTTCATATGGATGGCGCCGCCACTTACAACCTGCCATTTCCTTTCCCTAATCAGGTAGTTTCACGCCAAATGCCGACCGCCGGTCTGGTGAACCTGAAATGCAACGGCGGGCACACCTGGATGAACGCGGAAATGCTGGTGGTCTCGCATCCGTACTACGCCGTGACCGACGAAAGCGGACGCTTTGAGCTGTCGGATGTTCCTCCCGGCGAATACACCATAACCGCTTGGCACGAAGGATGGAGCGTCAGCCGCCGGGAGGGATCTTACGATGTTCTCACCGAGCAGCGGGTCGAGCGCCCGGTCTTCGCGGAGCCGCGGAGCTGGGACAAGAAGGTCAGCGTCGCTCCGAACACAACGGCGGCGGTGAACTTCATTATCAGCGAAAAGTAGGTCAGTTGAGGCCAGGGCAGCAACGGTCCCCCTTGGGCTTTCCTTTAGAAGGGCCGCAACAGTTGCTCCCTATTAATTCGCGCTCCCTTTGATGCCCGGAGCACGAGTCCATCGCGATAGCCCTGCTGAAATCCCTCCGTGAAAGAAGTACGGTCTGCCTCCGTCGCCCAGCGGCCGGTTGAAATGAGAGACTCACCGCCGCATTGAGCTGCGAGTTTCCCTACATACAGCCCGTCGCGATAAGGCGCACTGATTAGGCGCGGTGCGTCAATGCTGGAGCTTTTCCATCCGCCGGTCACCCGAGCACTCTGAATCATTGCTGCTGCACCCAGGCACAGCGCAATCACAATCGTAAATACAGATAGCTTTTTCACTTTCTTGACCTCCAATTGAATTTCCACAGCTCACATTTGGCTCTAGGACAAACCATTAATCTGCTTCATCTGTACGGGCGCAATTCAGAGGGGAAAACGATCGTAACGCAAAGATTTTTTCTTGAAAGATGCGACGAGTTAAGCTAAGTCGGCTTTCATGCGATTGCCGCTGGATCACGGGCAAACCGTAAGGCGCCTATCAAGGGTCCTCACCCTCTGGAGAGACGCCGAGCCTGACATCCCCATCCCGGAAGACACCAAAGCCGAGTACGCGAGGCAGCGGCAGCCACCCGGGAGCAGGAAACAGTCCTTCCGCGTCCGTAACTGTTCACCGATGATTGGCGCAAAGGCCAGTTCCATGAATGCTTGCCGACAATTCTGGGCAGATGACGGACGGGCTAACCGGTAGTAATCCGCCCTGGACGAAAGCTGGTTTTACAAACGGCTGGATGGGGATAATTGGCGATCAGGTGTTGCGCTGCCTGAGAATTTGCTGGTGAAGTGGCGAAGTCACGCCGGCTGCGGATTCAATGTGTCAACCGTGTGTTTCCTCTGACACTTACCTTCGAACTCCCCGATTGGGGGAGCAGGATGCCCAATCACTACGCCGGTGATTTAGTGCACCACCATGGCGATTTCCGGGCTCTCCCGCGTGTCAATTAGGGCCTGCGGCCCGTGAAATTTCATGAAAATAACTCCGAGTCGAAGGCAGAATGGGAGAGGCTTCGGAGCGGCGAGATTGATTTCGCAGTGGAGAAGTTGAGGCTGTCCGCGTGTCTGATCCGGAGCGTGCGTGGTTGAGCGAATAATTGGGCGTTGTCT
>Ga0137379_10007452_pt1 | contig 10382 bp, 12 predicted proteins | sample SagtaG_18_FD_104812 | JGI IMG/M metagenome (GOLD analysis project Ga0137379, IMG submission 104812) | Vadose zone soil microbial communities from Sagehorn Ranch, Mendocino, California, USA - Sage2_L_80_16 metaG | ecosystem: Environmental > Terrestrial > Soil > Vadose zone | place: USA... | reverse complement strand
TACCGACCTGGGCACGAACGCCGCCGCCGGGAGCTCGTGCGGCGCAGACCAGGTCTGCGACGGGGGCGGCACCTGTGTCCAGTGCATCGCGAACGTGGCCTGCACGCCGGCCGCGAACCCGTGTCACGTGGGCACGACCTCGTGCTCGACCGGGGCGCAGACGTGCAGCGACACGGGGACACCGCTCGGCACCGGGACGAGCTGCGGCTCCGGTCAGGTCTGCGACGCCACGGGTGCGTGCGTCGCATGCCAGCAGGGCGCGGTCTGCACGCTCCAGAACGCCTGCATCGCGACGGCCGCCATCGACTGCACCGCGGGCGCGCCGGTGTGCACGGCGACGTCCAGCGTGCCCGACGCGACCAGCAACGCCTCCTGCCCTGCCCCTACGAACGCGTGCTCGAGCGGCTCGTGCCTGCCGACCCCCTGCACGGCGGGGGCGTGCGTCCCGGCCAACCCATGCCACACTGGTAGTGTAGCCTGCGGCCCACCCGATACCTGCACCGACTCCGGCACCGCGATGCCGGACGGGAGCTCGTGCGGGACGAACCTCGTGTGCGGCAGCGGGTCCTGCCTCGCCTGTCCCGGAGCCGAGGGCCTCGCTTGTCAGTCGACGAATCCCTGCGCAACCGCGGCGAAGGTCAGCTGTGGATCCGGTATCCCGGTCTGCACGGACGCGACGTTCGTGCCCGACGGGACAGCCTGCGGCACGGCACTGACGTGTCAGGCAGGCGTCTGCCGATGACCGATCGGTGCGGCATTCGCTCGTTCGACAGCTGGGCCGAGGGGTAGGCGCGATGCGCAAGCACGGCATTCACCAATCGTGTATCGCGTTCACGAGCGCCGTCCTGGCGATCAGTGGCTGCGACTCGGCTCGCCCGCTAGCGGCGGTGACCGCCAGCGGCACGCCCGCCGGGCAGCCGGAGTGTACGCGCTGCCATGGCGGCCAGGACAACCAGACCGGTGCGCCGCCATTGTCCGTCCGAGGGCTCTCCGACCGCGGCGCGCTCGACGTGGAGGCGCACACGGCGCACGTCACCGCGGGTGCGCTCGGCCTCGCGCTCGAGTGCCGCGAGTGCCATCCCGATCCGCGCTTCGGCTCGACCGAGCACATGGACAGCCGGGTCGAGGTGGAGTTCGGCGACCTCGCCCGGACGGGCGGCGCCGCCGCGCGCTTCGACGCGGCCGCCGCGACCTGCTCGAACGTCTACTGCCACGGCGCCTTCAGGAACGGCAATGCGCAGAACGCGCCCGACTGGACCCAGGTCGGGAATGGCCAGGGCGCTTGCGGCACCTGCCACGGCCTGCCACCGAGCGGTGGCCACCCGATCGTGGCCGGCGTGCTCACTCGCTGCGCCGCGTGCCACCCCGACTCCGTGGACGCGTTCGGAAACGTGAAGCCGGCGCCGATCGGCACGCACCTCGACGGCCAGATCCAGTTCAGCTTAGGGCACGACGCCGCTTGGATGGACCCCGCCAGCCCCGCCTTCCACGCCTTCTCCGCCGACGTCGCGCTCGACACCTGTCAGGTGTGCCACGGCCCCGCCCTCGACGGCACCGGAGGGGTGACGACCGTGGCCTGCGCGCAGTGCCACGGCCCCGGCGGCCCCGGACACGACTTCGCCACCTGCACCGCCTGCCACGGCGGCACCGACAACCAGAGCGGCGCGCCGCCGGCGGCGACCTGGGGCCATGACGCCGACCCCGCCCGTGGGGGCGGGACCGCCGCCGATCGTGCCCTCCGCGTCGGGGCGCACACCGCGCACCTGTTGGGCGCATCGGCGCCGCCTTTCGACTGCGCCGTGTGCCACGTGAAGCCCGGCAACATCCTCGCGCCTGGCCACATCGACGGGTCCTCGAGCGCCGGCGGGACGCTGAGCGGGCTCGCCGCGCTCGGCACCACCTCGCCGCCGACCTGGGATCGCACGACCGCCATCTGCGCCGGCACGTACTGCCACGGCGCGACCATCCGGGCGAAGGAGTCCGTGCCGGGATCGAGCCCGCGAGGCACGAACGTCGCGCCGCAGTGGAACGGCGGCGCGAGCCAGGCCGCCTGTGGCACCTGCCACGGGTTGCCGCCGGACACCGGCGGACACTGGGCGCACGTCGTCAACGGTGCGATCGGTGGGAACCTTCCGTGCAGCTGGTGCCACAATGGGTACCCGGATTATCCCTCGGACGCCGATGTGACGGTCGTCCCCTCGCTGCACGTGAACGGCGTGGCAGACGTCATCGTCTCGCCGGATGCCGCGAGCTGCGTGGGAGTCGTGGACTGCACGCCGGGCATCCCTCTCCAGCGCGTCTACGGTTGGGACTCGCAGACGTGCCACAACGCCGTCGCCTGCCACGGCCTCATGAACTGACGCGCCTGCCGCGGGCGTTCAGTCGTAGGCGTGGCACGAGAGGCAGAGCGGTGTCGGCGTCACCGCGGAGCCGCGCGGCGGCGGTGGCGCCGCCTCGCGCCACTTGCGCGACGAGCCCTCGAACGTCGCGGGCCGGCCGAGGTTCACCGCCTCGTGGGCTGCTGCGCCGGGGGGCAGCGCGATCCGGTACTTCCATGGCGAGCGCGCGTCGTGGCAGGTGACGCACTTCACCTGACCGTCGGGGAGGAAGACGCCCCGCCGCACCACCTCGTCCGCCGTGCGGAAGGCCCCGGCGCGTCGCTGTGCCGCGGCCGCGTAATCCACGTCGACGGGGTGGGTCTGGTGCAGACCATGGCAGGTCATGCAGTCCTGCGAGGGCGTGTGGAGCGGGTCGTTGCCGAAGAGCGAGCAGGGAGTCTTCGCGGCGACCGGCGGGCTCGCGGCAGCCGCACCGCGCGGCGCCGCTCCGCCCGAGAGGAGGAGCGCGTTCAGCTGGGCCTGGTAGCGCGCGAACGCTTCGGCGTCCTGGGCCGTCGCATTCCCGACGCGGGCCGAGACGAGCAGGAGCGAGAGGGCGACGGCGCGGCGCTTGTCCATGGCTCTGCCGTAGAGCGAGCGGCGGGCCAGACTGCACTCGGCAGAAGCTGCCGTGTAAACCGACACTTGCGAACGTCCCGCGCCCACGGGAGCGGGTTCGCCGGACCCGCATGCAGTCGTGTAATAGCCCGCCACCTGAGGGGAAAGGGGCTGAACCGTGGCCGCGGTCCACATCGCCTCCCGAGGTGATATCACCTCAGGACGGCCGCCCGACGCCGCGAGGGCCAGCGCCGCGGCGCCGCTCAGCAGACTCCCCAACATCTCCCGCCCCCTCCGCCCGCGCCCGGCCCGCCACCATGGAAGCTGGATGCCGGCGCGACCGCCCACAACCGGCAGCTCTCACCGGGGTCCGGCGCGCGAGGCAGCCGGTCCACCCGGGCCTGCGCTCGTCTGCCCGGATGCTGTCCTCCGGGCGAGCCCCGAGCCGGCGATGCCAATGCGCGAGTGGCGTCGCAAGCTTCCGAGGATGGCCCCCGCCACCATCGCAACCGCTCTGCTCGCCTTTGTCGCTGCTGCGCACGCCGCGCAGACGGTGAAGTTCCCGAAGGATTGCCGCCGATACGCGGGCCACTACGCCGAGCTGTTGCAGGACCGCGCAGAGCGCGACGTGCTCGCCAGCTCGGCCTCCGTGAGCGACGCGGCTTCTGCGCGCACGGCGCGGGAGTTGCTCCGCATCGAGCACGCGCGCGAGCGCGCCGCGGACGCCGCCGTCCCACGCGAGACGGCGGTGGCGCGGTCGTGCCGCGCCGCCAATCGCTCGCAGTACGAGTGCGTCATGCAGGCGCAGCGGTACGAGGACCTGGGCTCGTGTGGCCTCGATGGTTTGCCGGTGCTCGACCTGGCGCAGCGGACCGCGGCCGCATCGAACGGGGCCGCTCCGCCATCCGCGGAGGACAAGGCAGCGGCCACCGCCGAAGTGGCGCAGGAGTGGTTGCGGGACGGAACGGTGGACCTCGAGGCACTCGGGACCGGCTCGGCAGCGCAGGAAGCCGGTGCAGAGCCGCCGGCGGCAGCGAGCGAGGGACAGTAAGGCGGGGGCTCGTCACCCACCGCTCAGGCGCGGCGCGCCGCTCACCGCATCGTGATCTGCACACCCAGCGCCGCCAGCGCGGCGAGCAGCATGAGCACCCGGAACACGACGTGCGCGATGGCCTCCATCGCGGTCTCCTTCGAGCTATCCACGAGGAGTCCCGTCGCAAGCGGCGCGCCAGACACCGCCCGGCGGGCACCGGCGGAAACCGAGGGCTTGCAGCGCCGTGGCGCTCGGCCCGGGGAGGGCTCCGCGCGCCCGGGGTGGTCCCCTACCCCGCAGCGTCCCACGGACAGGTGAAGCGCCTGTCCCGCATCCGCATGGCGCGCGGCTGAGGGTGGGCGGGGGCTCGTCCCCCGCCGCTCACGCGGCGGCGTTCGCCTTGACCTCGGCCACCAGCTTCTCCAGCGACGACTTCGCGTCGCCGAACAGCATCGACGTCTTGTCATCGTAGAACAGCTCGTTCTCGATCCCCGCGAAGCCCGGGTTCATCGAGCGCTTCATGACGATGATGCTCTTCGCCTGGTCGACGTTCAGGATGGGCATCCCGTAGATCGGGCTCGACTTGTCGTTCCGCGCCGCGGGATTCACCACGTCGTTGGCCCCGATGACGAGCGCCACGTCCGCCTGCGAGAACTCGCCGTTGATCTCCTCCATCTCCTTCAGCTTGTCGTAGGGGATGTTCGCCTCGGCGAGGAGCACGTTCATGTGCCCGGGCATCCGTCCCGCCACCGGATGGATGGCGTACTTCACCTCGCCACCGTTCTTCTCGATGAGATCGGCGAGGTCCCGGACCGCGTGCTGCGCCTGCGCCACCGCCATGCCGTAGCCGGGCACCACGATGACCGAGCGCGCGTAGCCGAGCTGGATGGCCGCGTCCTCGGCGCTGATGGGCTTCACGCTGAGCCCGGTCGCGGTCTTGGCGGTCTTCTCGACGGGCTTCCCGAAGGCGCCGAAGAGGATGTTGCCGAAGGAGCGGTTCATGGCCTTCGACATCACCATCGAGAGGATGAAGCCGGACGCGCCGTCGAGCGCGCCCGCGATGATGAGCACCTCGTTGTTGATGGCGAAGCCGGTCGCCGCCGAGGCCAGGCCGGCGTAGCTGTTGAGGAGCGAGATGACGACCGGCATGTCGGCGCCGCCGATGGGCAGGACGAGCGACACGCCGACGAAGAGCCCCAGCACGCACATGAGGTAGAAGGCCCAGGGCGTCGCCGGCTGGTAGACGAGCCAGACGAAGAGGCCCAGGGTCACCGCGAAGAGGAGCGCGTTGACGGCGTTCTGGCCCTTGAAGGTGACGGGCACCCCGGGCAGGAACTCCTGCAGCTTGCCGAAGGCCATGAAGCTGCCGGTGATGGTGAGCGCGCCGAACATGACCTCGAAGCCGAGCGCGGCCATGGTGGCGTGCGTGACCTGGACGCCGTTGCCGAGCGTGTAGAACTCGGCGATGCCGACCAGCGTCGCGGCCAGCGCACCGAACATGTGCGAGATGGCGATCCGCTGCGGCATGGCCGTCATCGGCACGAACATGCCGAGCGGGTAGCCGATGGCGCTGCCGATCGCGAGGCCGGCGACGATGAACTTGTAGTCGACGATCTCGTGCTTGGTGAGCGTGCCGACGATGGCGAGCAGCATGCCGAGCGCGGCCTGCTGCATGCCGCGGCGGGCGCTGTCCGGCTTGGTCAGGCTGCGCAGGCCGAGGATGAAGAGGACCGACGCGGCGAGGTAGCTCGCCTGCGTGAAGAGCTCGGCGGCGCTCACGGGCGGCCTCCCGCGGTGCTCGGCGGCGGGGGACTCGCCCCGGGCCTACCCGCCGGAGCCCCTGGTTTGCCGCCGTGGCGGAACATCTTCAGCATGCGGTCGGTGATGAGGAAGCCGCCCACCACGTTGATGGTGGCCGCCGTCACCGCCACGAAGCCGAGCCAGGTGGCGACCCGGTTCTGGTCCGACCCGGCCGCGACGAGCGAACCGACGAGCGAGATGGCGCTGATGGCGTTCGTCGCGCTCATGAGCGGCGTGTGGAGCAGCGCGGGGACCTTCGTGATGATCTGGAAGCCGACGAAGCCGGCCAGGACGAAGACGTACAGCTCGATGATGGATGTGCCGTGCATCAGTGCCTCTCCTGGGTTCGCTCAGCTCTTCCTGGTTTCCCCACCGTGCGTGACGATCATCGCCCCGGTGATCTCGTCCTGAAGGTCGAGCTTCGGCTTCCCCTCCTTGTCGAGGAGGTGCTGGAGCAGCGATTGGAGGTTCCGGCTGTAGGTCTGGCTGGCGTGGAAGGCGAGCGTGGAGGGGACGTTCAGCGGCCCCAGCACCAGCACCCCGTTCACGTCCAGCGCCTCGCCGCCGCGGGTGAGCTCGCAGTTGCCGCCCGTCTCGGCGGCCAGGTCGACGATGACCGAGCCAGGCTTCATCGACCGCACCATGTCGGCCGAGACCAGCCGCGGCGCGGGGCGGCCGGGGATCTGGGCGGTGGTGACGACGAGGTCCTGGGTGACGATGTGCTTCGCGATGGTCTCCGCCACACGCGCCTGCTGGTCGGCGCCGAGCTCCTTGGCGTAGCCGCCCTGCCCTTCCGCCGCCACCGGAGCCTCGACGAACGCGGCGCCCAGCGACTGCACCTGCTCCTTCACCACCGGGCGCACATCGAAGCCGGAGACGATCGCGCCCAGCCTTCGCGCGGTGGCGATGGCCTGCAGGCCCGCCACCCCCACGCCGATGATGAACACCTTGGCCGGCGCCAGCATGCCGGCGGCGGTGGTCATCATGGGCAGGACGCGGTTCAGCGCCTCGGCGCCGATGAGCACCGCCTTGTAGCCGGCCAGGTTGGCCTGCGAGCTGAGCGCGTCCATCGACTGCGCACGGCTGATGCGCGGTACGAGCTCCATGGCGAGCGCGGTGACCTTCCTCGCGGTGACCGCCGCGATCGACTCCGCGCTCGTCGCCGGGGCGAGGAAGGAGACGAGGATGGCGCCCTCGCGCAGGCGACGAGATTCCTCGGGCGACGGGCGCTGGACCTTCAGCACCAGGTCGGCGCCGAACGCCTCCGCTGCGTCGGCCAGCCGCGCCCCGACCGCCTCGTACTGCGCGTCGGGGAAGCCGGCCGCTGCCCCGGCGCCGCGCTGCACGACGAGATCATGGCCCGCCTTCTTCAGGCGGCCGACCGTCTCTGGGACGAGCGCCACCCGGCGTTCATGGGTGGCGGTCTCGAGTGGAACTCCGATGCGCATCGAGCCTCCTGCGGCGTCCTGCCGCGCAGCGTCACGGACTGATCGTTCCCTGCCTAACACGGAGGGGCGCTGACGTGTCGCCCCTCCCGTGAATGGAGACCGAATACGCTGGTCGTGTTAGTTTTCGACGCTCACATCGGGGTCTCCATGAACTCTCTGCGCGTCTTCGCCATCCTGCTCGCCGCCTCCGTCGTGTCATCGGCTGGAGCCGCCGAGTCGAAGCCAGCAGAAACGAAACCCACCGCGCCGCCCAGCGCCACTGCGACGGACCTGGCACGCGCGCTCGTTCCGAAGGACAGCTGGGCCGCCGGGGTGACGCAGATCTCGCAGGGCGTGCAGCAGCAGATGCAGAGCCATCCGGGGTCGACGCTGCATTACCCCCCGGACTTCCCGGAGAAGATCCGGGCCGAGGTCGAGAAGATCCTGCCCTACGACGAGTTCATCGCGCTCCACGCGCAGCAGCTCTCCACCAGGTTCAGCGAAGCGGAGATGAAGGACGTCCTCGCGTTCTATCGCACTCCGGCGGGCAAGAAGTGGCAGGACGACATGCCCAAGGCGACGCAGGCGGTCTCGCAAGAGACGCAGAAGCGCTTCCAGCAGAAGATGCCGGACGTGATGACGCGGCTGGCGGGGATGGCGCAGGGATCCAAGGCTGGCGGCAAGGCGACTTCCGGCTCTCCGCATGGCACGGCGCCACCGACCAAGGGCGGCGGGAAGTAGATCCCGCGGCGATTCGCCGCACTCATTCGCTCCACCCCTATCCACCCACGGTCACATACAGTGAGGCGGTATCGGTTCGGGGGGGCTGGATGCGCGAACTGGCAGATTACGCGATGTCGATCCTGGTGGCGATCGGAGCCGTCGGCCTCTGTTACTGGGCCATCGTGTACTTGGCGCACTGAGCGGCGGCGGGGTACGAGCCCCGCCCCACGCATGGCGACACGGCTCACTGCGCCGTGTAGCCGGCGTCGACCACGACCGCCTGGCCCGTCACGCAGCTCGCCTTGTCGCTCGCCAGGAACAGGACGTAGTCCGAGACGTCCTTCACTTGCAGCAGCTTCCGCATGGGCACGAGCGGGTAGATGACCTCCTCCAGCACGCGCTCGAGCGGCACGTTGCGGGTGCGGGCGAGGTCGCCGAGCTGGTTCCTCACCAGCGGCGTGTCGACGTAGCCAGGGCAGATGGCGTTCACGGTGATGCCGCTCGTGGCGCCCTCCAGCGCCGCCACCTTGGTGAGGCCAATCAAGCCGTGCTTGGCGCTGTTGTAGGCGGCCTTGCCGGCGAAGCCGACCAGGCCGTTGATCGACGCTACGTTGATGATGCGCCCGAAGCCGCGCTGCTTCATGCCGGGGAAGACGTGCTTGATGGCCATGAAGGGCGCCACCAACATGACCTTCACGAGCAGCTCGAACTTCTCGGTCGGGAAGCTCTCGATGGGCGAGACGTGCTGCAGGCCGGCGTTGTTGACGAGGATGTCGAGGCGGCCGAAGCGCTGGACCGTCGCGTCGAGCGCCTGCTGGAGTTGCGCCTCGCTGGTCACGTCGCAGGCGAGGCCGATGGCGTCGCGCCCTTGCTTCGCAATCCCCTCCGCCGCCGCGCGCACCGCCTCTTCGCGCAGGTCGGAGAGCGCCACCCGGGCCCCCTCCGCCGCCATCGCTTCGGCGATGGCGAGCCCGATGCCGCTCGCCGCACCGGTGACGAAGACGACCTTTCCCTCGACGAGACCAGCCATGTCGACCACCCCTCTCCCCGGCCCTCTCCCCGCTGCGCGGGGCGAGGGAGTAGCCACCCACCTCAGAACGGGAACTTCTTCGCCAGCGCGATCGCTTCGCCCACGAAGCCGCGGCGGAAGGCGAGCACGCCCACCACGAAGACGACGCCGGTGATGACGGTGACCCACGAGCCGAAGCCGGACAGGTAGTTCTGCAAGAGGAGCACGATGAGCGCCCCGACGGACGGGCCCATCACCGTGCCCATCCCGCCGAGCAGGGTCATGAGCACCACCTCGCCCGACATGTGCCAGTGCACGTCGGTGAGGGTCTCCGACTGGAAGACGAGCGTCTTGGTGGCGCCGGCCAGGCCGGCGATCGCCGCGGAGAGCACGAAGGCGACCAGCTTGTAGCGATCGACGTCGTAGCCGAGCGAGAGCGCCCGCGGCTCGTTCTCGCGGATCGAGCGCAGCACGTGGCCGAACGGCGAGTGGATGGTGCGGTAGATGAGCCCGAAGCCCAGCAGGAAGATGGCGTAGACCACGTAGTACATGGTGTAGCGGCCGTCGAGCGGGATGAGCCCGAAGAGCTTCCCGCGCGGCACGCCTTGCAGGCCGTCGTCACCTCCCGTGAACGGTAGCTGGACCGCCAGGAAGTAGACCACCTGCGCCAGCCCGAGCGTGATCATGGCGAAGTAGATGCCGGAGCGGCGGATGGCGAGACCCCCGATGACGTACCCCAGCCCCGCCGAGACGGCGACCCCCAGCAGGATCCCGAGCTCGGGCGTGAGGCCCCAATCGCGCACCGCGTGGCCGCACAGGTAGCCCGCCGCGCCGAGGAAGGCTGCGTGGCCGAAGGAGAGGAGCCCGGTGTAGCCGAGGAGCAGGTTGAACGCGCTGGCGAAGAGCGCCATGCACAGCACGTTCATGATGAAGATGGGGTAGACGAAGAACGGCAGGATGAGCCCGGCCGCGATCATGACACCGAACGCGAGGCGCACCCGCGCCGGCGACCACCCCACGCTCGCCCCCACCCGCAGTGCGTCGGTCACGTCTGCCTCCCGAACAGCCCGGCCGGGCGGAGCAGGAGCACCACCGCCATGATGACGAACACGATCACCGAGGAAGCAGGCGGGTAGAAGTAGCGCGTCAGCCCCTCGATGACGCCCAGCCCGACGCCGGTGACGATCGAGCCGAGGATGGAGCCCATCCCGCCGATCACCACCACCGCGAACACGATCATGATGAGGTTCGAGCCCATCCCGGGCGAGACCTGGTAGATGGGCGCCGCCATGACGCCGGCGAAGGCGGCCAGCGCCACGCCGAACCCGTAGGTGAGGGTGAACATGAGGGGCACGTTGATTCCGAACGCCTGCACGAGCCGCGGGTTCTCGGTGCCCGCGCGCAGGTAGCTGCCGAGCTTGGTGCGCTCGATGACGAGCCAGCAGCCGAAGCAG
>Ga0137379_10007442_pt1 | contig 10389 bp, 5 predicted proteins | sample SagtaG_18_FD_104812 | JGI IMG/M metagenome (GOLD analysis project Ga0137379, IMG submission 104812) | Vadose zone soil microbial communities from Sagehorn Ranch, Mendocino, California, USA - Sage2_L_80_16 metaG | ecosystem: Environmental > Terrestrial > Soil > Vadose zone | place: USA... | reverse complement strand
CGGTGGCGCAACAGTTCCGATGTGAGGGGACGAGCGAACCGCGTGAGTGTGCTCGACGAGATCCTAGACGGCGTGCGTGCCGATCTCGCCGAACGGCAGCGGCGCGTCTCTCTTGACCAGCTGAAGGAGATGGCGCGGCGGGCGCCGTCACCGCGGGACGCGATGGCCGCGCTGAAGGCCGAGGGCGTCGGCGTCATCGCCGAGGTCAAGCGGGCCAGCCCGTCGCGGGGCAAGATGGCCGCCATCGCCGACCCGGCCGCCCTGGCCGCGGACTACGAGGCCGGCGGCGCCAAGGTGATCAGCGTGCTGACCGAGCCGCGGCGTTTCGGCGGCAGCCTGGAGGACCTGGACGCGGTGCGCCGGGCCGTGCAGGTGCCGGTGCTGCGCAAGGACTTCGTGGTCAGCTCCTATCAGCTGTGGGAGGCGCGCGCGCACGGCGCCGACGTGGTGCTGCTGATCGTGGCCGCGCTCGAGCAGAGCGCGCTGGTCTCGCTGGTCGAGCGGGCCGTCTCGATCGGCCTGCTGCCGCTGGTCGAGGTGCACGCCGACCCCGAGCTGGACCGGGCGCTCGACGCGGGCGCCACCGTCATCGGCGTCAACGCGCGTAACCTGGCCACGCTCAAGGTGGACCGCGGGATCTTCGGGCGGATGGCGGGCCGGATCCCGGAAGGCATCGTCAAGGTCGCCGAGTCCGGCGTCCGCGGCCCGCGCGACCTGCTCGCCTACGCCGCCTCTGGCGCGGACGCCGTGCTGGTCGGGGAGAGCCTGGTTACCGAGAAGGACCCGCGCGCCGCCGTCGCCGACCTGGTCACCGCGGGGTCGCACCCCGCGCTGCGAGGAGAACGAGGGTGACATCTTCCGCCGCTCAGCACGCCCGTCCCGCTGAGCCCGATATCGCTCCCGTGCCCGACGCCGACGGGCACTTCGTGGTCGGCGCGCTCTGCGCCGTCGAGGAGGGCGGGGCCTGGGAGGCCCCCGGTGTCGCCTACGGCGGCCGGTTTGCCCCCGAAGCGCTGATGGCCGCGCTGGACGAGCTGACCGCCGCCTACGAGCTGGCGCGCCGGGACCAGGCCTTCCGGGCCGAGCTCGACGGGCTGCTGCGCGGCTACGCCGGCCGCCCGACGCTGCTCTACCGCGCGGAACGGCTCGGCCAGCAGGCCGGCGGCTGCACGGTGCTGCTCAAGCGCGAGGATCTCACCCACACCGGGTCGCACAAGATCAACAACGTGCTCGGCCAGGTGCTGCTGGCCCGGCGGATGGGCAAGACGCGGGTCATCGCGGAGACCGGGGCCGGGCAGCACGGCGTGGCCACCGCGACCGCGTGCGCCCTGCTCGGCCTGGAATGCGCCGTCTACATGGGTGAGGAGGACACCAGGCGGCAGGCGCTGAACGTGTCCCGGATGCGCATGCTCGGCGCCGAGGTGATCCCGGTCGCGACGGGCACCCGCACGCTCAAGGACGCCATGAACGAGGCCTTTCGCGACTGGGTGACCTCGGTCGGGTACACGCACTATTGCATCGGTTCGGTCGGCGGCCCGCATCCCTTCCCCATGATGGTCAGGGACTTCCAGCGGCTGATCGGCCTGGAGGCCCGCGAGCAGGTGATCGAGATGGCCGGCCGGCTGCCGGACGCGGTGATCGCCTGCGTGGGCGGCGGCTCCAACGCGATCGGCATCTTTCATGCCTTCATCCCAGACGAGGACGTGCGGCTCATCGGCTGCGAGGCCGGCGGCGACGGCCTGGACACCGGGCGCCACGCCGCCACGCTCACCGGCGGGTCGCAGGGCGTGCTGCACGGGATGCGGACCTACGTGCTGCAGGACGAGGAGGGCCAGACGCTCGGCACCCACTCCATCTCGGCCGGCCTGGACTACCCGGGCGTGGGCCCGGAGCACGTCTGGCTGATGGAGACGGGCCGGGCCAGCTACCGCGCGGTGACCGATGCCGAGGCCATGAACGCGTTCTCCGTGCTGTGCACCACCGAGGGCATCATCCCGGCCCTGGAGTCGGCGCACGCGCTGGCCGGCGCGCTCGAGACCGGCCGCGAACTCGGGCCGGGCGGCCTCATCGTGGTCAACCTGTCGGGCCGCGGCGACAAGGACGTGGACACCGCGTCCGCGTGGCTGGGCGTGTGATGAGCTCAGTTTCCGAGGCCTTCGCCCAGGCGGGCGCCGGCCGCCGCGCGGCCCTGGTCGGCTACCTGCCGGCCGGGTTCCCCAGCGTCGGCGGCGCCATCGAGGCCGCCCAGGCCATGGCGCAGGCCGGGGCCGACGTCATCGAGATCGGCCTGCCCTACTCCGACCCGCTGATGGACGGCCCGGTGATCGCCGAGGCGGTGCACCGCGCGCTGGCCGCGGGGACCAGGGTCGCCGACGTGCTCCGCACCGTGGAGGCGGTCGCGGCCACGGGCGTGCCCGTCCTGGTCATGACCTACTGGAACCCGGTCGACCGGTACGGCGTGCGCGCCTTCGCCCGCGACCTGGCCGCGGCGGGCGGCTCGGGGCTCATCACCCCGGACCTCACCGTGGAAGAGGCGGGCCCCTGGCTGGACGCCTCCGACGAGCACGACCTGGACCGCGTGTTCCTGGTCGCGCCGAGTTCGGTCGACCACCGGGTCGCCATGATCTCCGGGGCCTGCCGCGGCTTCGTCTACGCCGCCTCGCTGATGGGCATCACCGGCACCAGGGACGCGGTCAGCGGCGACGCGTCCGGCCTGGTCAAGCGGGTCCGCGAGCACACCAGCCTGCCGGTGGCGGTCGGCCTCGGCGTCAGCAACGGCGCCCAGGCGGCCCAGGTGGCCGCGTTCGCCGACGGCGTGATCGTCGGCTCCGCCTTCGTCCGCCGCCTCGCCGACAACCAGGGCATCCCCGCGATCCGCGACCTAACCTCCGAACTAGCCGCCGCCGTCCGCAGGCCCCCGCCCTGACGCGGTAGTGTCCGGAAGATGCCGCTCGCGTCGATCCCGAGTCCCGCCCACGCGGCCTGGCGCCTAGGGCCGCTGTCGGTCCGCGCCTACGCGCTCTGCGTGATCGCCGGGATTATCGTCGCGGTCACGGTGGCGAGCCGCAGGTACCGCGCCTCCGGCGGTCAAGGGGTCCGGGCCGGGGTCATCCTGGACGTGGCCGCCTGGGCCGTCCCGTTCGGCCTGGCTGGCGCGCTGGCGCACGCCATCCTGCTGGACACCAGGCACGACTTCGGCCACGCGTACCGGCTGTGGCACGCCGCCGCCGTCGGGGTCGCCGCCATCGGGGTGCCCGGCGCAGTGGCGCTCGGCGCGGCCGGCGCGTGGATCGCCTGCCGCCGGGCCATGGTGCGGCTGGGACCTGTGGCGGGCGCGGCGGCGCCCGCGGTCGCGTTCGGCCTGGCCGTCGGCGGCCTGGGCAACTGGTGGGCGCAGCAGTTCTACGGACGGCCCTCGACCTGGTGGTGGGCGGTGCGGATATCGCCCGAGCACCGGGTGCCCGGTTACGAGAACTACGCCACCTTCCAGCCCGCCTTCCTGTACCAGTCGTTGTGGGACGCCGCGCTGGGCTTCGCGGTGATCTGGGCGGCCCGCCGGTTCGCGCTCAGCGGCGAGCGGACGTTCATGCTGGGCGCGGCCGGGTACGCGGTCGGCGGCTTCTGGGTGGAATCGCTGCGTGTCGGCCCGCTGCCGCAGGCCCTCGGGATGCGCTACGGTGCGCTCGGCGATATCGCCGTTTTCGTCCTCGCCGTGGCGGGCATGTACGTGACCAGATCCGGGCGCCGACCGCCGGCTCGCGCGCAGGCGAAGCGAGCCCTGGTAGAGGATTCTTCCGGTGATGTAATGTCGGTGTAACAGTGTCTGTCTAACTGGGCCAAAGTCGTCCCGAGCGCACTGAAGTGGCGTTTTCGAAAGACGACGGGAGAGCCCATGGCCGCTGCTGGCCTTTACGACCCCCGGTTCGAGCACGACGCGTGTGGCGTCGGTTTCGTCGCGGACCTGTCCGGACGCGGCGGTCACGACGTGGTGGCCAGGGCCCTGCGGGTGCTCTGCAACCTTGAGCACCGGGGCGCCAAGGGCGGCGATCCTGGGACAGGGGACGGGGCCGGGATCTTGACCCAGGTCCCCGACGAGTTCTTCCGCGCCGTGTGCGATTTCGAGCTGCCCGGAGCCGGCGCGTACGCGGCGGGCATGGCCTTCTTCTCCGCCGAACGGCACCTGGTGACACCCGCCCTGACCCGGCTCGCCGCCGCGGAGGGGCTGACCATCCTGGGCTGGCGCGAGGTCCCGTTCGACATCACTGCCTGCGGCGACGGTGCGCGGGCGGTGCTGCCGGACGTGCTCCAGCTTTTCGTCGCGGGCGCCGGGGGCGAGCGCGGCGCCGAACTGGAGCGGATGGCGTTCTGCCTGCGCAAGCGGGCCGAACACGAGGCCGGGATCTACTTCGCCAGCCTGTCCGCCCGGACCATCGTGTACAAGGGCATGCTGTCCGCGCCCCAGCTCGGGCCGTTCTACCCGGACTTGTCCGACCCCGCCTACAAATCAGCTCTGGCGCTCGTGCACTCCCGGTTCTCCACCAACACGTTTCCGTCCTGGCCGCTGGCCCACCCGTACCGGTACGTAGCGCACAACGGCGAGATCAACACCGTCCGCGGCAACCGCAACTGGATGCGGGCCCGGGAGGCGATGCTGGCCAGCGACCTCATCCCGGCGTCGAGGGACGGCCAGGGGATCGAGCGGCTCTTCCCGATCCTGGACTCCGAAGCCAGCGACTCGGCCAGCTTCGACGAGTGCCTGGAACTGCTGCACATGGGCGGCCGCTCGCTGCCGCACGCGGTGCTGATGATGATCCCGGAGCCGTGGGAGAACCACGAGGAGATGACGCCAGAGCGGCGCGCCTTCTACCAGTTCCACGCGGCGCTGATGGAACCGTGGGACGGCCCGGCGCTGATCGCGTTCACCGACGGCTCGGTGATCGGAGCCGTGCTCGACCGCAACGGCCTGCGGCCCGGCCGGTACTGGGTGACCGGCGACGGTCTGGTCGTGCTGGCCAGCGAGGTCGGCGTGCTCGACATCGACCCGGCCACGGTGATCAGGAAGGGCCGCCTGCAGCCGGGCCGTGTCTTCCTGGCCGACACGGCGGCCGGCCGCATCGTCGAGGACGAGGAGGTCAAGGCGGCTCTCGCCGCCGAGCACCCGTACGAGAACTGGCTGCACGCCGGCCTGATCTACCTCGACGACCTGCCCGACCGGCCGCCGGTGACCCGGGATCCCGCGGACCTGCTGACGCTGCAGCGGACGCACGGGTACACCGAGGAGGAGCTGCGGGTGATCCTGACCCCGATGGCGCGGGCCGGCGCCGAGCCGATCGGGTCCATGGGCACGGACACGCCGGTGGCGGTGCTGTCCAGCAGGCCGCGGCTGATGTTCGACTACTTCACCCAGCTGTTCGCCCAGGTGACCAACCCGCCGCTGGACGCGATCAGGGAAGAGCTGGTCACCTCGCTCGGCACCATCACCGGGCCCGAGCAGAATCTGCTCGAGCCGATCCCGGCCTCCTGCCGGCAGATCGTGCTTCCCTACCCGGTGATCAACGACAACGACCTGGCCAAGATCGTGCACATCAACGACGAGGGCAACCTGCCCGGGTTCGCCTCGCACCAGGTGGACGGCCGCTACGACCCGCGTGGCGGCGGCCCCGGCCTGCGCGCCCGGCTGGCCGAGATCTGCGCCGAGGTCTCCGCCGCGATCGAGGCAGGCGCCCGGCTGATCATCCTCTCCGACCGCATGCGGGACGACGGCCAGGGGCTCGTGCCGATCCCCTCGCTGCTGCTGACCGGCACGGTGCACCACCACCTCATCAAGCAGAAGTCGCGCACCCGGGCCGGGCTGATCGTGGAGGCCGGGGACGTGCGCGAGTGCCATCACGTGGCGCTGCTCGTCGGGTACGGCGCCGCCGCCGTCAACCCGTACCTGGCCATCGAGTCGGTGCGCCACCTGGTCCGGCGCGGGGCCATCAAGGACCCGAAGATCACCGAGAAGAAGGCCGAGGTCAACCTGCTCAAGGCCCTCGGCAAGGGCCTGCTGAAGATCATGTCCAAGATGGGCGTGTCCACCGTCGCCTCCTACACAGGCGCGCAGATCTTCGAGGCCATCGGCCTGGGACCTGAGGTGATCGAGACCTGCTTCGCGGGCACCACCTCGCGGCTGTCCGGCGTGGGCTTCGACCAGCTCGCCGAGGAGATCCGGGTGCGCACCGGCCACGGCCTGCACGCGGGCGCCGGGATGGACTTCCGTCGCCTGGAGGGCGGCGGTGAGTACCAGTGGCGGCGCGACGGCGAGCCGCACCTGTTCAGCCCGGAGGTGGTCTTCACGCTGCAGCACGCCACCCGCAGCCGCCGGTATGAGATCTTCAAGGAGTACACCACGCTGGTCGACGACCAGTCGCGGCGGCTGATGACGCTGCGCGGGCTGCTCCGCATCCGCGGCGTCGACCAGGGAGCGCAGGCGCGGGACCCAGAGCGGGAAACCAGGCCCGTTCGGATCGATGATGTCGAACCAGTCGCCAGCATCGTGCGGCGGTTCGCCACCGGCGCCATGTCGTACGGCTCCATCTCGGCCGAGGCCCACCAGACCCTCGCGATCGCGATGAACCGGCTCGGCGGCCGGTCGAACACGGGTGAGGGCGGCGAGGACCCCGACCGGTTCATCCCCGACGCCAACGGCGACCTGCGGCGCTCCGCGGTCAAGCAGGTGGCCAGCGGGCGGTTCGGCGTCACCAGCGAGTACCTGGTCAACGCCGACGACCTGCAGATCAAGATGGCGCAGGGGGCCAAGCCTGGCGAAGGCGGCCAGCTGCCCGGGCCCAAGGTGTACCCGTGGATCGCCAAGACGCGGTACTCCACCCCCGGCGTCGGCCTGATCTCGCCGCCGCCGCACCACGACATCTACTCGATCGAGGACCTGGCCCAGCTGATCCACGACCTGAAGAACGCCAACCCGGCGGCCCGGGTGCACGTCAAGCTGGTCTCCGAGGTCGGGGTGGGCACGGTGGCGGCCGGGGTGTCCAAGGCGCACGCCGACGTGGTGCTGATCAGCGGGCACGACGGCGGCACCGGTGCGGCGCCGCTGACCTCGCTCAAGCACGCCGGCGCGCCGTGGGAGCTCGGGCTGGCCGAGACCCAGCAGACGCTGCTGCGCAACAAGCTGCGGGACCGGATCGTGGTCCAGGCCGACGGCCAGCTCAAGACCGGCCGGGACGTGATCATCGCCGCGATGCTCGGCGCGGAGGAGTTCGGCTTCGCCAGCGCCCCGCTGGTCGTGTCGGGCTGCATCATGATGCGCGTCTGCCACCTGGATACCTGCCCGGTCGGCGTGGCCACCCAGAACCCCGAGCTGCGCGCCAGGTTCAGCGGCAAGCCCGAGTTCGTCGTGAACTTCTTCGAGTTCATCGCCGAGGAGGTCAGGGAGTACCTGGCCCGGCTCGGTTTCCGCCGCCTGGAGGACATCATCGGCCGGGCGGACCTGCTCGACGCCGTGCTGGCGGTGGAGCACTGGAAGGCCTCGGGTCTTGACCTATCCCCAGTCCTTTACGTACCACAACTGCCTGAGGGCGCCGCCCTGACCTGTCAGCAGAGCCAGGACCACGGGCTGGACAAGGCGCTCGACAACACGCTCATCCAGCTCGCCGAGGGCGCTCTGGAGGAGGGCCGCCCGGTTCGGCTCGACCTGCCGATCAGGAACGTCAACCGCACCGTGGGCACCATGCTCGGCTACGAGGTGACCAGGCGCTGGGGCGGCGAGGGGCTGCCCGAGGACACGATCGACATCTCGTTCCGTGGTTCGGCCGGCCAGTCGTTCGGCGCCTTCCTGCCGCGCGGCGTCACGCTGCGGCTGGACGGCGACGCCAACGACTACCTGGGCAAGGGTCTGTCCGGTGGCAGGCTGATCGTCCGGCCGCCGCGAGAGGCCGCGTTCACCGCCGAGGAGCAGGTCATCGCGGGCAACGTCATCGGCTACGGCGCCACCGGCGGTGAGATCTTCCTGCGCGGCCTCGTGGGCGAGCGGTTTTGCGTACGGAACTCCGGCGCGCTCGCGGTCGCCGAGGGCACCGGCGACCACGGGTGTGAGTACATGACCGGCGGCCGCGTGGTGATCCTCGGCCCGGTCGGCCGGAACTTCGCCGCGGGCATGTCCGGCGGCGTCGCGTACGTGCTCGATCTGCTCCAGATCAAGGTGAACATGGAGATGGTCGACCTGGAGCCGCTCGACCTCCAGGACGACGCCAAGTTCCTGCGGGAGGTGGTGGAACGCCACCACGCGGAAACCGGCTCCGCCGTGGCGGCCCGGCTGCTGGCCGACTGGGATCCGGGACGGTTCACCAAGGTCATGCCTCAGGACTACAAGCGGGTGCTGTCCGCCGCCTCGCAGGCCGAGCGCGAGGGCCGCGACGTCAACGAGGCCGTCATGGCCGCGGCGCACGGTTAGGGAGGACGCAGCCATGGCTGACCCGAAGGGTTTCCTGTCCACGCCCCGCGAGACCCCGGTCCGGCGTCCGGTCGACCTGCGGCTGCAGGACTGGCGCGAGGTGTATGAGCCGTTCCCGGCGAGCCGCCTGGAGCGGCAGGCGGGCCGGTGCATGGACTGCGGCATCCCGTTCTGCCACCACGGCTGCCCGCTGGGCAACCTGATCCCCGAATGGAACGACCTGGTCTGGCGGCGCGACTGGCGGGACGCCGCCGACCGGCTGCACGCGACCAACAACTTCCCCGAGTTCACCGGGCGGCTTTGCCCAGCGCCGTGCGAAGCCGCCTGCGTGCTCGGGATCAACGCCGATCCCGTCACGATCAAGCAGGTCGAGGTGGAGATCATCGACCGGGCGTTCGCGTCGGGCTGGGTGGTGCCGGTGCCCCCGGCCGCCCGGACCGGCCGGACCGTGGCGGTGATCGGCTCCGGCCCGGCCGGGCTGGCCGCGGCCCAGCAGCTGACCAGGGCCGGGCACGCCGTGACCGTCTTCGAGCGCGACGACGCGCCCGGCGGCCTGCTGCGGTACGGCATCCCCGCGTTCAAGCTGGAGAAGCAGCACGTGGACCGGCGGCTCGACCAGATGCGGGCCGAGGGCACCGAGTTCCGCTGCGGCGTCGAGGCGGGCACCGACGTTTCCGCGGAGACGCTGCGCTGTTCCTTTGACGCCATCGTGCTGGCCGGCGGCGCCCGGGTGGCCCGGGACCTGCCGATGCCCGGGCGCGAGCTGGACGGCATCCACCAGGCCATGGAGTACCTGCCGCCGGCCAACCGCTTGTTCAACGATTCGCCTCTCAGCGCCCGCGGGCGGCACGTGGTCATCATCGGCGGCGGCGACACCGGCGCGGACTGCCTCGGCACCGCGCACCGTCAGGGCGCGGCTTCGGTCACCCAGCTCGAGATCCTGCCCCGGCCGCCTGCGTCACGGCCCGATCATCAGCCCTGGCCGACCTACCCGATGATCTACCGGGTCTCCAGCGCGCACGAGGAGGGCGGCGATCGTTCCTACGCGGTGACCACGCTGGAGTTCCTCGGCGATCCCGCGGGCCGGGTGCGGGCGCTGCGGCTGGCCGACGCGGCCGGGTTCGACCCGGTACCCGGCACCGAGCGCGAGCTTCGCTGTGACCTGGTGCTGCTGGCCATGGGATTCACGGGTGCCGAACGGCCTGGGTTGCTCGCCGATCTCGGCGTTGATTTCGACCAGCGGGGTAATGTCGCCCGCGACGGTTCGTATTCGACGTCGGTGCCCGGTGTTTTCGTGGCCGGAGACATGGGCCGCGGCCAGTCGCTGATCGTCTGGGCCATCGCCGAGGGGCGCAGCGCCGCCGCGGCCGTCGATGCGTACCTGTGCGGCGACCGGGAATCGGCCGGCCTGCCCGCCCCGATCGCTCCCACCGCCCGTCCGCTTTCCTGAGCCTCACGCGCTTTCCTGAGCCTTACGCTCCGGAGTGAAGCGAAAGACGAGTGGTAACACCGCAGGCCACATATCCTGCCAATGGGACCTAACGGGATCGGCGGGTCAAAGGGGCGGTATGGGATGACGGCGTGTCCGCGCGGCCACGATTCGGCCAGCGAAGACTTCTGTGACGTCTGCGGCACGAGGATCAGCGGAAACACAGGCTCCCGACCGGGAGGCATGGTAGGGAAGCACCACGCGCCCGGACGGGACGCGGCGAGCGGCAGCGAAATCTGCCCGGTTTGCGGAGCCATGGTGTCCGGTCAGTTCTGCGAGTCGTGTGGCTTCCGTATGCGGGCCCGCAGGCCGTTCGCCCCCCTGGTCCGGTCGGGGGAGTCTTCCTCCGCGACCCCATCCGGCCCGGCCCCTTCGCCCGGCCCGGCCCCTTCGCCCGGCCCGGCCCCTTCGCCCGGCCCGGCCCCTTCCCCCGGCCCGCCCCCCTCGTCAT
>Ga0137379_10007438_pt1 | contig 10390 bp, 10 predicted proteins | sample SagtaG_18_FD_104812 | JGI IMG/M metagenome (GOLD analysis project Ga0137379, IMG submission 104812) | Vadose zone soil microbial communities from Sagehorn Ranch, Mendocino, California, USA - Sage2_L_80_16 metaG | ecosystem: Environmental > Terrestrial > Soil > Vadose zone | place: USA... | reverse complement strand
CCCTCCACGTGCTCGTGGGAGATGTAGTAGCTCTGCTCGACCTTGCCGATGCCGAGGATCTTCAGGACGTTGGGGTTCTGGAGCTGGGCCGCGACCTTGGCCTGGTCCATGAGGGCCCGCGCCAGGTCGGGGTGGCCCGAGATCGCGGGCTTCAGACGGAGGATGGTGACGATTTTCTCGAGACCCGCCGTGCCCAGCCTGGCCGCACGGTATTCGGGGCCCAGGCCCGTCGACTCGGTTTCCTCGAGGAGGACCAGTTTCCCGAACTTCTCTCTCCTGGGCATCTCTCCTTCGGTGAGTCGGGGCGAAGCGGAATCTAGCACGCACCCCCGGGAGGGTCAAGAAAACGGCCGCGCGCGAAGCCCTCCTGGGGAACCGCCACCCGTATAATCTTCCAGAGTGTCCACGCGTCCGCCCGCCCCCGCCGTCGTGCTTCTCTTCGCGGCGGGCCTGACGGCTTGCGGGGGGACGGGCGGCCCCCCGGAGGTTTCGGCGCCCGGGCCCGCACTCGCATCGGCCAGCCGGCCAGGGTGCGGCACCGAGCCGGGCTCGGCCCCCCGGTTCGTCGCCCTGCATCGGTACGCAGGACAACCGCGGGAGCAGGCGGGGCCGCTGTCCTTCGCCGCCGCGCCCGACCACGACGAGGCGCAGCTCGCGATCCTGCAGGACCGCGGCGACCTCGTGATCCGGCGCAACCTCTTCGACCTCGACAACACCGGGCTGCGCTTCGTGCCGAACGCGGCGGGGGGCTACGACGTGTCGCACCTCGGCCTGGGCCTCGAGGCCCCGGGCACTCCCCTCGGCATTCCCAGCGGCGGATCACGCCCGGTGGACCTGCCCTTCCGGTTCCCCTTCTTCGGCCAGAGCGCGTCCCAGGTGTTCGTGAACGCGGACGGCAACCTCACGATCGGCGCCCCGGACCTGGGACCCGGCGAACGCGGCCTCGGCCGCTTCCTGGGCGGGCCGCCCCGCATTGCCCCTTTTTTCGCCGCCCTCGACCCCTCCCGCGGCGGGACCATCGCCGCCCAGCTCTTCCCCGAACGAGCCAGCTTCGTGTGGAGCGGCGTCCCCGGCGGAGGCCAGATCAACCGGAACACGTTCCAGGCCACCCTCTACGCGAGCGGGGCCATCGACTTCGTGTACGGCGGCGAGGTGCAGACGCGCGAAGCCGTGGTGGGCGTGTCGCCGGGCGACACCCTCGCGGTGGAGGCGGCCGACCTGTCCGGCGGGCGGCCCGCGGGCGCCCGGGGGGCCTTGGCCGAGCGCTTCAGCGAGACAGAGAAGGCGGACCTCGTCTCGGTGAGCCGCCGCTTCCTGGCCGGCCATCCCGACGTCTTCGAGCAGATCGTCATCTACACCACGCGGCCGCTCAACCCGGTGCCGGGGACCCTCGCGTTCGAGGTCAACACCCGGAACGACGTCCGCGGGATCGGCGTGGACGCGAACCTCGACCAGGCCGCCGCGTGGGGGAGCGGGGGGGCGCTGGCCAGCGTCGTCTTCATGGACTCGATCGACCCCTACCTCGAGGTGGACGGCTTCGAGATCCTCGGCCACGAGGTGGGCCATCGCTGGCTGGCGCGACTGACCTTCCGGGACGGCGCGGGGCGGACGAGCAACGGGCTCCTCGGCCGCGGCCTCGTCCATTGGAGCTTCTTCTTCGACAGCGACGCCTCGGTGTTGGAGGGGAACCGGATCGTCGACCGCGGCGGGGGTCGCTTCGAGACGGTGGAGATTACCCAGGGCTACAGCGCGCTGGACCAGTACGCCATGGGCCTGCGGGCGCCATGGGAGGTCCCGCCCTTCTTCTACGTCGACGAGCCCGACAACTTCCAGCCGAGCCGGGCGTTCAAGTTCTCCTCCACCCCCGAAGTGGGGGTGACCTTCACCGGAGTGCGGCGCGACCTGCGCATCGAGGACGTGGTGGCCGCCATGGGCCCGCGCCTCCCCGAGGCGGGGCGGGCCCCACGCTTGCTGCGCCAGGCCTTCGTGCTGGCGGCCGACGAGGCGGCGGCCGCCACCCCCGAGCGCGTCCACGCCCTGGCGCGCATCCGGGCCCGCTTCGGACCCTACTACCACGAGGCCACGGGCGGCCGGGGCGCGGTGGACTCGACGCTGCCTTGAGTTGGGGTCAGCGCCAGCGGCCGAACGTCAGGCGGAACAAGCCGTCGATGGCGAGCCACGCCATCGCCGCGGCCAACCCGCAGCCGAGGGCTGCGCTCAGCAGCCCGATCCCCGTCTCCATCGCCCACCTCCCGGCCCGAACGTGAGCGAGAGGCGTGCCAGGGTCGATGTCCAGGGATACCAGGCACTTCCCGGAGGCGGCCGGCTCCCGCGTGGGTGGGCGCGGACGGCCGCGTGTCTGGGGTGACGCGGCCCCGAAGGGCTACTCGGGGAAGGTCAGCGCCTCTTCGCGGCCGTCGGGGCCGCGCAGCCGGGCGCCATCCTCGTCGAGGGCCACGAGCGTCCAGCCCCCGGCCGACTCGCCGGGCCGCAGGACGACCACCTCGCCCGCGATCGCCACCGCGGCGCGCAGGCCGTCCGGCCGTCGCACCAGGCCGACGAGGCGCACCGCCGGCTCGGGAGAGGGCGTGGGCGATGGCGTGACGGCCGGCGGCGATGGGCCCCCACGCGGCCCGGCCCGGAGGGCGGGCTCATCCGCGTAGTGGAAAGGGTCGCGGGTTGGTCGCCGCGCGTCGTCGCCGACCGGAGGATCGGCTTCCGGGGGACGCGCAGGCGCCGCCGGCGAAGCCGAGGGTTTGGGATCGGGCGGAGCCGCGGCCGGTCCCGTGAAGCGGCCCGCCAAGGCGAGCGCCGCGAGCAGCACGGCCGCGCTCACCAGGAGACGCAGCCTCACGGCGCGCCCTCCACCCGGAACCCCTCGAGGACGGCCACCACGTGGTGGTCCTTCGGGCTCAGCCGCAGGCGCTCGATCACGAGGCCGGGCGGCCCGGAGACGAGCCGGCCGGTCAGGGGAACGACGTCGGGGAAGCTTCCCTCGAGCGTGAGGTGGACCTTGGCCACCACGGGGGCGCGCCCGGCGCTGACCGAGAGCTGGACCCCCGAGACCCGTGAGCCCTCCACCACGCCCAGCACCGCGCGCCGCAGCTGCCCCGCCGAATCACCCCGCCCCGGCTCGGGCGGCGCCGCGTTCACCCGGGCGCGTACCTGGACCCTCCGCTCGAGCTCCGCCACGCGCAGGCGGAGGCGCTGGCGTTCCTCGCGGGCCCGGGCGAAGCCGTCCTGGGCCACCGTGAGGTCCCGGCAGGCGGGGACGACGATCCCGGCGTAGCCCAGGCCGGCGCCGAGGAGCAGGAGGACGCCGGTGGCGCGGAGGATCATGAGCCGGGAACGAAGGTGGCGCGCACGGTGGTCTCGACCCTGCCCTCCCGGCTCTCGGCGCCGAGCACCAGGTCCTTGATGCGCGGCGAAGCCTCCAGCCGCAGCAGGAGCCGGTCGTAAGCCCCCGAGGTGCGCGCGACGACCCGCATCTCGACCTCGAGGCTGCGGCCGTAGGTGAGGCTCAGGGCGTCGAGCCGCACGTCGGGGGGAAGCAGGTCGCCGAGCTGGGCCAGCACGCGCGGCGGGGGCGCTTCCGTGGTGAGCCAGACCTGGCCCGTCACGCCGTCGCCCGATCGCCTCTCCAGGGCCGAGAGGCGGCGCTGTGCGCCCTCGACCTCACCCCGGACCTCGGCCAGGCGTGCCCGGGCGGCCGAGCCTTCGGCCCTGGTCCCCACGATGGCCCGCGCACAGAGCGCGGCGGCGAGGATCCCCACCGTGGCCAGCGCGAGCTCCCAGGCGGGCGGTCGTCGGGCCCGCGGCCGGGTCGAGAAGTCGGGCGCGCTCACGAGAGCATTCCGGCGAGCCAGGCCGCCTCGGCGGCGCCGGGCGCGTTCTCGGCCCCGGGGCCGAGGCTCACCGGGAAGCCCGAGGCGACGAGCTCCTCCACCAGGCCGCGGGCCCCCGGGCCGACGAGGGTCACCGCGCCGTCGCCGCCCCCGGGGAGCGCCGTGCGCTCGGCTTCCTCGAGGAGGCGCTGCGCCTCGCCCGGCCCCGGGTCGCGGCGCCGGGTGCGGAAGGCGGCGAGGCGTGCGTCCTGGAACGTCACCAGGGAGAGCGCGGCGTCTCCCAGGATCACATGGACGCCGGCGCCGCGCCGCAGGAGGCCGGCCACCGCGATCAGGGGCGCCAGGTCGACCCGCTCCTGCGTGAAGCCGGCCACCGCCGCCGCCTGCTCGTACTCCGCGACCACGCGGCGCCGGACCGCCGCCCCCAGGGCGCGGCCCCGCCCCGTGCTCAACACGTCGAAGGTGGCCTCGTCGGCCGGGTAGGGCAGCGAGGCCGCGAGCCGGAAGCGGACGTAGGCGCGCTCGTCGGTGCCTTCGGGGGTGTCGAAGAGGAGCACGCGCCCAACCCCGTCGGGCAGGACGAGGGTCGCCCCGGAGCCGCTCCCCAGGCGCCGGCGGAGCGCCTCGAGGGCTCCCCCGACGGCGTCGGGCCGCTGGACGTTGGGGCCGAGGGCCGAGGGGGTGAGCGCCCCTGGCGGCAGCTCGATCCGCGCGAAGGCGCGGAGCCGCGGACGGGCGAGGGCACGCCCGAACACCGCGCCGGAGACCGAGGACGCATCGAACGCGACGACGAGGCGAGGGCGAGCCGAGGCCACAATCCTCACGATTATAAGTCCGGGGCCCCGGTGTATGATCCGCCCCGTCAGGGCCTGGTTCAGGGCCGCACTCCAGGGAGGAGGACGGAAAGCCTATGAAGGTCTATGACGCGCCCAACATCCGGAACATCGCCCTCGTGGGTCATGGCGGCTGCGGCAAGACCTCCCTGGTCTCGGCGATGCTCTTCGACATGGGCGCGGTGAGCCGGCTGGGGCGGGTGGACGACGGCACGACCGTCACCGACTTCGATCCCGACGAGACCGAGCGCAGGATCAGCCTCCAGACCGCCCTCGCGTTCGGCGAGTGGAAGAAGACCAAGATCAACCTCCTCGACGCTCCCGGCTACGCGAACTTCCTCGCGGAGGCCCGTTCCGCCCTGCGGGTGGCGGAGGCGGCGATCGTGGTGGTGGACGCGGTGGCGGGGGTGGAGGTGCAGACCCAGAAGGTCTGGAGCTACGCCGAGGAGTACGGACTGCCCCGGATGATCGTGGTCAACCGGATGGACCGCGAGCGCGCCTCCTTCTCCCGCACCCTCGAGTCCCTCGAGCGGTCCTTCGGCCGCGGCGCGGTGCCCCTCGTGATCCCCCTGGGCGAGGAGAAGGGTTTCGTGGGCGTCACCGACCTCCTCACCGAGAAGGCCGACGTCTACACCGACGACCAGAGCGGCAAGTACCGGGCGGTGGAGGTCCCCGAGGAGCTCCGCGAGACGGAGAAGGCCCTCCGGGACCGGCTCGTCGAGATGGTGGCGGAGAGCAACGAGGAGCTGATGGAGGAGTTCTTCGAGAAAGGGTCCCTCCCCCAGGAGGACCTCTTGAAGGGCCTCCGCCAGGCGGTCCTCGCGGGCAAGATCTTCCCCGTCTTCCCCGCTTCCTCCCTGCGCAACGTGGGGATCCAGCCCATCCTCGACGACGTGGTCGACCTGCTGCCGTCGCCGGTGGACCGCGGCGAGGTCAATGGGATCGACCCCGTGCACAAGACGGAGGTCTCGGGGAAGCCCTCCCCGGACGCGCCGTTCTCCGCCTTCGTGTTCAAGACCATCGCCGACCCCCACGCGGGTCGGCTCACCCTCTTCCGCGTCTACTCGGGGACGCTCAAGGCCGACACCCAGGTGTACAACATGAGCCGCGACACGGCCGAGCGGGTGGGCTCGCTCTTCCTGCTCCAGGGCAAGAACCAGACCGCGGTCCCCGAGATCCAGGCCGGCGACCTCGGCGCGGTGGCCAAGCTGAAGGAGACCCTGACCGGGGAGACCCTCTGCGACAAGGCCCATCCCATCGTCTTTCCTCCCCTGGTCTTCCCCGAGCCCGCGACCACCTTCGCCATCGAGCCCCGGACCCGGGGCGACGAGGACAAGATCTCGATCGCCCTCCACCGGCTCATGGAGGAGGACCCGGTGATCCGGGTCTCCCGCGACGAGCAGACCCACGAGATGCTCCTCTCCGGCATGGGCCAGCTCCACGTCGAGGTGGTGGTCGGCAAGCTCAAGAAGCGCTACAAGGTCGAGGTCAACCTCAGGAAGCCCAAGATCCCGTACCGGGAGACGATCAAGGGGGCGGCCGAGGGGCACGGCCGCCACAAGAAGCAGACGGGCGGCCACGGGCAGTTCGGGGACTGCAGGATCCGCCTGAAGCCCCTGCCCCGGGGCGAGGGCTTCAAGTTCGTCGACGACATCTTCGGCGGGTCGATCCCCAGGAACTTCATCCCCGCGGTGGAAAAGGGGATCCAGGAGGCGCGCCTCCGCGGCTTCATGGCCGGCTATCCGATGGTGGACTTCCAGGTGGACCTCTACGACGGGCAGTACCACGACGTGGACAGCTCGGAGATGTCCTTCAAGATCGCGGGCTCCCTGGCCTACAAGGACGCGGTGGCCAAGTGCCGGCCGACCCTCCTCGAGCCCATCATGAAGGTGGAGATCGCGGTGCCCGAGGAGTACGCGGGCGCGGTCATGGGCGACCTCTCGAGCCGGCGCGGGCGGCCCCAGGGCATGGAGCCCCGGGGCGGCCTGCAGGTGATCCGGGCCGAAGTGCCCCTCTCCGAGATGCTCTCCTACGACGCCGAGCTGACCTCGATGACCGGCGGCCGGGGCTCCTACCACATGGAGATGGGCCACTACGACGAGGTGCCCGGCCACCTGCAGGAGAAGGTCGTGGCGGCGGCCCGAGCCGAGCGCGGGGAGCCGAAGGAAGAGGAGTAGACTGGAAGGATCATGAGATTCGCCTCCGTCGTCATGGCCGCCGTCCTCCTGGGCCCCCTCGCGGCGCCCGTCCTCCGTGCTCAGGACGAGCCGGTGACGGCGGGCAGCGGGGGGGTTTCCGTTCCCAAGCGCGCGAAGACCGTTTCCCCCGAGTACCCGCCGGCCGCCCAGTCGCAGGGCATCCGCGGGATCGTGATCCTGGAGCTGCTCATAGACAAGGAGGGGAAGGTCGCGGAGGCCCGGGTCGTCCGCAGCGTCCCCGGCCTGGACGAGGCCGCCCTCGCCGCGGCCCGGCAGTGGGCCTACGAGGTCACGAAGGTGAACGGCAAGCCGGTGAGCGTGCGCCTCACGGTGCCCATCACGTTCGCCATGAAGCTGCCCGAGATGACGAGGCAGGATGGGATCCCGGAGCTGCGACAGGGCATCGCTCCATCCTTCCCCCAGGACGCGAGGGGGCCGGCCACCGTGGTGGCCGAAGTGAGCCTCGACCCGGACGGCCGGGTGGCGGAAGCCAAGGTGGCCCAGGGGGAGGCGCCCTGGGCGAACGCGCTCCTGGCGGCCCTGCGCACCTGGCGGTTCGCGGCCGAGGCCGGGGAGGCGACGGTGTCGTTCCGCGTGCAGGCCGACTTCGTCCCGGGCGAGCGCAAGGACCCGCCGAAGGTGAGGCTGCGGCTGGACGGATTGCAGCGCAGCGAATCGATGGTGGGGCCGTCCGCCTCTCCAACCGCCCCCGCGGCCGCGCCGAGTCCCACGGGCGCGCCGCCGGCCGGAGGCCCTGCCCCGACCGCCACCGCGCCGACGGGGACCGCCCTCCCTCCAGCCGCAGACGACGCCGCCCAGTCCGCGGCCTTGGCGCAGACTGCTCCGCCTCCAGCCGTCGAGGTGATCAGCGCGCCCCCGCCTCCGCCGACCCCGCCCGAAGTCGAGTCGGGGGCATCCGCCGTGCGCGACGTGGTGCTCGAGGCGGGAGTCCCCGACCTGGCGAAGGGCCGGCGACCGGTGCCGCCGCCCTTTGCGCGCATGGCGGGGACGAGCGGCGTCGTGGAGGTACAGTTCTCGGTCAGCGCCGCGGGGACCTGCCTCGTGCAGGCCGTGAGCGGTCCCGACCTGCTGAAGACCGCGGCCGAGCAGACCGTGACGTCCTGGCAGTTCCGCCGCACCCAGGCCCACCGGTTGTTCCTCGCCGCGACCTTCACGTACGAAGGGGACCGGGTAACGGCGGCCGTCCGTCCCCAGCCGCCTGCGGCGGCCCCCCAGGCACTGGCCCAACCGCAACCCTGAGGGTCGCTCGGGAGGCCCGATTATTCCGCGGCCTTTTCCTTCTTGCTCCCCTTGGCCCTGGCTTCCTTCTTCTCGGCCTTGGCCTTCGGGGCCTCGGCGGCCTTTTCCTTCTTGGCCTTCTCGTCCTTGCTCTTCGGCTTGTATTCCGAGCCGAGCAGCTCCACGATCGCCATCTCCGCCCCGTCGCCCCGGCGGGGGCCGAGGCGGAGGATGCGGGTGTAGCCGCCCGGACGGCTGGCGTAACGCGCGCCCAGGCTGTCGAAGAGCTTCTTCACGATGGTGGAGTCCTGGATGTCGCGGAGCACGAGCCGGCGGGCGTGCAGCCGGTTGACCTCGCGCTTGGCCAGGGTGATGAGCCGCTCCGCGAACGGCCGGAGCTCCTTCGCCTTGGGCAGGGTGGTCCGGATCCGCTCCCGCTCGAACAGCGCGGTGGCCAGATTGCGCAGGAGCGCGGTACGGTGGGGCGTGATGCGCCCGAGCTTTCGGTGGGCGACGCGGTGTCTCATACTTTACCCATGCCGCGCGCGCCGGAACGAACGCGCGCGAGCGGCGGCTGGTCTCCTTCTAGCGGTCTCCCTGCGGCGCGGGCCAGTTGTCGAGCTTCATGCCGAGGGAGAGGCCCATCCCGCCCAGGATCTCCTTGATCTCGTTCAGCGACTTGCGGCCGAAGTTCTTGGTCTTGAGCATCTCGGCCTCGGTCTTCTGCACGAGCTCCCCGATGGTCCGGATGTTGGCGTTCTTGAGGCAGTTGTAGGAGCGGACGGAAAGCTCCATCTCGTCCACGCTCTTGCTGAGCTTCTCCGACCAGGCCTCGCGGTCCTGCTCGGAGATCTCCGCCACCGGACCCTCCGTCTCGTCCTCATCCTCCTCGAGGTTGATGAAGATCGTGAGGTGGTCCTTCATGAGCTTGGCCGCCAGGCCCACCGCGTCGCGGGGGGTCACCGCCCCGTTGGCCCACACCTCGAGGGTGAGCTTCTCGTAGTCGGTGGCCTGGCCGACCCGGGCCGCCTCCACGAAGTAGTTGACCTTCTTGATGGGGGAGTGCACCGAGTCCAGCGGGATCCAGCCGATCGACAGGTCGTCGTCGAAGTTCTTGTCGGCGGAGACGTACCCGCGCCCCTGCTTCACCCGCATCTCGACGGACAGGGTCGAGCCCTGGCCCAGGGTCGCGATGTAGGCCTCGGGATCGAGGATCTCGACGTCGGGGTCAGGGGTGATGTGCTTGGCCCGCACCTCCCCCGGCTCCGAGGTCTTCAGGATCAGGGTCTTGGGGTGCTCGACGTGCACCTTCAGGGGGATGCGCTTCAGGTTGAGGATGAGGTCGGTGGTGTCCTCCATGGCCCCCGGGATCGGGGAGAACTCATGCAGGACGCCCTCCACCCGCACCGCGGTGATGGCCGCACCCTCGATGCTCGAGAGCAGGACCCGCCGCAGGGCGTTCCCCACCGTGGTGGCGAAACCCCTTTCGAAAGGCTGGGCGAAGAAGCGGCCGTAGGCTTCGGTGCTGGTGTCCCGATCGACCTCGAGGCGCTTCGGCTTCTGGAACCCTTTCCACAGCATCTTGTGCAAGTCCTCCAGGACGCGGGCTCTCGCCCGGTCCTTCTGATTACTTCGAGTACAGCTCGACGATCAACTGTTCCTGGATCGGGAAGTTCACGTCGTCCCGGGCGGGCAGCGACAGCACCTTCCCCTTCGTGTTCGCGGAGTCCAGCTCCAGCCACTTCGGCACGCCGCGGCCCTTCACCGCCTCCACGGAGGCCTGCACGAGCGCGTTCTTGGACGCGCGGGGGGCCAGGCTCACCACATCCCCCACCCGCACCTGGAAGGAGGGGACGTTCAGCTTCTTCTCGTTGATGCGCACGTGACCGTGCCGCACGAGCTGGCGGGCCTGGGCCCGCGAGCTGCCGAAGCCCAGGCGATAGACCACGTTGTCCAGCCGCCGCTCCAGCTTGCTGAGCAGGGTCTCGCCCACCACTCCCTTCTCCTGGGACGCACGGTCGAAGGTGAGGGCGAACTGCCCCTCCAGCATCCCGTAGAGGCGCTTGGTCTTCTGCTTCTCCCGGAGCTGGAGTCCGTATCCCTGGAGCTTGCTCTTGACCCGACCTCCCTTGCCGTGCTGCCCGGGGGCGTAGTTCCGCTTCTCGATCGCGCACTTCTCGGTGGACCAGCGGTCGTTCATAAAAAAAAGCTTCATGCCCTCCCGGCGGCAGAGACGGCAGACCGAACCGATGTATCTCGCCACGGCAATCTCCTT
>Ga0137379_10007435_pt1 | contig 10393 bp, 11 predicted proteins | sample SagtaG_18_FD_104812 | JGI IMG/M metagenome (GOLD analysis project Ga0137379, IMG submission 104812) | Vadose zone soil microbial communities from Sagehorn Ranch, Mendocino, California, USA - Sage2_L_80_16 metaG | ecosystem: Environmental > Terrestrial > Soil > Vadose zone | place: USA... | reverse complement strand
GATTGCGCCGGAGCACTTGGACTATTATCTGGATGAGTTCACCTTTCGTTTCAATCGACGGACTTCAGCCTCACGCGGCAAACTATTTTACCGCTTGGCACAGCAAGCAGTGCAGGTGCCGCCCGTTCCATATCAAATGCTCGTTGGCGGCGCCAACAACCCAAAAACACCATAGGTAGAGGGAGGTGGAGTCAATAGGATAGCCCTGTAGCGAAGATTAGCGGTTCAACTTCCCACCTGAACTGTTACGATGTTTTTATCCGTGCCCATCCGTGGCCTCCGTGGTTACACTCAGTCCTTAACCCACCTCACACGATTATGGCAAAAGACACTCCCGAACGATTCGCCAGGCTGGTTCTCGCCGAGCTGGCTTCATATTCTTAAGTCTCCTGGATGTGCCTATCACGAAAGCATTCTGCCTCGCGTGTCGGGTCTCGCAATGAAGGTCATCGCTCGTAGGGCCGTCACGCCAATTCAATCTTGAGTTTGCGGCCAAGCGCGAGCGCGGCTTGTTCCAAGAGTTGAAGCGTCACGGAAGATTCGTTTTCAGAAAACAGCCGGTCGAGCGTGGCACGATTGGTTTTCATCCGGCTGGCGAGCTTCGCCCGCGAAATCTTTCGGCGTTTCATCTCTTGCGCAATCTGCCAAGCCACTACGCGCTTGAGCGCGCCGGCTTCACATTCGGCCAGCAGACCCTCCTGCTTGAGGAAGTTGTCAAAATCAGAACCGAGGTGCTCTTGTTTCATGGCCTTACTGTAGCAGACGCAGGCGGGTCTTCGCCAGTTCCACCTTGTTTTCCGCAATGCCCCTCCCTTACGCTCAACCTCTTGGTTGGAGATGGTCCAATCCGCGAACTTTATGCTCAAAGCTGGCATCGTCGGTCTGCCGAACGTGGGGAAATCCACGCTGTTCAATGCGCTCACCCGCACGCGCAAGGCCGAGGCGGCCAATTATCCTTTCTGCACGATCAATCCTAACGTCGGCGTGGTCACCGTGCCCGATGCGCGTCTGGAACCGCTCGCCAAAATCGCCAGGACCTCGGTCATCATCCCAGCGGCGATTGAGTTTGTCGATATCGCCGGGCTGGTCAAAGGCGCCGCCGAGGGCGAAGGTTTGGGGAACAAATTCCTCACCCATATCCGCGAGGTGGACGCTATCGTGCAGGTCGTGCGTTGCTTCGAGGACCCGGACGTTCATCATGTGGCCGGCGCGATTGATCCGGTCCGCGACATCGAAACGGTCACCACCGAGCTGGTCCTGGCCGATCTGGAAGCCGTGCAGAAACGGCACGACAAACTGGCCAAAGACGCCAAGCGCGGCGATAAGCTCGCCCTGGCCGAGGAAGCGGTGTTGCGTAAACTCCAGCCGCATCTGGACGCCGGCAAACCGGCGGACACGTTGCGCCTGACGCCGGAAGAGAGGGCGATCGCGAAAGGATTCTTCCTGCTCACCGACAAGCCGACGATCTTCGCCGCGAACGTGAAGGAAGCCGACTTGGCCAACGCGGACGCCAATCCGCACGTCGCCAAAGTGCGGGCGTACGCCCGCGCCCATCACGCCTGCGAGACGGTTGTGATCAGCGCGCAGCTGGAGAGCGACTTGATCGACTTGTCGCCGGCGGAAGCCAAGGAATTCTTGCGCGAGCTGGGCGTGGCCGAGTCGGGGGTCGGCGCGCTGATCCGCGGCACGTATCATTTGCTTGGCCTGCGCACGTTCCTTACCGCCAGCGAAAAGGAAGTGCGCGCCTGGACCATTCACGCCGGTGACACCGCTCCCAAGGCGGCGGGGGTCATTCACACCGATTTCGAGCGCGGCTTCATCAAGGCCGAGACGGTCGCCTACGACGATCTCGTCAAATGCGGCTCGGTGGCGGCCGCGCGCGAGCAGGGCCTCTACCGAATGGAGGGCAAGGAATATGTGGTGCGCGACGGCGACGTGTTGTTGTTCAAGTTCAACGTTTAAGTGCCGATTGGCAGGGGTGAAAGCGTTTAACCGCTTGACCGGGTCAAGCGTCTGGGGTCTAACGTGGTCGAAAAAGGAAATTATGTTGCAGACTAATTGCCCGTTCAAATCAGGGCGAGTTTTGGGGGTGAGCGGCGGGGCGGCCGTATTCCTCTGTTTGCTGCTCGCTGGCGCGACCTCGCCCGGCGCGGAGAAAGAAGGCGGTTCGCAACCCGCCATCAATTGGCAAACCGGCCCCGGCGTGGCCAGCCTCAAGCAGACCGCGGAAATCAAGTTGCCCAGCGGCTACCGATTCGCCGACGGCAAAGAAACCCAACGCTTGTTCAAGTCGGCGGGCGAGCCGGTCTCCGGACATGAGATGGGCCTGCTGCTGCCGGAACGGGGCGGCTGGTCGGTGGTCTTTGAGTTCTCGGACACCGGCTACATCAAGGACGACGACAAGGACAAGCTCGATCCGGAGAAACTCCTCAAGGCGATCATCAAAGGCAACGACTCCGGGAACGAAGAGCGCAAAAAAATGGGAGTGCCGCCATTGAACATCATCGGTTGGGAACAGAAACCGGTGTACGATCCCGCGACGCACAATCTCGAGTGGGCCATCCGTGGCGAGAGCGGCGACCGCCCCATCATCAACTACAACACGCGCTTGCTCGGCCGCAAAGGTGTCATGGAAGTCATTTTGATCGTGAAGCCGGACGCGCTGGCCGAGACGTTGCCGACCTTCAAGGAGCTGCTCAAGGATTACTCGTTCAAATCGGGCGAGAGTTACGCCGAGTTCCGCCAGGGCGACAAACTCGCCAAGTACGGACTCGCGGCGTTGATCACCGGTGGCGCGGTGGCCGTGGCGGCGAAGACCGGTTTGCTGACGGCCATTTTGCTCATTTTCAAGAAGGCCTGGAAACTGGTGGTCATCGGGGCCGTGGCCGTGGTCAGCTTTTTCAAGCGATTGATCCTCGGCAAAGGCCGCACCAGCCCCACGCCGTGAGGTCCTCGGCCGCGGCATGGGTGATTTAGAGGGCCTGCTGCTGGTGGTGGCGGCCATTTACCTGGCCGAATGCGTCGTCTGGGTTCCGCGCGGCGCTGTCGTCTTTCACCGGTATTGGATCAAGACCTGGCGGCTGCTTCATCCGAGCGCCGTGATCGGCAACGAGCGCGGCGGCTTGTTCCTGGCCAATCCACTCCCCCCCTTTGGCACTGTCCTGGTCAGTCCGCAATTCATGCTCTCGCTCTCGCCCGAGGCGGCCTATTCCTATACCGCCGCGTGCATCAACCCGAACTGGCGCCCGGTCCAGTTGGCGCGGCACGTCTTCTGGGAGGCGATCCAGAGCGTGGCGGTCGATGGCAAGGCGATTCTCGTCAATGCAGAGCCTTTCCTCCGCGCCCCTTCGCCTCTCGCCGCGCGTCCGCTCGCCGATTTTCTGCGCCGGGTGCGTTCGTTGAAGCCAGGTGAGCGCGCGGCGGCCATCCGGAAAAGAGTGGACGAAGCCTTCGACAGCCAAACCATCTCCGCGCGGCTGGCGCAATGTCAGACGCTCGCCCGGCCGGTGCGCCTGCTGGCCAATGTCCTGTTCGCTTACGTTTTCGTATTGGCGCCAATGCTGGTGTGGCAATTCGGCTTCGGCCATCTCGGCTGGGCGCTCCTGGCGGGGCTGTTGGCCCAAACCATCACCGCGGCCTTGCTTTTCCGCCGCGCTCATCGCGCGCTCTTCCCCGACGCGAGCGCGGAGCGGTTTACTCCGTTTGTCACCATGTTGCTGGCGCCGCCGACGGCCATCCGCGCCCACGATTTGCTCTCGCGCCACCTATTGGAGCCATTTCATCCGCTGGCCGTGGCCCAGGTTTTGTGTCCGCCGCACCGTTTCGAAGAGTTCGCCCGCCGAACGCTGCTGGATTTGCGCTTTCCCATGCTTCCGATTTGCCCAGCCGCAACTCCCGAAGCGGCGCGCACCGAACAATGGTCCCGCCAGGCAGTCCTCGAAACAGCGGAAAAATTCATTCAACGGGCGGGTCTCCGCCCGGAAGAGCTGCTCAAACCACCCGCGCGGGCGGAACCGCGCAATCTTTCGTATTGTCCACGCTGTGGCGGACAATTCCTCAGCGTTGAGCTGACTTGCGGCGATTGCGGCGGACGGCCCGTGGAACGATTTTCCTGACCGTCGCCTGGCCGACTCCTTAACCAAGAAAAGGGGAGCGCGACCGTCCCGGTCGCACCCGTCGGCGTCTCGCCGACGGAATCCGACCGCTATGTTGCTCACCCTTTGCTCAATCCCTGCCGCAGACTGCTCAGGTTTGTGGCTTCGACTGCTGCCTGGCGGTCAATTCGAGGCTTTCCTTGCTTTCCGATGGTCTTGAGGCCGTGGCGCTTAAGCCCCGCTTTGAAACCTTTGCCAACCAGGCCCGTCTAAACCTGCTGCCAGGCTCCAACCATCACGGGCCGTGGCGAGAACAAAACATTAACCTATGAAAAAAAATATAGCCCAATGGGTGATCTCCGCCGCTTTGATCGGCGCGTTGTCGCTCACCCTAACCACCGTTCGCGCGCAGAACACCGCGCCCAAGCCGTTCCCCGGCGCGCCGGCCACCGAAGCGCCCAAGCCTCATCAGGCGGGGGAAGCCGCGGAGAAACATCCGGCGATTCACAAAGCCATCGTCGCTCTGTTCGACGCCAAGCGCGATCTCGAACACGCCGACCACGATTTCGGCGGCCATCGCAAGCAGGCCATCGAAGACATCGACAAGGCCGTCGCGCAGTTGAAGCTCGCCCTCCAACACGACAAGAAGTAAGCCGTGGGCGGTGATTCCTGGCCCGTCTGGCGTTGGCGCCGGGCGGGCCGTTTCGCGCCGGCAAACGGCCCTTGCCGAACTCTCCCGCTCCTGGCACCATCGACGAAATTCCAAATTCAGCATTATGAAAAACCGCCTTGCCCCCGCGCTGATCTACCTCTGGATCGCCGCTTCCGCGTGGACCCAGAACCAGCTCGATTATTCGCGCACCGAGGATGTCATCTATGCCCGAAAGTTCGGCACCGCGTTGACGCTGGATGTCTTTCAACCCGCCAGAACCAACGGCTTCGGGATCCTCTTCATGGTGAGCGGCGGATTCTTCTCCACTCACGACGCGATCAGCCCCGGCTTCTACCGACCGCTGCTGGAACGCGGCTACACCGTTTTCGCCGTCGTGCATGGCTCCCAGCCCCGCTTCATCATCCCGGAGATCGAACAGGACATTCATCGCGCGGTCCGCTTCATCCGCCACAACGCCGCCAAATACGGGGTGGACGCCGGCCATTTGGGCATCACCGGCGGCAGCGCGGGCGGACATCTCTCTCTCACCCTTGGCACCCAAGGCGGTAAAGGCAAGGCGGACGCCAAAGACCCCGTGGACCGCGAAACCAGCGCCGTGCAGGCCGTGGCCTGTTTTTATCCCCCGACCGATTTTCTCAATTGGGGCAAACCGGGCGAGGACGGCGTCGGCTACGGGCCGACCGAAAAATTCAAGCCGGCCTTCGGTCCCCGTTCGGACACGGCGGAAGGCCGTCTGGCGCTGGGCAAGGAGATTTCGCCGATCAATTTTCTCACCTCCAACCTGCCCCCCACGCTCATCATTCACGGAGACTCCGACAAGCTGGTGCCGCTTTATCAGGCGCAGATTTTCCAGCAGCGTTGCCAGGAAGTCGGCGCCCCCTTCAAACTGATCGTGCGCGAAGGCAAGGACCACGGCTGGCCGGACATGGACAAGGACCTGGCCGTCTTTGCCGATTGGTTCGACGAACATTTGCGCGGCCTCAAACCGAAGGGCTAGGCGGCCTGAGCGTCTCCCTGCCAATATGCACCATAGTAATTTTTCTCTCGTGACGGGAGCGAAGTTAACGACTATACTGCTCCCTACTTTCCGCAAATAGCGCAGGCTGATGATAAGAGTAATGATCTTGGCTGGGATGCTGGGTTTTCTCGTTTCGGCGGTGGAGTTGTACGCCGCCGCCCGACTGACCTACTTGCCTCCGGCCAATGGCAATCTGGTCATCAGTTGGGACAGCCGGGGTATGTTGGAAAAGGCGGACCAGATCTCCGGGCCTTGGACTGCGATAACCAATGCCCCGAACCCCTACACTAGCCCCATTACGAGCGGCGCGAAGTTCTTTCGCCTGAATCAAACGGTGAACGCCACGACGCTCCATAAAAAAGTCCTCTGCGGCTACCAGGGCTGGTTTCGCTGTCCCGGTGACGGCGGCAGTCAATGGATTCATTGGAGCCGATCCTCGAGCACGATCACAACGAATACGTTGACCTTCGAGATGTGGCCGGAGATGAGCGAATATACCAACAAATATACCGCCCCCGGCTTCCGGTATCCCGGCGGCGCACAGGCCTCCTTATTCAGCTCCCAGGACCGGCAGACCGTTGATCGGCATTTTGATTGGATGCTCGATTACGGCATCGACGGAGTCTTCGTTCAACGCTTTGTCGTTGGCGTCGCGGGCCATCCTACCAACGTGCTGAGCCACGCGCGGAGCGCCGCCAACCGCACGGGCCGGACATTTGCGATCACCTACGACATGAGTGGACAGCCCACCAACACCCTCTACAGCCAACTGACTAACGACTGGCGCTGGCTCGTGGACAACCTCCACATCACGCAAGACCCGCGCTATTTGCATCACAACGGCAAACCGGTCTTGATGATCTGGGGCTTTTTCGCCGACCGCTTTTCCACCAACCTCGCCCATCAAATAATCGATTTTTTCAAAACCAACGCCACCTATGGCGTCACCCTCGTCGGCGGCGGCGAGTGGTGGTGGCGGACGGACACCACCCCCGGATGGTCCAGCGTGTTCCGGCGCTTCGATGTGTATAGCCCGTGGAACGTGGGAAATTACTCCATCGACGGCACGACCAAATACGCCTCTACGGCTTACTGGGCGCAGGACCTGGCGGCAGCTTCGAACGCGGGGATGCTTTACCTGCCGGTGATTTATCCGGGGTTCAGTTGGGACAATTTGCAGCAACTGCCTCCCGGCACGTCCCTGATTCCCCGACTCGGCGGCGAATTCTTTTGGAAGCAATTCTACGACGCCGCCAACCTCCGCCTCGACATGGCCTACGTGGCCATGTTCGACGAAGTGGACGAAGGCACGGCCATTTTCAAGGTGAGCAACACCCCGCCGACGCAGGCCTATTTCGTGACTTACGAGGGCAAACCCGCCGACTGGTATTTGCGCCTGACCGCCGCGGGCGCAAAAATCCTTAGCGGCGAAAAGCCCAACACCCCAACGATCCCAATTTCACCCTAAGAGCCTGTTTAAAAACCGCGCGGTCAGGGGACCGGGCCTACAATGGGGCCAGGATCGTCGGAAACGGGTCAGTCCTGAGTATTGACACAAGATAGTAGTTACGCTGTCGTTCCCGATAGCGACGCCGTCGCCGAGGCGGTGCCTGTTTAGCGCCGTAGCGCGGGCATTGCAGCGGTCCTGGGGACTTTCCAGCCAGCAGTACACTTCTGGAAACGGTGCTGGAAAGCATGGTGAACCCGCACCCTCGAAAGCCCGAGCGACTGGCCGCGGACACGCAAGCCAACGGAGCGCGACTGTGGGCGAAGCCCCAGTCGCAGCGCATGCGAAGGGAGGGCCGCGTGGGAGTATTTCAACACGACCCAGCGTCGGGAGGTGCTGCGGCTGGTCCTGCGGACATAGCCGCGCTCCGCAACAACTGCAGCACTCCAAACGCGTCTCGAAATCGCGCGCTGCTCCATCTCCATTCCTTCGGATCCAGCACAAGCCTCGCACGGCTCGGATTGTTTTCGATATACGCCACCGTCCTCCGCTCGTGCTCAGCGTCGCGCATGTAAATGTCGAAATAGCCATCCGCCCAAAAACTGCCCCGCCGGCCAAGAATCCGGTTTGCCTTGTAAGCAGAATGTTTCTTCCAGCTCTCAACTATCTCGGCCATCGGCGTTGCCCGCACGTTGAACAAGACATGAGCGTGATTCGGCATGATGCACCACGCACGCAGTTCATATCGCTGGCCGTGAAAGAAGCGGATGGCGTCCTCGGCAATCCAGGCGACCTCAGCCTGGCGCAGCAGACAATTGCCACGTCCTTCATCAAGATACGCCTCGAGTTCGGCACGCCGGTTTCGGTCATCTTCGAGTCTTAGGAGCTGCTCCCACTCTGAGCGCAGTGCTTCGGGAAAACTGTCCGCGAGCCGGAACGTGACGAATTGCGCGAGGTCCGGCTCGTCACGATGCGGCAAATAACCGCGCTCGTGCCATCCGCGAAAACCGAGCATTGCATCCTCGCGTTTCGGCGGCGAAGACCAGCGCCGTTTGCCCTCCACCAATTCGCGCACGCCCGGATTATGCGGCGGGCCAGGCTGGCGGCGCACGCGTGTTTGGCTCATGCCGATCATTGAGCCGGAATCCCCGCGAATACGCAAGCCAACGGAGCGCGACTGTGGGCAAAGCCCCAGTCGCAGCGCATGCGAACGGAACATCGCGCCGGAATAATTCAACGCCTCGCCGCGCTCGGACCTGCTGCGGCTGGTCCTGCGGACACAGCCGCGCTCCGCCTACGGAGCGCGACCGTGGGCGAAGCCCCAATTCGCAGCGGATGGAAAGGGAAGATCGCGCCGGAATCATTCAACGCCTCGCAGCATCTGGCCCTGCTGCGGCTGGTCCTGCGGACACAGCCGCGCTCCGCCCACGCCTACCGGCACTTCGCGTTTGGAAGAGAGCGCGCCTACGTCAGCGTTGATCCGGCGCACCTGTTCGGTATCTCGACGATCAAGCCTTTCGCTTCAATCTGAGAGAAGGAAACGATGTCTGGCGCTTCCTGCAACTGGTCAAGTCGGTGGTCGGCCGGAAACGCACCTACGGCTAATTGACTGGAGCGGGGCCAGAAACCGCATGACGCCACCAAGCGACCGGGACACGGGAAGCGGAGCAAATCCGCAGGCGCCGTTCGAAAAATTTCAAGCTCTGGCGGAGCGAGTGATAAAAGTGCCCAAGGCCACAGTTGACCAGAAGATTAGAGACGAGCGCGCAAAGAAGCGCAGACTGAACTCATCAAGATAATGCGGCCGCCATCAATCCAGCCAGTCCGACGAGCAACGAAATGGGCACAGCCCAACTCATCCATCTTTCGCACCAGGTTGTTCCGATGCCTATTCGATACGTATTTATAGCTGTCAGTATTTCTTGGTACGAAGCGTTACGGCGACGCAATTCTAACAGCCTATCCCGGTACCTCCGATGATCGTGGAACTCCCCAGCAGCGCGAACAAGACCTAGTGATACTGAAATTAGCAACGCAACCCAACTCAACAGTAGTAAGGTGTGACGCAGACGATTTGGCTGCTGGGTTACGACACCTTGAATTGCCACGGATAACGCCAGAAGAGATGAGGCTACCATCACTTGAAAACGTATCCAAGCGTAAAATGGTGCCCGGCATCGTTCATTTTGTTCGTCGATCATTGCATCCAAATCAATCGGGGGTCCGACGCGCGGGTCTTGCTCTGTCATATTAGGTTCCAGGTTTGTGAACCGCATCTCTGCCCTTCTCATCAATCTGGTATCTTGGAGGAACATTCACTGTTTCATAAACATGTTGCGACTTAACAAGCCTACCGAGCAGCCACCGAAGTCTGCCAATCTCAATATGGAGGGACTCGGGGATATCTTCCGCGTAAACGAATCCCGATTCTTTATCCAGCAAGCGAAGAATCGAGAGTTCCTCTGGCATGAGCGCCTCACCATGTCGATCTGCCTTTGCTTGGCGATTTTCCCCAATAAGCCTCTGATGCTCCGTTTGAAGATTCACATGCGTTTCGCAAAGCTTCGAATGCTTGTTTGCCAATTCCGCGTGTTCTCGCTCTGCCGCCTCATATTGCTCACGGAGCGAAGAGATAAAGTTTTTTACCGTGGCGGCATTTGCCCCGCTATCAATAAGCTTTTCCAGGGCTTCGAGAGGTTCCGCAAGTTTCATCGCGTCAACCGTCCGAAAAATCAATCACAGACTCAAGTATGTTATTCCCCCAAACCGGTCCATTTTCACCGGCCTGAGTCGTAACCAGAGGCGATCGGGCGCGCCAGTATTTGTTGCTCGCTGCATCGGCCTTGCTTCATGGTTCCCCTGCTCCATTACGGCGGCCCTCTGCGCCAATGTCATCCCCTCTGCCGCCTCACGTCGCCGGACCCTGCCTGAGCGGCAGATGCACAGAAAACTCCGAACCCTGGTCGGGCGCGCTCTCGACTTCCACTTTGCCGTGGTGGGCCTGGATCACCGCTTTGACCAGACAGAGGCCGAGGCCGAGGCCCTTTTGCGAGCGGCTCTTGTCGCCGCGATAGAGCCGCTCCCAAATCCGGGGAATTTCCGCCGCCGGAATGCCGATGCCGTTGTCCTTGACGCGGATGATCGCCTCCTGGTCCTGCTGG
>Ga0137379_10007432_pt1 | contig 10395 bp, 13 predicted proteins | sample SagtaG_18_FD_104812 | JGI IMG/M metagenome (GOLD analysis project Ga0137379, IMG submission 104812) | Vadose zone soil microbial communities from Sagehorn Ranch, Mendocino, California, USA - Sage2_L_80_16 metaG | ecosystem: Environmental > Terrestrial > Soil > Vadose zone | place: USA... | reverse complement strand
TCCCATCCAGTCGGGAAGCGCCCGGAACAGGAACCCGTGGCGCAGGCCGGTGTTGATCCGGACATCCGCGTGCCGGCCGGCGGCCGCGTCGCTCGCGATCGCGGAACTGCAGCTGTCGCTCGCATCGTCGCTCGCCTCGATGACCGACAGGACATCGCCGTGCAGCCCGACCTTCAGAGCCCGGCGCATCTCGGAGTCGCAGCTGCCCATCAGGACGTAGCCGATGTCGGCGACCGGGAGCCGGCTCGACACCAGCATGCCGATGAAGCCTCCCATCGAGGCCCCCACGACCGTGATCCGGCGCGGCGGGACGCCCGCCTTCAGCAGCCGCCGGATCTGCGCCACGACCCGGTCGGCATAGGCCGGCGGCCCCGTGCCGCGCGGCCTCACCTCGCTGATGACCACGAACCCGGCCGACGCCAGACCGCGGAGGATCGCGTCGTACTCGTACGGTCCGTAGTCCGGGCTGACCGCCTTGCGACCCTGCTCCTGGATGATCCGGTCGTGGAGGTAGAAGAGATACTCCCGGGCCGGGTCGGGCGAGGGCGGCGGCTCGGAGAGGATCGGCCCGGCGGCTGGAGTGGGCGCAGCCTGCGCTTTCTCGCCGGCGAGCGGGAGCCCCGCGACCGGGAGCCCCGCGAGCGCGAGACCGGCGAGGGCGAGACCGGCGAGGGCGATGAGTGAGCGCACCCGGGAAGGTGGCCTTCCGGCGATCAAGCCAGGGGCTCCACCCGGTCCGCCAGGCCGGGGGCAATACAGTGGATCGTACGGTCGATGTGATCGGACGCCGGGACGCCGTCCCCCGCCCCCAGCCGGGCACCTCATGCAGTCACGGAGCGTCAAAGCTCCAGGACAGGACGATGGTCTGCGTCTCGGATCCCTTGGCGGCAGGGTCCGGCTCGAACTCGGCCCCCTTGAGCCAGGCGATGGCCAGATCGTCGACGGCGGCACAGGACGACTTGGTCACCCAGGCGCTCTCTACCTTGCCGTTCGGCAGCACATCGGCCGCCACGGAGATCAACCGCACGCACCCCTGCGGCCACGGGTCCGGCCATTTCGGTCGGTCCCGCGAGATGAGCCGCCGGTGCTTCACACCCGGCTCGCCCGCGTCCTGGCCGGTCGTCGCCTGGTCTCGGGCTCCTGGCGACCCCCCCGGGACCGTCGCGGAGGGCCTGGCGGAATCCGCACCGGGCCCCGCCTGATGGCAGCCGGCGAGCGAGCAGCCGACCACGACCATCGCGGGGAAGAGTAGAGCCTTCATGGTGACGTCTCCCCGCAGGGCTCCCGTGCTGATACCCCAGACCGCCGTCTCGGTGCCAATGCAATAATCGACCGCGTGCTTTCATCCAGGAAGGCGAACACGTCCGGCTCCCACGCGACTTTGCAGCCAGTCGCTCATCAGCCGCTTGATCTGAGTCTGGTACCGCACTCCCTCCAGACGGCACTGTCCTCGAAAGGCGCCGAGGAGGTGCACCGGTATCTTGAGGCTGATCAGCCGGCTCCCGGAGGGGGCGCCGCCGTGGAGCAGACGGAAACTCTCCAGGAAGTCGAGCACCTCCGCCGGCTTCATGGCCCGGCACCGTTCCAGATAATCGTCGGAGAAGAACTGCACGGGACGCGGCGGCGTTTTTTTCACAGCAGCCTCTTGAGGGCCCTGACGTCCTCCCGATCCTGGGGCCTTCCGGTCCCCCGCTTCATCCGGATGAGATCGGCAATGGAGGCGACCCTCACGATCTGATCCTGGACCCTGATCTTCCTGACGTCCATGCGGGCCAGGTCTTCGGTGAGGATCACGTCCACGATTTCGGAGGGCAGCGACGGGTTGACGAACGTCCACGCCCGCAGGTTCCGGTTGCGGACGTACTCCTCCCGGAACTGGAAGACTTCGGACGCCGTTACCGGCAGTCGCGACTGGAGCCCCAGGGTGTCCAGGGCCTTCTCGGTCCGCCGAAAGTCGGCCTGCCGATGCCGAATGACGAGGTCCACGTCCACGGTGCCCCGCACCGCGCCATGAAGCGCGACGGCGAAACCACCGACCAGCGCGTAGGGGACGCGCGAATGATCGAGCGCCGTGGCGATCCGCAGGAGTAACATAGTATATACCAATATATACCGAAACGGGTTTCCGACCAGCCCTTTCCGTCCCGGCGATCCCGGTGGCCGTAGCGGCCGCGACCGGGCGCCCACGTCGGCCGGCGCGGTCTGCGTTGAACCGGCAGATCAAACCCGAGCCGGCCGAGCAGGCGGGCGCTACCGAGGTCCCAGGGGTTCGGAATCACGAAGCATCCCGAGACGTGTCCGCCTCAGCCTTTTCCCATCTGCGCGCTCGCGCGCCGATGCATTTCTTCCGGTGATACGTCCTCGACGTGCGTCGATATCGACCAGACATGCCCGAACGGGTCGATCAGCGTGCCGGTCCGGTCGCCGTAGAACTGGTCGGCCACCGGCCTCGTGACCTTCCCGCCGGCGGCGGTCGCCCGCTCGAACCAGCGGTCGACGTCCTCCACGTACAGGAGGATGCTCACCGGCGACCCGCCGAGCGACTGCGGGCTGCGGTACCCCATGTCGGGGTGCTCGTCTGCCAGCATGATCGTCGAGTCGCCAATCCTGATTTCGGCGTGTCCGATCTTGCCGCCAGGGCTCTCGAAGCGCATCGTCTCGCGCGCGCCGAACGCCTTCTTGTAGTATGCGAGCGCGGCCGCCGCTCCCTGGACGATCAGGTACGGCGTCGCAGTGTGGTAACCCTCGGGTATCGGTCTGGGTGCCATGTCGGCCTCCTTGCTGCCTGCCCGAACCGGGCGCAGGCGATGGGAAAACCCCTCATGTGTCCGGGACGCTGGACTCGTTCATGTCGGCCGCGATCGTCCACGGGCCTCCGCCGAGGCGGCGCAGCGCCATGATGAACTTTCCCGTCGAGACGAGCGCGTCATGTTCCGCTGAATTGGAAGCCGCGGACGAGGGTACCGCGACGGGAGATGACGGTCAAGGGTTCGTCAGCGTGCTAGGCAGAAGCTCACGGCCCCGCCACCGCCCGCAAGAACGACGCGTAGGCGTCGAGATAGCGATCCACGTCGGCCTCGGTCGCCGGCACGGCCATCGTCGGGCCCGCGCCGGGCAGCGCCTCCCACACGCCGCGGTTCGCCATCCAGAGCCGCTGCGTCATCGTGAGCGGCCGGTCGCGGAGCGCCAGGGCCTCCTGGCCGGTCTTCGGCTCCGGCCCGTACCAGTGGCCGGAGCGGGGGCCGAACCGCTGCGCCGTCCACGGCAGACCGGCGTCGCGGATGGCGGCCTCGATCCCGCCGGCCAGACGGGCGCCGAGCGCGGCGGTGTGATCGTAGGCGGCCGGCGTGAGCACCTTCGTCAGCGCGGTGAGCGCGGCGGCCATCGACAGCGGGTTGCCGAACAGCGTGCCGCCGGTCGCCGCGAACGGCTCGCGCCGCGCGTCGATCTCGGAGGCGAGCGCCCCGATCATCCCGTAGGCCCCGAGAGGCACGCCGCCCGCGATCGACTTGCCGATCGTGACGATGTCGGGATCGAGGCCGAACCGCCGGGTCGCGCCGCCGTGGCCGATCACGTGCGTGTGCGTCTCGTCGATGGCGAGGACCGTCCCGCTGTCGCGCGTCAGGGTGCGCAGGGCCTCGTGCCAGCCCGGCCGGGGCAGCAATAGATGCAGGTTGTTGGTGAGCGCCGGCTCGGTGAGGACGAGGGCGACGTCCCGCGGCGCCAGGGCCCGCCGCAGACCCTCGACGTCGTTGAACTGTGCGATCCGGACCTTGCCGGGAGTCGCCTTCGCCAGCCCCCGCTGGGCGGGGACGAGCTGGCCGTCCTGCAGATCGATCAGCCCCTCGTCGAAGTGGCCGTGGTAGTGGCCGTCGAACAGCAGCGCGACCTCGCGCCCGGTGGCGGCGCGGGCCACCCGGATCGCCTCGACGTTCGCCTGGCTCGCCGACAGGGTGAATTGCCAGAACGGGACCGCATAGCGGCCCGCCAGCTCTTCGGCGACCTCGACCGCCTCGCGGGTCGGCAGCAGGAACTGTGTGCCCTCCCGGGCGCGCCGCGCGACCGCCTCGACGATCTCGGGATGGCCGTAGCCGCAGAACATCGACATGTCGGCCACGTTGGCGTCGAGGTAGCGGTGCCCATCGATGTCGGTGAAGCCGGCCCCCTCGCCCTGCTCGACGTAGACCGGGAGCTCGTTGTCCATCGCCATCCATGCCATCGGCACGCCGTTCGGCATGTGAGCCCGGGCGCGCTCGAGCAGCGCCATGGTGCGGGGGCGGGCGGCGACGAAGCGCTTCAGCTCGAGGTCGTGGACTTCCCTGACCTTCGCGGGATTAGTTCCGGGTGCGGGCATGATTGAATCCTCGAGACGGTGGTCGCAGGCCGTCTGTTGCGAGTAGAGGGGGGCCTGATTACGGACAAAGCCGGATCAGCGGCTTCGCTTCTCGTCATGCGTTCTCGTCTGCCAGACGGCGCTCAGGGGCAGGGCCCAGATCCCGGCGCCGAACGGCAGCATTTCGCGGCCAGTATAGAGGACGATGCCGCGATGGAAACGCTTCCCCGCGACCTCGCGCAACGCCTCGAGTCCTTTGATGTCGGTCCTCCCGGCGCCGGCCGCTGCCTTTACTTCGATACCGACGACTCGGCCGTCGTCGGCTTCCAGAACGAGGTCCACCTCGCGGCCGGCGTGGGTGCGGAAGTGAAACAGGTCCGCGTGAGTGTCGCTCCAGGCGAGCTGCTTCAACAGCTCGCCGGCGACGAGGCTCTCGAACAGGGGGCCGACGGCCGTCGAGTCCTCGCTCAGTCGCGCCGGCGTCAGTCCGGCGAGATGAGCGAGGAGGCCGGTATCGGGGATCAGGATGCGCGGCGTCTTGATGGCGCGCCGGGCACGGCTGCCGCCCCAGGCCGGGATCCGCCGCACGAGAAAAGCGCTCTCGAGCAACGCCAGGTAGCGCGTCAGTGTTGTGTGCGCCAGCCCAAGCGAGCGCGACAGCTCCGCAACGTTGAGGAGCGACGAAGAGCGGGCCGCCAGGACGGAAAGGAGTCTTGGTAGTTCCGCAACTCCACCGATCTGGGCGATGTCGCGCACATCGCGCTGCAGGATCGTCGTGACGTAAGAACGGTACCAGGCCCGGCGGCGCGCCGGATCCTTGCGACCGAGCACCTCCGGGTAGCCGCCACGCAACGCGAGGTCGATGAGCACCGCCCTGGTCTCGCCGGGTCCCGCCAGGACAGGCCCACCGGACCCGAGGATCGCCGCGATGAACCCTTCGGTCCGGCCCAGGATCTCTCCCTGGGAGAGCGGCCACAGCGTCAGCACCTCCATGCGTCCGGCGAGCGACTCCGAAACGCGGGGGAGCGCGAGCACGTCCGCCGAGCCGGTGAGCAGGAAACGCCCGGGATCGCGCCGGCGGTCGACCGCCATCTTGATCGCCGGCAGCAGGGCGGGGGCCTTCTGGATTTCGTCGAGGACGACTGGACCGTCAAGCCCCGCAATGAACCCGCCGGGGTCCCCGCTGGCGGCCGCCAGGGTTGCTGCGTCGTCGAGGCTCAGGAGCCGGGCGCCACGCCGGCCGGCAACCAGACGGCAGAGCGTCGTCTTGCCCGCCTGACGGGGACCCACTACGAGTACGACCGGCGTGTCATCGAGAGCCGCCTCGAGAGCGGGGGTGAGATGTCGCTCGTAGAACGCCGGTGTGGTCGCCATGAGGTGGTGTATTATTCACCACTTCGTGGTGATATATCAACCACCGCCGAAGTGCTGAGCCAGGTCTCACCCGGCGGGGAGCCGCCCCGGGGAAACGAACCGCGCGAGCGAGCGGAACGCGGACAGCATCTCGTCATAGGACAGCGTGGCGTTGCGGCCGCTCGGGTTCGGAAGGACGAACACGCGTGCCCCCTCGATCGATTCCTTGCTCAGGCCCGGGAGGACGCGGCGCGGCCCCTTGCGCCGGGCCGGCGGTGAGTCCCCGCGCGGCCGTGGCGGAAAGAGCGCCCGGTAGATCGTGATGCCGACCAGGGCGACGACCAGGGGCCGGTGCCGGCGGATCTTTGCGAAGAGCGCGCGCCTCCCCGCGAGGTATTCGTGCGGATGCAGCTCGTCGATGCCCCGCGTCGGTCGCGGCACGAGGTTCGTGATCCCGAAGCCCCACTCCGGAAGCCGCCGGTCATCCTTCCAGCCGACCGCCCGCGGCACCAGGCCCGAGTCGTAGAGCAGCCTCCAGAACCGGTTCGAGAAACCCGCGAAGTGGTGGCCCACAGCGGCCGATCGGATCCCCGGATTGATGCCGACGAACAGGACTCGCAGACCCGGGCGGATCCGGTCGGGAAGGGGATTCCGTCGCCGTGCGGTCGGCATGCCGTGTCACCGGGCGGGCCTGGTCTCCCTGACGCTGGGCCGCTCCAGGATGCGCCCGGCCCAGGACTGGATCACCGGCCCCGGGGTCACCTCCAGGGTCGGGAGGAACTGCAGGAACGGCGCATAGCACACCTCCGCCAGCGTGAACCGGTCGGCGGCCAGATACTCCTTGCCGTGGATCTCCGCTTCCAGGATGGACAGGTGCTTCTCGATTTTTGCCCTGGCCTTCTCCATCGGCTCGAGGCTCCATCGCTCTCTGGGAAGGAACCGCTTGGGCACAAGAATGGATCGGGCCGGTCCGGAGAACTCGAGATCGCACAGCTTCATGTGCATCGCCACGCGCGCCCGGTCGCGCGGGCCCGGCGGCAGGAGCGGGGGAGACGGCCTGGTGGATTCGAGGTACTCCAGGATCGCGGTCGATTCGTACAGCACCCAGCCGTCCTCTTCGATCGCCGGCACCCGTCCGTACGGGTTCTTCGACAGATACTCCGGCCGGAACTGGGCGCGCGCCGGCAGATCGACCTCGACCAGCTCGGCAGGAATGTTCTTTTCGAGGAGCGCGATGCGGACCCGCTGGGAATAGGTGGAAAGAGGGTGATAGCGGACCCTGAGCATTGGCAGCCCTCCGGACGATTCTACCGGGGCGGCGGGCCGGATCCAAAGCGTATTGCCGGGACCTCGGGTGCTGCCAACGGTCGGTCACTCCTGCGTGAAGAAACCGTTGACGTCTGCAAACGAAACCGCGCGCGCGAGACTCGTGAAGGTTCCCCGCTCGGCGATCTCCTTGGCCGCCTGGAGGAAACCGCTCCAGGCGGCGCGGGCCAGGGCGCCGCCGACGCTGATCCGCCGGACTCCCAGGTCGGCGAGCTCGGCCACGGTGGCGAAGTCGCTGCCGACCAGCACGTTCACGGGTTTGGGGGCGACCGCCTTCACCACCGCCGCGATGTCGTCCCGGGTGCGGATGCCCGGCGCGTAGAGGCAATCGGCTCCGGCTTCGGCGTAGGCGGTGAGCCGTCGGATCGTCTCGGCGACATCCGGACGCCCGCGGATGAACCCTTCGGATCGGGCGGTGAGAAGAACCCCGGTCCCGCTGCCGTCGATCGCCCGTCGCGCGGCCCTGATCCGCTCGACCGCGAGGGCGAGGTCGAAGAGCGGCTGTGAAGCATCGCCCGTGGAATCTTCAATTGACAGACCGGCGATCCCGGTGGCCGTCGCGGCCGCGACGTTGGCGCCGACCGCGGCCGGCGCTGTCGCAAACCCGCCTTCGAAATCCGCGTTGACCGGCACCTCGACGCCATGGGCGATGGATCGAAGGTGGCCCAGGGCCTCCTCCAGCGACACGCGGTTGTCCGCCCGGCCCAGGGACCAGGCGAACCCGGAGCTGGTCGTGGCGAGCGCCGGAAATCCGAGCTGGACGAGCAGCCGGGCGCTGCCGAGGTCCCACGGGTTGGGAATCACGAAGCAGCCAGACTGGTGGAGCCGGCCAAAGACTCGACAGCGATCGGTTGCGTGGGCCATGGCGGGAAGATACCACACGGCAACGCGACATGGAGCCGGGGCGCGGTCCTGCGGCGTCATGCCCGGGCGGAGGCTAGAGACCCGCGAAGGCGGACGAAGTACACTTCTAAGCCGGCCAGCTCTCCGGCGACAAACTGACCGACCGGGAGGTCTCACTGATGCGAGAAGCTGGAGGTGTTCGATGAGCCCGGCCAAGGGTCTTCGATCGGAGATCTGGCTGGCCGCGGGCGTGAGAACGCCCTTCGCAAAAGTGGACGGCGCGCTCGGCGGACTCGACGCAATCGCCCTGTCCGTGCCCGTGGTGCGGCACATGATCGGCCGGCTGCGCGGGGCGATGCCGGAGTTCGCCGTGTGGGGAGCCGTCATACCGAATCTGGGCTGGAGCAACATCGCGCGCGAAGTCCTCATGGATGCGGGTGTCCGTCCGGAGATTACGGCTTTCTCCACGATCATGGCATGCGCGACCAGCATGATTGGAGCGATCGAGGCGGCCGGGATGATAGACGGCATCGACCGCGATCTCGCGCTCGTCGGTGGTGTGGAGAGCATGAGCCGGGTGCAGTTGGGCCTCGGCCAGTCCCTCTCCGATTGGGTCCGGAAGTTTCAGCAGGCGCGGTCTCTCGGACAGAAGGCGTCGCACCTGGCGGACCTGAGGCTCGGCGATATTCGGCTCCATATCCCATCCGTGACCAATCGCACGACCGGCATGAGCATGGGCGAGCACACGGAGATCACCACGAAGGAGTGGAGGATCGGGCGCGAAGAACAGGATCGAATCGCGCTCGAGAGTCACCAGCGCGCCATGGCCGCCTGGGAGCGCGGCTTCTTCGACGATCTGGTCATCCCGATCGGCGACCTGCGCCGCGATTCAATCCCCCGGAAGGACACCTCGCTCGAGAAGCTGGCGCGTCTGGCGCCGTCGTTCGACCGGACCAGCGGCCAGGGCACGCTCACCGCGGGCAACTCCTCACCGTTGACGGATGGCGCCGCCGCTCTCTGGGTTGCCTCGCCGGCAGGACTCGAAAGGCTGCCCGCCAATACACCGTCGGCGCTGTTGATCGACTGGGAGATCGCCTCGATCGATTTCCGCACGGAGGGATTGCTCATGGCGCCGGCCTTCGCGATCCCGCGTCTTTTGGCCCGCCACGGGTTGGGCTACACCGACATCGATCTGTGGGAGATCCACGAAGCGTTTGCCGCCCAGGTTCTCTTCCACATCAAGGCGCTCGAGAGCGTGGATTTCCTGCGCAACAAGGCTGGCGTCGAAGCCGCCCTGGGCATCTTCCCGCGCGAGCGGGTGAATCCGAACGGCGGCAGCGTCGCGCTCGGTCACCCGTTTGGTGCCACGGGGGCGCGAATCTTGAGTCAGGCGGTGAAGGAATTGTCCATCGGCCGGCCAGGTCGGTACGGGATCGTCAGCATTTGCACGGATGGCGGCCAGGGCGCGGTGGTGCTTTTGCAATCGGCTGACCGACCGAACGCGTAATCCCCACCTTCACCGCCACCGATCCGGCACGGCTCTCCGCCCGCGGCGCCGCCTAGGGGGCCAGGCCCGGGTCCCCGTCGCGTTCTTGAAGGGTCGTTCGAATGCTGATCTCCGACGTGAGCGTCCGGTGCACCGGGCACTTGTCGGCGATCTCGAGCACCTTCGTGCGCTGCTCCTTCGTCAGCTCGCCGGCCACGGTAATCTCCCGCTCGATGCGATCGAGCATGCCTTGTCTCGTCTCACACTCGGCGCAGTCCTCGGCGTGGATTCTCGAATGGCGGAGTCGAACCGTCACGCCCGTAAGCGGCCAGCCCTTCCGTCGCGCATACAGCGCGATCGTCATGGACGTTCAGGCGCCGAGGGCCGCCAGCAGCAGGTCGTAGGGCCCAGGTCCCAGGTCCGTCCCCCCGGCGGACACAGGCTCGTCGGCGATCAGACGATGACGCCCCGCCGTAATCTCCTGGGCGAATCCCTCGGCAGCCCCGCGCACGACCACGACGCCTTGCTCGTTCGGATCAACCATGAGCGACCTCCGTTCTTCGGAAAGGGTGTCCGTCACTGCTTGCCGTATCGACGTCACGCAGCGTACGCAGAGGCACGCAGTGATCGTCGCGCGGCCGATTTATGTCATCCTACACGCTCCCTGCGCCGCCAAGCGACCCCATCACGATCTGAAGCCCCGCGAAGAAGGCCGCGATGTCGCGGACCACCCCGCGCGAACGTCTATCGCGCGCTTCTCGATGCGCACCAGGTATCCCGGCTTCGTCCACGAAATGTGCGCATACCATTTCCGGGACGTCCCTGGCCGCTTCCGGGACGTCCCGGGTGGCGAGTTCTCCTAGGCGCTCTCCCGCTCGGACTCCGCGTGCGGCAGGACCGGGGTCGCGCGTGGCCGTTCCAGCCTCGCGGACTGGAAGAGGATTAGCGCGGCGAGCCGGCGGGCTTCTTCACCGGTCAGCCGGAGGATCCGAGTGCCATCCGCGGCCGTGCTCCCGACATGCAGCTCGACTGCAGAGCGCGCCCAATCGCGCGT